>Ga0315912_10000851_pt1 | contig 44760 bp, 30 predicted proteins | sample VfabasoilMG_FD_204469 | JGI IMG/M metagenome (GOLD analysis project Ga0315912, IMG submission 204469) | Garden soil microbial communities collected in Santa Monica, California, United States - V. faba soil | ecosystem: Environmental > Terrestrial > Soil > Garden | place: USA: California... | reverse complement strand
TGTCGAGGCGCGGGCTCGACGCCCCGGGCGCGATCCACTCGACCTTGCCGAACTTGCGCACGTCACGAAACGTGATGCGCCCGCGCCGGAGCTCGAGCACTAGGTGGACGTGAGGATCTCGCTCGATGCGCTCGGCGGTGATGCGGCCAGTCATGCCCAGGTGACACAGGAGCCGAGAGCCATCGTCGAGGTTGGCGAGCAGGTACTTGCCGTGCCGCTCGAGCGTGAGCGTCTTCTTTCCAGCCAGGTGCCGCGCGAGCAACCTGGGCGGGGTCAGGAAGAAATAGCTTGCCCGCCCTGTCCAGACGTCCACGATGGTCTGGCCCTCCCATTTGCGCGCGAGCTCGCGCCTGGTGACTTCGACCTCGGGCAGTTCCGGCATGGGCACCCGACCATGTCAAAGGCATCCGCTGGCCGCCAGCGGGGCCATTTGGCCGAGCCGTTTGCTCGACAGACCGCCGCCCGTTTGCAAGAACGACGGCGTGAACGAAAGGCTGACGGTTCCGCGCTTCTTCAGCCGCACGGTTGGCGAGCTGCCGGGGGATCCGGAGAGCGGCCCCGGCACGCGCCAGGTCCTCGGCGCTTGCTTCAGCCGCTGCTCGCCCAGCCCCACCGCCGCGCCCAGTCTGCTGGCCCATGCAACCGAGGTTGCCGCCTTGCTCGGTTTCAGCGAAGCGGAAATGGAGTCAGAGTCGATGGCCCGCGTACTGAGTGGCAATGCCCTGCTTCCGGGCATGGTGCCCCACGCAGCCTGCTACGGCGGGCACCAGTTCGGCAGCTGGGCAGGCCAGCTCGGCGATGGTCGGGCACTCAGCCTGGGCGACGTGGAGGGCCCTTCCGGGCAGGTCTGGGAGCTGCAGCTCAAGGGCGCCGGGCCCACCCCGTACTCCAGGCGAGCGGACGGGCGCGCTGTCTTGCGCTCGAGTCTGCGCGAGTTCTTGTGTAGTGAAGCCATGCATCACTTGGGCGTGCCCACGACGCGTGCCCTTTCGCTTGCCCTCAGCGGCGACCAGGTGGTGCGGGACATGTTCTACGACGGTCGCCCCGAGCTCGAGCCCGGTGCGGTCATTTGTCGCGTCGCGCCTACGTTTCTGCGCTTCGGAAATTTCGAGATTTTCGCCTCACGGGGCGACACGGCGACACTGCGCGAGCTGCTCTCGTTCTCCCTGCGTCACTTCTTCCCCGAGCTCGTCCCGGCGGGCGCCGACCTGACGAGCGCGGCCGATGTGGCGCGGCCGGACGCGGTCGCCAGAATGTTCGAACGCATTTGTACGCTGACGGCGAGCATGGTGGTCGAATGGATGCGCGTCGGCTTCGTGCATGGGGTGATGAACACCGACAACATGTCGATCCTGGGGCTGACCATCGACTACGGGCCGTACGGCTTCCTTGACGATTTCGATCCCACGTGGACCCCCAACACCACGGACGCGCAGGGGCGCCGCTACCGCTTCGGCAACCAGCCGCGTGTCTGCGAATGGAACCTCATCCAGCTCGCGAATGCGCTCCTTACCGTGACGGACGACGTGGCAGCCCTCGAAGCCGGTGTGGCCACGTTTCAGCGCCAGCTGGCCCGAGACCAGGAGCTGATGATGCTGCGCAAGCTCGGCCTGCCTGGGCTTGCGGATGCCGCGGCGCCGGACGCTCGCGCAGAGGACCGAAAACAGGCGCAGGCACTGGTGCGCGAGCTCTTGGACCTCCTGGTCGAAACTCCGACCGACATGACGATCTTCTTTCGTCATCTGGCGGACGTCACCCTGCCGAGTGACCTCCACGAAGTCGACCCCGACCGACTGCGCGAGCCGCTCGAGGCCGCGTTTTACGAACCCGCGGAGCGGGGTGGCGACTACCTACGTGCGCTCGACGCCTGGCTCCGTCGATATCTCGCGCTGGTTCTGGCCGAGCGCGATCGAGGCGTCGACCCAGAGGCCAGGCGCCGTGACATGCGCCTCACCAATCCGCGCTACGTGTTTCGGAACTACCTGGCGCAACAGGCCATCGATCGCGCTATCGCGGGGGACGCTTCGGAGATCCACCTTTTGCTCGATCTGCTGCGACGTCCGTACGACGACCAGCCCGGACTTTCGCACTACGCCGAGAAGCGCCCGGACTGGGCCAAGCAGCGCGCCGGATGCTCGATGTTGAGCTGCAGCAGCTGAAGGCTGCTGCCGTGCCTACTTCGCCGGGGGCGGCGCGGACGGTGACGCCGACGCTTGGGCGGGGGCCGCGGCGGAGGCCGCAGGGGGCGCTTCGGCTGGCTTCGCCTCGCTGGGTCCTACGTTGCTCGGCTTCGCCTCGCTGGGCCCTACGTCGCTCGGCTTCGCTTCGCTGGGTCCTACGTTGCTCGGCTTCGCCTCGCTGGGAGAGCGAACGGTGACCTCTTCCTTGCGCGCCAGGTAGAAGAAGTCGCGCATCGAGCGATGCCGGAGGTAGAGGTACTCGTCGAACTCGAAGCCGGCCGCCAGGGCGATGGGGATCAGCTCACCCTTGTCGTTCTTCTCGTAGGTGACGAACTTTGGATACGACCAGTTGACGTCCATTTGGGCGACGCTACTGGCGCCGGCGTGGTGCATGCCGAGTGCCATGACCTTGGCGTTGGTGTGATTCGAGATGCCCACGTAGAGCACTTTCTTGTCGGCGGAGATGCCGACTGCGCTCCGCCTGATCACCGTTTCGCCGTCCAGCGTCGCGCCCCATTTTCGCGCGTGGTAGGCCTTGAGGCTCGGGTGCATTTGGCCGCCCTCGTACATGCAGCTCGGGGCCTGCCGGTACCAGGTCATTTCGGCCAAACGTCCCGACATCTCCTTCCAGCTGGCGACGTCGAGACTGCCGTCTCGATAGCGCACCAGCGTGCACGAGTCCTCGCGCGGTGGCAGGAACGTGATGCCGTCGAAGTACACGCCGTGGTGTCCGTGCTCGGCCATGAAGCCGCCATTGAACGCGGCCAAGAGCGCGTCCCAGTGCTCCGTGGGCACCTTGGCAGGGCGGACGTAGTCTTTGGCCTCCGGCCGCTCGGTGCGCGGCTCCTGGTAGCCCATCACGGGCATCACCTCGACTGTCGCCAGGTCGACTGCCACCACGAACAGCTCCGACCACGACCGGCTTTTGTCCGGGTGCAGTAGCGTCTTGTAGAGCCGAGGCGACTCCAGAGGGCGCCGTGGATCCGCCATCGGAACCCAGGTGCCGTCACCTTCGGCACCGAATCCGGAAACGACGGGTCCGACGTCCTTCGGGTGGAACGCAGGAGGCGCCGGGCTCGTCGCCTCAGAGCCGGCTTCAGCGGACGCCGCTGGCCCTGGGCTCGGCGGCGGCGGGGTGACGGGGCTCTTCGGCGTCGTCTTCACTTTCCAATACGCCTTGGGACGCTCGCCCGACTTCAGCGTACGGTTCACCCGGTCTTCGACGGCGTAGACGAAATCCTCCAGTCGGGTGACGTTGTCCTTGCCGATGACGGCACGAAGCGTGTTGGCCACCAGCGGCCCCATCCAGGGGATCGAGTGCACGGCGATCCAGAGCCCTCCGACCACGAGCGGCGTCCCGATGCCGAGTGCTATGAGCGTCCGCTCGAGAATACGGCGGCGCCGAGACTTCGGTTTGGCTGGCGCAGCGGTTGGGGTGTCGAACCCGACCTTCGGCGAGGCGAGGTCTTCGCTCATCTTCTTGGCGTCTACGACAGGCTCGGCAAATGGCAAACCCCAGTGCCCGCTCCCGCACTGCGCGCTTGCCGGAGGCGCTGTTTCCCCGTCGATCCAGACCGGCGGGCGTACAGGGCCCCGCGGTGCCTGGCCATTTGCGCTGATGTCGTCTAGCTCCTGCTCTCAAGAGGTGACTTTCGCAAGCTGGCTGAGAGCACTCCGCGGGGGCAGAGGTAGGGTGCTCTGCGCCTGGCCGACCCGAGCAGGCTGGCGGCTTCTGTGGGCGCTTTTGTCCTGCGTCCAGCTCGCAGCCGCTCAATCCACCGGGGAGCTCCGCGTCGGGCCCGGGGCAGACGTCCCAAGAGAGGACGGTTCCAAGATCGCGGAAGTGCGTGTGGTCAGCGAGGGCTCCCTCTGGCGTGAGCGCCCGGTCCTGACTGCCGTGAAGAGTGGGGACGTCTATTCGCCCGAGCTCTTGCGACGTGGTTTGCGCGAGCTGGAGGAAACGGGCCGCTTCGCCGAGCTGACTGTGGAAGTCGCCCCCGGGCGTTCGGGCCTCTTGGTTCTCTATCGGGTCAGGCCTCGACGCCTGGTGGCGCGAGTTCGCTTCGAAGGTCGCCTGGGAGACGTGGACGGGCTCGAACGGCGCCTCGGCCTTTCGGCGGGAGACGAGATCACGGACGTGCTCTTGCTCCAGGCGGAGCAGCGCATTCGCGGGGAGTACGAACGCGTGGGCTACCCGCGAGCGGCCGTGCGCGTGATCCCCGACGACACCGACGACCCAATGAAGAAGCTCTTGCGCATCCACATCGATTCGGGGCCGCCGGAGATCATCGTCAAGGTGGAGTTTCGGGTGCAGCCCTCACCCGCCCACCCGGAGCTGATCGCGCGCCTGCCTGATTTCGCCGTCAAGGCCGGCTCTCGCCTTTCCAGGGAGCGCGTGGACGAAGCGGTCACCGCATTCAAGACCCGCCTCTATGCTTACGGCTTCTACGAGGCCGAGGTGGCGGCACAGCGCGACGGACCCGGTGTGCTGAAAGTCCTGGTCCAAAGTGGTCCGCGCTTCAGCGTGCGCATCGAGGGTTCGGACACGTTCGGTGCTGGAGAGCTCGAACCGGTGCTGGGACTTTCGGCAGGCGGCGAGGTCGTCGCCACGGTTTTGGAGGAACGCCTGACCCGCCACTACGTGAGTCACGGCTTTCTGGACGCCAGGATTTCGTTCGAGCGCAGGGACGCGCCCGATGGGCTGCGCTCCGAGCTCTACGGCTGGGTTCGCGAAGGCGAACGCTTTTCCGTGACGGCGCGGTACTTCCCTTGCGCTGGTGCCACGCGCAGCCTGAGGCAGCTCGAGTCCGAGGTCGACGGCGTGCTCAAGGAGCGCTTTCCGGCGCTATCCCTGGTGTACCCCCCCGATGGGCAAGCTCTCGACGCAGCGCTCGGTACTTCGAGCCCGACGCCTCGTGCGGTCCCGCTCGCACCGCGCCCTTACTCTTCCTATTCGGAGGAGGCCTACGCAGAGGTCCGGCAGCACCTGGAGGAGCTGTACCGAGCAGACGGCTACCTGCGCGCAACCGTAGGACCGGTCACGCTGCTCCGAACCGTGTGCCTAGGTCAGGATGGCTCGGGCCACTGCATCTCTGCCCCGACGCCCGAGCCGCCCGCTGCATCCTGCGGCGTCGAAGGGGCCCCGCACAAGCCGATGCAAGGAGCCTGCGTGCCCGATCCGGCGCGTGGGATCAGCTGCGCCCCCACCGGCGCCGTCGTGATCCCCATTCGCCCCGGACCGCAGACGGTCCTGCACGATGTCGCGCTCCGCGGCAATCGTGAGTTTACCGAGCGCGAGTTGCTCGACCTGGCTCGCCTACCCATCGGAGAACCGGCGCGGTCTACCGAGATCGAAGCCAGCTTGAAGCGCATCTCGGACCGCTATGCGGACGATGGTTTCGCGTTTGCCGTCGTCGACAGCGAGCTCGAGCTTTCGCCGGACGGCACTCGGGCTCGTCTGTCCATCGTGGTGACGGAACGTCAGCGCGTCCGGGTAGCTCGCATCGAGATCCGCGGCGCCGAGCGCACGCGGGAGCAGCTGATCAGAAGGCGCCTTTCGCTGTCACCCGGCGCGGTCTACCGGCGGGCGGCCGCACTGCGCAGTCAGGAGCAGGTGGAGTCGCTGGGCATGTACACCAGCGTCGCCGTGGCCCTGCAGGACCCAGGCGTCCCCTCGCGCGAGAAGGTCGTGGTGGTCACGGTGACCGAACGCCGTCCCCAGTACGTGGACATCAAGGGTGGCTTTGCCACGGCCGATGGTTTCCGGGTTGGCTTCGAGTATGGCCACCGCAACCTGGCGCGCTCTGCAATCCAGCTCAGCATCCGCTCCCAGCTGAGCTTACGGCCCGTCTTCCTGATCCCGGAGCAGGACGTGCGCGAGCGCTACGAGACCCTGGTGCGTGAGGATGGCCTGCAGGTCTTGCTCGAGCGTCGCAACACCATCGGGCTCGCGTTTCCCGAAGTCGGGCTCGGACCCCGCGTGCGTCTCGAGACCGAGCTCCTCGACATGAACGACAACAACCGCGACTACCGGCAGATGAAGGATGCCGTGATGCTCCAAGTCTCCTATCGCGCCACGCGCAGCGTCTTCCTGCAGGGTGGTGGGACCGCCGAGCTGAACTTCGCCGATATCTTCGCCGACGCCGACGAGCAGGTTTCCGGCGGTACGGGGCCACCGCGCGTGGCAGAAGGACACTCGTTCGCCATTACGCAGAACGTGCGCGCCACGTGGGATCGGCGGGATCGGGCGCTTGCAGCCCATCGGGGCACCTATCTTGGCCTCGGTCTCGAGCACGTGACGGCCGTTCCGACGGGTGACACGGAGGGACGCTGCAACGAGGACTCGATGGAGGTCACCGTCGCCCGTTGCAGCGAGCTCCTGCGCTACACGGGACGCGTCGCCGGCTACGTCCCCTTGTCCAAGCGCGGGCTCACGTTGGCGCTCAGCATTCGCAGCGGCATCATCCAGCACTTGACGGACGAGTCGCAGACCTATCCGGATCGCCTCTTCTTCGTGGGTGGCGTGGACACCATTCGCGGGTATCCGCAGGACTCCCTGGTGCCTCAGGATCTGGCCGATCGCGTGCTCGACCCTACGGATGACCTGACCATCGACGATGTCGCGCTGCGCGGCGGAGACTTCTTCATCAGCCCGCGCGCCGAGCTCCGCATCCCGCTGATCGGGAGCCTGGAGACAGCCGTGTTCCTCGACGCCGGCAATCTTTGGGTCGACCCTGCCCGGGCCAACCTGCTCGAGCTGCGCTACGCCATCGGCACCGGACTGCGCGTCGATACGCCTGTCGGGCCGCTCGTGTTCGACTATGGCTTCAATTTGGAACGCGTCCTGACGGAGCTCGGGGTCCAGATCGATGGCGCACGCCCCTGGGAAGATCTGGGGGCATTCCACTTCAGCATCGGCCTCTTTTGAAGCGCTCGGCTCTTTCGCGCGACTGGCCGTGACCGAATGGGCTGGCTGAGCTAGCTATTGCGACCATGACTGCGCCGCCTTCATCGGCCCCGCCGATGACCCTCGTGGGGCAGGCCAAGAGGCAGCTGCCCCGCTACTTGGTCGGCATTGGCCTCTTGGCTCTGTACCAAACCGCGCAGTACTTGTTCGATACGCGCCTGATCGTCGCCATCAACGCCGTCGTGGATAGCGGGGTGACCGACGCGCTCGAAAGTGGGCGCGACCTGATCCTGATTGCGCTCGTCGCTTTCGCCATTCGCATCGCTTCGCGGCTGGCAATCTTCAACGCCGGTCGACAGGCGGAGTACGAGCTCAGAAACGGCCTCTTGGCGCGGCTCCAGATCCTGGGTCCGAGCTTCTACCAGACCATGCCCCCTGGTGAGATCATGAGTCGGGCGACGAACGATCTCACCCAGGTGCGCTTGCTGCTCGGGTTTGCCGTGCTCAACGCCGTGAACACGACGTTCGGCTTGATCAGCGCTTTCGCGGTGACGATGAGCATTTCGCCGGCGCTCACGCTCGCCGCGCTGGCCCCGATGCCGCTCTTGGTCCTGATCACACGCGTGTTCGGCGGCCAGATCTACGGCAGGCAGAAGGCAAACCAGGACGCGCTCGGTGAGATGAGCGACCTCTTGCAAACGACCATCACCGGTTCGCGTGTCATCCGCTCGTTCGACCTGGCGAGCGCGCAGGAGAAGCGCTTCGCACAGGTGAACCAGAACTATCTCGAGAAGAGCCTGGCGCTGGCGCGACTGCGGGGCGCCATCGGCCCGATCATGGGCTCGCTGAGCGGCGTCGGGGTCATCATCGTTTTCTGGTACGGCGGGCACATGCTGGTCACGGGTGCCATCGATCCCGGTGGCTTTCTGACCTTCTTTCGCGCGCTCGGTCGCTTGGCTTGGCCGCTGATGGCGCTCGGCTTCCTGATCGGCCTCGTGCAGCGCGGGCGCGCTGCCTACAGCCGGCTGACCGACATCTTGACCGCACAGCCAGACGTCGTCGACGGGCACGCCCCGGTGCCGGAGAGGATCCAGGGCCGGCTCGAGGTGCGCGACCTCCACTTCGCCTACAGCGCCGAAAAGCCCCTCCTGCGCGGGGTGTCCTTCGTGCTCGAGCCCGGCGCATCGCTGGCCATCGTGGGACGCACCGCCAGTGGCAAGTCGACCTTGGCGCGCCTGCTGCCGCGGCTGTTGAACACGCCGCGGGGGAGCGTCTTCTTGGATGGCCAGGACATCTGCGACTTGCCGCTCTCGGTCGTGCGCGGAGCGATCGGGTACACCCAGCAGGATGCCTTCCTCTTTTCGACGACCGCTGCGCACAACATCGGCTTTGCGCTGCCCGAAATCGAATCGGTGCCGGCGCGCGAGACCATCAGGAGCGCCGCCCAGCGCGCCCACGTCTTGGACGAGCTCCTCGGCCTGCCCGATGCGCTGGACACCGTCGTCGGTGAGCGTGGAGTGCAGCTTTCCGGCGGGCAGAAGCAACGCGTAGCCCTTGCCAGCGGGTTCGTGCTGGCGCCCAAGCTCCTTGTGCTCGACGATCCGCTCAGCGCGGTCGACACGCGCACGGAGAAAGGCATCTTGGAGGCGATCGACGAGGAGCGGGCCGAGCGTGGGGTCATCCTGGTGACGCACCGAGTCGTTGCCGCGCGGCGCTGCGATCGGATCCTGGTGCTCGAGCAAGGCCAGATTGTGGAGAGCGGCACCCACGAGGAGCTGGTGCAGAAGCGTGGCATCTACGCTCGCTTCGCCGAGGAGCAGCGCATCGAAGCAGCACTACAGGCCCTCGAGGACTGGAGCCCAGGGGCAGCTCGTCCTGGCGTGGACGCGGCGCGGGGTCTGGGAGCTGGGAGTCAACCATGAGCTCGCGCATCCCGACGCAGACTGAACGTTCCCAGAGCTCCAAGGCGGCGGAGCGTACGCTCGGCGCCTACCACATCGAGGCGCTGGACCGGCCGCGCAGGGCGGATGAGGTGGCTCGCCAGCAGGCGGAGCTCGCACTGGCGGGGCAGAGCGATGCGCACATGTTGGCCAAGCTCTGGCTGTTTTTGTGGCCCGAGCGCGCTTGGCTCACCGTTGCCGTCGTGACCTCGCTCGTCACCTCTGGCATTTCACTCGTGCGGCCCTTGATCATGCTCTGGGCCATCGATCGCAGCGTAGCGACGAAGGATCCGGGCCTCATCTTGCTCGGGGGCGTGGCCTTCGCCGCATTGGCAGTGGTCGAGCAAGGACTTGGATTCGTCCAGACCTACGCCACTCAGGTCGTTGGTGCGCGCGCCATGGCCGACCTGAGGCGGCACGTCTTCCGCTTCATCGGAGGGCTTCCGCAGTCCTTCTTCGATCACCAGCCGGTCGGGCGTCTGGTGACGCGCGTGACCAACGACGTCGACGCCATTCAGGAGCTCTTCAACTCCGGCATCGTGAGCGTGCTGGGCTCGGTGGTGCGTTTGGTGGGCATCGTGGTGCTCATGCTTTCGCTCGATTTCGAGCTGTCCCTCGTCGCCTTTTCTTCGCTACCGCTGATTGGCCTGGTCGTGCTCTGGGTGCGCAAGCGAGCGCGGGACGCATTCCGCGCCATTCGTGGCGAGACCGCTCGCATGAACTCCAACATGAACGAGCAGGTCACGGGCTTGGCCGTGGTGCAGGCATTCGGTCAGGAGCGGTCGATGTTCGGCGAGTTCGATCGCATCAATGCCGCGTATCGCGACGCCAACGTCAGCGCCATCAAGTACGAGGCCATTCAGGATGCGGCGGTGGATGCCGTTGGCTCCATTGCGATGGCCACCATCATCGTGGCCCTCGGCTATCATCACGCGAGCTTTGGCACCGTCGTCGCGCTGAGCACGTATCTCGCTCTGTTCTTCGAGCCCATCACTGCCCTCGCTGCGCTCTACACCCTGGTGCAGAATGCCCTCGCCGGTGCGGAGCGCGTATTCGGGCTCTTGGCCGAGCCGGCGCGCGACATGGCGCCGGTTTCCGGTGCCACCCCGACGCGAGGTGATGCGAGCTCGGCCATCGAGTTCCAGCAGGTGACCTTCGGCTACAAGCCCGAATTGCCGGTGCTCCACGACGTGAGTTTTGCAGCCAAACCGGGCCAAGTGGTGGCCCTGGTCGGCCCCACCGGCAGCGGCAAGACCACGATCACTGCCCTCCTCCTGCGCCTGTACGAGCTCTGGCAGGGGAAGATCTTCGTGGGCGGCGACGACGTTTCGGGCCTGAGCCCCAGCGACCTGCGCGGGCGCTTCTCCGTCGTGCCACAAGAAGTTCTCCTCTTTCCCGGGACGCTCGCGGACAACGTCGCCATCGGTCAAGAACCGGATCTGGAGCGCGTGCGCTCGGTGCTCGGGCAGATGGGAGTGCTCGACCTGTTCGAGAAGCGAGAAGGAGGCCTGCTCGCGCGGGTGCACGTCAGTGGAAGCAACTTCTCCGCAGGCGAGCGCCAGCTGATTGCCTTTGCGCGCGCCCTCTACCGGAACGCCGACATCCTCATTCTCGACGAGGCCACCGCCAGCGTCGATAGCGACACCGAGGCGCGCATGCAGAAGGCACTCGCCGTCCTGATGGCCGGGCGAACCTCCATCGTCGTAGCCCACCGACTCAGCACCATTCGTGCGGCCGACTTGATCCTAGTCCTTTCGCGCGGTCGTATCGTCGAGAGCGGCACTCACGAACAGCTCCTCGAGCTGCGCGGCCTCTACGCCGCGCTCTACGACCTACAGCTCTCGCGAGCCAGCTGAGCCCGAGCTAGCAGAGCCCGAGCTAGCAGAGCCCGAGCTAGCAGAGCCCGAGCTAGCAGAGCCCGAGCTAGCAGAGCCCGAGCTAGCAGAGCCCGAGCTAGCAGAGCCCGAGCTAGCAGAGCGGAAGAGCCAATTGTGAGCCTGCTCGCTCTGCTCGGGCCGGAAAGGCTTCGGCCTCGAAATCAGCCTCCGTTTGGTTGGGCTTCGTTCGCCGGTCTGCTTCACACTTCATCATGTAGGTGAGTGCGGGCACCTGACCCACCTTCACCGCTGCCGGTGGGCCGGTTCGGTTGACGTTTGCGCGGCTCACGGTCAGCGAGTGATTCTGCGGCGATCGTCAGGGCTCACACGCAGCGCGCATGCCGGCCGCGAGACCGGGCTTTCCAGCAAGAGCGCACTCCAAACTGCAGAGGCTTCAGGCAGATTGAAGCGCCTCGTTCGCGCGGGCGGGGTGCCTTGTGGCCCGCGGTGCCTCCCCTAGACTGCCCAGGCTTGTCGGAAGGCCGAGGGAGGCGGACATGAGTGCCCGCCGTCCGGCCGCAGATCGAAAATCATAGAAATAGGAGTCGATGATGAATCGTAAATTGCCGAAGTGGTTTGCGGGGCTCGCCCTCGCGCTGGTCGCGGGCGCTGCGCCCTTGGCCTGTGGTGGTGGTGGCGGTGACGCCGACATGGGCGGTGCGCCGAACGACGAGGACGAGACCGGTGGCACGAGCAGCACCGGCGGCAACAACAACGACGGCACCGGTGGCACGACCACCGGCGGAACTGGCGGCACCGGCGAAGCGGGTGGGACGAGCACCGGCGGCACGGCGCCCACCGACGCGACGATCGAAGACCTGATTTCCGCAATCTGCGCCTGGGAGTTCGGCTGCTGCGACACCGGTGAGCTCACCTATCGACTCGGCACGGCTGGTTCGAGCGTCGACGAGTGCGTGGAGTTCTTCACCTTCCAGCTGAATGAGTCGAACACGACCAGCAATCCGTTCGTGAGCGGCTCGGGAACGGCCCTCCTCGGAACGCTGGGCTACGTCGTCAACCCGACGCGCGTGACCGAGAACCCTGCCGGCATCGGCGAATGCATCGCGGAGTACCAGAACATGGACTGCCCGACCGAGGCGGTTACCTTGGGCTATTGCGCGGCCCCGTACCTGCCGGGAACGAGCGCATGCTCCCTGACCAACCTCTTCGAGCCTGCTCTGGAAGAAGGGGAACGCTGTACCTTCAACAGCGGGTTGATCGAGGCTGACGGTAACGACGTGGAATGCGTTGCGGGCACGACCTGTCTCGATGCGGGTGGCGACAACCCCGAGGACTTCCCGATCTGCGTCCAGCGTGGCACGGCGGGCGATCCCTGCACCCAGGACAACGACTGCGACTACAACTTCTACTGCAATCCCGACGGGGACTGCACCGAGAAGGGTGACGTCGGTGATGACTGCACCTTCAACGACGAAGCCAATCCAATGCCGGACGAAGAGGACGCCGGCTGCTTGGCTGGCCTCAAGTGCGATCCCAGCGACTTCGTCTGCGTGAGCAACTGCACGGCGAACTACCCGTGTGAGGTCAACACGGAGTGCCCCGAGGACTTCGTCTGCGCACCGGTGACCATCAGCGGCGACGCGGACAGCTGGAAGCAGTGCCTGCCCGTTGGCACGACGGCCAGCGACCGCTGCGACGAGGACGCTGACTGCGCTGCCGACAACTATTGCGATGGCTCCGTCTGCCGCGATGACGAGCCGATCGACGACCCCTGCCCCAGCACCAGGAACGAAGAATGCGAGTCAGGGTCGTTCTGCGCCAACAACCCAACCGACGAGTTCGGCAATCCGGTCTACACCTACCCGGCCTACGCGCCGTCGCTCATCTGCACGACCATCCGGCAGGCGGACCAGCCGTGCTTCTACCCCTCGACGAATCCGGCCATCTCCACGGGATGTGGTCCCGATGCCCCACTCTGCCTGTACGACCCCGTGGACGCTCGCCACGAATGTACGGACGCCCTGCGCGGCGAGGGTGACGACTGCATGGACATGGGCACCAGCTTGCCGTCGGAGTGCGAACCCGGACTCCGCTGCGAGATGAACGGCGACAGCGAGTACGTTTGCTCCGCCGGTGCTGGACTCGACGACGCCTGCGACACCGCCCACGGCGATCCGGACGAGCTCGACTGCGGACCGGGGCTGACTTGCAAGCCCGACGTTTGCGTGGCGCAGCTCGATCCCGGTGAGGACTGCGAGGACACCGAAAACCCCGGTGCCGAGGACGACAGCCTTTGCAAGAACGGCGACTGCGTGACGAACTGGGACGAGAACGGCCCGGAGTTCATTTGTTCGGACGCCGAGGTCCCCGAGTCGAATGGCGGGGACAATCTGACTTGCGGCGGCACTTGATCGCCTGAAGCCAGATGCGCGTCATCCGGGCGCGCAGAAGCAGGGCGGTTCCTTCGGGAACCGCCCGCTTTCTTTTTGTAGACCCGGTTTCGTTGAGCCCGGCGCCCTGGCGAAGGTTCAGTTCCCGCCGGCGCCCGCTAGGCCCGAGCTCACCGCTCCATCGGCGACCAGCACCACGCGCAAGTAGAACTCGCCGCAAGTGTCGTTGCGCACGCGCACGATCTCCTCGTCCCAGCGTTCGATCACCAATTGGTTGCCCGCCGTTTCGGCGATGTTGTTCGGCCGGTCGATGTCGAGCGGGTCACCGTCTTCGGTGAGCTGGGAAGCGAAGCTCACGTAGCCCTGCACGCTGGTGGGTACGACACCGAGCCCGTGCACGAGGTCGTAGGTCTTGCCACCAGGAAAGGGCAGGAGCGGCTCGGTGGGACCGCCCGTCTCGTAGGTGGTGCCGCTCGGCAGCACTCGACCGCCCTCGAAGCGCTCCGACTCCTGGCCGCGGATCTGGCACGGCGAGCAGCCCGCTTGGCTCAGCGTGAGGCCTGCGGCCAAGAGGAGCGGGCGCAGGTTTCGGCGGCGAAGCATCGGACCGGAAATTAGTGCAGGTCGCATCCCCACGCCACGCGGGCCAAAAGGCCCTATTCTGCCCTCGCGGGCTGCGTAGTAGCCTCGCCGCCGTGCCCGACGAAACCGCAGTGCCGGAAGAGCGACCGAAGCCCGAGGGGCAGGCAGCGCGCGCAGGCAAGGTTTGGCTGGTGGGCGCGGGGCCCGGCGAGCCGGACTTGATCACCGTGCGTGGCCAGGGGCTCCTCGGCCGTGCCGATGTGGTGCTTTTCGATGCACTGAGCCACCCGGAGCTGCTCGAGCACTGCCCGCGAGCCGAGAAGATCGACGTTGGCAAGAAGTACGGCGAGCGCGCCACCGCCCAGCAGCTGATCACGGACCGTTTGATCGAGCTGGCACGCGCAGGCAAGCGTGTCGTCAGGCTGAAGGGGGGAGATCCCCTCGTTTTCGCGCGCGGCGCCGAGGAAGCACTCGCCCTTTCGGCGGCAGGGATCGAGTTCGAGATCGTTCCCGGCATCACCTCGCCCATCGGGGCTGCAGCGTTTGCAGGGATCTCGCTCACCCATCGCGACCTTTCGTCCAGCGTGACGTTCATCACGGGCAGCGACCAAGCGGGCAAAGAGTGGTCGCCAGCGGCTTGGGAGAAGTTGGCAACGGCCACGGGCACCATCTGCATTCTGATGGGCATGCGCCGGCTGGAGGAAATCACCCAGGCTATCGTGCAAGGTGGCCGCTCGCCCGCCACTCCGGCGGCGGTGATTCATTGGGGGGCCCGGCCGGAGCAGCGCACCGTGATCGGTACGCTGGCCACGATCGCCGAGATTTCGCGAAAAGAGGCGCTGAGCAGCCCTTCGGTGGTCATAGTAGGCGAGGTCGTTTCACTGCGTGAGTCGATGAGCTGGTACGAGACCAAGCCACTCTTCGGTCAGCGCATTCTGGTGGCGCGCCCGCGGCATCAGGCTGCTGCCACCTGCCAGACGATCCGGGAGCGCGCTGCACGTGCGGTCGTCCGTCCAGCACTCTCCATCCTGCCCCCGCCTGACCCCGAAGCCCTGGAGCGTGCGGTGCTCGCGGCGGGGAGCTACGACTGGCTGGTGTTCACGAGCGCCAACGGGGTGCTCGCCACGAGCGACGTACTGCGCAAGACGGGGCGTGATGCCCGCTTGTTCGGCAGCGCAAAGCTAGCGGTGATCGGCGAGAAGACAGCCCAAGCGCTGAGTGGGCTCGGCCTTTCTGCCGACCTCGTCGCGCCGGAGTACGTGGCGGAGAGCCTGGCCGAGCGGCTGCTCGAGAGCACGGAGGTGGGGCAGCGCGTGCTCCTGCTTCGGGCGCGCGCCGCGCGGGAGACATTGCCCGAGACCCTGGCGAAAGCGGGAAGAACGGTGGACGTGGTTTCTGCCTACGAGACGCGCGCCGTGGCGGGAGAGGAGCTCCAGGCGCTCAGTCTGGCGCTGGAGTCGGAAGTGGACGTCGTACTGTTCACATCGAGCTCGATGGTTGACGCCGTGGTGGGTGCTCTGGGTCCTTCCAGGGCGAAAGCACTCGAGGGCAAGACCCTGCTCTCGATCGGGCCCGTCACCTCGGCGACGTGCCGGGCCCATGGCCTGCACGTGGACGTGGAGGCCAGCGTGTACACGGTCGATGGTGCTCTCGACGCGCTCGAGGCAAGGCTGCTCGCTCAGCGGACGGCCTAGCGCTGCCCGGATCGAGCGCCGCCCGAGCCTAGGCGGAGGCGCTTTCGAGCTCGAGCGCGCACCAGTCGCCGTCCGCCTGGCGCTGGACTTCTCGCGCCCCCAGGCGAGAAAAATAGGCGGCCAGGTCCGTCGCGTCTTCCAGCAAGAGCCCGCTGAGCACCAGTCGGCCTCCGCTCGCCAGCTTGGCCAAGAGGTTGGGAGCGAGCTCGCGCAGGCTGGGGACGATCATGTTCGCCACGACGAGGTCGAAGGTGCCGAGGACGCCTTGCAGCGGCTGGTCCGATACTTGGCAGCGCTCGTCGTAGCCGTTCAGTGCTGCATTCGTCTTCGCCGCGCGAACGGCGATCGGATCCACGTCGATGCCGAGCGCTCTCTCTGCACCGCATTCGAGAGCAACGAAGAGGAGCACGCCGGTTCCGGTTCCGACATCGAGCAAGCTCGACCCGGGTCGTTCCAGCGAAAGCCGCTCGATCGCTCGTGCGGCGAGACGGGTCGAAGCATGACCCCCTTCCCCGAAAGCGGCGCTCGGCTCGAGCCAGATCGTGCGCTGTCCGGGTGGCGCGGGCGCGCGATGCGTGGGCCGAGCCCAGAGCGTCCCTGTCAGGCGCTCGGGCACGAGGCGGTCCAGCCACGCTCGCTGCCAATCCTCCGCCACCGGGCTGAGCTCGGGCTCGTCGACTCGGAGCCCGGGCAGAGCTACCGCTACGCGCTCTCGAAAATCCTCTACTGCGAGCGTTAGTGCCTGGATCAACTCCTCGGAGTCGGCGTAGGCGTGGAGCACGCCCGGGCCTTCCTCGAGCGCGCCTGCCCCGGCTGAGAGCAGGCAATCCGAGAGCGCATCCAGGAGCTCCGGATCGGCACCGACCGAGAAGCGAACGAGGGACACCGCTTGCCCGAGCTAGCCTTCGCTGACGACGCGGTTGCGGCCTTTCGCCTTGGCCAGGTAGAGCCTGCGGTCGGCCAAGCCGACGAGCGCGCTGGCGCTCGGTTCTTCGAGCTCCGCCCGGCTGGCGCAGCCAATGCTGGCAGTGACCGGAATCGGGTGGCCGTCGTGGACGACGCGTAGGCCTTCGATCAGGGAGCGAATGCGCTCCGCCAGGCGGACTGCCCCGGCGAGGTCGATGGAGCGCAGGAGCACGCAGAACTCTTCTCCACCGTAGCGACAGAGCGCGTCTTCCACCCGCAAGGTGGCGCGCACCGTCGCGCTGACGGCGACCAGGACCGCGTCACCAGCTGGGTGGCCGTAGGTGTCGTTGATGCGCTTGAAGTGATCCAGGTCGAACAGCAAAAAGGAAATGTCGTGGCTATGGCGCTTGGCGTAGGAAAGCTCGCTGACCATCAGCGTATCCAGGTATTCCCGATTGCGAGCGCCGGTGAGCGCGTCGGTGACGCTGGTGGAATACAGCTGCTCGAGCAGGGCGCGCTGGTCGTCGTCGGTGATGGAGTAGCGGAACAAGGCCGTTGGCCCGAGCTGGATCTGGTCGCCTGTCTTCAGCGCGCGCCTGGAGACCTTCTCGCCTTGCACGAAGGTACCGTTGGCAGACTCGAGGTCCTCGATGGTGGTGACTCCACCCTGCCGTTCGAAGCGGGCGTGCTTGCGGCTGACCCCATCGTCCGACAGCCAGATGTCGGCATCCGTGCTGCGACCGATGAGCATGGTCGGCTTGTCGAGCGCGCGCACTCGGCCCATCTCCGTCCCTTGCACGTGGACAAGCAAATGGTGCTCGACGCTCCGCTGGCCCGACTTCTGGACGTCTGCGATGCGAACGATGGCCGTGGCCTCGTCGCCGTCGAAGTCCTCCGGATCGTCGGCCAAGGGCGCGCCGTGATCACTCTGCCGTCAGGCGAGCGATCTCCTCTTTGATCAGCGTTTCGGCCAGCACGGGAACGACTTCCCACACGGCCTGCTCGACCACTTCGCGAGACAAGGACAAGACCGCGCTCACCTGATCACGCGTGAGACCGAGCCCCTCGAGCTTCCCGGCCAATCCAGCCGCCGCAGCCGCAGATAGCGGGACGACGGGGGCTGCCGAAGCGGCCTGGCCGCCGGAGATGCTCGTGCGCGGGGGCGCGCCGCTGGTGCTGGGAGCGGGCGCCGGCGGGCGCCGAGCTGCGGTCGAGCCGAGCGCCGCAGGAGCAGAGGCAGGACGCGCCGGCATCTCCGGTGGTGCGACCATCGGTGGGGGTGCCACCGGCCGCGGCGGTTCGACGCGCGGCGGCATGGCCGCGACTGGAGCTGGAGCGCCAGCGGCGATCGGACCGGCTTGCCCTGCTTCCTCGGCGATCTTGGCGATCATCTTGGTGGAGTCGAAGGGCTTGTCGAAGCTGCCATCGGCGCCGGCGGAGCTGCCAGCTCCCTCGTCGTAGGGACGCTGCTTGCTCGAAAGGATGATCACTCGGGTCGACGGTGCGACCTGCTTGATCGCACGACAGAGATCGTACCCGCTCGCGGCGGCACCCAGGTGAACGTCGACGAGGGCGACGTGAGGGGGGTTGGCCCTGACCGCGGCGAGAGCCTCGTCTGCGCTCCCCAGGATGGTGGTCTGGAACTCTTCACCGCTGAAGGTGATCTCGAGCACCCGGCGCATGGTCTTGCTGTCATCGACGGCCAGCAGTTTCGTAGTCAACTTGCCTCCTGATCCCTTCTAATTTCGGCGTGGCCAAATCATCCGGGTAGGGGGAAATAGTGTCAAGATAATGGCGGGCTACGCGCCACCCTGCCGAGGCTTGGCCCTGGCCCTACGGCGGCGGTTGGTCCTTTGGGCCCCGATCCGGTAGACCGGGCTCCATGGTGCAAGCGCGTTCGGCGCCGACGGGCGCTCTAGGAGGGTCGCCCCTCTCCGAGCGGGCCCGAGCAGTCCTCTACGCGGTGGTCACGGAGTTCATCCAGACCGGTGAGCCTGTCGGCAGCCGCACGCTTTCGACGCATTACGGGCTCGATTTGTCGGCTGCCAGCATTCGGAACGTGCTGAAGGACCTCGAGGAGGAGGGGTACCTATTGATGCCCCACACGTCGGCGGGCCGGGTGCCCACGCGTCCGGCGTTCCAGCTGTTCATCGATGCGCTCATGCAAGTGCGCAAGCTGCCACTAGAGCAGGTTGCCCAAATTCAGGACCTTTTCTCCCGCGAGCTCGCGCCCAGTCAGCTCTTGCAGGAATCTGGCCGCCTGCTGAGCGAGCTCAGCGGCCTGCCCGCGGTCGTGCTCCGTGCCCGCAGCGAGACCCGCAGCGTCGCCAAACTTCGGTTCATCGCGACGCGGCCGGCAGAGCTGCTCAGCGTGATCGTGCTCGACGACGGCTCCGTGGAGAACCGCTTCATTCAGCTGGATGAGCCGATCGACAGCGGGCAGCTGGAGCGGGTGCACAACCTCTTGGACGAGGTGACCGCCGGACGCACGCTTTCCGAAGTGCGCCGCTATTTGGAGCAACTTCGAGCCCGGCAGCAGGACGAGCTCGGCGGGCTGGTTGGCCTCGGCGACTTCCTGCTCGGTTCCGCCATCCAGCGCGTCACGGGCCAGCGCGAGGTGATTGTCGAGGGGCGTACGACTCTGCTCGCCCACGGACACGACCCCGAGCGAGTGAAGAACCTCCTTTTGGCGCTCGAGGATCGGAACCAACTGGTGGACCTCCTGGATCGGACGCTCTCCTCCACCCGCGTTCAGGTCTTTCTGGGGCAGGATCCGGGGGCGGTGGAATCGGGCGACTCGCCGCTCAGCTTGGTGGCCGCGCCGTACGGGCCCGGCGGGGGAGAGGCCGTTGGGGCCTTGGGGACCGTCGGCCCGACGCGGATGGACTACCCCGGTCTGGTGCCCCTGGTCGAAACGATGGCGCAGGCCTTGTCCCGCTCCCTGCGCCAAACCCTTCCGCCCGAGGAGGAGGGTGGGCCGGGACCTGGGGCCCCGGCTGGCATTGACCGGCGGGGCGGGGGCGATTAAGCCCCCCGCACGATGCTCGCTCGGCAGATGCTCTCTCGGCACTGGTTGTCTCCGCTGTCCCGGGCTCCCCGCCTGGCGGTTCTGGCTTTTCTGGCGACGTCGGCGCTTGCACTGGCTGCGTACGCGGAAATGAAGATCGCGGTCGTGGACACCCAGCGCGCCATGATGGAGACCGAGGACGGGCTCCGCATGCAGGCCAACCTCAAGAAGATCTTCGAGACCAAGCAGCAGGAGCTCGATACCAAACAAAAGGCGCTCGAGAGCGAGCGTGCGGACATCGAGAAGCAGCAGGGCGTGCTCAGTCAGGAGGCCCTACAACGTCGAGTGGCTACCTGGCAGCAGGACATGGTGGCCCTTCAGCAGACGTACGTGCAGTTCAACCAGGAGCTGCAGGCCAAGCAGAACGAGCTGACCCAGCCCATCATCGAGAAGACGCTCGGTCTCATTCGGCGCCTCGCCACCCAGGAAGGCTACGACGTCGTCGTCGACAAGCAGGCCGTGCCCTACGTGCGCAGCGACCTCGACGTGACCGACCGCATCATCACCATGTACAACGGCGGTGCAGCGGCCGCTCCAGCAGACGGCGGTGCAGGCTCGGGCAAGGCCGACTCGACTGGCTCGGGCGCCGCCAAGCCTGCAGCGCCCAAGGCGAAGCCTCCCGGACAGGCTCCCGCTCCCGCGCCGGCCAAGTAGGCCAGCTCCTTCCGACAGGTCGCTCCGAGCAGCCTCCGGACAGCATTCCGGATAGCATTCCGGATAGCTCAGCCGAGCAGGTGATCGAAGGCGGCTTCCAGGTCGTCGTCCTCCGGGGCAGCCGCCTGCGGTGAACCGAGGTTCGCCAGGCGTACAGCGACGTCCTTGTAGCTGGCATCGAGGCGCGCGAGCTGGCGCAGTCTGGCTTCGTAGGCGGCCTTGTCGCCCTGCTCCTCGGTGACCAGCGCTAGGTCGTACAGGATGCCTTTCTCCTGCTCGGCCGACTTCTTCTCCGCAGTGAGCGCGCGTTCGAGCGCGCTCTTGGCTTGAGGCAGGTCACCCATTTGCTTTCGGATCAGCCCGATCAGCGCCTGGCACGTGCAGAAGCGCGCCTGGTCGCGGGCCGCGATCTCGAACTCGCCGATGGCATCCGCCAGAAGGCCCATCTCCCGGTAAGCCACTCCCAGATCGAAGTGCGTGGACGCATCGCTCTCGTCGACCGTGGCTTTGACGCCCTCCTTGAACTTGGCGAACACCTGGTCGACGTCGACCTCCTGAGCAGCCGTGTCCATCCGTGGCCGCTTGGGACCGTCGAAATCGTCCAACGCGTCCAACGTGGCTGCGAGCTCGAAGGAATGATCGGCAGGACCGAGGGAGGAAGGTGGACTTTGCACTTCTGCCAGGGATCGGTCGGCACGAATCTCCGCCAGACGCTCGCGCAAGAGGACGTGATCAGGTGCAAGCCGCAGCGTGTCCTGCAGGATGGCCTCGGCATCGACGTAGAGACCCTGTGCCGCGAAGAACTCGGCTTCCTCCAGCACCTCCTCGATCGCTTCGGGGGAAGGACGCTGGGTGCGTCGTTCCAGGCGCCCCAGGTCCTCCTCGTCGAGGGGGAAGGAAGGGAGAGGCGCATCGCCAGGGATGTCGTTCAGGGCGCTCGACGGGCGCACACCCTCGAGGTCGAACGATTCGAGGTGACCATCCGTCGACACGCGCGCCTGCGCCTCGCGCTGGGCACCCACGTGGTAGAGCAGTGTGTGAGCGTCTGGATGGTTCGGCTCGATCTCGAGCACCTCCATGACCAGGGGCTCCGCTAGATCGGGCTCCTGGTTGTGCAGGTGGATGATGGCGATGTTGATCGTTTCTTGGATGGCGGCGTCTCGCTCACCCGCGTCGACCAGGATTTCCCGCAGTTTCTCGCGAATCGGGACCGAATTGGGGTCGATCTCGAGCGCGATATGCAGGGCCTCGACCGCCTTGTCCAAGAGGCCCAGCCGCCTGAACGACTCGGCGTCGACGCTGGCCTTGTGTGCGTGCGCGGAGGCGTGGAACGAATCCGGGGTGCCCGGCGCGCGCGACTCGACCACGTCGACGCCGCGGAACTCGCTGATGGCGACGCTGTCGTCGTGAATCGGCACGACGCTCGCCGGCGCTTCCTGCTCGTCTACGTATTCGAGGTCTTGGTCGAGATCGACCGGCTGCACCTGCTCCGGTTCCGCTCGGCCAGGCGGGGACGAGAAGCGCCGCAGGTCGTCGTCGGGGATGGGACCCGGCGGGATCGACTGGGCATCCAGGATCTCCTCTGGCTCGGGCTCGACATCGAGCTCCACGACGCTCGGCGTCTTGCCCCGGGTCGGCGCGGGCGCTGGTAGCGACTGCCCAGGTGGGAGCGAGTCGCGCGGCATGCCGACCTTGACCAGCGCAATGACCTCGGGATTGTTCGGAGCGATCCCATTCAGGTGCTGGATGATCTGAGCCCAGAGGTCGCGCTTGTTCTGCTCGCGCGCTAGGCGCCCCATCTCGATGTGCACCGCCAGCGATTTGTCGGGCTGGCCGATGACCTCGAACGCTTGTGCCAAGAGCGCCAGCGTATCGAGGTCCTTCGGATCGGCCTGAAACGCCACCTGCAGCTTGGCTAGGGCCTGCATGCCTGCCTGGTGGTCGTTCTTCTTCAGGTAGAGCTCGGCCGCCGCTCGCGTGAACTTCGGCGTCGTGCGGAAGTGCAAGATGCGTTCGATGACCTTGAGCGCGTCATCGGGCCTTTCGAGTGTGAGCAGGAGCTCAGCGGCAGTCCAAAAGGACAGAACGGCGCTGTCGATGTCCTGCACCTTGCAAGACGCCTCGGCCAGGCGAAGGTGCGGCAGCGGGTTCCTCGGGTCCAGCTGAACCGTCTTCTTGAAGATCTCGACGGCTTCGCGGTCTTTTCCCGCCTTCTGCAGTTGGGTGGCGACCTCGTCGTAGGCGGTCAGCGCGTCGCTGGTCAGGTTCAGCTTGGCGTAGATGTCCGCCAAGCGCGGGGTGACGTGAGCGAAACGAGGCGCGAGCTCGGGTGCGTGCTTCTTGATCAGCTCGCGGATCTGCTTGTAGACGGCGATGGCTTTGAGGAAAAAGCCGTCCTTGGCGTACTGCTCCGCGACTTGGTTGTAGGTCTGAACGGCCCCTTGGAAGTCGAGCATCTTCGACTGCAGGTCGCCGATCTTGAGCATCGTCCGTGTGTCCGTCGGGTCGGACTCCACGATGCGGCGATAGTCGGCGATGGCCTTGTCGTACTTCTTCTTCTCGGCGAACTTGGCCGCGGATTGAAGGAGTTTTTCGCGATCGATGGCCACGTTGCTCGGGGGGGCACAGAGCGGTCGAGAGACGCTCCTCCGGCAGCCTAGGCAGCGGCCGAAAGTCGGTCAAACCGCGCTACCATGTTCGGCCGTTTGGGCGCCTTCCACCCGGGGCCCATCGAGGCGGCCCAAAATCGCTGGCGAAGGCGAGCGGTGCCTGGAGGTAGGCGCGCCTTGCTGGCTCGGAAGGTGCTAGCTCGGAAGGTGCTAGCTCGGAAGGTGCTAGCTCGGAAGGTGCTAGCTCGGAAGGTGCTGGCTCGGAAGGTGCTGCCGCAAGATGGGCATGCGGGAATCAGGAACGGATCCTCACTGCGCGCATCGCCCCTTGCCGCTGCTCTCCCCAGCGCGCATCTTCCCGCTGCAATGACTGCCAGGAGCCAATCGGAACCTCGGGCGCCGTTCGCAACCAATGGCAGCCACGCCATCGATCGAGACATCGCTCATCGATTGCTCACGATCGCGCTGGCCCAAGGCGGCGACTACGCGGACTTGTTCTTCGAGTACCACGCCAGTGGAGGCTTGAGCTTCGAGGAGGGCATTACACGTAGTGCCTCGCGCGGAGTGAGCGTGGGGCTCGGCGTTCGGGTGCTGGCCGGCGACGCGACCGGATACGCATACGTGGAGGACCTGGAGTTCGAGTCGATGCGACGTGCCGCGGAGACGGCGGCGCGCATCGCTCACGCAGGTGGCGGTCGGCAGCCAGAGCGCATCACCCCTCGTGACCTGCCGTCACGCTACGCCCTCACCTCGCCTACCTTCGATCAGCCGGGGACCGAAAAGCGCGCCATCCTCGAGCGCGCCGCGGCGCGTGCCCTGTCGTTCGACTCCCGGATCGAGAAGGCGCAGGCCAGCTTCAGCGAGGGGATTCGCGAAATTTTGGTGGTGACGAGCGATGGCGTTTGGGCCAGCGACTTCCAGCCGATGATGCGTTTCGGCATCAGCGCGGTGGCCAAGAGCGGGGACCGTCGTGAATCCGGGCGCAGCGGTGGCGGTGGCCGGGTGACGCTGGCGTACTTCGACGAGCTGTCGCCGGAGCACCACGCAGAGATAGCCGTGCGTCAGGCCCTGACCTTGCTCGATGCGCGTTCGGCGCCGGCGGGACAGCTGGAGGTCGTCCTGGCGCCCGGCGACAGTGGGATCTTGCTCCACGAGGCCGTCGGGCACGGACTCGAAGCAGACTTCAATCGGAAACGGACCAGCAACTACACGGATCAGGTTGGCCAGGTCGTGGCGAGCCCGCTGTGTTCGGTCGTCGACGACCCCACCATCGTTCAGAGTCGCGGCGCCATCAACGTGGACGACGAGGGAAACGGCCCCGAGCGGCACGTTCTCATCGAAAATGGGGTCCTTTCGAGCTACCTGCACGATCGCATGAGCGCCCGGCACTTCGGCGTGCGCCCTACGGGAAATGGACGCCGAGAGTCGTTTCAGTGCGCCCCGATGCCCCGCATGACCAACACCATTCTGCTCGCTGGCCCCCACGATCCGGGGGAGATCATCGAAAGTGTCAAGCGAGGTATCTATGCCAAGAGCTTTGGGGGCGGACAGGTAGACATCTCCAACGGAGACTTCGTTTTCTCGCTGACGGAAAGCTACCTGATCGAGGACGGAAAACTGACCGCCCCGCTCAAGGGAGTGAACTTGATCGGAAATGGTCCAGAAACACTGCGCGAGGTATCGATGCTGGGTAACGACGTGGCGCTCTCGGACGGCATTTGGACCTGTGGGAAGGATGGGCAGAGCGTGCCTGTGGGAGTGGGGTGTCCCACCGTGAAGATCGCAAAAATCACCGTAGGCGGTACCGAAATTGGCTGAAGGATCAACGAAATCTAGGAGTTATGTCGCGGTGATCGGGCATGGGCCGATGCTCGATCGTGAAGAGGGTGCAGTTTCCACGTTGCGGCAGCTTGGCGCGACGATTCGCTCTCTGGATCTCTGGGACGACCCGGTCAACTTGATCACGGACGACGACGAGGAGTTCGACATCAAGCCGCGTGCGCTGGTGTTCGAGGCGTTGGATCGTCCCGACCTGGCTGTGGCGGCGTTGCGTGCAGTGCGCAAGGAACCCTTCTTCGACAGCGTGGGAGCCATCATCGCCGTCACCGTGGGTCAGGTGCCTCGCATCGAGCCTTCCAGCGGGTTCGACGACTTCGTCCTCCACCCGTACGTACCCGAGGAGCTCTATGGTCGTATCCGCGCGCTCGAATGGCGTCGCAGCGAGTTCGCCACGGAGGAACGCCACAAGGTGGGCGCCATCGTCGTGGACAAGGCGGGCCACGAAGTCACCGTGGGAGGCAGGCCGATCAACCTGACAGCCAAGGAATTCGCCCTCTTGGCGTATTTGTGCGAGCGCCGAGGCAAGGTGCTGTCGCGCGATCACCTCTTGGCGCGCGTGTGGGGCAATCGCTACGATGGCGGCCCGCGCACGGTGGACATCCACGTTCGGCGCCTGCGGGCCAAGCTCGGAGATGCGCTGCCTCTGGAAACATTGCGGGGCTCTGGTTACAAGCTGAGAGCGCCGGATGACGAGGACGAAGAGTCAGAAGAGTTCGAGACCGACGAGTAGTCGCGTCGTCGTCACGACCGGGTGCCCGGCCGGGATCGGCCCAGAAATCACGCTCAAGGCGCTTGCCGAGTCGACGTCCGGCCCGGCCGTCGTGGTGGGGGACCGGGGCAGCCTGATGGCCGCTGCGCGGAGCGCGGGGCTGGATGCGGATTGGGTGGCTGGCCTGAAAGCGCTGGGGGAGGAGGGGAGCGCTCGCGTGTGCCTGCTCGAGCCCACTCGAGCCCTTTCGGCCCGCGATCGAGCCTTCGGTCGACCTTCGGCTGCCGCTGGCGCCGCTCAGCTCGAGTTCGTCGAGGCAGGCTTCGCGCTGGCGAAACGATGGTCCGTCCCGCTGGTGACGGGCCCAGTTAGCAAGGAAGCCATCGCCAAGAGCGGCCTTCGGCGAGCGAGCTCGTTTCGAGGTCACACCGAGTGGCTCGAGCGCCTGGATGGAGCGCCGTATACGGTGATGTGCTTCGCCTCGCCGCGGCTCACCACCTCGCTGGTGACGACGCACGTGCCGCTCGCCCGAGTGACGAAGCTGCTCGCTGCGGCGAGCATCTCGCGCGCCATCGTCGAGCTCGCGGACCTCCTTTTGCGTCAAGGCACGAGGAGGCCGAGGCTGGCCGTTTGCGCCTTCAATCCACATGCCGGTGAGGGTGAGCTCCTCGGCAGCGAGGAAACTCGCGCCATCGTTCCCGGCGTAGAGAGGGCCCGGCGCGTGCTCGGGCGGCGGGTCCAGGTTATGGGTCCGCTCGGCGCCGAGACCGCGTTTCGCCTCGCCGCCCAGGGCGACTTCGATGGTGTGGTGGGCATGTACCACGACCAGGTGACCATCCCGATGAAGCTCCTGGACTTCGGTGGGTCGGTGAACGTGACGCAAGGTCTCTCCGTGGTGCGAACCAGCGTCGATCACGGCACCGCCTACGACATCGCGGGCAAGGGGCGGGCGGACCCAAACGCCATGCAGGCGGCCCTCCGCCTTGCACGCCACTTGGCGGGCCAGTCGCGGCGGGTCCCGCAGGGCGCCCATTGATGCTCGCGCCCGGCTCCGTTGATTCGAGGCGCGCGCGGATCCATGCCGGTCCGACACTCGCCCGCGTCTATGCGGACTGGCTGCGCGCGAGCCAGCCGACGCTGGAGTCCCGAGCGGCCGTGGTGCTCGGCCTTTTCGAGGCTCTCGCGAAGCGGGCGGATCGGCCCCCGCCGCCACCTTTGCGTCTGCATGCACTCGCAGAGCCGGCGAAAGTGTGGGTCCTCGGCGCTCTGCCGGCAGCGCTCCTGCCGACGGCGCTCCTGCCGACAGAGCGTGCCCAGAACGTCGAGGGCGAATCCATCGACGGGCGACTTGCCTCCGCGCAGGTTCTCGGTGAGACGCTCGACCTCTTGTACGGGGTGGAGTCTCTGGGACGCCGCTCGGGCCAAGCGTCCCTCAGACGCAGCTCGGGCAGCTACTTCACGCCGCGGGCGGTGGCACGCAGTCTCGTCGACGAGAGCCTGGCTACCTCACACCTCAGTCAGGCGCGGCGTCTTGGTCGGGTCTCGGTCTGCGATCCCGCCATGGGCGGCGGAGCCTTCCTGCTCGAGGCAGCCGCGGGCCTTTCGCGGCTGACCGTGGCCGAGGGGCGCGGCGTGGAGGACGCGCTGCAAGAGGTCGGGCGTTTCGTGTTCGGCTACGATCAGGATCCGCTGGCCGTGGCCACGGCGGAGGCTGCGCTGTTCCTGCTCACGGGACGGACGGACTGGGCGGAGCGCTTGATCTGTGCCGACAGTCTGGCGCTCGGCAGCAGCGAGATCGAGCGCAGCTTCGACTGGCTGATCGGCAATCCGCCGTGGGTCGCGTTCCAGGGGCGGGCCGCACAGAAGCTCCCGCCCGAGCGCCGTACTTGGCTGCGGCGGACCTATCCGTCCTTCGCGGGCTATCCCACTTTGCATGGTGTCTTCGCCGAGCGTTCGACGCAGCTCGCAAGGTCCGGGTTGGTCTCGCTGCTCCTGCCGAGCTCCGTGTCGGACCTCGACGGCTATCGGGCGGCGCGGGCCGCCGTCCTCTCCACGCACTGCCCCCACGAGCCCCTGCTCGAGTATGGGCAGGATGCCTTCAGTGGCGTCGTGCAGCCTTGCTTCGGCCTGATCGCGTCGCCTCGCCAGGGGCCCGCTGACCCTCAGCCCACGCGCGCCTGGCAACTGCGCGAGCGCAGTCGGCACGGAGCCGCCGTTGCCGTCGCTCTTCCTCCGCGCGCGCTCCTCGATCTGGCTGAGCTTTCCAAGCTGCCGGCGGCCTGCTTTGGCGAGCTCGGATTACAGAGCAACCGTCGCGTGTCGAGCGAGCTCTTTCTGCGGGCGAAGGAGCCGCGCGCCCCCTTCGTCGTGCCCATCTTGGAAGGGCGGAACGTGCGGGCATTCGATGTCGATCCGCCCGCCCTGTTCATGAACCCGGACCCGGTGGTGCTGGCCGAATCCCGCTGCCGCTTTCGACCGCGGTCCGACTACGAGCGCGTGAGCTTCGTCGTTCGGCAGACTGCCGCAATCACCATTGCGGCGCGCCATCCCGGACACTGCTTCCGAAACTCGCTCCTGGCGGGGTACGCAAGAGAGGATTTCGACGTCGAGCTCTTGCTCGGTCTGCTCAACTCGACGCTCCTGCGCGCATTCCATGCGAGTCAGCAGCGCGACGCCAGGCAGGCCACGTTTCCACAAGTGAAGGTCGCGCATTTGCGTCGCTTGCCGGCCCCTCCAGCATCGACGGACGCACGCGCTCGCGTGCGCGAGGCGAGCACGCGCCTCGAGCGGCAAGGTCCATCGGCGGAGGGGTTTCGAGTGCTCGACGCCGCCGTGTTCGACCTCTACGGACTGTCCGCGTCCGGTCGGGCCGAGGTCGAAGCCTTCATGGCCCAACGGTTTGCTCGCGGCGAGCGCGCCTGACAGCCCGTGTTTCGGGCTCGGTCCGGAACGTGACGAAACATTCGAGTATTTCCAGCGGTCGACGAGCTTGGCTCCGCAGTCCGCACTCGCGCCCAGAGCGCACGCAAGAGGCCGCACTCGAAGTGCAGCATGAAACACCGCGGCAAAGCTCGCTCCGAGGCTGCACGCGCAGGGCATCGCCAAGCGCGCGTCGCCATGGGTGGTGGCCCGTCTTTCTCGGAACTTCGGCCTCGGCCGCTGGCACTGCAGGTGCGGGCTGTCTCAGTACGTTTGGAAACGTGAGCGTGGGCGCCTCGTGCACCAGCGTTTGGCGCGTTTCTGAATTGGTACGCGCCGTCCGGCCCGAGTTCTTTTCGCGCGCGTGTCTCACACATAGCAAACAGATTAGTGCTTGCAGGCGAGTCGAAGATTTCGGTAGCAGCACTGAAGGCTCTGTCGCTCGTCGTGTCGACCCTCATCCGTGCCGTATTTGGTCAGGAGCACCTTCGCTCCCGAACGCTCTTCGCTGGCGAGAGGGGCAGGACCGCACACGGGGCCCCTAAGGCGCCGGCCAACGCCTCCAGGATCGTGGTCGTCGGGCACGGCATGGTCGGCCATCGGCTATGCGTGGAGCTCCGCAAGCGGCTGCCGGTCGGCCAGGCCGAAATCACCGTTTTCGGCGGGGAAGCAGGGCCGCCCTACGACCGCGTGCACCTCGGTCGCCTCGTCCGCGGCGAGGACCCGAGCGTGCTCGAGCTTGGGAGCGCTGCCTGGTACCGGGAGCAGCAGATCGCGGTCCACGTCGGCGATCCAATCGTTCGCATCGACCGGGCTCTGCGCATGGTCCATGCGGCCGGTGGGCTTGCCGAGGCCTACGACCACCTAGTCCTGTGCACCGGCGCCGCGGCGATCGAGCTCAAGACCGGTAGGGAGGCTCCGCTGGTGCGTGTGCTGCGCACGACGGAGGACGCCTTGTTCATCCGCGAGCGGGCCCTGCTCTCGACCTCGAGCGGAGCGCACATCGCCGTGATCGGTGGAGGCCTCCTGGGCCTCGAACTCGCGGCCGAGCTGGCCGAGCTGGGCGTCCGTGTCGACGTGGTCGAAGGGGCGGAGCACCCGCTTTCGCGGCAGCTGGAGAAGAGTGCCGGCAAAGCGCTGCTCGGCTGTCTCGAGCGCCCCGGGCTGCGGCTGCACTTCGGCTCCCGCGTCGCCGGCGTCGAGCAACTGGACGACGAGCGGGTGGAGGTCGGCTTGCAGAACGGGGAGAAGCTCGTGGCAGGCCTGGTCGTCTTGGCCATGGGCATCAGGCCCCGGGACGAGCTGGCACGTCAGGCCGGCCTGCTCTGCGATCTGTTTGGCGGCGTCATCGTGGACGATCGTTTGCTCACTCGCGATCCACACATTTCGGCGATCGGCGAGTGTGCGCGGCATCGCGGCACCGTCTACGGCATCGTCGCTCCCGGCTACGCGATGGCCGAGCAGGTTGCGCGGCGCCTTGCGGGGGAGGCTGGCCGCTTCGAGGGCGTCGCTGTGGGCACACGCTTGAAGGTGCCTGGCGTCGACCTATCGGTGCTCGGTGAAAGCTCGGCCACCGGGCTCGGCGTGGAATCGCTCGTTTACGCGTCTGGCGGAACCTATCGTCGTCTGGCGGTGCGCCGAGGACGCATCATTGGCATCACCAACATTGGCGAGTGGGGAGAGCTCGGGCGCGCTCAGGATGCCCTTTCCCGGAAGGAGAAGGTCAAGAGGCCGCAGCTCGAGTGTTTCACGCGAGCGGAGCGCGTTTGGGCGGAGCGCAAGGTTTCGCTCCATACGTGGCCAGACGAAGCGCTCGTGTGCAGCTGCATGGGCGTGACCTGTGGGACGCTCAAGGCCTTTGCTCGCGAGGGAGCCACTACGCTCGAGCAGCTGTCGCAGCGCTCGTCGGCGGGAACGGTGTGCGGTACGTGTCGACCGCTCCTCTCCACACTGACCGAGGCACCCGAGCCCGAGCGAGAGGCGGGCCGCATGCTCGCGTGGATTTCGGCGCTGGCCATGCTCGGGGCCGTGCTCTACCTGGCCCTGCCGAGCTGGCCGGTGCCGCCGAGCGTTCGAGGGTTCTCCGTCGACGCGCTTTGGGTTTCGAAGCTGCTCAAGCAGGTCACGGGATTTTCCCTGCTCGCGCTCTTCTCCAGCAGCCTGCTCTTCGCTCTGCGCAAGCGCACCAAATGGCTCGCTTTCGGTTCGTTCGAAGCGTGGAAGCTCGCCCATGCGTTCGTGGGTGTTGCCTGCTTGCTGGGTGCCTTTCTCCACACGGGATTCCGCTTGGGCCAGGGGCTCGATCGCGCTCTCATCCTGGTCTTTCTCGGCAGCACGTTTCTGGGCGGTGCGAGTGGTGGCTGGTCTCTGCTCCTGCCGAACCTTCCGCCACAGTGGCAGCAGACGGTGCGCACCTACTTGGTGCGCAGTCACGTCTACCTGCTCTGGCCACTGCCCGTGCTGGTGCTGTTCCACCTCTTGAAGGTCTATTGGTTCTGAGGTGCAAACGTGAAAGGGCGCACCAAACGCTTGTCGTGGGCACTCTGGGCTTTGTGTAGCCTCGCCGCCGGTGCTGCGCTTGCCGATCGGTTGGTCAGCGAGCCGCGCTCGAGGCAGCTGTTTTTGCCGGGAAGGACCACCGACGGTCACTACCAGATCGAGCTCGAGTGTGCGGCCTGCCACACCCCGCGCTTCACCTCCGCAGACGACCTCCAGGCTGCCTGCATCTCCTGTCACGGAGCCGAGCTCGCCGAAGCCAAGGACTCGCATCCAACATCCAAGTTCACCGATCCACGCAACGCCGAGCGCGTGGCCCTCCTCGATGGCCGGCTCTGCATCACCTGCCACGCCGAACACCGCCCCGAGCGCACGGGCAGCATGGGTCTCAGCCTCCCCGGTGACTATTGCTACCACTGTCATGAGGACGTCGGCACCGAACGAGAAAGCCATGTGGGCTTGGCTTTCGACAGCTGCGCCAGCTCGGGTTGTCACAATTTCCACGACAACCGAGCCCTCTACGAGGACTATCTCGTGCAGCACGGGAGCGAGCCCTGGCTGCTTTCCGCTCCGCTCATTGCCAAGGGCGGCCCAGAGCCAGCGCGGAAGTCTTCCGCAAAAGCCCTCGGCTTAGGCGAAGCGGACGGTCCCGCCTTCGCGCGCCAGGAGACGGCGGCCTGGCTCGCCAGCGCCCACGCCGAAGCGGGCGTGAACTGCTCGGGCTGCCACCAGGGGACGGGGGCAGGGTTTTCGCCCGACGTTCCCAGCGAAGTGTGCGGAACCTGTCACGCTGGACCTACCGAGGGCTGGCTGTCCGGTCGGCACGGCATGCGCGTCAAGACTGGCGCCCAGCCAATGCGGGTGTCGGAGGCGCGAAAGCCGATGAAGGCCTCGGCGCACGACTCGGAGCTCAGCTGCTCCTCCTGCCATGGCAACCACGGGACCGAAACGGAGCGCGCTGCCCTCGAGGCCTGTGAGGCCTGCCATGACGACGAGCACACGCGTGCGTACCGGCGATCGAAGCACTTTGCCCTTTTGATGGAGGAGCGCAGTGGCCGCATCGCCGCTGGCGGCGGTGTCAGCTGCGCCAGCTGTCACTTGCCGAAGCGAGTCGACGAAGGGGGGCGCCCGTCCACCCAGCACAATCAGAACGACAACCTGCGGCCGGCGGAGAAGATGATTCGTACGGCATGCCAAAGCTGCCACGGCTTGCCGTTCTCGATCGACTCACTGGCCGATCGCGCTCTGGCTCAGCGCAACTTCGACCGAGCGCCCAGCGCGCACGTGCTTTCCGTCGACTTCGCCCTCGAGAGAGCGAAGTAGTGCCTCGAAAACGAAAGTGACGAAGAAGGAGTTACGAAAATGAATCGCCCCAGTTCCGACAGACATGAGAGTTTCGAAAAACGACCGCCCCGATTGCGCAATGCTTGCCTGGCCTCGGTTGCCGTAGCCGCTAGCCTCGGCGCGCTGGGTTGCGGCGAGAAAGCGGGAGGCATCACGCCGCAGCAGATGACCGACGCGCTGCACGCGGTCATGGAGTCGGACCGAACCGTCTACACCAAGAACGTCGTCAATCGACTGCAGAACAAGGAGAACGTGATCAAGGCGAGCGAGCACTGGGAGGACGACAAGGCGCTGCCTTTGCCCGCACAGATGTTCCGCATGGGCGCCGAGATGGTGGCGACGAAGAAGGCCGGGTTCACCTACGCCCTGCTCAGCAAGTGGCCCGTGAACAAGCAAAACAAGGCGAGCACGGCGATCGAGACCCAGGGCCTCGACTTCGTGGCCGACGCCAAGAACAAGGGCAAGGCCTTCTACGGCGAGGAGAAGCTCGGCGAGAAGACCTACTTCACCGCCGTGTACGCCGACACGGCCGTCGTCGAGGCGTGCATCACTTGTCACAACGGCCACAAGGACTCACCGCGCCGAGATTTTCAGCTCGGCGACGTGATGGGCGGGGTCGTCATTCGAGTTCCGCTCTAGTCTCGCCGTTCCAGAAGGTCCAAGTCCGCAAGTCCACGAGTCCACAAGTCCACAAGTCCACAAGTCCACAAGTCCACAAGCCCGAAGGTGCCCGACCAACTCACGGAGAAATCGAAGCCATGAACGAAACACAAAAGAAGCTCGTCCAAACAACCTGGGCCAGCGTGGTCCCCATTGCCGAGCAGGCCGCAGAGATCTTCTACGGTAAGCTTTTTGACGCCGATCCGTCGCTCAAGCCCTTGTTCAAGGGCGACATGAAGGAGCAGGGCAGGAAGCTGACGCAGATGATTGGCGTCGCCGTCAACGGCCTCGACCGGCTGGACGAGATCGTCCCCGCCGTGCAGGCACTCGGCAAGCGGCACACCGGCTATGGCGTCAAAGATTCCCACTACGACACGGTCGGGGGGGCTCTCCTCGACACGCTCAGCGTGGGTCTGGGCCCCGCGTTCACGCCGGAGGTGAAGGAGGCGTGGACGACGGTGTACACGGTGCTGGCTACGACCATGAAGGACGCAGCTAAGGCCGGGTGACACGGCCTGGCTGACACAGCCAGAGAATTGCAGGGTGCCTCCACTCCGACCTGGCTGATTGGCGCTTTCCGGCGTCACGCGCCCAAGCGGAGCCGGCTTTCGCTCGACAGCCAGCATGGGCCGTGAAAACCTGAAGGTCCAAGGGCGCGGGCCTCCGCACCCTTGGACCGCGAGGGCTTTCATGAAGCGTCAGCATCGTCCTACGCAGCCGCCGAGCAGAGTTCTTTCTGCTAAGGGCGCGCGCCCCGAGGACGTGCGCTCGGCGCTCGTGCGCACGCGCCGCGAGATGCTCTCGGCGCTCGCTTTGGGTCTCTCGCCGCTCAGCTGCCTGGATCGCGGGGGCTTGGATGGAGCGGGCGGCTACGGCAGTGGTGGGCTCGGAAGTGGCGGGCTCGGCAGTGGTGGGCTTGGCAGTGGCGGGCTTGGCAGTGGTGGGCTCGGCAGTGGTGGGGCCGGCGTCGGCGGAGGGCCGGGTAGTGGCGGCGTCCCGGGGACTGGGGGTGCAGGGACCGGGGGTGTCACCGGCCTCCATCGCGATGCCTCGGACCTGGTGGAGCTAGGCTCCACCGGGATCATGATTTCTCGTCTGGCCATGGGGAGCGGGACCCACGGCAACGGCGGCTCGTCCGATCAGACCCGCCTGGGCACAGCGTTCCCCAATCTCCTGGTCTCGAGCTACGACCGCGGCATCACCTTCTGGGAAACCGCGGATCAGTACGGGGCCCACGGTCAGATCAAGACCGCGATCGAACAGGTCGGCCGCCAGAACGTGGTGGTCATGACCAAATCGCACGCCCAGACCGAGGCCGAGATGGATGCGGACATGAACCGCTTCATGAGCGAGCTCGGCGTCGACTACATCGACATCATGCTCTTGCACAACAAGCAGTCGGCGACCTGGACCACCGAGTGCGCGGGAGCGATGGAGTACCTGGCCGATGCCAAGGTGAGCGGCCAAATCCGCGCACACGGCGTGTCGTGTCATACCTTACAAGCGCTGGAGCTGGCCGCGGACACGCCCTGGGTCGACGTCGATCTCGCGCGCATCAACCCGTTTGGTCTCCATATGGACGCCGATCCGGCCACCGTCATTTCCGTGCTTCAGCGCATGAAGGCGGACGGCAAGGGCGTGATCGGTATGAAGATCCTTGGGCAAGGCGACGCCGTGGACCGTTTCGACGAGGCCATCGAGCACGCAGTGAACCTGGCCTCGATCGACGCGTTCACGATCGGCTTCACCAGTGCTGAGCAGCTCGACGAAGTGCGCGAGAAGATCAACGCCGTCTAGAAGTAGCCCATCACCGTGAGGTTGAAGCTGCGATCGTACACAGTGGTCCCCTCCGGGGTCGTGCGATCCCAAATGGCGTACTCGACGTAGATCTGGCCGTGCTCGTGAAAGACGATGCTGGCGCCTGGTAAGTGCAGGACCTCCCGCACCGCGAGGTCGCGATAGGTGGCGATGCTCACGTTGTAGCGCGGCACCACGGGTCCAATCTTCCACTCCGCGCCAGCCAGGAGGTACGTGTTGTCGCCGGAGCTTCGACCCGGTGTGGGCGGGGTGGTGGTGAGGTCTGCGGCGTAGGGGAAGGCGGTCACGTTCTTGCCCCACTGATGCAGGACCTCGCCCCACACGCCGAGGCCCTTCCAGGTGACTTTCACGTCGCCTGCCAGGCGCTGGACGTCGTTCTGCTCGTCGTCCGACAGGTCGGCTGTGAAGGCTTCGCCGGACAAGCCGAGCTCGAGCCTCGATTGCTTGGTGAGCTGATAGAACGGCTGCAAGCGCCCGGCGAAGATGTTGACGCGCCGCGCTCCGGGGATGCTCACCGTGTCCCGGTCCTGCAAGGACGCGTTCACGTAGCCGTCGAGCACGAAGTACTGGGCGTACGCGGTGAGGCCCCAGTCCTTACCAACGGTCGACTCGAGTGACAGGCCGACGTTCGGATCGAACTTGAGCCCTTCGTACACCTGGATGTTCCCGTAGAACGAGTTGTCCCAGGCCAAGCCCACTTGCTTGTAGATTTTGCCCACCTTGAGCACGAAGGGGTCCCATTGTCCGAACAGGTACGCCTGCTGAATCCAAGCCAGGCCGTCGTAGTAGCTGCGCATCTTGTCGCTGCTCAGCCGCGGCTCGAAGTAGATGCCGAAGTAGTCCCAGGTCGCCTTCAGCTTCAGGTTCGAATAGACGAAGAAGAGATTGTCCCAACCATTGGTGGGTTGATAGAGGTACACCGCGACGCCGCCGTGCAGCTCGAGCTTGGGCAGCCAGGGCTGCGGGCCGAGCTCGATGGGGGCTGTGGGCTTGGTCCCTTCCGCGGGAGGGGTGCGTGCGGGATCCCTAGCCGGAGACGGGTAGGCCTGGACCTCGAGACTGGACAGGGTGGTGAGGACGGCGAGGAGGACTGCTCGCTGCGCGCTTGGTTTCACCCATCACCCCCGTTCGAGGGAGGATAGGCGAAAGCCCGCAGCGGACCCAAGACCAGCCTGAGCCGAGGAATCGGGGCCGCTCCCAGTGACGGGGCGAGCGAGCGCGCTCGCTCAGAGCTCGCACTTGGGGTCGTCGGAGCGCAGATCGGCGATCGGTCCCAGCTCGAACACCTCGTAGCCCGACCGGCGCAGGATGGAGGCGGCGTCGTGGGCCTGGCGCTGCGTCTGGCCGAACACGATGATCCGGGTGTCCAGGCTCAGGTAGCGCATCCGGTAGGAGAGCTCCGACACCGGAACGTGCACGCTCTGCTTCACGCGGGCGACCTGCTGCTGCTCGCGGGTGCGCACGTCGAGCAAGATGGTTCCGGGCTCCAGCATCGCCTTGGCCTGCTGCCCGTTGACCAGATAGCACGGGGGACGTTGCCCCTTGTTGCAGGCGGAAAGGCCGCCCAGCAGAAGGCAGAGGGCCAAGCAGGTTCCGAAAGGTCGGGTACGAGGCGAAGGCAGCATGCGAAGAGCGTGACCCGGCGCCAGCTGGGCGACAAGTCGCATGTGGAAAACATGCGTTTCTGCGCAGAAATCGCGCGCTCTGCCGGTTGGGAGGGCTGCAGCCGGTTGGAAGCGCAGTTGCCGGTCAGAAGGGCAGTACCGGCACGAAGCCATAGGCACGCGTCATGGTCCCGTCTCCGAGCCGCCCGTCGCTGTTTTCGCCGGTGCAGTAGTAGGCGCCGGCGCGCCGCGCACAGGTGTGAAAGCGCCCGACGCTGACGTCACTCCAGTCGCTCTCCGTGCCCACCAGGACGGGGGTTGCGATGGGCATCGGATCGTAGGGAATGGTCAGCTGGCCCTCCTGGCGGCGCCCCCAGCAGTACAGCCAGCCAGGCTCCCTCGTGCCACAGGCATGCAAGACGTCGATCGAGATCGAGGTCCAGTCCGCGTCGGTCCCCACTCGAGTCGGCGTGCTCACGGTCCCCGCCGGAACGATGCCGAGCTGGCTCTCGGTGTTGTCGCCCCAGCAGTACAGGGTCTGGTCGGCCTTGAGCGCGCAGGTCTGGCTCTGCCCGGCGCTGATCGTGGCCCAATCGGCGTCCGTGCCCACCTGGGTGGGCGTCCGAATCTGACCAGGGCCGATCACCCCGAGCTCGCTCCCGGTGTTGCGGCCCCAGCAGTAGAGCTGGCCATCCACACGAATCGCACACACGTGGCCGTTGCCCGTCGAGACTTCCTGCCAGGCGACGCTCGACGGCACCTCGAGCGGAGACGCTGCGTCGGCGGGCGCGGTGAACAGGTCATCCTGGCCCGCCTGCCCTTCCGCGTTGGCGCCCCAGCAGTAGAGGCCGCCGAGCTCGTCCACTGCGCAAGCGGTGTCGTAGCCCAAGTCGACCTGAACGGCGCGCTCCGGCAGCGGAACCGGCACTGGATCGGCCCGGTGCGCCGTGTCGCCCTGGCCGAGGGAGCCGAGCGTGTTGTTGCCCCAGCAGTAAACGTCACCGTCGGCAGTCAGGCCGCACGCGTTCTCGGCCCCGACACTCACGGTGACGAACTCTCCGCTCGCTCCCATACCCATCACGGGGACCGGTGTGCCGCTGCTCGCGCCGATGTAGCCGCCGAGGGCTTCGTTCGTGTTGCTGCCGAAGCAGTACACGTCCCTGTCCGCAGAGAGAGCACACGTGTGCGCCTGCCCCGCCGAGAGGGCGATCACGGGCAGGTCGAGGGGATCGGGGGCTTGGCCGCCCATCCCGCCGTCGCTGGGAGCGCTGCCGCCGCTGGCTGCTGCGCCGCCAGTAAAGCCGCCCGCCGCACCACCCGTGGAGGCGCCCGTAAAGCCGCCCGTCCCGCCGCTGCTAGTAGCAGCGCCACTGCCGTCCACGCTACCGCCCGTGCCACCCGCGCCGCCCAAGCTCGGCCCCGCGCCGCCGCTGCCCCCCGTCTGATTCAGGATGAGCTCATAGCCGAGGCTGCAGGAACACAACGCACCCGCCCACATGGCACCGAGAATCAGCCTCCGCTCGAGCATCTGCGCCTGGGCATCTCCGTCAGGAAATGTAGATCGCTGGCTCGGGTTCTGAATACGGTGGGAATGGGCCTACAGCGGCCTACTTCGGCCTGGCGCCGGCCGGGCATGAGTCGTCTGTCAGCCGTCACCCGGCGCGGGCGCTGCTAGGGTTCGATCGCGTGGACCAGAGGGGGCACGATGCGCTCGGCTCGGTACATGCCGTAGAAGTTCGGCAGGCGAAATTCCCAAACGACGACCCCGTCCGCCTTCGTCACTTCGAACACCCGACTTTCCACGGTGCCGCTCAGGATGCCAGCCGTGACCAGGACGTTCCCGTTCTGCAGGCGATCGACGTCGCCCCAGTAGGCCAGGTAGAAGTCGTCGTACCAGGTGTCCGGCACCGCGAAGCTGCCCGGGAACTCCCAGACGACGGTCGCGTGGGGTGGGCTGGCTTGGTCGAGTTGGTACTCGATGACGCGCGAACGATAGTCACTCATTGGGCAGCGCGTCGTCCACCCACCGTTGTCGAAGAAGAGGATGGTGTCGTCGTCCGCGTGAATTTCCGGGTCGTGCGTGTCGATGATCTGGTTGCCAGTGAAGGTGACGTCGCCTTCCCCCATGCTGGCGCACGACGCTGGCAGTAGCCACTGGTAGGTCGGGTTCTGGTAGCTGGTCTTGAGCAGGCCCATCCAGCGACAGTTCGCGTAGACGGCGTCGTTCTCGATGTCGACGGTGATGGAGTTGCCGTGGCACCAGTCGCCGCTCACCCCGTCGGGCGGTGGCACGAAGTCCGCGTAGTCGAGCGACCACACTTCCTGACTGTTTTCGTCCAGCTCGTGAAAGACTGGCGCTTTCAAGCCGTCCGCGTCGGCGACGTCCTCGAGCACCACGTAGTGGCCGTTCGAGAGCTTCTCGGCGTGATGGGACACCGACTCGCCTGGCAAACACGCCGCATGCGTGCACTCCCAGACGACATTGCCGGCGAAGTCGACCTCGCGCGGCGGCTCGCCATTCGTCTGCTGCCCGTTCCACGAGGGCCCGATCAGGACGCCCACGTCCGTCAGCTGGGTGGAGATGGCGCCGCCGTTGTCAGGCGTGGTGCCATTGATGTGATACCAGACGGGCAGCCCTTCTTCGTCGTACATGACGGCTGCGGGCGGGTTGGGTGAGTTCGGGATCACCACACCGCTGCCCTGCGTTGCGTTGACCTTCTGCATGTTCATCAGTGTCCAGCCCGGCTGTGACAGTGCTTCGTCGCGGATGGTCACGCTGCCCACCGGGATCTGGGCTGGCAAGGCGCCCGTGGTGAACATGCCTTCGGCGCTCTGCCCTCCAGAGACGGCCTTGATGGAGTAAGTCTCCTCGGCATGCATGCCGATCACCAGGACCTGGTGCTCGGTGACCAAGGCATCGTCCGAAATTTCCCACTCGTAGGAGCCAACGCCGAACTGCACCGCCGAGCTCGCAGGGACGTCCGTCGTCCAGCTGACGAAGCAGGACAGAGTGTTATTGGGATTGGGCTCGATCGTGAGCCCCGTAATCGAAGCCACCGTGCCGCCGGACCCGCCCGTGGAGCTCGACCCGCCCCCACCGCTCGCCGCGCCCCCGGTGCCCACACCGCCTGAGCCACCGCTTCCAGGGGCTGCGCCTCCGCTACCCGGCTGGCTCCCACCGACGCCGGTCCCACCGGATGCTGGAGTCGTTCCCCCCGTGCCATCCCCAGGTGGGCCACCCATCGTCGGTGAGCATGCCCCAGTTAGTGCCAAGAGCGCGCCGGCGCCCACCAATCCCCTCCCATACAAAGACATCACGGCCGCGCCAATTAGCGAAATGCGCGCGGGAACCAAAGCACAATTTGTTCAATCAATGGTTGGTTTCGTCTACGCGTCCATCCTCAACGTACGTCCGGCGGCAGTTAGCGCGTTTTTAGCTGCGCCATCGTTCGCTCATTTCGGTTCAGAAATTCTACGTAACCTGACGGACACGAGCGAGCGGCGCCGCTAGCCGGGTGCTGAAAAAGCACCCTGCCAACGACGAAAGCCGTGCCTGCGCGGACCGAGGGACGGCGGAGGTGCGAAAACCCCTCACAAAGAGGAGGCTCTTCGCACCGATGTGGCTCGACTGACCGGCGCGGAGAAGCACGCAGGCCACGAGCGGCGGAGCTCCAGAGTGGCGCTTGCGTTCACGTGTGTCGGGTTGCGGTGCGCTGCACGGGTCGCACCGCGGCGGCCGGACGTTCAGTCAGGCTTCGCTGCGGACGTGGCGCTTGACCCGGCTTGTGGTCGTGAGCTCGGGACTCGTGACGTAGCGCAAAAGCATGCTGGTCCACGAGCGATGGGACACGAGCGTGTCGTAGAACTCCGGTGCCAGCCTCTTCAGCTCAGGTAGGCGAGAGCCGGCGACGTAGGGGAAATCGTGGTGTTCGTTGTGATAACCCACGTTGAAGGCCAGCGCGTTGAGCGGGCCGTAATAGGAGTATGTCTCTTGCGGTGGCGCGACCACGTAGTGTTCGCTCAAGTAGTGGCCGGCCATCGGGTGGAATCCCATGGTCAAGAGCGCACTGATCGGCAGGTAAGCAAGGGCCTTCTCGCCCCAGGCCCAATAGACGAGCACGTCGAAGCTGAGCTGCAGGATGAAGTTCACCACCAGCCAGCGGTTCGGCTTGAGCGGCATCACCAGCAGTGGACGGAGGCCATAGGCCAGTCCCTGCCCGGCGAGCCACAGGCCCTTCAGAACCGGTCCCCTCACCCAGCGTGCCTCGAAGCGCGAAGGAACGTCGGTGTCGACGCCATCCACGCCCTGATGGGTGTGGTGCATGAGGTGGTACTCCCGAAATGCGGCGACGATGGGGATGCCGATGGGAAGGTTGATGAAGAGACCGAAAAGGCGATTGTGGAGAGGCTTCTGGAACGCCAGGTTGTGGGAGATCTCGTGGTTGCCGAGCAGCAGCCACTGGCTCAAGAAGCCGCCCACTGCGTAAGCGACGATGACGACCAGCCACCAGGGCGCGTCCTTCACGGCATAGGCCAGCGTGAGCTGGGCCACGACGAGCAGCGTGCAGACGTACTTCGTTCTCCGGCAGGGACCGTAGAGGTCCTTGACCTCGGGGTGGGCCTCCAGGATGGCCCGACGTCGAGCCCCATGTGGCTCCGCTTGGTTCGACCACAGGAAGCCATCTGCGCCGAGTACCAGCGCGCGGCTGTCGGTCGGGGCGTTCGTCGTGGTCATGGGTGAGCCAGGTGTCGAGGCGGCACCCCGAGCCTACGCCACGGCCCCTCGGCGGTCACTCTGCTCTCGGGCCGTCGAAGGAGAAGCGCCGCAGGAGAAGCAGAGTGCGCAAAGGAAAGCGCGGACTTGCGCCCTGTTTGCGCACGGCTGTAGACGTGCATGAACGCGTCCGGAAGGAGAAGGAGGATCGAGCCCCTCACCGCCACCGATCGGAGAGCCGACGGCCGCTTGTCGAGTTGGGCCGTCTGGCTTGCGGTCGCCTCGTGCGCAGCGCTGATGGTTCGCTACGTCAACATCACCTACGACGATGCATTCATCTCGTTTCGGTATGCCGAGAACCTGGCTCGGGGCCACGGGCTCGTCTTCAACCTGGGCGAGCGGGTCGAAGGGTTCTCGAACTTTCTGTGGACGATCCTGCTCGTGCCGTTCGTGTGGCTCGGCGTAGGCAACTTCGAGCTCGGCCTGCTCGTGGCCGCGAAGATCCTCGGGGCGCTTTTTGCGCTCTGCACCATCGTCCTGATGCCGAGCTTGGCACGTCGTGTAGGCGGCCCAGGGCACGCGCCCTTCGCCGCCATGCTCCTCTCGGTCCAAGCGCCCTTTGCGCTCTGGGCAGTGGGAGGGCTCGAGACATCCTTGGTCACGCTCCTCGAGTGTACGGCCCTGTCCTTGCACCTCGTCGAACGAGGCTTTGCGTCCGAAGATTCAGCTCACGCAGGGGAAGCCCGTGGTTTCGTCCCGTCCTCGTTCGTTTGGTGCCTAGCGGCACTGACTCGACCGGAGCCGCCGATCTACTTTGCCGTTTGCCTCGTCGATCGCGCTTGCGCGCGCTTCCGTGCGCAGCCGGGGGGAGCGTGGATCGGCCGCGAGGCTCGGTTTCTCGCTTGGTTCGTCCTCCCGTACCTGGCGTTCCTCGGCTTTCGCCTGGGGTACTACGGCGAGCTGCTTCCGAACACCTACTACGCCAAGATGCACCTGAGCACGCGCATCTGGGCTCGGGGGGCGGACTACGTCCAATGGGGCGCACTGGTCCTCGGCTGGCACTGGCTGCTCGGGCTCGCGCTACTCGGCATCACGCTCGGCAGACGCTGGACACCGCCGGTACGACTGGTGACCGTGCTCTTGCTCGCTCACCTCGCCGTCACCCTGCGCGAGGGTGGGGATTGGATGCCCGCGCTGCGCTTCTTCGTGCCCATGCTCCCTCTGTCCGCGCTGCTCGTTCATGCTGGGCTTTGCGGGTTTGCCGGCGTCAGTGAGCGCACGCTGCTCCCTCGTGGCGACGTTCCTTCGTGGATTGTCGATCCCCGCTGGGTCAGGGGCGCCTGGGACTTCCTCGGTCGGGCACGCCCGCAGGCGCTCCTGCGTGGGCTGCGCAAGGTCGGTCCACCCATTTTGGGGCTGGCGGCCCTTGGATTCGGGGCTGCCAGCGGTCGAGCGGTCAACATCGCCTGGTACCCGTCAGGGTATCGTGGCGTGTGGCTCGACTGTTTCAGTCACTTCCAGGTCGCTCGCTACATCAACCACAGCCTGGAGAAGGACGTGCTCTTGGCAGCCAACGAAGCGGGCGTCATCCCCTATCTTACTCGCCTGCCGTTTCTCGACCTCGGTGCGCTCGTCGACAAGCACCTGTCGCGCCAACCTGGTGCGATGCACCAGAAAGTCGACGTGGACTACGTGCTCGCTCGCCAGCCGGAATACTTCGTGCTCCACGGCAACTACGACCAGAGCACGCGAGCGTTCTATTCCACGCGCGTGTACTCTTGGAGCTTGCTAAAGGACGCTCGCTTTCGAGAGCGCTATCGCTTCGTGCGAGCCTTCGACGACCTCGGCCTTTTCTTGCGCGTGCCGCCAGTGGCGGCGGTCCGCTCCGATGGTTCGCCTCAGAACGCTTCCGACACGCTGAAATAGAACTGGCCTTCTTCGTCGCCACGTCCGTAGTCGACCCGGATGACCAGGCGCTCCTCTTCGAAGGCCAGGAAGCGAAGGCCTAGACCATAGGAAGGCAGCACCGTGCCGTTACCCAGCTGGTCCAGTCCCGCCGCCGTCGTGCCGATGCCTCCCCACGCCACCGCACCGAGCTTCCACCAGAAGTACCAGCGGAGCTCCGCCTGGGTGGCCATGAAGACGTTGTCTCGGTAGCGGCCGTAGGCATAGCCGCGCAAATCCGCCCCCATCCCCACTGCTGGCTTCATGTGCGCAGGCGTGTCGGCCGTCGCGATGATGAAGTAGCCGCGACTGGCCAAGATGAGGTGCCGGTCGAACCAGGAGTGGTAGTAGTTGATCGCCAGGTCCATGTTGGCGAAGTCGTCGTCCCCACCGAACGCCTGTGAGAAGAACATGGACGTCAGCGGCACGTAGAACCCTTCGGTCGCGCTGAAGCGGTTGTCGCGCGAATCGAACGTGGCCACGGCGCCTAGACCCGAGTGCAACATGTTCGTCGTGATGGGCACGAACTCAGGGGCATCGGGGTCGTCCGCGGGAGGGCTGAGCACTGCCTCGTTCCAAAACAAGCGATAGCGAGCGCCGAGGTAGAGTCGATTCCAAACGCGCCGCATGTATTGCGGCTGAAACATCAGGCCCGCACTCGAAAGCGGGAGCCCGAAGCCGGCAGTGTTCTGATCGCCCGTGCCGTAGAAGGTGGAGTTGAACTTCCCGCCGCCGAAGGCGACCTCGGCCCGGTTGTTGTCACGATCCCAGAAGGCTTCGTGGCGCGTGAACATCGCGAAACTGTTGTTCGTCGTGTACATCGCGAACACCGCCGACGACCACGGAGGAGAAGCCTTGTCCTCCTTGATCGGGCGGTAGGTGAGCATCCCCATCACACCCAAGGAGAACTCCAGCTGGGGATTGTACGTGGGCACCGGGATCGCCACGAACTTGGGCTTCATGGTGACGCACAGCTTGGATGCCTTCGGATCGCAGCACGGTGCTGGCGGAGCTCCATCGTGGGGCTGGGCGCTGCCCTTTTTTGCCTTCACCGCCTTGCAGGGCGGGCAGCTCGGATCGGCAGGATCGCAGCTTGGCGGGGCGACGCTTTCCGCCTCGCTCGGAGCAGCGTCCTTCTGCTGGGCCGGAGCCGCTCCTTCCTGCGCCTGCGCCTGCGCCTGCGCCTGCGCGCGAGCGGCGAGCATCAGCAGTAGGAGCACGATCCCCCACGGGCTCTGCCGCTGTCCGGATCGCCACACCCTCGCCCCCACGCTGCCCGTATAGCGACGAGCTCATGGGGCAGCAACGCAGGTGCTCCGGCGGGTGCTCAATACTCCTGCAAGATGCCGACCACTTCGGCGCTGTACTGCTGCGCCGTCTGGTACTCGCCGCGGAACCAGAGGAGCGCCGAGTGGCCAGCGTCCCACTTGGGCACGACGGGGCGCAGGTTCTCGTCGTCCGAGTTCATGGTCATCGGCGTCCAGGTGAAGGTAGCGCCGTCGTCGCAGGTCACGCCCTTCCAGATCTCGTTCAGCGTGTGATCCGTCGTGTCGTCGCGTGGGTCGATGTTGGTGGAGACGTAGATCACGTGCGGATCGTCCGGATCGAGGGCAGCCCCGCCGAGGTAGTCCTCTTCCCACCAGCCGCTCTCGTTGCGGTAGAGCGTGCGCCCGCCCTTGACCAGGCGAGTCGACGTCCACGTGGCTCCGTCGAAGCGCGAGTAGGCCACATGGTGGCCGGGGTTACAGTTGTTCTTGTCGGCGCACTCGTTCTCGCGCCCCTGCCACAGGGCCCCGATCGATCCGTCGTCGTAGCGCGCCACGTCGAAGTTCCACAGGTGTCGCAAGGTGACTCCACCCAGCTGGCCGTTTGCGGCGAACACTCGTGTGAACTCCGTGATGGACGGGGCGTCGCCGTCGAAGATGTCGTCGTCGCGCTCCTGGCCCA
>Ga0315912_10000850_pt1 | contig 44837 bp, 53 predicted proteins | sample VfabasoilMG_FD_204469 | JGI IMG/M metagenome (GOLD analysis project Ga0315912, IMG submission 204469) | Garden soil microbial communities collected in Santa Monica, California, United States - V. faba soil | ecosystem: Environmental > Terrestrial > Soil > Garden | place: USA: California... | reverse complement strand
TTTAGTTAATGGGAATGTAGCGGATGACGTCTTTCGCACGGAACATTGAAGTACCATCGTGTTTAATAACGAGGAATGAACTTTGTTATATTGTTCCTGGTGGATTCTTTTGGTCTTTTTTTAGTAGTATTCACTGTGCTTTTAATTTGGAATTGCGGGAGGGATCCCCTTTAGGGGTCTGGGGTGCGTGAGGGCAGGCCAAAATGAAAACTTGCCGGTGAAGAAATATAAATCTCCATCCATCACTCAATTCATTAGAATTAAAAATATTCAATCCTGCATATGATCACCCCTGACCCCTAAAGGGGAACCACATAGCATATACCTATTAACCTGCACGTTCCTGCATTTATCATAGTTCATCATTAGGTGTGAAGTGGTAAACTACTAAATAAAAGTAGATGAACTTTAAAGTCGAACGCCTTTTTTCACCACTCAGACACTTCCCAGGCTGTCTAAACAGCGTGTAAAGACGTCACTGTTGCCCAGCGAGGTCAAAGGATATACACCGGATCCTTGCCGGCCCCACGCCGTACTTTATACAAGGTGTACAGAAGGAGGTACCCTATACAAAGATACACGAAGATGTCGCCCACCAAAGTGTAGAAAGTGAAGGCTCCTTTCACGGGCAAATAAGCCATCATGATTTTATCGTTCGTGTCAAAACTGCTCATTTGGGCGGTCAATTCTCCATAAGGCGTAATAGCAGCCGATAAACCGAACCGCGTTGAACGCAAGATGGAATGTCCCTGCTCCACGGCGCGGAATGCAGCCATGCGCGTATGGAGGGGATCTATTCCGCGCCAGTCGGAGGAAGGATCGGCAACAAGGTCTGCATCGAGTTTTCCAAATCCCCTGGCCAGGTACGGAAAATCATAGTCGTAGCAAATGACGGATCCGGCTTTTATCCCGGCTACATCAAATACCTGCAAAGGTTCGGTGCCTTTCACAGCCGGCTCTCCCGGCACCGGCTGGTGTTTGTGATAGGTGTACATCAAGGTTCCCGCTGAATCGAAGAACAGGTACTTGTTTTCATATTTCATTGGAGTTTCGGACAGGGGAATAATAAATGCAGCAACCAGGGCAACCCGCCTGCGTTTGGCCAGGCCGGATAAGGAATCCTTCCATGCTTTTTCATCTGCAGGAAGCACGAAGGTGGATGCTTCGTTCCAGACTACAATCCGGGCTCCGCTTTGTGAGGCTGTTTCGGTTCGCCGGAAGAGATTCCGCTGCACCGCTGCATTCTTTTCCACGGAAGGCAGGGGAAAGCCGGTAACGTCTGAGTCTGTTCCCACCGCGGCCACGCAAATGGTGTCTGCGCCGTTTGTCTTGCTTAACTCAACCCGCAATGCGCCGTATAAAAGAAATAATGCCGTTACGGCCACCGGGATTTGAAAGGACAGCGGTGTTGTTTTTCTTTTCAGGAGGAGTTCAGCGACGGAAACATTTACCCAGTATATAAGAAAGCTCAGCCCCGGCATGCCGAAAACGGAAACGGCTTGCATCATGGAAAGGGTATGGGACTGCGTATAGGCGGCAACACCCCAGCTGGCGAAAGGTGTAAACGAATATTGAATCCATTCCAATACAGCCATGGCGGCTGGAAAGACGAGGATGCCAATCGGCCTGTCCCTGAATTTATCCCACAGCAGGTATCCCGGAAGATGGAACAGGCTGATGGGAACTGAAAAAAGAAAGACCATGGCAAAGGGCATGGGAGGAGAGACGATTTTGACTATGCAAAAGGACCAGGCTACAATCAGTCCGGCAAGAAAGAGCAGACGGGATTTTACACCGCTGGTATTCCGCAGGTACAGCAGAAAAGGTACGCTTGCAATCCACCCGGCCAGGTCGATGGATATCGTCATGTGAGCTGCCGTAATGGTTCCGATACCGAACAGGAGATAAAGCGCGGGGTTTGTTTTTTCTTTTATCATACAGCGGATTTTCCGGAAGGAGGGGTTTCTGATTCGGGCTTGCGGGCGGATTCACGCAGGCGTTTACCCGGACGGTGGGTCATCAGGCCAAGCATCATGAACAAGGCGCAAAGCAGGATGACCTGGATGATAAGTGATTTATTTACCAACGGGATCGTATGCGCAGGATCGATGGATAAAAAAAGCAGGATCGTAATCAGCCCGCGCGGCGCCACATACATAAGCGGTTGTATCGGAAGCTTTGACAGCTTGAGTTGAAAAGTGCGGAAGATGAAAATGCAGAGCGTAATGCCGAAGGCCCAGACAAAGGTCCTGGGGTTCGTGACTTCCGTCGACTCAATCAGGTACCCAAACAGGAGAAAGAAGAGGGCCCGTATCAAAAAGGCCCCTTCCGACGTAATCTCCCGGAATTTGCCGACTTCTTTTTTTAATTCGTCGGGCTTGAATTTTTCAATCCATTTGAATTGCTTCAGCTCGTCGATGTTGCTGACAAATACGCCGAAGAGCAAAATAAAAATAAGCCCGGGAAGATGGTATATTTTGGTAACGGCATAAATCAATACCACGATTAAAATAATCGGAATAAATTTAATGTGGTGTTCAATCCGGTTCAGCAAATAGGAAAGTACGAAAATGGCCAGCATGGATACGATAGCCATGATGACGAGCTGCAAGGCAAATTGAGCAAACGACAGGCCGTCAATAATTTCGTTGAGTGTAAGAAAATTGAAAAAAAGTACGCCCAGGATATCCGATAAGCTGCTTTCGTAAATGATAAACTCCTTGTTTCGTGAAGTAAGCTGCCTGACGCTGGGAATGGCAATGGCGCTGCTGATGACACAGAGGGGAATGGCATTCGTTAAGCTGTCTTTAAAGTCGTAAAGTCCGTATTGCCTGAAAGCGAATGCAAGCAAAAAGGCCAGGGTCAGCATGGGGATTAGTGCTCCCCAGAAGGATGCCTTCACCAGCGGCAGCTTCGACCGGTTGAATTCCAGCTCGAGGGAGCCTTCCAGTACGATTAAAATCAAACCCACGGTGCCTAATACGGGAAGCAGGGGAGTAAAGTCAGGTAAGTGTATTCCAAGCCAGGTTACTGCCTGCCTCACGAGCCATCCCGATAACAGAAGCAAAATAACGGAAGGGATTTTTGTTCGCGATGCCGACAGGTCAAATGCATAGGCCATAAGAAGCAGGGCACAAAAAGTAATGATGATGTTTGTTGTCATATACTTAACGAGACAATGTGGAAACAATGATCATGCTCTTTAATAAGATCACAGATTTTCTACCACCAGTTGGCACGGGTGCGGGAGGAAAGTTAAAGAAAAATGAAGAATAAGGGATGCATCAGACCAACTCTGTGTCCTCTGTGCCTCCGGGGTTAATTTTATCAACCACAGAGGCACGGAGGTCACAGAGGAACACTAAGATCTTCGTTACTTGCCGGATTCAGTTAGCCTTGTAATGGCAAAAGTTCCCGATTGGACACCGGTAATACGGCAAACGCCATTCGCTGTACCGTACCAGATGTTTCCATTCCGGTCTTCCGTAATTCCAAAAACCTGCTTGTCGGTAGTAATTTTTGTGAGTGACTTTTCCGTGAGCGCTGTGTTAGCCTGCCGGTTGTCATAGCGATATAAGATCATTTCACGGCTAGTTGCTTCGCCGCCGCTTAGCCAGAGCGTTCCCCGGCTGTCTTCAAAAATGTAATAGACGCCATTTGAGGTGAGCTTGCTGAGCGCATTTCTTTCCTTGCCTTGCGGCTTGTATTTCGCTGCCAGCACGGGATCGTAACAAAAGAGTCCTTCCGCAGAACCAATCCAGATCATTCCGTTTTTGTCTTCGATAATTGAGCGGACCAGGTGGAATGAAGTATCTTTTGTTATGTTGAAGTTGGTAAAGACAGCTTTTTCGGAAGTTGCGTTCGGCGGGTTTGACATGTGGGAGAACGGAGGCGCCAGGCAACTGATACCCCCATTCGTCCCAAACCAAATTTTTCCTGCCTGGTCTTCCGTCATGGTGCTTACAAAATTATCGCACAAGCCATCGTTCGTAGAGTAGCAGGTGAACAGGCGATGTCCTTTACCAAGCAGGGCAGATGAATTGTAGCAACATGCGCCTCCTTTTGTTCCGAACCAGATATTCCCGGATTTATCTTCAAGCATGCAAAGCACAGCATTGTCTGGCAGGCCATCCGCTGAAGTAAACTGGGAATAATCCCCTTCAATGGGATACGGCCTGGAATGCACCTGTTGATAGGATTCTTCCAGGTTTAAACGGTAGACGCCGCCGCCAATACTTCCAAACCACAGGTTTCCCATCTTATCTTCCAGCACAGACATGATATTGAAATGCGTCAAGCCCGATTTCAATGTAACATTTGTGAAGTATTCGCCATCGTAACGAATAATTCCGGCCCAGGTGGCAAGCCAGAGATTGCCATGCCTGTCCTCCAGGATATTACGGGTAATGCTGTGCGGACCAAATAAGGAAATGGTATCGTGCATTAATTTTAATGAAGGATCCCCTTCCACACGACCAGCATGTCTGGCAGGAGTGGCAGGTTGCACAGGATCTTCCTGCTGCAGCTCCGGATGGGCTGGTTCCCTACAGGAAAAAAAGGTCAAAGTCCCAAAAAGGACCCATGATAGTACAGTTAACCGAAACATATTGCTACGCAAAGTAAGCTATTTGCTATTCTCAGGGAGAAGTGAATTCTAAAATGGCTTAGCAGCCACGCCCGCCTCCATATATACTAAATTCAAATTCCTGGTTCACCCTTCTGCCTTTCGATTCAGCGGGTTTCCAACGGGGCATTCTAGTAACGGCATCCATCAGCATACGGTCTGTTTGCGCATCGCCCGATGAAATAACCATTTTGGTTTGAATGATTTCACCGTTTTCATTCACGGTAAAACCTACCCGGGCTTCCTGTAGTTTTTCGGAAACGGCAGGGTTTATCCGGGAGATGGCATGATCCCATACAAACCGGCTCATCTTAGGATAGCCGCCAACAAACATGGCTTCGGTTTCAGGCATGACCGTTACCGTGAGTTTCATCATCCGCTCCTCTATCTTTCCTGTGTTTGAATCTTGTGATTTATACTTCATGCAAACAGCCAGATCAGTACCTATGTCTGCTGAGTTTAACATGGACATTTGTTCCCTGGATAACCGGTCATTTCGGCTGATTGCCCGCGAATTGCAGCCAAGGTTTTTCACGGACAGCTCCGTGGATACATAACCTGCAATCCACTGGTCAGGGTAGTAGGGGATAAAATCACGGAGGGTTTGAGCGCTTTCCAGTTTTTCTTTCGTCACGGGGAGATGGGCCCGACGGTGAATATCATACATCAGTTCCCGGCTGCCGGAAGGTACGTCGGCGTCTATACCATACCAGGCAAATGACTCTACCTGGGCTTGAATGGTTAGTCCGAAGAAAATTGCGGCTAAGGTTAAAAGGAATTTTATCATGATCAGTGATTGTTGAATTTCTTATGCAAGGATACTTCCAATCCGGGAATATCCTTGTTAGCCGCTAGTTATTAAGTTGTTATTGACTTGTTAACGCGTTTTTTTCCGGCAGGAATGGATTAAATTTGTATCGTCAATGAAGCTAAACCGCAATTACCTCTTTATCGCAATTTCTTCCCTGGCGCTTGTCTGCGTACTGATCATCCAGGTGAAATGGATTCTGCAGACCGCCAGGAATAAGGAAGATCTGTTCGACGAAAAGGCCGGCATTGTGCTCGCAAGAGCTACGGAAGAGCTGGTTGCAGACTCCATTGTATTCAGGAACCTGGAGGCATCCGGCACACAAAACGAATTTCATAAAATAGATTCCATACTCCGGAAATACATGAACTATTACAATTTTCATGTAGCCTATTCTTTCGAGATAAACCGTCCTCTTCCTACGATTGCCTACCAGATGAAGGCGGATTCGCCGGATCCCGCCGACACCGTTCCGATGGCCTGTTATGCGCAAAGCCTGGATGAAATAAAAAGCAAGAACGACTGGGAACTGAAGCTGAACTTTCCAAATAGGGACCAGTATATGCGGTCGGAGATGAAAGCTCCTTTTATTACATCCGTGGTCCTGATCCTGATCGTGCTTGTTTTGTTCTGGCGAACGACGTTGTCGCTGATGGCTGAAAAGCGGATTGCCGAGCATACCACGGATTTTTTAAATAACATGACCCATGAATTCAAAACGCCGCTGACGAATATTTCCCTGGCAGGTAACCGGATGATGAAGGAACCGTCCCAGCAGGCCGATAAGATCAAACACTATTCCGGTATCATCCTCGGTGAAAATGAAAAGTTGCGTATGCAGGTGGAACAGGTGTTAGGCATGACGGCTTTGGAAAGAGGTGAGATCCCCCTCCTAAAGGCGGAAGTGGACATGCATGAGTTAATTTTAGATGCATTGAAGTATATCGGCATCCAGGTTGAAAACAGGGAAGGGTTTGTGAAAATGGAGTTGAATGCGGAACATCACCGTGTCCTGGGCGACCGGACGCACCTGGCCAATGTTATCAGCAACCTGGTGGACAATGCAATTAAATATTCGAGCGAAGCTCCGGAAATTCTTGTACAGACTTCGAATTCGGGCGGGAGCCTGCTGATTTCAGTTGCCGATCATGGCATAGGCATTGACAAGGAATACCAGAAGAAGGTATTTGACACTTTTTTCAGAGTGCCTACAGGCAATGTGCATGATGTAAAAGGATTTGGCATTGGCCTGGCCTATGTTAAAAAAATAGCGGAACTGCACGGAGGCACCATTGCCTTAGAAAGCGAAAAAGGGAGCGGGTCTTCTTTCACAATCCTATTGCCTTATGTCGAAGGATAAGCGAAAGATATTGCTTGCTGAAGACGATATGAACCTCGGGGTCCTTTTGGTGGATTACCTGGAGAATGAAGGTTTCGAGGTAAAGCTTTGCAAGGACGGAGAAATGGCCTTAAGGGCTTTTAAAAATAGCTCCTTTGATTTGTGCCTGCTGGATGTGATGATGCCAAGGATGGATGGTTTCACCCTGGCGGAAGCCATCCGTGCGGCGGATAAAAAGATACCCGTAATCTTTATTACAGCCAAATCACTGAAGGAAGATAAATTGAAGGGGTATGACCTGGGTGCTGACGATTATATCACCAAACCTTTTGATGAAGAAGAGCTGCTTTGGAAAATAAAGGCGGTGATCCGCAGAATCCCGGAAAATAAATCGGAGAGGGTGGAAGCGGTTGCCCTCGGAAAATACAATTTCGATTTCCATAATCAGTCGCTCATCCTGAATGGAAAAACAAGGCGGATTACGGAAAAGGAAAGCGACATTGTCCGCTATTTATCCGAGAACCGGAACATCGTTATTAAAAGAGATAAAATGCTGGAAGATCTTTGGGGAGAGAACGACTATTTCCTGGGACGGAGCCTGGATGTATTCATCACGAAAATCAGGAAATACCTGGGTGAGGATCCTGCCCTGAGCATTGAAAATGTTTTTGGCGTGGGATTCATTTTTAATGTGCCCCAGGATTAGATGGTATTCAACTGACCTGGGATGCCTTATAAATGTATTTATTTTTCATAGCATCATTTTTGTTTCGCACGGAGAACACCGAGAAGAATACGGAGCTCACGGAGAAAATACTTATTTATGTCTTCAAACTCCGCGATCTCCGTGCGGTTTATCTCTGTGATCTCCGTGCGAAAATCGTACTGCAATTGGAGTCCGTTCTGGCAGTGAGAGAAGGTAGGAAGCGACCGCAGAGATAGCGCAGAGCGTCTTAGTTGAAGTGGAAGAGAAATGGAAACAGGAATGCCACTACCAGGGTCCACATCCAATAAACAGGCAGGAATAGGGCTATCGAATTTCCAACTTCCATATTTTCGGATTTGCTTGTAATTTTCCGGAAGAGCCGGAAGGCTACAATACACAGGTTTAACAGCATCAGGATATTGGCTCCCAATACAGCCATCCTGTTGGGTGTAATGCCCCATTCTGAGATGCGGAATAAAATGGCGGAAAGGGCAATGCCATTGACGATGATGGTTACGAAGCACAAGGCAAACAGCATCATACTGCCTGCAGGATTATTTTTTTTGTGCGCCTCGGCAACGGAAAAGAGAATGATGGCCATGACGCCGATGATGAGAATATTAAAGATCAAAAGAAAGTCCCTGTCCCGGTATGGGTTTTTGCCGGAATACAAAATGGCTCCGAGGTAAACGACCAGGGTGACGAGGACGATGGGGCTGAATATTTTTGCAATCACCGGCGATATCTTATTTACCAGCTGGGGATTTGTTTGCGTGATAGACGTGGCCAGGATGGGCACGGCAGGAAGGCCGAAAATAATGACATACTGCTGGTAAAATTCTTCAATATTAATACCGATAGCCCTGAAAAGCGCCATGGTAATGGCCGAGAGGATCCCCCCGGCAATTAGCAATAATCCGGACAGGATGATTAAGTCTCCATTGAACCGAAGGAATTCAAGACGTTTGGGATAGCTCCGGTTGTCTGCTCCTGAATAGGTAAAACCCAGGACAGCCCATAAAAACAATGGTAAGTGAATGCAGGACAGAAGCAGTGTATCGCTGTTTTTATTTTCGGGGAACAGGTTTATAAACAACAGGGAAACCAGCGTCGCCAGGAAGACGATGGCGGTTTTCTTTATGGATAGACCTGACTTCCAAATGAAATAGGCGGTGAGGATAGGGAATACGATGAAACCGATATTCCTGCTGTAAAAGAACTCTTCATCGATACCAAAAAAGTAAGGAATTTTTGCAAGCAGACCTCCGATCAGCGCGGCAATCAGCACGAAGCCCAGGTCCTTATTGCTTCCCCAGTTTATTTCCGAACTCTCATATTTCAGCCGTTCATGCCAGAAGGATGCCAGTTTGTTGTCGGATAATTCAGGATAGAGTGAATTAAATTCTGATTTGAATGCGGTCTTATTATTCCTGTACAATTTTTCAAGTTGTGCGGGATTGTCGATGTTTGATAAGATGCCCAGGTCCATTTTGAAAATAATTTTTAGCAGTTCGGATTTATTGTGTCTTGAGGAATTTTTCCAGCAGGTTTAGGTGTTCTGAAAACGCTTTTTTTCCATCCTTCGTCGCGCTGTATGTCGTATTAGGCTTGCGGTCAATAAATTGCTTTTTAACCTTGATGTATCCCGCTTTTTCAAGTGCGGAAAGATGACTGGCCAGGTTTCCATCCGTTAAGTCCAGCAGTTCCCGCAGCGTTTTAAATTCAGCTTTTTCATTGACCATCAGGACGGACATGATTCCCAATCGCACACGGCTTTCAAATTCACGATTCAACCCGAGTATAAATTCCTTCATCGTTCATAGCGATAATACATGGTGATGCCATAGATGATATGGAGTACGCCGAAGCCAAGTGCCCAAAAGATCAAACCATATTCCACATGCATGGCGGAAATCAATCCCAGTATAATTTCAAGAATACCCAGGGTGCGCAATTCATTGTGTGTGTATTTGCTTGCATTCAGCAGGGAAAGTCCGTAGAAGAGGAGCATGGAAGGTGCCACGAGACCGGCCTGGTGATGATGGGCCAGGACGAGGCAGAACAAACCTCCGGTTGCAAGGGGAATCAGTAAATTAATCAGCATCCGTTTTGCCGTCGTATCCCAACGCATGAAGCCCTGCTTTTTGGCCAGCCGGTGCGTGAAAACATATCCGGTAAGAAGCGAAAGTGTTAGTACGGCCAGTGAATCAACCAGGAAAAAATTGAGAAAGGAACCGGCCAAAGCTCCGTCTGTGGAAACAACCGGGTAATAATAGCTGGTTAATTTATAGTTGTAGCTGTTCACATACCACGCTGCAGCAGCCGCACCCGCCAAAGCATAAAAGCCAATAAAGATGCCTGACAAGCCGCTCAGCGAAATAAACTTCGACGCGCGTTCCATCAGGTTTTTTATGTCAGCGAGTGTTTTTAAGTGTTCCTGGTCATTCATATCAAAAGTACTTTGAGATACAAAGTTAATTCGCAAAAGGCCGGAAAGCAAGAGGTCAGGAGAAATAACTGAATCATTAATGTAAGTGTTTGTAAATCAAGGCGAAATATAGGGTAGGTGCCAGGTTTGCGGTCGGGGACCACAGATGATCATAACGGTCATGATCGTTCATGATCGGTGTATTGGCAGCCGGAAATTATGGAATCAGCCGGGTTTGAACGCTGTGATCTTTCCTGCGTAAAAGGGCAAATGAAAATACGATAACCCAACACATAAATGTTGCAATGTTGATGCGTTCCCAAAGGCCCATAAAAGGTGTAGGAAGGTTCGCCTCCAGGTTGGACGATTCTTTAAAAGTAAGTGCTCCGAATAAAATAAATACAAGGAAGCTTGCAGCAGTGTAGGCCCTGAACTTTTTACCCAGGGCTGCCGCGCCAAAACCCATTAACAGCATCATGAAAATAACAGTCATCGATGCATAGACCAGGTGTAACGTATCGGTCAGTGTTCCTCCTCCGGCAGCAATGACTTCCCGCCTGTGCATAGGAGGCCAGTAAAAATTAAGTATGGAATAAATAAGGATTAAAATGCCAACGAAACGCAGGGACCTGCTTCCTGATCCGGATTGTAAGATCCCCCATCCAAAAGCGGAGAAAAGCAATGGATACAATAGTACAGCAAGGTCCCAGCCAATTCGTGTTGGTGCGCCCAGCGCAGACAATTCGCTCGGAGCCTGTGAAAGCACGCTATACCCTTCATACAGCATGGGGGATATGATATTCAATACAAGGTACCATAAGGATGAGAGGGTGCCGCAGACAAGCAGGGCCGAAGTTGTTATGCTCTGTCGTGAAACAATCAGCGGAATGGCAAAAACCCAGCCCAGCATGACAGGAAGTCCCCACATGGCATGCAACCAATGCAATTCATCCAGGATGATAATTTCAACGATGAACCAGATGAATAGCCCGCCTAAGGAAAGCCCTGTCCACAGCCAATCGGAAGCCAGTTTCCGAATGACGGAAACAAAACCTATGGTGTTCAGAATGCCCAATGCAAAAAGTATCATCCCGGGAATCCTGAAATCGCGAAATGTTCCGTGCATCATTTCAACGGGCATTTCCATATATCGTCCGTCAGGCGCTAAAACCAGGAGCGTGCCGCCCAGTAAACAACCGGCTGCTTCATAGCCCAGGATGACGAGGAGGATTATTTGCTGCCAGTGCGGCAGGGCGGATTGTTCTTTTGCTGTCATGTTATTTGCGGAACGGCTTTTAGCGGGAAAATGGTTGGCTGATTTTTATTGCCACCGGGGATATCGACCGCTTCTCCGGCTGGCTTAAGCTGAAGAGCGAGAAAACGTTCTATATCATACATCGCATTGTGGGCGGCAGGAGAAAACCACGGCAGTGGCAGATCAAAGGCATGGTCGACCTGGGGAAGAATGTGAAGGACTGATTTAACTTCTTTCTGCCGGAGCCAGTTATACAGCAATTTTGCTGAATCAACAGGTACCATGCAATCCTGTTCTCCCTGGATGATTAACGTGGGTGGACAGCCTTCATGAACATGGCTCACCGGAGAGAACAGGGCATAAGTGCCCGGGCATTCATCCGGATGTCCGCCTAAAATAGTTGCAAGCGCTCCAACTTTTGTAAAGTCCTTATCCATTCCCAAGCGGGCCGCATTTTTACCCATTGCTTTCAACATCCATGCGGGCATTTTCGCAGGGACGGATTTTTTCTTCCGTTCTGGCCTTGAACGCGTGGTGAGATGCTGGTTCGTATGATAATACATTTTTTCCAGGTCGGTAGGGCCATAGAGTGAAACGACTGCATCCACGTCAAGGGCTTTTCCGCGGAGGTCAACAGGAGTGAATTCGGAGTTGCCGGAAGTGTAAGCCGCCATTAAGGCCAGGTGAGCGCCTGCCGAACCGCCTCCCACCACGATTTGTCTGGCATTCACCTGGTACCGGGCGGCATTTTCTTTTATCCAGTGAATGGCTCTTTTTACATCGTGCACCATGCCCATCATATCCGTTTCCGGTACCAGCCGGTAAGCGACATCCATAACGACATGTCCCTGTGCAGCCAGCCTGCGGAACAGGGGTCGCGTGCCAACGTCTTTATCCAGCAGGTACCAGGCGCTGCCGTGGAGATAGATAAAGATTAATCCCGACGCAGGGACTTTTTCCGGCGGCAACCAGAGGTCACATAACAGGTTTCTCCCTTCGCCGGGAAGCGTTGCAAAGGGAATGTTTTGTTTTAGCCGTGGCTGCGGAACAGCAGGTAACTTTATTATTCTTCTTGATTGTAGAAAATACGCTTGCTGTCCTGTTAACATCCTGTTGTATCCGTTCAGGCTAAGCGCATATTCAAACCCGGTTCCGGGATGGCGGGTAACCTGAAACATATGGATGAAAAAAGCCGCTGCAACATACATGCCCAAAAAACCCGCGATTGCAGAACCCGTTACGATGGAGAGGAGGATGGTTAATACGCCTGTTAGAAAGAGCCAGGGTGAGTTAGCCGAAATAACCAGCTTTATAATCCAAAGTCCTGCGGCTGGCCACCTAAACCGACGGAAAAATGTTATGCTGCTCAATGCCGCTAATCCGCAGATAAAAACTGCAAGAGCCTGAACTATCGTTATCATGCCCATCACAGGAATGGCTTTGAATACAAAGTTTCAGCATAGCCGGGCTTCAAAAAATGACGCTGGTCATCCTTTCCATTGATTTTTAGAATGCCCGTCCCCGGGAACTACCGGGAGGATATTAATTATATTTGATGAACCCCTGCTATGTGTTCCATTCGATTCCATACCCTATCCGGGCTGCTCATTTTCTCTGTTTTCCTGGTATCCTGCGGAACCCTTCACATTTACGAAGACCCCGGTAAACCGGTATTTATTTCAAATGAACATACTGCGATAGCCCGGGATTCCCTGGTAGTGCTGAGCTTCAATATTAAAAAGTCAGAGAAAATAGAACTGGCCATAGAAGAATTGAAAAAGTTCCAACGTACAACACCCATTGATATATTTCTCCTGCAGGAAATGGATGAAGCTGGGGTTAAGTTGATTGCTGAAACCTTCAGGTTGAATTACCTTTATTTTCCTATTGTTCATTATAAAATGCGAAAGCAGGACATCGGCAATGCCATCCTGGCTAAAGGCACCATTCGCAAGCCGGAAAAGCTCATCCTTCCAAATAAGAAATGGGTGAATGGCAGAAAACGTCATGCCACTGTTGGTGAAGTATCATCCGGGGCCGGAAAGATCCTTGTTTACAGCGTGCACACCGAAACGTCTGCGATGGGGCGAAGGAAGAGAATGGAACAGTTTGATGCAATTCTTGAACATGCCGGCAGCCAGAAGGAATATAGCTATATAGTTGCAGGCGGTGATTTCAATACCTTATATAAAAAAGATGCCGGTACACTTATTCAGAAATTCCATTCGGCGGGATTTCATTGTGCCAACGATTCTGTTGTGTCTACCTCCAAAGCTTTGTTCGGACTCATCCAGCCTAAATTGGATTACATTTTTGTTCGTGGATTCAATAGTGTCAGCGGAGGCAAAATAGATAGTTCTGAGGCAAGTGATCATCTTCCGGTGTTTGGGGTATTGCGGGATTTTCCTGCCCGATAGGAAGGGAGAGCGGCTATTGACCATAGATCATCGTTCATCGCGCTTCAGTTCACTTTTTTGAAAAGTGCACCGAAGAGTACGAGCGTAATTGCATTTTTGTCCCGGGAATCGAAAACCAGGGATGCTCCATCGTCGGGATTGATGAATTTGTTGTCGCCAACAGGAATCAGCTTGTAACGGTAGCCTCTGTCGTTGCCTACCAGGTCTCCGTTCACGATGTCAAATTTGATTTTCCAGCCGCGGCCGGATTCGAGGTATTCGCCTTCCAGCACTTTAAGTTGATCGATCGATACCTTTTTTACGAGGGTATCCGTATTGATGCCGGCCTCATTCAGGACTTTTATCCCGCTGGCACTGCCGGGATTTAACTGAACTGATTTCATGTAATTTTCCAGCGCTTCTTCCTTTTTTCCCAAAACCATGAGCGCTTCGCCATAGCTGTCATAAACGTTGAAAGAATGCGGGTATTCATCGACATTGATCTTGAATAGAAATGCCGCCTCTTCTGCTTTCGCTGATTGTAAAAAGACATAGCCGGCCTGGTTCATTTCTGCTTCATTGAGATAATAATCTTTGGAATTTTTTACTTCCTCATAGCTTTTTTTAGCTCCCGGAATACCGCTTTTCGCCAGCACATCCTGCAGGGCTATGGCGATTGATTTTTTGGGAAAGTCATAGGGCTTGTCATACAGGATTCCCAGGATGGCAACGGTCATGGGATCCAGGGGCGCTCCGCCTGTATTGTTTAGCAGGATGACGGATGAGTGATCGGAAGGTATCCGGGTTATCAGCGCATTAAACCCGTTGATGGAACCGCTGTGATCGACGGTTCCGATTTCTGCGCCGGAATTACCTATGGGCGATTCTTCGATAAACCAGCCATAACCGTAATAGGAGTCATCACCGTCGGAAATATAATTGTTGAATAGCAGGTCCCTGTATTTCTTAGGCAACAGCTTTTCTGTGTACAGGGCCTGGTCCCAGGTAAAAAGGTCTTCGACCGTTGAATATAGCGCGCCGGCAGAAAAAGGGACAGACATGTCAACATACGCCGATGGATAAAAGGATCCGCCCCTGCGGTCATAACCCGAAGCACGGTCTTTTAAATCCTGGTTGTGATCGTACCCCGTATTATTCATTTTCAGCGGGGTAAGAATTTTTTCCTGCAAAACCTGTTCGTAGGGTTTACCCGTAATCTTCTCTACCAGGCAACCCAGTACGATATATCCTGAATTGCTGTACGAAAAAGTGCTTCCGGGCTTAAACTCCAATGCGGAATCAGAAAAGAGCCTGACCAATTCTTCAGGCTTGTAGGTCTTACCCTGGGCTTCCTGGAAGAGGGGAAAGTCCGTAAAATTCGGAACACCGGATGTATGCGTAAGCAAATGGTGGATGGTAATGAGGTCGCCTGTCTTTTTCGGGTAATCGGGAAGATAGCTGGAGATGGGTTTTTGCAAGTCCAGTTTGTTTTCAGCGGCCAGTTGCACGATGAGCATGGCTGTAAATTGTTTCGTGACGGATCCTATCCTGAATTTGGTATTGGCCTGATTCGGAATTTTCTTTTCCATATTGGCTTCGCCAAATCCTTTGCTGTAGATGACTTTCCCTTTTTCAGCGACCAGGACAGAGCCGTTGAATAATTTATTTTCTGCATACATGCCGAGAAGCTTATCCAACCTGTCTGTTTTACTTTGGCCGCAGGAAACATGGTTGAACGACAGCATGAAAATTATTCCGGGAATAATGGGCTTCCGGATAAAACGAATGAATCTGTTCATAAGTGTCGGATTTATATATCCTGAGGTGAATTTATAGGTCGAACCTGTATGCCAGGTGAATTTTAAGTCCTTTATTTCCGTCCGGTTGAAGGTTCATTCAAAAAATCGTTAATGATCAAAACGGTTGCATGAATGAAAGAGCTATCCTTTGGAGCATTCAGTTCGCCTATGTAATTTCCGTGGCCGCCAGGAAGGACGACGAGGCGGGAACCGGGAAGTAAACACTGCATTTCAACGGCATGTTCCGGGGTAACCACATCCTTGTCGCCTGAAAGGATCATGGCTGGAGTTTGTATGGATTTCATTTGTTCTTCCGGGATATCCTGAAAAGATTGCATGCGGGCCACATCACGTTCGTAAACAGTTATTTTCATTTAGTTTGTATTAAACTCTGCGCTTTCGCGCCTCTGCGGTGAGATCATTTTTAACCGCATAGACGCTAAAACACGGAGATGAACTATGCATGAATCAAACTTTGAGTAACCCGCGGAATCCCCGTGCAGCATAATAGGACTCGGCGCCGTTATGATAGAGGAAAACCATATCGAAGCGGCGGTCGCAAAAAAGCGCCCCGCCGAGTTCACGGACTTCCGGCGGTGTCTTCACCCAGCTGGAAGTTTTCAGATCGAACTTTCCCAATTTCTGCAAATTCCTGTATTGTGCTTCAGATAAAAGTTCAATACCCATGGCATGTGCCGCATCGAGGGCATTGTTTTTGGGTTTATGTTCCTTCCGGGAGGCCAGGGCGTCTCCGTCATAGCAGTAGCTTCTGCGGCCTTTCGGACTTTCTTCCGCGCAGTCATAAAAAATAAACGCGCCGGTTTTTTTATCCTGTTCCACAACATCCGGCTCGCCGCCTGTCGTTTCCATTTCATGGAGTGATATGAGTTTCTCCGGATTCGCCCGGAGCTTTGCCTGCACTTTTTCCCAGCTTATGCCTGTATGGCGCTTCGGGTTTTTCTCAAAACGGGATTTTAAAATTTCAAGAAGTTCTGACTGTTGTTCCTTTGACAATGATTTTTTGGGCATCGTATTTTTTTTGGTGTTTATTTCAATTCCGGGAAGACGTCCAAAGTCCGTTTTTCCATTTCTGCCGCAATGACTTTTCCGTCTTCGTCCTGCGCTTTGAGTTTTGAGATGATATTGAGGTAGCTTTGAAAATCCCTGTCCTGGCTGAGTTTAAAAACGGTATCCACTTCCGTGACATCCACTTCAAAAGCGACAATGGCATGAATAAGCCGTGCCGTATATTCCGGGGGAAGGTTGTCGTATATTGTCGTGGACGACGGATTGTTATTTTCGAAGTGCAGGGAAGTCCGCCGGAGTACGGCTTTTAACGGCTCGCCTTCCAGGAGCCGGATCGTTCCTTTCATGTGAACGCTCATGTAATTCCAGGTCGATGCGATGTTTGGATTGCTATACCATGTAGCGCTCACATAGCTGTGACGGCCGGTAAAAACGGCCAGGACCTGGTCGTTTTGAATAAACGCCTTATGATGATCTGTGTTTTTCATGATATGTCCCTGCAGAACAAATTGGTCATCCTTTTTATCTATAAAAACCGGTACCTGTGTTGCCACCGGTCTGTTTTGCGCATCGCAGCCGGTTAAAAAAGCAAAGGGGTATCGCTCAACAAATTCTTTTATGACCTGTTCGTTTTTTGCTTTGTGGTAGGGGAGGTTATACATACATCTGCAGGGGTTACCGGGTTTTAATCCGAAAGTAGGAGATTAAAATGAAAATTCTTCAATTCGCTGCGGCTCGTTAAAATCAGAATAACGTATCCATTTGGGTTCAACCACGAAGTAAGCAATGTCTTTCCAGCTTGCTTTCCTTTCCCTGCCGTCGGGAAACACACGAAAATAGGTTTCCAGCAAGCCATCCAATTCTGCGGCGCCGGGAATTTTAGCCAGGCCTTCGTATTGAAGCGTCTGTTCCTTATCCCATCCGATCACAAGCGCTATAGCAGGATTTTTAACCAGGTTATGGTATTTCCGGGAAGTGCTTACCGTGTCAAAAATAATCTTCAGGTCTGTCGTGACAGCAATGCCCACCACGGCGGCTTCCGGACGTGTCCCGGCAACTGAAGCGATCACCGCTAATTTGTTTTTGGCAATAAACTGGTAAAGAAATTCCTTCGTCATAGCTGAACAGGCGGTTACGTTTTTCAGGAGGATTTCTTATCCCAAAAAATATCCGGCCAGGGAGCAGCGGATACGGGAGCCCTTTGATTTAAAGAAGCAGCGATTCCGGACAATTCCACTTCCGGAATATTTTCCTGCAAATAGTTAAACAGCGTGCGTTCTTCAAAGCGGATGTGGCTTTCCAGTGTTTCAGAAAACCGTTTCAGTGCATCCGGATTACCCGGGTTGCTGCGTAAGGTGTCGATAAGTCCGTGGAGTCGCCGGTGTTCGTCTTCGGCCTGTATCCGGAGCTCCTGGTTTGCCGGCAGCCTGTTGAACAGGAGTTCTTCTTCGGCATTGAAATGCGGCCTGAGATCCGTATCAAAAAAATGAATGACATAGCTGCCGATACGGTCAGGCTGAACCTGTTTCTTGAGTCCTTCCCTTATTTTCCACAGCAGCAGCAGGGCAAAGTGATGATCCCTGGAGAGTTCGACCAGGGCGGGATTTCGCTTTATGGGCCTGACATTATCCATAACCTGAATTTGAAGATTAGAGCCGTTCGAAAACGACTCTAAAGTTATGAAATTGTACGGGTCATTGCCTTGCCGGATCGGTGGTTTCCACTAATTTTTTTAAGCCTGATAACATGCCATTCCAGTTCTTTTCTGCATGTGTTTTTTCCTGCTCCGTTTCATTATGATCCTGCATGAGGATGACATAGGTCAGGTCATCCTGTTTCTCCAGGCCGAGCGTTACTGTATGGTAATTTTCAGGGATGTCGGGCTTGTTTGATAGCGGGCTGTAATGGCTGTACTGCAATCTTTTTGGAGGGTCTATACTGAGAATGTTCCCTTTGTCTTCATATTTTTTTCCATTCCATTCGCCTTTCCAGGTGATGGAACTTCCTTCTTTCCATTTCGATTGAACGGTGGTGCCGAACATGTATTGCCTGATCATTTCCGGATTGACGAGGGCCTCCCATACTTTTTCTATGGGCGCATGAATGGTGGTAGTGGCTTTTGCGGTTAAATCGATGGTTTTCATTATTGAGTAATTAAAGTAGTTTCAAGTGCGAAATTCTTTCTTGCAAAAAGCCGGCCATACATACACTTTAATTCCAGTTATCAATTTTTAAATCGTGCGGCGAAGGACTGCCCATACCGGTTTCCGCATAGGCCCGGAGGCTTAAAAGAAACACGGCCCACTTCATGCTGCAATGAGCCATGAACTCTACCGGCTCCTTCCAGTTCCTGTGCCCGAAAAGTAAAATAACCTGGCCGTCCTGCATCGACCACTGGAAGGTGATGTGGGTGCCAATCCATTCGGGCGGACCCTCCAGGCAGCGCCATTCCACGGCTTTCTCCGGATCCAGCCGTATAATTTCCATGACCATTTCGCCCAGGAGGTCGCCTGACAGCGTCCGGAAGGTGAAGGTGATCTTTCCTCCAACCTTTGCATCGCCTTTCACTTCATTGCTCCACCAGTGGGAAAGCCCCTGGATTGTGGATAGTGCTTTGTAAACATTGGCTGCCGCGGCATGTATGCCTATACGATGGATAATGTCTGCCATACTTTGTTTTGTTTGGATCGGGATTATGTAATGGAAAGTTAATCAAAAAATCAGAATGACTTTAACAGCGTAATTCCTGACGAAAATTTTGTAGACGATTCTCCACAATCTTGAACTGGCTCTGACTTATCTACTGAAAATCATTTCTTTAATTAATTTTATCTGCGGCATAAAAATTGAAACCTGGGTTTTAAAAAAATGTCATGGCAAAGTATGGAAAAAAAGCAGGCCAGAAAGTGGAAAGGGCAATGCATGAAATGAAGGAAGGTAAGCTGAAGTCAGGCGGCTCCGGGAAGAAGGTGACCAGCCGCAAACAGGCAATTGCTATTGGTTTATCAGAAGCTCGTGAAGCCGGAGGCAAAGTTCCGAAAAAGAAAAAGACCTCCTGACCGGCTTCTTAATTCTTAATTATTAATTCTTAATTTATTATATCTCATGAGACCCGTTTGGACCGGATCCATTGGATTCGGATTAGTGAATATTCCTGTAAACATGTTTTCTGCAGCTCAGTCCAGCAGCCTGGATCTCGATATGCCGGACCGGAAGGACCATTCGAATATCCGGTTCCGCCGCGTGAGTGAAAAAACCGGCAAGGAAGTAAAATGGGAAAACATTGTGAAGGGATACAGGATGGAGAACGATGATTACGTAGTTCTCGCGGATGTTGATTTTGCAAAGGCCGCTGCGGAAAAGAATAAACGGTTTGAGATCGAAGACTTCGTAGACCTCCAGGATATCAATACCGTATATTATGAAACGCCCTACTGCCTTTTTCCGGCGAAAAACGGGGAGCATGCTTACGGATTGCTGAGGGAAGCGCTGGAGAAAACAGGCAAGGCCGGACTGGCCACCTTTGTCATACATAACAGGGAAACCCTTGCTATTATTAAGTCCGATGGCGATGTGATTGTTCTTGAACGGATACGTTTCGCGAAAGAGATCCGCAGCACCGATGATATTGCCCCGGCAAAGGCGGCAAAGGTGAAACCGGCAGAATTGAAAATGGCAATAAACCTGATTAAGCAGCTTTCCGGTAAATTCAATATCAGCAAGTATAAAGACACCTATACGGCTGAACTGATGAGGCTGATCAAAGCCAAGTCGAAAGGCGTGAAGTACAAAACTCCCAGGATGAAGGTCGTCCACGGCAAGTCGAAAGATATCATGAGCCAGCTGAAAGCCAGCCTGAGGCAAAGCAAGGCAAGTTGAGGAGTTTTGTTTGAGGAGTAGGGAGTAGTTGGTGTTTATATTGATGGACTCAACCTCCAATTTTTAATTTCAATTTTCTATCACGCTTTGACATCTTTCTTGCGAACTGCAATTTTCTCAGGCGCTACGCGGCCAACAAGCTGGTCGGAAATGGTCCTGGTAAGTACGGCGCCATATAGTACGATCATTGATGAAAAGGAAGTCCATAACATGATCAGGATGATCGATCCGGCGGCACCATAACCGGAGCCCGGGTTGGCATGGCCGAAATAAAAGCTCAGGGCGAATTTTCCTAGTTCAAATAAGACGGCTGTGAAGATGGCTCCCGGCCATACGGGGCGCCATTTTATTTTGGCGTCGGGAAGAATTTTAAACATGAAGGCGAACAATAGGGTGCCGAAGAAAAGCGATATCATCAGGTTCACGAAGCCAATCAGCACGACCACATTGGCAGACCAATGCGTTTGAATCCATGCGGAAAAGGCGGAAAGAACCGAACCGATGACCAGCGAAATCAGCAGGAGGAAGGCAATGCTGACGATGAGCCCGAATGAAAACAACCGCTTCCGCAGGTATTCCAAAATCACTGATTTCCTTGGGGCAGCCTCCACTTCCCAAATGGTATTCAGGGAATCCTGCAGCTGCACAAACACGCCGGTGGCCCCGATCAGGATGCTTGCAATGCCGATCACAGCGGCCCAGCCCGAACCCTTGTTGCGGTAAGCCATCAGGATCATATCATTGACCTGGTCGGCGGTGTCCAGTCCCATCACTTTCGTTATTTCCCTATGAAGATGACCACTGATGGCGTCGGTACCAAAAAAATAGCCACCCAGTGAAAGCACCACGACCATGAGTCCAGGCAGTGAAAAGACGGAACAAAAAGCAATAGCCGCACCTTCCCTGAAAGGATCCCGCTTGAACCACCTGGCAAATGCTATGCGTAATGTGGAGAAAAACGAATGGATTTTTCTATTCATCCTTTTTGGTGAATAGATTTTCTCAATTAATATGCCATGCGAAAAAGCAAGGAAAAATGTTCCGGAATATAACAGGATGAATAGCTTTCGTAGAAGAAATTCCCTGAATTTATTTCGTGAGCGTAAGATTTCTATCCTCATCCCGATAGCTATCGGGACTCCAAATCTCCATCCCGATAGCTATCGGGACATCAAATTATCCTGGCAGGAGACTGTCATTCCAATCACGTATGACAAAGGACTTTATAAGACCTTCCAGGATAAAGGGGTCTTCCTTGGCAAACTGCTCAGCGGCTTCACGTGTTTTGAAAATGGCCATGTTCCCGCGAATGGCATCCGTGAAAGGGCCCATGCCTATGACATCACCACGCTCAATAAATTTGTCGGCGATCATTTTATGTCTTGGATAAACAGCCATGATGGTTTCCATGGAAGCGCCGGCGCCTTCACCGATGAATACTGCTTTCATACGTTAATTATTTAGTAGTTATAGTTCCTGGTTTTTCAGCATGCATGGTTCAGTTAAACCAAACGGCATACCCTTGCCTGCGCAAATCCCAGGCTAGCTTTTCTTCCATTTGTAAAGCTTGTTGCCGGGTCATGGCCTTCATGTTGATATGGTCGTACAAGCTCGGGCGTAAATAGGTGCCGTACTTCTCTACGATATTGGCTGACAGCTTGTGACCTTTCTTATTTACGTAGCCGGTTTTATGTTGCTCAAAACGTTCGGCAGGTGTTTTACTTGTCATGCCAACATAGAGACACTGAAGCACACCGTTAAATTGCGGATTCGCTTCCCGGAATTTCCTGTTCTCCGTAAATACTTTTTTGGATAGCTCGACCACGTAAACACGGTAACCCATATTTCTTTCAAACTAATAGGGTCTAAAAATAAACCATTTGAAAGAGCACTCCAAAAGCAACGTGCCGGATTTTGAGAGAAGTTTTTTGGATTCGGAAAGTTGGGTAGCCATAGCATATGAATGGTTTCGCACGGAGTGCACAGAGAGATTTGGGAAGACGAATATTCCTCATACTATAACGAAGATGATTTGCTAGGACCGACGCTGTTGCGAAAAATTATCTAATATGCCGGATAAGCCTGCCAGCCTTCTGGACCGTTTCTCCAATAATATTTTATGGCTACACCGTCGTCTTCATAGGCTTCAATGAGGTAGGTCAGAGGATCTCCATTAAAGGTTTGTGTAAAATCATAAAGAAGAACAAGCAAGCCGTCGTCATATATTTTGGACCATCGGTGAACACCCTGGTCAAAACTGTCCTCGGAAAGGAGGCGGCGCTTTTTATCATACCACTTATATTTTCCATCCAGGGCCTGAACGCCGGACTGCATGAAATCGGTGGATTTCGTAACATGAGACAGCGAATCGTTCTTTTTCCATTCAAAAGTTAACCGGTTATTGTTGACGCCATGGTCATAATAATTATATGCCCAGTACGCAGCCCCTGCAGAGTCTTTCAGCACCTTAAACCTGCTGTTTAAATACTCAACCCACTGACCGTTTTTATTGCCTGCGCTGTCGTATTGATCAATGGCCATCTGGCTGAACCCGGCAAAAGGAATAAGGGTGAAAAGCAAAAGCATGAATCGACGTATTTTCATAATGTTTTCTATAGGTGGAAAGGTCCGGGCGTTTGTTTCGACAAAGTTATAATCTTCCGTGACATACGAACTTTTCCCGGCTTTCCTAAGACGGCCTACAGTAATCTCCGTGTTCTCTCCGTGGCTCCGTGAGTTACTGATGAACTGCTTATTAATTCATATCGGCATTTGCTTTGCTTTCGTCATTCTGGAAGAAACTTGTTTAGGGGTAACAGAATCATCCGGATAAGCAGAAACAAGATGCTTCCAGGATGACAATCAGGGTTGCGTGGAGAAAACAGTTCATTCATCGTTATTTAGCATGATGCTCCTTCAACCCTCCGTGCTTAACAAAAGCATTCAACCATGTCCCAACTTCCATCCTGCGTTAAAGGTTCGGATGGCAAAGCAACTCTCGAGTTCCTACTTTCTCATTGTAAGATAAACCATTGCCACATTAAATAGAAAAAGGTATACCGGAAACAGAATGGAAAGCAGGTTTTGGTTCAGACAAAGAATCAATGAAAAGGTCCAGGAAAGCAATCCCAAAAGCCAGGCCGGGGATTTTTCGGATTTCGGATCATAAAATGCCTTTCTCAGCGTAGGGATTCCCAGGATGAAATCGGCGAAGATTGCATATATGGTAGTAATCCAGGGATCTTCCGAGGCCAGGTAAATTCCTATACAGATACATCCCAGGATTACATAAATCCAGTCATCTTTGCGTATGGAATAATTCTTCAGTCCAATAGCGACAGATGCTACAACCAGGCAGCTGACTGTAGATACTAAAATACCTGTGAAATTCCATTGCCATCCCATCACCAGGTATTGGGATAGCAGGCTGGTGCCGGTTAAAACAGCCCAGCCCAGCCAGGAAGGAAGGCTGGGCCGAACGTTCTTTTTAATAGTACTTACTATGTACTGAACTTGGGAAAAGACCAGGAATAGTGCAGCCAGTATTGCAATTAGTTGCTCAAAATGCATATGCGCTATATAGTTTTAGGCCTTAAATATCTTTTGAACACTGCATCTTAGCAATTGATACTAATTGCTTTGCAACTCCGTGAAATTTGTAAGCTATCAGGTTGTCGTGGCGACGGTCTTCGGAGTTTTTCTTTTTAATATTAGCGCGCTGATCAACGTGATGATAATGCCGACAGGAAGAATTTCCATGTACGTATACATGACGAAGAACAGGGGCTTGTGCTTATAATTGTAGCTGGCTGTTTCTATTTCTTTCAGCGCTTCTTCAAGCTTTGCTCCCGACAGCCCGCTTTCCTGCAACTGCTTTACCTGCATGGCCGCGTATTTGTCCATGAAATCCGGCAAAAAGAAATGGTATTCTACCGCCCAGGTCATCACATAGAGGGTCGAGGCAACCAGGCTGATCATGAAGCCCAGCAAAAAGGCCTTTCCGAAAGTAATGATGCCGCCATTTTGTTTATCGCGGAAATTCCTGATGCCAATAAAAACAAAAGAAAACGCAACAGCCATGGCGGTAAAACCGATGATCATGCTGCCGGCGCCGCCGCCCATTTCCTCATTGCTGCAACCCATGATAGCCATCATCGTTGCCATGAATGTGGAAATAATCACTCCCGAAATAAGTCCGAATACTAAAATACTTTTTTTCATACGTTTAGGGTTTTTTAAGATTTATGGGAGCAAGTGTAGTTCAGGTTCTCAGGATTGCATTCATACTTTCGGGTGATTTTATCATCACCTGTTTTTTCACTCAAAAGAATGAGGTCGGTTAAGCTATGATATTCAGACGTTTAGCTTTCTCCGTGGCCTGGGTCCGGCGTTTGACATCCATTTTCAGGAAGATGTTTGAAGAATGTGTCTTCACGGTGTTCAGGCTCACAAATAGCTTCCCGGCGATTTCTTCATTGCTTAAACCCATGGCCATCAGGTTCAGTACTTCCAGTTCGCGTTTGCTGAGCCCCAGCTTTTCAATTTCCTTTTGGTTGATTTCATTCCGGGCAGGAAGCTCAACATAAATCTCCTTTTCCACGATACGGGTTTCTACTTTTGGTTTGACCAGTTGCAATGCCAGCCAAATACCGAGTACGGTAAAAAGGATGGCAATGGCGCTGATAAACAAATCGAGCCGGTAATTAAAAACGATGAAATGCGCTTCAAGCCATTTAAGCGTTAACAGTAAGACGGCCATGGCCGCGCCGTACACAAGGATCTCTTTATGTTTATTCACCCAAACCATGAACCACTAAAGTAATGAAATATAGAAGATAGAAGATAGAAGATAGAAGATAGAAGGGAACGTTAAAAGTGAAACATCCATGTTCCGGCTTAGACCCTGATATTTCCGGTCTTCACCTTTCCATCTCTTTTAAAACAGGCGATGATGACGCCTTTTGTTGTAACGACACTTTCAGTTAGTTTAAACGCGGCCGGAATCGTTCCCTTTTGAAATAGTTTTTTCCCTTTTCCCAAAGTCAGCGGATGAATCTTTAACCTGAGTTCATCCACCAAATCATGTTTCAGCAATAATTGAATAAGTTCGCTGCTGCCCCAAACCTGGAGATCGGACCCCTTTGATTTCTTTACCTTTTTTATACCGGCTATATTTTTAAGAAAGACTGAATTTTTCCAATTGGATTTCTTTACGGTCCTGGAAAGGACATATTTCATACCCTCATTGATGCCAGGCCAAAAGTCGGCATGGTCAGGCCAGTATCTTTCCCAAATTTTAAAGGTCTTTCTTCCCAGGAGATAATCGGCAGGCTCAAGTTCCTTCGACACGACTTCAAAATAAACTTCATCCGTATAAGGCGCAGACCATCCGCCATATGTAAAGCCTCCTGAAGGATCTTCTTTTTTTCCTCCCGGAGCTTGCAGGACGCCATCAAGGCTAATCATCGAATGGACAATAATCCTTCTCATTCCATAATGAATTGATAATTACGTGAAGGTAAGAAAATAGAAAATTTCTGCGCTTCAGCGTCTTTGGCCTGCTATTTAAAAAACGTTCTTCCCCTTGCCGGTTGTAATCAGGCTAAAAAGACTTTCCCGGATTAGTGCTCCCCATGCCCGGGAACAATTACTATAACATTGAAAAGCGGGGACCAGGCCCAGGTGCGTAAACCGAACTTTTGTCCTGCCGCCGGTTTCTTCGATTTCAAATATGATTTTTGTTCCTGTCCACTCGCCGGTATCCGAAAAGGAGCTCAGGTTGCTGTCGGTGACGTGCCAGACCACCTTTTTACCGGGTATAAGTTCGGCAATCTTCTGTTTTGAAAAGTGTATGTCTTTCATCCGGTAGTCAAATTCATTTCCTGACGCAGCGGTTAGCCCGGTAATTTCGCCCTGCCACCATTCGCTTACCTTGTTGATGGCGTCGAATACTTCTTTGGCTGACTTATCCACTTCAATGGTAGTGGTAAAATTTGCTGTTTCCATTGGGGACTTTCGTAAGGTTATTTAAGTAAAACCAGTTGTCCCAGGTGATATTGCAGGTGGGTGGTACGTGTGACGATGATATTGAGCTTATTGCGGTGCTGCTCTTTCGCGAAGTCGTCGGCGGAAACAGCCGTATGTTTTTCAAACCATTCCGCAGGCTGCAGTGCGCTGAATTTTTTTTCCAGAACTTCGCATTGCCTGGCCCAGCATTTTCTCAGGTCGGCTGCGGAAGGAATTTCCTTTGTAGCCTTGTCAGGAAATTTAATAAAAGGCTCGTGGAGTTCCGGGTATAACTTATCCCCCATATCCAACAGTTGCAGCATTTCATCATGTACGGCAATGAGGTGTCCAAGCAAATAAATTCCCCTGTTTTTACCGGGTGCGATTTCCCTGTTCAGGGTTTCATCACTGATTGCATGAAGCAATTCATTGCATCTTTTAATGGAGGCATTCCATCGGTCGAATACCATCTTGTGGATTGTGTCTGTTGTAGTGTGGGCCATTGTCGTTGTCATCGCGGTTGGTTTATAGTTAATGGGATAAAGGTATGGAAGGAAGTGAAACCCCGGCTGCCCGGCTGATTTTAATTAACGGAAAGAGCTTTTTTCCAATCCGCATACAGGTATATCCCCCAAAAGAGCTCCGTGATTTGAAGCGTGGCATACCCGCTATATAAAGTCCAGCCCAGCAGGGTATCTCCCAGATGGACATCGATGAAAACGATGGCAAAGCAAATGCAGGGAATGAGTCCCAGGAATTTCAACCATAAGGGATAGAGCCTGCACCAGAACATAAAAGCCAGCGCAGGAATCATGGGCATGGCCATCGTCGCTTCTTTTTCAACATGAATGCCTTCCCGGCTTAAGGCTGCCAGTGAAATGCCGTGGGTAATACCCAGCAAGATATAAGCGGAAGCCGCAACTTGTTGTCCCCGTATGCCTGTATAGCGGGCGGCCATAACGGAGGCGGAAATGGCGCAGGCATTTCCAACCTGGTAAAGCAGCAATTGCCCGCTGGAACCCTGTTCAAGAAAAAAGCCAACCCAGCCAAATAGCAAATTGGTCAGAAAACCACACAGTATGATCGAGACAAGGCTTTTATTTTCAAAATCATTTGCGCCCATAAAGTAAACTGCTTTATTCAGCGACCTATTTTGTGGGGTTCTTCCTCTAGCAAAGTAATGCCTTCCAGGTTTGCCTGGTTGCTTTTTAAAAAAGCATAGGTCAGCGTATCTGCTTTGCAATTTACAAATTCAACTTTTTTAAACCGCTGGTTGTACTTGAAAAAAGTATTGCGGAACGTGGTATTTTGAAATTTCACATTATAAAAGGAACACCTTTCAAAAAGACAATCCTCTATTGGCCCTTCAAACAGGATATTGCCCAGGTTTGTGTTTTTAAAGGATGTAAATTTCCATATGGAGTTTTTTAAATTGCTGTCTTCAAAATTCACTTCATTGAATTTGGTGCCTGAGAAGTCCGCTTCAGAAAAGTCGCATTTTTCAATATTGCATTTCAGGAATCCGCTATCCATAAATGTGCATTTATGGAATTGATTCTTCTGCAGGTTTGAAAATTGAATTTTGCTGTTTCCCAGGTCGGATTCGGAGAAGTCGCACGATTCAATATTGTTTTTTCCGAGGGTAAGTCCCGACAGGTCGGCCTGCCTGAATTTGCAGTTTTTCATGTTGGAAGAACTGAATTTCTCTTTTAAGTTCTTTAATCCTGAAAAGTCGGCATCCACCCAGTTTCCCTGTGACATATCCCAATTCGCTTCAGAGGATTTCCCGGGTTTCTTTTCATCCTGTATTTCACGGGTTGCAGTTCCGGGTTCAGTGGACGCAAAACTGTCGGAGAAGTAGTTCAAATCCACTCCCAGTATCCCTGAAAGCCTGTTTAAGGTGGAGATATCAGGCAGGGATTCGCCACGTTCCCATTTGCCTACAGCCTGCGGACTGATTGAAACATGTTTGGCGAGTTCAGCTTGTGAAAAGCTGTTTTTCTTTCTTGCTTCGGCAATTTTATTGCCAATGGATTTTGAGTTTAGCATCATGACATATTTGTTTTTTAAGATGCTGCAAAGTTATTTTGACCGGTTGCCAACATGCAAATTATTACCGCCACCTATCGTTGTTTTTATGCTACCTTCAGTTGTATTCCGGCAACCTGTCGTTGTTTTTCGCAACTCTTCAATTTCTTTTCGATGAATCCTCTTAACCCGTCAAATTACATTCCGGGCCAGTACAGGAAATTAAATTTATGATTGTCCGGATCGGCGAAGCCGAAGGTATACCCTTGTTCATAATTTTGCGGGTTGGAAAATATGGTTCCACCGGCTTTCCTGACCTTCTCGGCCCATGCATCCACATCTTCCCTGCTGTCGGCGGATATTGAGAAAATAATCTCATTTGAATTTTTAGGCACGGAGAGACCTCCAAACCTGGGTTGTGTCATTCTTTCCTCCGTAAAGAAATTGATGATGAATTGATTTTCTGCAAATGTAAAACTAGTCGATTCCCCTGTTTCATACTGATCATTTCGTTTGAACCCCAAAGCCGTATAAAATTCAATGGTTTTCTTCATATCGCCCGAGATAAGGTTTGCCCAGATAAATCTTGTTTTCATGGATGTTGAGTTTGCGAATAAGAGTTCCTGTTTTGATGACCTGCCTGGTGTATGGGCTTGCCGATAATGACGCCATATCCATCGGGGTCTTTAATGAGCTATTGTCTCTCGGGTAACCCGTATTATTTTTTTGATCTTGCCGCTTTGCGTCCTTCCGGGTGCAGATTTTTCTCATACATATCCACCCAGTCTTTCACCGACATTTTTTTCATCAGCTCGCCAATGAGCTTGTAGGGAATATCATCCAGTTTTTTAAACCGCACGCAGCTTTTTCCCATGTCCAGCTTTTGCTTCGTGTGTTTCGGGTATTCCGTCTGAAACCATTTCAAAAGCTTGGGATCGGCATAGATTCCCATGTGATAAAAATTAATGGAACCTTTTTGCGAGGCAATGCCGGCAAAGGGCAGGGGTTCGGCGGGATTGCAGTGGTAACCCTTCGGGTAAATAGTGTGGGGCACTACATATCCCAGCCCGCCATAACTGGTGCCCGCTTCAAAACCTTTGGGCAGGTTTTTCAGGATCACGTCGTGCAGTTTGTTGAACGGTTCAACCCTGTCTTCGGGTACATTAACCAGTATTTCCATTACTGTTTTGCCGGGAGTTCTCATCGTGTTTTGTTTAAATCAAATATATGAAAATTAGTCAGGACTCGGGATTCTGGATTCTGGACTCTGGACTCTGGACTCTGGACTCTGGATTTTGGATTTTGGTTTTTGGACTTTGGATTTTGGTTTTTGGATTTTGGACTTTGGACTTTCGACTTTGGACTTTGGAATTTGGGATTTGAGATTTGAGATTTGGGATTTGAGATTTGAGATTTGAGATTTGGGATTTGGGATTTGAGATTTGGATTCTGGATTTTGGATTTTAGACTCTGGATCATTGACTATTGTACAATTAGTTTAGTATTAAAAACACCAATATTTGTTGTGACTTTAAGCAGATAAATTCCACTTTTTATAGGAAGTAAGGAATAGGTATTCTTCTCTATACTTTGCCTGTCATAGGTTCTTACGTGAAGACCGTTTAAAGAAAACAAGCTTACGGATTCGATACCGCGGCCTGTTGTGGAAAGGCTAAAATTATCCCGGGCAGGATTGGGATAGGCAGCACATGTTGCCGGTGTCCCGGAGAGTCCGGCTATGCCAACCAGGATGTTGAAATTGATATGATAGGTAATCGTATCAACGCCGCTCAGGATATAAATCTGTAACGAGTCTATATTGCAGAGGTCGTTATTCAGGATGGTGTCGGTTTTAAAGACATCCCCATTCATGGACGTGTCATAGATGAATTGTGGGTTTTGGTATGCCGCCAGATTACTGCAGCGCGCAACGTGCAGTTGCAAAGGAGTATTCCAGTAGGTAACCAAATAAGCGAAGCCGGAATTCACCACATACAGCCCATAATACGTGGGCGCGCCGCCGCCGATATCGCTCCAGGTCTGACCAAAATCCTCAGTCCTCAGAACCCGGTTCGATGTATTCCCGCTGTAGTAGACCAAAAATCCGACAGAATCATTGATAAAAATCAGGTCGCGTCCATATTTGCCGTCTCCCAGGGTGCCACTGGCGTCAAAAACGGATACCCCGTTTTTATAAACGGTATAACCGTAAATGGTCCCGGAGCCGCCGCCGCCTGACTGGTAGTTGGAGTAGGTGTACATATTCACCATAGGCCCGGGGCAAACGGCCCTGTCAAACCCGATAAATTGTACCTGGGAAAAAGAATTCGCAGCCAGCAGCACAAAAATTAACGCTGGTATATGTTTCATCATGGTGTTGAAAATTATCACTTTCGATCGGTGAGTGGCGCCTGAAACCGGTCGCTTCTCAAATGTCATCCTGGAAAGATCCTGTTGAAGGTGCTCCTAATCAAAAAGATTCCTCCTGAATGACCGGTAATAGCGAGCGCGAACATAAATTTCACTGGTCGACAGAATAAAAATAAAAAATTATTTGCAATGCCCGGTACAAGAGCCTTGGGTATGCTATTTTTTTGAGTACATGCCGGCTTACCGGGTCTTCTTGATACCAGGATAACAAACCGGGCAGGGCCCGGGTCCCCTGTATTTATGACCCCGGGAACAGGTTTTCCAGCCTCCGGCATTAGCCTTTTTCCTGGTTTTGCTTTTTTGGGGCATTTTATCAGATATTTCCTGTCAGGCCTGTGATTCCACGAAATACATGTCAATCTCACCTTTGTTCTTGGCGGAGATTTTTCCGCGATGTTCGCAGTGGAATTTATCTTTCACCAGTTCGTAAGTGGTTTCGCTGATATTGATTTTGCCTGCTACCGAATGCTGTTCCATTCGCGCGGCCAGGTTTACGGTATCGCCCCAGATATCATAGGCGTATTTTTTTATGCCGACGATGCCAGCCACTACCGGACCCGTATGGATTCCCAGCCGCAGCTCAAAGGGTACTTCGCCCCTCGATTCCTTTTCCTTTTTACGCGCCAGCATAAAGTCGCGGATTTCAATGGCCGCCGTAACCATGTCTGTGGCATGGGTAAAGTTGGATACGGGCATTCCGCCGGCGCAGAGGTAAGCGTCGCCCACGGTTTTGATTTTCTCAATCTTGTATTGCTGCAGAATCTTGTCGAAGGCGCTGAAGCAATAGTCCAGCTCAGCCACGAGCAATTCGGCGCTGATATTCTGGCTGACGGTGGTAAAGTCTTTAAAATCGGTGAACATAACCGTGACCATGCTGAAGGTCTTGGGCGTGGAGCGTCCATTTTCCTTTATTTCATTTGCTACTTCATTGGGGAGGATGTTCAGCAGCAATTCATCGCTTCGCTTTTTTTCCTGGCGTATTTTATTTCGTTGGCTGAGGAATACGATGGCGAAGAGCAATACGACGGCGAAGCCTCCTCCCAGGCCATTGCGGATCAGCTTCTGCCAACGCAGCTCTTTCAGCGTCACGGCCTGTATCGCTTTGGATTGGGTTTCTTTCTTGTCAAACTCATATTGCAGTTTCTGCTGGACAATCTTCTCGGTGTTTTCCTTGTTGGCAATGCTGTCGCGGTATACGATGTATAGCTTATGGTCCTCGAAAGCTTCTTTAAAATCACCGAGGGCGCTGTCGGCCCGTGCCAGGCTGCCGTATGCATCCTGGATAGTAGTGAGAATGCCGATTTCTTTCGATAGCTTCAGGCTCTTCAGCAGCCACTCCCTGGCCTGGCGAAGGTTGCCACCTTCAACCATGGCCGCGCCGATGCTTTGCCAGGAAATGGCAATCCCTTCTTTGTCGCCGGCTTCTTCCTGGATTTCAAGGGCGGCAAAATAATTTTGTAAGGCTTCCTCGTACTTTTCCTGGTTTTTATAGACGATACCAATGTGGTTGTAGGCCAGGGCGATTTCATTCTTGTCGCCAAGTTCTTCATACAGCTTTTGCGCGGCCGTATAACTTTTCAGCGCTTCGGTATAGTTTCCCTGGTAAAAAAAGATGTTCCCGATATTCAGGTTCGAACCTGCCATGCCGCGTTTGTCCTGGTTCGCTTCACGGATCGATTTGGCGGCCAGGTGATTCTTCAGGGCTTCGTCATACCGGCCCATGTCCGTATAAATATTCGCAATATTATTATACACGCTGCCAATAGCCTTTTTATCGCCCGCCTCTTCAAAAGCTTTCAGCCCGGTTAGATAATATTTCAGCGCTTCCGGGTAATTGCTCATTTCATAGTAATTGATCCCGATATTGACGTTGATCTTGGCAGTCGTCAGCCTGTCGGAACTATACTCAAGCCCTTTGTTCAGGCAAGCCTGTGATCGGGAGTAGTCCCCCAGGTTGTTATAAGCTTGTCCCAGACGCAGGTAGGAAGACGCTATTCCCCGCGGAAAGTTCAGCTTTTCAGCGAGCGTCTTGGCCTGGTTGGCTAAATAGATCGTCGTATCGGTATTGCTGTAAAGCAATTCATAGGAGAGGGTATTCAGGATTTTCACCCGTGTCGTATCTTGTCCGCTGGATTTTAACGCTTCATAAAGGGAATCCAGGGTATCCCTGGCTGCAGCGCTGTGTAGAACGGATAAAAGACCAAAAAGAAGAAGATTTTTCTTAAACATAAAACTAACGGTAGTATTTACTGCACGGCTGGTTCACTTTGAATTTGAATAACCGGCACTGTCTGAAAGCTGACTTTGGTTACAATAAGTAGCACGCTCAAAATCGGAAATATTAATGGATAAAAAAGAGGTATCCATTTGCAAAGCGGAAAGCCTGGAAATGATAAGCCTGGATAAATTGGCTTTTTGTTCCGTAGTGCGTCCTTCCATGATGTATCCAAAGATATGAATGAAATTGGTTTTGCCGTCAGCCAGCCTGAAATGTTCGTAAGCCCGGATCCGGACCTTGATGTCATTCTTTGCAAACAGCCCTGTGGCCTCTGCGGCTTCATAAACCAGCTGCATGAGTTCGTCGGCAGACTGCTGCTGTAAAATATCCGGGGAACAGTCGATAATAAAATGAGGCATAGGTTTGTTTTTTATGTCCATGCCCGGCCATCCGGCGTGGAGTGTGTTAGTCATTCCTGAACCAGGCGAATAATTATTATTTTATAAACACTGCTTTCCAGTCATTTTTCATGTCCACCACGTGCCAGTGGTTTTTTTGCGCATCATCCAGTCCTTTCTCCAGCTTTCCGATATGCGATTGACGGTCGTATGCATATTCACGAACGGAATCTGTATGATGAACTAGCAAACCGAAGCGCGGATAGCCGCCTGCCAGGGTAGTCCACTGCAGCATTTCGTAATCACCATCTGAGTTGCCGGCGGCAAATACGGGACGAATTCCGATGTATTGATGTATGCCTGCGGGCTTGCCGGCTTTATCGTCAATAAAATTCAGTTCGGGAAGCTTGATTAATACCGGCTTTCCATCTGTCGTGTCGTATTTTACTTTACCCGAGCTGCCAACTACCTGGTCAGGAGGAATACCATAGGCCTGCTGCACCCAGGGACGCATAAAATCTATGCCGCCACCGGAAACAATAAAGGTCTTGTATTGGTTGTCCCGTAAATAATGCAGCAGCTCAACCATGGGCCGGTAAATCATTTCATTGTAGTGTTTTCCTGTTTTGGGATGGGTGGCTGTCGCCATCCAGTCTTTCACGGTTTTTTCAAAAGCCTCTGTTGTCATTCCCGCATGTGTAGTCATGACTATTTCCAGCAATGCTTTTTCGCCTCCGGCCAAAACGGTTTTCATGTCGCCTTCGAGCAATGCCTTGAAAGGTTGTTTCGTTTTCCATTCCGGATGCTGTGGTGCCATTTCCCGGATACGGTCCACGGCGAAAAGGAATTGGAAGTACATGGGCTGTTCAGCCCATAAGGTGCCGTCATTGTCAAAGGTGGCTATGCGGTCAGGAATGGGAATGAAAGCCGGACCGCCTTCAGTAACGGATTTGGTTACAAAGTCAATAATGGATTTTTTTGCTTCCCCGTCATTCCAGGACGGAAGCGGATCGGTCGCAGCGGGTGATTTGCTTTCCGGAATTTCCTGTTGGTTTTGCGGCTGCATGCACCCGGCCGCAAGAAGGGATGCCAGGAAAATACCAAGGGTCATACGTTTCATATCCTTGTTCATGTAGTATTAATAAGAAAGGGAAACCGAGCAAATACTGATTATTAACCTCTGTGCTATAGCGTCTCTGCGGTGAAATGTCATCACCGTAGCGATGCTTTCTTAATTCGCCATAGACTGGAAACGCAATACCAGGCCCAGTGAAATCATGCAGTTGTCATAGTCCAGGTAGCCGCTGTTCAGCTTTTCCGTATAGGTTCCCTGCAGTGTGAGTTTGAATACGCTCCAGCCAAGGGCCAGCTTCAGGGTAGGCTCCAACATCACGTGATCCCTTGTTGTAAAGAGATCGTACGACGGTATGTTACTGTAATTTAGATAGTGCAGCCGCATTCCGGCGCCGGCTTCAAAATTTTTCACGGAATAAAATATGCCGGGTTGAACGCCATAGCGGCCCATGGAGGCGGAGCCGGCATACAGCGGTTCGTTGCCAAAAAAGTCGCTGTAAAAAACGACCAGGCTGCCGTACCCTGCAGTCCCGTATACTTCGTAGCCGAATCGTTCTCCCAACCTGTGAAAGTAACCCACGCCGCCCTCGATTACGTTCAGGTAGTTGTATTCCATGTTGAGGTAAGAATAATTCAACAGCACACCTACATGATCTGAAACGGAATGAAACCCATTCAGGTCAAGCGAGGATGATTCCGCGCCGCTGCCAATGGCCAGATTGACCTTCGTCACACCTTTTTCTTTGACCATGGGAAGGTTGGGCTGGCTCGGGGCATAATACATATAGCTGCAGGAACTGAGCAACATAAGAAATGTGCAAGCAAGGAGAGAGGCAGGCTTCATAGGTTTAATTAATAATTAAGCATTAAAAAATAAGATTGGAAGATGCATGGGAGAATAATGTTGAAGAATGAATGATTGATTTTTGAATGTTGAAGCGTTTGGAATGTCGAATGAGCAATGTTGAATATTAAATAATGAACGATGGAAATAATATAGGCCACATGTATTATTCATAATTCAGAATTCAGTATTCTTCATTCCATATCTTTCGACATTCAGCATTCGATGTTCAACATTCAGCATTATTATACAGCGGGTTAACTCAAATGATGGAATTCGTGCTAATTCGTGGCTAACATTTTTTTCAATAATTTTCCTTCCAGCGACCGCTCTAATATAACCAGGATGTAAAGCCTGGAGGTGACACTGATAAAAAAGTAATGAAACGTTCTATGAACAAAAAGCCCTGCTTAACCAAATGGAAATAGGCTATTTAAAAACTGCCTCGCCGCATGGAATGGATGCGGAAACGGGCCTCAAAATGGTGTAAAAAAGATCCTGTTTTTCCAGGACAAGTCCTGTTCGGATGGCGCCCTCTACACCCTGGTTGACAAGCACTACAACATAGAAAAGCCGTTCCTTTTTAGAACGGAGGGTTTGTTTCAGTCCGGTCGGGCGATTCAGCCCTGCATCCAGAAATGCTCTTAAATCTTTCATACCATAGTCGTACAAAGGTTCCTTGTCTGGCGTCATCGTATCGGGAGGCATCAGGATTTTAAAGTAGGTGCCCGGTGAAGATGGAACGAAAAATGAATCCGCGGGAAAGTGAAGAGTTAATTCCACGGGTAAAGGGGTTTCATTTACGACACGGGTCCAGAAAATGGCATAGACAAAATCCCTTCCGTCGGGTCCCCTGTAGCGTTGTCCGCCTTTCGGAAAACTGTTTTGTATTCTAATCGTGCTTTCAGTTGTGGGCAGGATGGAAGAGGTGGTGCCTGGTTGTGTTGCAGAAACCGCGTAAGCCGTGTCGCTGTAAAGCGTAGTTTGTCCCATGGCACCTGTGAGCGCCGAAAGAAAGAACAACTGGGGCAGAATAAATTTCACGCTGAAGGTTTGGAAATCCGGCAGTTCACATCCAATTATTTTACGCGGTTTCTTCCGCCGGACTGTATCTTGTTAATTTATGTCCCAGGAAACTTCCGAGGAATTTGGCTCCGTTGGCCAGGAAAAAAACCAGGATATAATCCGACCACTGTGCACCGGATAAGGTGATGATCAGTATGTCCAGTAAAACATAGACAAGCGGAAACAGAAGGGCTAATCTGAATGCATTCGGAAAACCTTTTTTATTCCAATAGCGTGCAATAAGAAAGAATGCAAGGAACCCAAATAGTCCCGAAATATAAGGCGCCGAATATTCAGCGTGTGCCTCATACACACTGATATCCTTCCCGGGATTTACGAGGTAGGAGTAAATCGTCACTTCCAGGATTGAAATAAGGACCAGGGTTAGCATGGTCAATAAGGCCAATCCGATTAACTTTAAGAGGGTGTATTTTTTCATTTCCTGTTTTAGGTTTGATGGCCGGTAGCCGGCGGTCGATCGTCCACTAGGTAATTTAGTTCCGTTACCCCGCAATTAAATGGATGGGTATGCAGGAGCTTTAATTTAATTTTGCTTTTGATGCCTGTAAACAAGGGAATGCCGTTTCCGAGAATGGTTGGATTCAGAAATAGCCAGAAGCCGTCAATTAAATTCAGTTGCATAAGGGAATGTGTAGCGGTCGGGCTTCCAAACAGCAGGATATCTTCCGCGCTGTTACCGGATGTTTTTATTTCCCGGAGCTGTTCCGAAAGGTTGTCGCTGATAATTTTGACGCCGGGCAATTCAGCGCCTTTCATGGATTTTGATAAAACAACCTTGTGTACATTCGCATACCATTTGGAATGTTCGACGTCGTGTTTGGAAGCATTCGGTTTTGTTCCGGCAGTCGGCCAGTAGCTTTCCATGAGCTCGTATGTCACCCGGCCGTACAAGGCTGTGTCGCCCCGGCTGATGCGCTTGCCGACATAATCAAAGATTTCGGGCTCTGCTTTAATCCAGTCCATTTCGCCATGGGGGCCCGCCACGAAGCCGTCGAGAGAAATGTGCATGAAGGAAATTAGTTTTCTCATAGCATTAAATTCTTAATGTATTAGTTAATCCGGGAAATCATTTAATCGCTCGGATGATATTATTAGTTTAATGCATAATAGCATGTAACATTCATTCCTGCATTCCACAGGTAAGCAGTAACGCGGGTATCGCTGATTTTAAGCAGGCCATACCGGAAAGTAGGTTCAACCCGCAAATTTATTTTGTTACTTATCCGGTAATCTGCACCCAGGCTTATGGAAGGAGAAATGTTCAGTGAATTGAAGTCGTTTTGCTGGTCATACGTTTCGCTTTGCGTATCTCCATTGGCAAATTCAAGGGTGCTTGTTTGTGTGGAAGAAAGGAGAATATTGGTGGTAACTCCCAGGCTGGCTACTACATGGATTCTTTTTTTTCCGAAACTGAATATAGCCCTTACCGGGACATCCAGGTAATGATGGTTGTAAGTAATATGTGCTTTGGTGGGTGTTGCGGAGCTATTTGGAAGGGTTACAATTCCATAACGTGGATCAATTGCGTCGCCAAAAATCAGCGCTGAATTTTTAAAAGCATAGCCTTTGTTTGAATACTGTACCCCCAGTTCAATGCCCAGCTTTTTTGTGAGGGTATAACATAGATTAAATCCGGCTGTATAGCCAATTTTATATACTTCACTTTCATCGCGCACGTCTATTATCATGGAAGCAAGAGAGCTGCCATCGTTATTTTTCAAGGTCCTGTAACAATAATCCGGCGAAACATTTACACCCAGCAATAGCCGGTGAATCGCTGTTCGGCTTGTTGTTCCGGAGTTTTCTTGTCCGAAAGCGGCAAGCGATAAGAACAGGGCTGCCAGGGTCGCCAGGCGTTTTAGCATGCTTGGGTAAATTTCTTGTTTTTGGTTTGAAGCTGGCATCGTGTTCGATCGGAATACGGCTAGCCGCAACCACTTACTGCTTAATGAATTTTAAAGAAGTGACTTTCGTGTTTTTTAGCTTTAAAAAGTATATTCCGGATGACAGTTCGTTAATATTTATTTCTGTGACTTTCATTGCATCTGCTTCTTTTACCAACACGCCTAATGTACTGTAGATTTGAATCACCTCGCGCACCGGGTGCTCGGAAAACTTAAGCGTTATTTTTTCTGACGCAGGATTTGGATATAAAGCCATGGAGATTCTCTCAATTTCCAGGATGCCTGCAGGTCCGCAATTATAAATAATAGTATAGCGGGTTGTGTCTAATGGACAAACAGAAGCAGGGTCCGTCACTTTGCATTCAAACTTTCCTCCTTCTGAAATAAACAAGGTGTCGTTATTTGTAAATTGGGGGAGAAGCGTGTCGTTCTTGAACCATAAAATACTCTGTGTTCCGGGCAAGGAGGTGCTTGTGTGCAATACGGCAAAGGCCACCGTATCTCCCAGGCAAGGGCTACCCATGATATCAAAGTAATAACCCGTCCAAACGGGTGTGCCATTAAACGGAGCGGATAATTCCGTACAACCGTTTAGCGTTGAAAGTACGGTAACCCCTGAAAATGTTGAATAGGCATAAGCGGGAAAATATGGATTGGTTTCGGGTATAGGGTTTTCATAAAGAAACCACTGGTACGAATCTGCGGCTTGTGTCCAGAGTGAATCCACCTGGCACAACCATGCTCCCGTGGCATATACGGTAGGGGTATGACTGCAGTACTGTATTACCGTATCGGAAAAGGCCGTGTGCAAGCCCTGTAAATCACAGGTGGTGGCAGTTAAGGAAACCAAATAGGTTCCGTCAGCGGCATAGGAATGCGTAGGATTGGATAGGGAAGATGTATCGCCATCCCCAAAATCCCAAAAATAATTTTGCCGCACTCCGTGACTGACAGCGCCAAAGACCGCCTCATTCATTCCCGGCCCCACATGGTACCGGATATCGGATTCGGGCAATCGCTTATAATCCCATCGTTGCAAGCTGTCGAATACCTGGATCTTTGCAGCATTCCTGATCAGGGATGCTACTGTTGTATCCAAACCAAAATTAAAAGTGATCAGCGTAGGATCCTTCTTAAAAATGGATGAATAAAAGCAACAGGCGGCGGCATAGGAGCCTGCTGCGGAAGGATGGCTTTCATCGGCCTGGTACAATTCAATGGTCGGATGATGTTGACGGATGTATTGCCACACGACGGAAACCGGGGATAGTTCTCCGTTAATTGTTGTGGTAATACTTTGGTAACGGTTCCTTAGCGTAGTGTCCATGCCCTGGTAGGTGCACATCACAGGAAAGAACGGGCAATTCGCGGCATCGCCGTTTTTTCTGCCCCAGGTCATGTAAGGCATCGTTACGGCACAAGGATTGTATTGTTTTACGAGATTGTGCAAGGCTGAAGCTCCATTGTTAAATTGCGAAGTAGCTACAATGGGTTCCTGGCTTTGACCCTGGATAACGACATAATTCCATCCCCCGGCCATGATCTTACTCCGGCTAACGGAATCCAGGTGGTGATCTACTAATTGGTATCCCCCGGGCGAGTTGCTGTCAAAGACCAGGGTATCGCCTGCAGAAAGTGCCACATCGTGTACGATCTGCGGTAAATTATTCACACCTGTATAACTGTTGCCAAGAAACAAAACATGCCGGTTGAGCTGGGCCTTTAATTCATATCCGGAAAAAGCGAGGAGCGCAAAGAAAAGAGGTATGAGTACATGCTGAACGGAAGCATGATTGCAGGCTTGCGAAGTACGCGGATGTGGCATATAAAAAAGCTAGCGGCAATGGATCCGGACCCCAGGGACTGTATCCATGTTTGATCGAAGGTAATGATTTATGCGCAATACCAGGTCTTTCCGGTTGGTAACGCCCTATTCATTTTTTCCTTTTCCAATTCCTGTAAATAAAAAACAGGAGCACAACTAAAATCGGCAACAGGTAGGCCAGGGACATTGTTTACAAGGTGGGGTTATATCATTTAAAATCATACTCATTTTTCAAAAGCTCAATAAGCCGTTCTGCACTTTTTTCAATTCCCTGGTGAACGGTTTTATCCTGGATGGTGGTTTGCTTCTGGTAATACAGGAAATTCAGGTATTCATTCAGCCAGGCGGGATTCAACTTCACGGGTTGGCCGTCAGCAGAAGGTGAAAGATAACTTCCTGATGAGTTGCTCCGGTAAGTTGAAATCAACCCGTGCGGGTTGACGAGTTTGGCAAGAAGTTCCTTGCCTCTTTCCTGGTCCCGCAAATAGCTGTCCCTCCAAAATTCGGCCCGTAGCCATACATGGTCGTAGGCTGCAATGGAATCGGCTACATTTTTATGGTGTATTAAACGCATGCCGCCTGCATTTTTCAACTGGTCAATGGTCGTACTGTTTCTCCGGTAATACTTGCCCCATAAGGACCTTACCATATTTCTCACGACCAGGCGAGGCACCTGGGTAGCATCGGGGTTGTTCTCAAAATAAAGAAATACGGAATCAATGGCAGCGAGGCGATAGTCCTTGATGGGAAATCCGTCTTTGAGATTAACGATGTCATTCTCCAGGTCGTAAACAAAGGCCTGCATGTATTCGCGTTCCCTTTCGCGCTCCACCCGGTGTTCACGGAAATTTTCAGCCATAAACCCGAAGAAGACGGCCAGGAACAGCATAAAGAACTCAAAGAAAAAATGCAGGAATTTTTTCCCCGGGGCATTATGCAAGGATTCGGCCTGTGTATCCATTCCTTAGCGAAGATAATACTAAGAGTCGTTAGTTCGCCGGGGTAGGGATCGGGGAGAGGCGCTGGCATGCCTGTCCTCGTCAGCCGGTAAATTCCCCGATGATGTTTTTCCATTGCGGGTATTGCCGGAGGAGGTCTTCTCTTTTAGCCATTTCAAAATCAGCAAAATCAAATCCGGGCGACACCGTACAACTAACCAGGGCATACCCGGAAGCGTTTTTAATCCTGGAAGCAAACCATGTATGGGCGGGAATCATGGCCTGGGGAATTTCATTTTTTGAAAGATCATTTCCCAGCAGGATGGTATGCATGATATCGTTTTGAATATAAACGATTTCCAGCGGCTGGCCCTGGTGAAAGAACCACAATTCATCCGATTGGATACGATGAAAGAATGACCTGTCATCGTTTTCCAAAAGGAAGAAAATGGCTGTGCATAGGTTCCGGTTTTTGTTACCGGGAAGGAGCATGGTTTCTGACGAACGATAGGTTTCCTTGTAATACCCTCCTTCGGGATGCGCTTTTAATTGTAGATTTTCTATCAGTTCTCTTGCGTTCATTTTCCGGTTAGATAGTGGGACGTTGGATTCCGCCCGGCGCAGTTGACACACCCCTGGCCCCTCTCAAGAGGGGAATATTCAACTCTTCGGGCTGAGGGAATTATTCGGATCTTCAATCTGACAGAGATTTCTCCCGCCCGCTGCCGGTCTTCCATTTCAGTCAGGGCAGGCTTTTAAAGCTAATACATCACCATCGGCGTTTTTCTCACAAAGGAAACGTCCGTTACTTGACGAAGTAAAAAGTCGGCAACATCTGCACGCGAAATGCCTGCCGCTAGTCCTTTTGCCCGGACATCCTCGCCATACCGGTAATTGCCGGTATGCTTGCCATCGCTTAATTTCGCTGAGCGCACCAGGGTCCAGTCCAGCCCGCTTTGTTTTATTATTTTTTCTCTTGCTTCATGACCGGCTGTTTCTGTTCGTAACAGCGTGGGTCCAAGAATCCGGATTAACAATCCTGCATACTTTCGGCTGTCTTTCACATTGATTGCCGACATATAGACAAACCGACCGATGCCGGTTGACTCCATTGCCTTCACAATGTTTTGCACTGCATCAACAACCGATTGATCATAGTTAAAAGGACTGGCAGCACCCAGCGTGGAAAGCACGGCATCGTGTCCGTTCATGGCGCTTTCAACCAATGGATAATGCGTTGCATCGCCCTGGGTAACTTTCAGGTTTTCATTTGTAATTCCAAGTTTCGAAGGAGTTCGAACAAATGCGGTTACCTGGTGACCTTGAGCCAATGCCTGTTTCACCAATTCATGTCCTGTTTTACCCGAAGCTCCGAAAATGAGTATTCGCATTTGAATTTTGTTTTGAATACAAATATACTAGAAGGAGCCAGGAATAAAATTATGCCTTTTTAATCCAATCTATCCCCGTTCAGGCTTCTTCGCCGTTCATATGCAGTACTGCGGGTTGCCTTCCAGGATTTCCTGTTCAAGTTTTGGCGCCTCACCGGCCTTCCATAAATGCGTGCGATGTACCACGCGATAGGCGAGGGGACCTCCGTCCGGGCGCTCACTGCGTTCCAAAGGACGCGGAATACATACGAATTCTGTTGAAAGCTGATCGGCAGTGGCAGTCACCATAGCATAGCCATGACCGCCCTGGTCAAGGAAGGATAAATGCGGGGCTACGTCAGGGTTGCGCATGGCACGGGCCTGCTTCATATCCCCGGTTTCTTTCAGCTTCAGCGTCGATGCTACTCCATGCAAGGCAGTTACGTTCATGGAAGGGATCGTTGTACCATCGGCCTGGTCGATCAGGTGCAGGACGCGTTTTGGATGATCTTTTTTCATGGTTACTTCCATCACTTCATAACCGGTCTGCTGCGAGATGGAACCGGTAATGAATTCCACCCCCACGGGTTCAAATTTCTTTGGCGGGAGGGCTTTGGAAGCTAAGCCGGCCCAAAATGCATGGCGGTCGCCTGCCACCACGCAAAAGCCGGGGATATTCTGATCGCGGACAAAATCCAGTATTATTTCTTTTTCCCGGAGGAACCGGCAGTCAAACATCGCATAGCCGGCATCCTGCGGCCACTTGTTGCCAAGGTCACCGGGAAGATTCTGATAATCGCTTCTGAGTTCCATGGTGCCAAAGGTATGTCCCCAGATCTTCCATCGGGCAGTAGAAGCGCCTAGCTGTTTTAAAAACCAGTTGCGTTGCTCGCTGCCCAGGAAGGTCTGGGCAAAGTATTCCCTGGCGGGATTCGGAAATTCCTTGCCATTGAATCGGATGTTTTCAGGTGGTTTATCTCCATTATAGTGCCGGCCATAATCCATAATTTCATAAGGTAATTGAGCAAAGACGCGGGGATACCCTGGGGTATTAAAATTATCGTCCCATATTCCCGGGGAGCGAAATGACCAGTTGTCGGTAAGCAACAAATCAACGTTCTTTCCCCAACGTAAAACGCGCTCAATCTTCAGGCTGTGAATGGCCAAAAGGTTGTTCGGCTCTTCGGAAAGCCCGTCATCGTTAAACTCTTCCATGGGGGTATCCACCACGGCCGGGGCCTGGAATTTTTCGAGCTTTGGATTGTTGGGTTGCTGCACACGCGCCGGAATGAATTCCCACCAGGCCTGGTTGGCATACACTTTCTGGTTTTGCGCGGGTGCGTTGTAGCTGCCCCCGGCTACATACTGGCTTTGGTAGCCTGCCCAGGCAAATTCATGATTATCCCAGACGCAGACAAAGGGCCAGCGGGCACGGGCATCCTGCAGATCAGGATCCTCCAGGTAGGCACGGTAAAGCGTACGGTAATCTTCCAGCGTCACCGGCAAATGAAAGTCGCCGACTTTCCGCCCTTCCGGGAACTTGTACAGGTTTTTGATGCGACGGCCACGGTTTCCGTTCGGGTTGTCTTCGGCATACCAGGTGACTTCATAAATAAAATCGCCCAGGTGCAATACAAAATTAAGCCGCTGATCCCCGGGACGCGCTTCGTCTTCGAAGATCATCCTCCGGTAAGCATTCATGGCACCTTCGTTCGGGCATTGGCAACTGACAAAGGTAAAACGAACGGGTGCATCGGAATGGTCGGCGGGCGCCGTAATCGTTCGACCGGGCCGGCTGGCGAAACCATGCTCATCCACAAAACGGTACCAATAGACCTTGTTGGGTTCAAGATCCGGAACCAGGAAACGACAAGTCCAGTCTGAGTCGGCACTGATATTTGCAGTACCGCCTGCCATGATTTTTTTGAATTTAGGACTCGTCGAAATTTCAACGACCAGCTTTTCAGTTTTGCTGTCCTTTACCGGCGGGCGCCGGGTCCACAGGATTACACTGTTGCTTGTCGGATCACCGGATGCCACACCCTGCGGAAAGAGATCGCGGCGCTCAACGGACGATATGGGCGCCTTGTTTCCCCAGGCATTTTTTGTGGCAATGGCAAAACCAATCCAGGCAGAGGTTTCTAAAAACTTACGGCGAGTTACCTTCATGGGATTCCTGATTTTAGATGGTCGCCGAAATATAGGGACACCGGGAAGCCTTTATAGTTAATGAATCCAGGTCGTATTGTTAATTATTCTTAACGAAAATTTCGATGGATCGTTCGTAGCGTGCTGAAAAACGGGTTGACCTGAACCAACAAGGCCAAATCGAAATTGGCCCGGAATATTTGTTAGCGGTTGTTAGGGTCTTTTAATACCAGAGGATTAACTCTGCGAACCTCTGCGATTCTTCACTCTGCGTTTTTCTCTGCGTTTAAATGCCACGTCCGGTGTGA
>Ga0315912_10000849_pt1 | contig 44868 bp, 35 predicted proteins | sample VfabasoilMG_FD_204469 | JGI IMG/M metagenome (GOLD analysis project Ga0315912, IMG submission 204469) | Garden soil microbial communities collected in Santa Monica, California, United States - V. faba soil | ecosystem: Environmental > Terrestrial > Soil > Garden | place: USA: California... | reverse complement strand
CCAGAAAATGCACTCCCAAAAGAAAATTATATCAAGGAAACTCAATATGCCATATTATACAATACAACATAATGGAGCTTACATTTTAAAAGAATGAGATATTCTTTGAATTTAACTCAAATAAAAAGGAAACGGTATTGCTTCCTAATTTTACCGGACAGCAGTGATTCGTTGATTTGCAGATGAGGTGATTCGTTGACCAGGTGACTAGGAAACCGGGTGATTAGGTGGCCGGGTAACGAATTGACTGGTTGACTGGTTTGTAGCTAACACCAGCAAATTTTGACTTATACCTTCTGACTTCTGACTTCTGCCCTCTGCTTTCAGTTCATTTCCTTTCTCATACTGCTTACCGCTTCCTGTCTGCTCGATTTTCAAAAGGTTGAAAAAAACTGAAATTACAGGCTCCCGGAATTGGCTGTCCCCCCAATATTGCCTACTTTTGCAGTACAAGAAAATCATACCTAACCTCCTTTTTATTTGAAACATGAGCGAAGTTATTGAAGACGTAAAAGTTACCGTAGAAACAGCGCGTAACCTCGGCCTGCTTCCGGAAGAATTTGACCGCATCAGCCAGATTCTTGGCCGCACTCCCAACTTTACGGAATTGAGTATTTATTCCGTGATGTGGAGCGAACATTGTTCGTATAAAAATTCCATCACATGGCTTAAGACACTGCCGCGAAAAGGTCCTCACCTGCTGGCTGAAGCCGGCGAGGAAAATGCCGGGCTGGTAGGCATCGGCGGCGGACTGGCCTGCGCTTTCAAAATCGAATCTCACAATCATCCTTCAGCCATCGAACCATACCAGGGCGCGGCAACGGGAGTGGGCGGCATCAACCGCGATATATTTACGATGGGAGCAAGGCCTGTGGCCCAGTTAAACTCCCTGCGTTTTGGAAATCCCTACCTCGAAAAAACAAAGGCACTTATGCGTGGCGTCGTAAAAGGCATTGGCGATTATGGCAATGCTTTTGGAGTTCCTACAGTAGCCGGGGAAGTTTATTTTGACGACTGTTATAATATCAATCCGCTTGTCAATGCCATGTCGGCGGGAATTGTGGAAACCGGAAAGACGATATCGGCCATTTCCTATGGCGCGGGCAACCCTGTTTTCATCGTCGGTTCTTCCACGGGAAAAGATGGCATCCATGGCGCGACCTTCGCTTCCGGCGATTTGCACGAAGATTCGGCTGAAGATCTTCCTTCCGTACAGGTAGGCGATCCGTTCACGGAAAAATTATTGCTGGAAGCTACCCTCGAAGTAATCGGAACAGGCGGCGTGGTCGGCATGCAGGATATGGGAGCGGCAGGAATCATTTGTTCAACTTCCGAAATGTCGGCAAAGGGAAAGCATGGCATGCGTATCGACCTTGATAAAGTGCCCACGCGCCAAAAAAATATGCTGGCCTGGGAAATACTGCTCAGCGAATCGCAGGAACGCATGCTTGTCGTGGTGAAAAAAGGAATGGAAAAAGCAGTGGAGGACGTATTTGAAAAATGGGACCTCAACTGCGTACAGATTGGCGAAGTGACGGAAGGCGACCGCCTGCATTTTTACATGCACAACGAACGAGTGGCCGATGTGCCCGCCGACACCCTGGTGCTTGGCGGTGGCGCTCCTGTTTACAAAAGAGAATATACAGAGCCTGCCTATTTTGCCGAGTACAGGAAATTTGACATCAGCCAGGTGAAGGAACCAAAAAACCTGAAAGAGGTAGCTCAAACCCTTCTCGCGCATCCGAATATTTCTTCCCGCAAATGGGTGTATGATCAATACGACTCCATGGTCGGCACGGTAAATATGAGCACGAATGCTCCGTCCGATGCCGCCATCGTCAATATACGCGGCACCGAACAAGCAATTGCACTCACCGTGGATTGCAATTCGCGTTACGTGCATGCCGATCCCGAAACCGGATGTGCCATTGCCGTCGCGGAAGCAGCCCGCAATATCGTATGCTCCGGCGGCGAGCCTTCGGCCATTACCAACTGTCTTAATTTCGGTAACCCTTACAATAAGGAAGTGTACTGGCAATTTGTGCATGCCATCAAGGGCATGGGCAAGGCCTGTGAAAAATTCCAGACGCCGGTAACAGGAGGCAATGTCAGCTTTTACAACCAGAGCTCCGACGAAGGTCCTGTGTTTCCGACGCCAACCATCGGCATGCTGGGTGTGCTGAAAAACAAGAAAAACCGCATGACCCTCGATTTCAAAAAGGCAGGCGATACCATTTTCCTTTTGGGTGAATCAAAGAACGATATTTCCAGCTCTGAATATTTGCATTCCATCCATGAAGTGTCGAAATCTCCGGCGCCCTATTTTGACCTGGATAAGGAATTCGGGGTGCAGGAAGCGGTAAAGAACCTGATCCGTGAAGGGCTTATTGAGTCGGCACATGACATTTCCGACGGCGGACTGTTTATCACGCTGGCCGAAAGCGCCATGGTGCGTTCCCTGGGATTCGACATTGCCACCGATGAAGAATTGCGCAAAGACGCCTTCCTGTTTGGCGAAGCCCAGGGAAGGGTAGTGGTCAGCGTATCGGAAGACAACCTCGACAGTTTTGTGGACTACCTGGCATCCGGCGATGTAGAGTTTGTGAACCTCGGCGTTGTCACAGATGCAGAATTTTTAATTGACGGCGAATCGTTCGGATTATCCACAGAGGCCAAACGTATTTACGATAATGCGCTTGGGCTTTTAATGAAACACTAATCATGTTAGTCCTAAAGAAGAAGGAGCAATCGCACAGTGCGATTGCTCCTTCTTCTTTAGGACGGTTCATTCGTTTGACTTGTCATTTATTCAGGTTCGGCATACCATTGTAAATGGCATCCTTATGATGCGAGAAATAACTGCTCATTTTCTTCATAAAATCGGCACGCTGCTTCGGGTCAGGCCAGGCTTGCTTTTCCAGCTCGGTGTCGCGGTCAAAAGCTTTGGTGATATCCCCCCAGGATGCGTATTCATAGATCTGCACAAATTCCCGGCTGTCTTCGGTAAAAAAATGTCCCAGGGTCCAGACGTGCAGGATCAACTCGTTTTTCATCGTCACCTTTTCATGGTATTCTTTTAACAGGGCATTGCGTTCGGCTCGTCCCACGCTGTCCAGCCCGGCAGATGTATACTGCGTATTGACATGGTAAACATGGCTGGCAGGCGCCTGCGCCTGTACATTTGTGGTGTTTGCAAAAGCCATCATGGCAATAAACATTGCGCTCAGTAAAATGTGTTTGGTGTTTTTCATAGAGTTGTTTTTAAAAGTGTGAATAGTATCAATAATTAGGATAACCCGGGCAAGGTACTGATTTTATTCTCGGTAGTTCATTCCCGGCAAATGTGGCCAGGGTTCGGCAGATCCCTCACCAAACCTCTGCGCTTCCGCGTCTCTGCGGTGAAAAAAATTATCCTGGGACCTGCCGCTTAAAGAAACCGGAAAACATTGTTCATCGTATATTCGCCACCAATGAAATCCTTCCTTCAAAAATGCTGGCGATTCACAAAACGCCTGGTCATCTGGTTTTTTGTGTTGAGCATTGCTTCCACCATCCTGTTTCGTTTTGTCCCCGTTCCCGTAACTCCGCTGATGCTGGAGCGCTGCCTGGAACAACTGTTCGACAGCAAAAAGAACGTGAAACTTGAAAAGGACTGGGTGTCGTTTGAAGCAATGTCGGCAGCCGTAAAGCTAGCCGTCATTGCCGCCGAGGACCAGAACTTCGAAGAGCATTTTGGCTTCGACCTGGAGGCCATTCAGAAGGCGCAGAAGTACAACGAAAAACATAAGGGAAAGCGTATCAAAGGTGCCAGTACCATCAGCCAGCAGACGGCTAAAAATGTATACCTCTGGCCATCGCGCAGCTGGATCCGCAAAGGGTTTGAAGTGTATTTTACCTTCCTCATCGAAGTGTTCTGGAGCAAGGAAAGGATCCTGGAAGTTTATTTGAATGTCATTGAAATGGGAGATGGCATCTATGGTGTGGAAGCGGCTTCACAGGAATTTTTCCATAAACCTGCCAGCAAACTGTCGGTCCGGGAAGCAGCCCTTATTGCCGCCGTATTGCCGAACCCCCGCAAATGGTCTGTTGCCCGGCCCACATCGTATATCCAGCGCCGGCAGGGACGCATCGTAAGAGCCATGTCAAAGTTGCCGGCAGTTGACCTTTGATTTGGAGAGGTTAACCAAGCGGCGGATTGCCCTGATCAAACCGAAGTTGCATTGTGCGTTTAATTTTCGAAATTTGAGACCGGTAACTTTTTTTTATTTCACCTTGTGAGATACTCTATTCTCAATTCGAACGGCACGTATGTCGTCTTTTTTATGCTCGTGCTTTGTTCGCGATTGCCTTTCCTGTTTTATGGTTTCGGACTGGATCCGAATTCCTGGGGCGTGGCCCTGGTGGCGCGGCATTTCCATGATACGGGCGTATACGAAGCTTCCCGGTTTCCCGGATTCCCTATCCATGAAATGCTGAGTTCACTGGTCATCGCGCAGGGATATTTTCTCACCAACCTGCTGGTAGCCCTGGCAGGCAGTCTCGGCGTCCTGTACTTCGTTTTTACCCTGAAAGCCCTTCGTTTCCGTTATCCCCTGTTAGGCGGCGCTACCCTGGCTGCAGTTCCAATTTTTTATGTAAGCTCCGTGATTACCTACGATTACAGCCTGGCGCTTGCTTTCATCCTGGCCGCCCTGTATTATACGGTGAAGGGCAGGCCTGTAACAGCCGGCATTTTACTGGGGCTGGCCGTAGGTTGCCGCATGACATCGGGAGCCATGCTGTTGCCGCTTGCCATCATGATCACACAAAATGATGGCATGAAGGCGAACTACGGAAGGATTTTAAAATTGACGCTGGCCACCGTTGTTATCGGTGTGTTTTCTTACCTGCCTGTCATCAGCGAATATGGCTTTTCTTTTTTTACCTATGAAAAAGTACCCTACCCGGCCATTGGCACCATCCTGTTTAAAATGTTTATTGAATCCTGGGGTATCCTTGGTGTGCTGGCCTTGTGTTTTGGCCTCGTCGTGCTCCTGTTACCCGTGCGGCCGCAGGCTAAGAAATATTTGTTCCCCCGTTCGGTAAATGAAAAATACGTGGTGGCCTGGCTTATCGCCATTGATCTCTACATCATCGCCTTTCTGAAACTTCCTGCGGAGGCCGGCTACCTGCTTCCCGCTGTTCCTTTCGTGCTGCTCCTTTTTTGCAAGTACCTCCATGCCGAAGCCTTCGTGGTTTTCGCTATCCTCATCCTCACATCGCCCTTCCTGGTTTCCCTGACGCAGGTCGGTGATCCGGAAACTCCGGAGACACCACTGGCAGGCAACGTCGTGGAAATATCCGATCGCTTTTACAGCCTGGACCTTGCCATGGGGCCTATCCTGGAATACGAATCCATGCGAAGGCTCTCTATGGCACAGATGGATACCTTATTCAGAAAACTCAATGACCTGGACGGACTCTCCCTCGTCATTGCCGGACAGTGGTACTACCAGATCCAATTTACGAAGGACAGGGACCTGCAGAACCAGGAAATCATTTTCGTAGATTACATCAACGAACAAAGCCTCGACCGCTATTTTGAAAACGGTTACGACCTCTATTACCTGCCCGGCCAGGACAGGAAGAATCACCAGAAATACAATTTCGAATTACGCGACAATTTTGACGCGGCGGAGCTGGATTTTGAATAGAAGACCATCGACCATCGACCATTGACCATCGACCATCGTCTATGGTCAATCGTCTATGGTCAATCGTCAGGCGACTAGCCGGAACGACTTCATGATATCCTTCATCGTCGAATTCGAATCCGACAGCGCCTGCGGCAGGAAAAGGGCAATGTCGCCCAGCAGCTTTTCAATGTCTTCGAAAGTCAGGTTTGTGTTCAGGGTAATACGCAAACCTGTATTGTTGTAGGAAACACTTGGGAAAACGGACAAGTTGATAAAGTGTCCTGCATTCATCAGGCGTCTTACCATGTTGTAGCCTACGTCAGGTTTGCCGACTCCGATAAAGCAAATTGGGGAATCGGTTTCGTTGATGAGCGGGAGTTCTAGTTTTTTTGCCGTCGTATTAAAGAACTCCACGCGGCTGCGAAGTGCTTCCTGCATCGTATAAATTTCCGGGGTGAGGTGAATCTTCGCCGAGGCCAGCGTAGCGCCCATCATGACGGGAGGGATCTGCACGGAAAAAATAAAGGCCTTGCTGCAATTCTTTACCAGCCTGAACGAATCTTCCTCCGGATAAATCATCAACCCGCCGAAGGAACCGAATGCCTTGGTAAGTCCTGTAACGAGATACATCTTGGGATGGTAGTCGCCCTGGCTCATCACGTAGCCGGTGCCGTTCGGACCGGCCCAGCTCATGCCGTGAATATCGTCCACGTAAATATAAAACTGCTCATACTGATCCATGAGGGCATACAGTTCCTTGATGGGAGCGTAATCGCCATGCATGGAATACACGCCGTCGCAGAGGTACCACACGCGCTGGTAGCTTTCTTTCAAAGCCTTGATGCGGCCTTCAAGCATGTCGAGCCTGTTGTGTCGTACTAATTCAACGTGAATGTCGCGGGTCTTCAGCAACTGAACTGCGTTTTGAATGCTGTCATGGCAATTGGCATCCATGATCACGGCATCCTGGTCTCCGACAAGAATGGGAATGTTTGATAAATGTCCGAGTGTCACTGACTGAAGCATCAGCACAGGCTTGCCAAACATTTTGCGGAACATGGCTTCCGCCTGCGTATAGAAAACGGAGGAAACATACACACGGGAAGAGGCGAAATGGGTGCCATAACGGTTGATGGCGTCAATAGCCGCCGCTTTCAGACGGGCATCATGCTCCATACCCAGGTAACTGCAGGAACCAAAATAAAGATGATCTTTTCCTTTGATGCGAATATGCCGGCCGTCAAGCGTATGGTCTTCCGTCTCCGCGTGAACAACGCCAAGCTTGGTGGTAATATCAGCCACCTCACTCACAATTTCAAGCATCATCTGATGTTTGCTCTTGAGTTCAGACATGAAATAAAATTTTTACAGTAAATGAAAACTCGTTCTTACGCAACAAATGTAAAAAAGTAACATTACGTTGTACGAAAAATGCGAAAAAAAAGTGAATTTATTCTGAACAGGAAAAGGGCCGAAAGCCTCGCCCCATGCGGTTTATTGGCGAGGAGCTTTCTACCTCACCAGGTTCACATGGCCCTGGTAATACTTCGTTTGGCCATTGATGTCGGTGGCATTCAACTTGTAAACATATACGCCGATAGGGGCGGTTTGGCCGTTGGTAACTCCTGACCAACCTCCTTCCGTACCATTCCACTTGTAAATAAGTTCGCCCCAGCGATTAAAGATCTCAGCGTGAATATTGTTGATATTGTAGTAAACAGGCCTGAAAATGTCATTGTCGCCATCCTGGTTTGGGGTAAAGGTATTGGGAATGTACAAACCCGATCCCTGTTCGACTTCAATCCGGTGCCAGGCGCTGTTTACACATCCTTCCGCCGTGGTTGCGGTAAGCAGCACATTGTAAACACCGTGCGAGGTAAAGTCATGATACGGAGAGAATTCCTGTGAACGGCTGCCGTCACCAAAATCCCAGGCATAGGTGTTGTTGCCGGAAGAAAGGTTGGTGAACTCCACATGCGGGAATAAATCAACGACCCGGTCAGGGGTGGCATGAAAGGCTACTTCGGGCAAGGCATACACCCGGAGGGCGGCAGGCCGCGTGAGGGTATCCGAACATCCACTGTCGGAAACAACGGTCAGGGAAACGTCATATGTACCCGGGGCGGAATATTTTTTTACAGGGTGCCTGGCTATACTGAAGGTGGCATCTCCGAAATTCCAGATCCAGCGTACCATATTGCCCCGGGAAAGGGTTGAACGCTCCGTAAAGATGGCCGGGCTGCCTTCGCATACATTATTTACTGAAAAGTCAGGAACGGGTTTTGGATTTACATACACCGTCGCTTGCGTGGTATCCATACAGCCTGCGTTGCTTCGGGCAATGAGCGAAACCGGATAGGAACCGGATGCCGCAAACAGATGGGCAGGGTTACGTAGAGCCGATATGGATGAGTCGCCGAAGTCCCATTGCCATCCGGAGATGGCGCCTGAGGAAATGGCGCTGGTGTTGCTAAAAATGACTGGCGAATTGGCACATACGGATATTCCCGAAAACATAGCTGTTGGAACAGGATTTACCTGGAAACTATGGGTTACCGAATCGACACAACCGCTTGCTTTTACAACCAACTTCACCGGCCTGTTTCCGGCCTGGGTGAATTGAACACGGGGATGCATCACCGAATCGGTCATCCCGTTGCCGAAATTCCATTTGTAATGCATCGGTACCGGCTGGCTGATTGTAGACTGGTTGGTAAACGAAGCGGATTCCATTTCACATACATCAGGTACTGAGAAAGCGGCCATGGGAACCGGATTCACGCGCACCGTATGAATGATGGTATCCCTGCAACCTGAATCGGAAACCACGGTCAGCTGAATGGAATAAGGTCCTGCCGCCGGGTAGGAATAGTTCGGCTCGATAAGATCGGACTGAAATCCGTTTCCAAAATCCCAGGTATATTGCATTGTTCCGGATGTAATGCGTGAAAGATTATTCAGCTTCATAATCTCTCCTTCACAAATAACAGGTTGACGGCTAAAGGCAGCCACGGGATTCGGGTTCACAACTACGCGTACCCAATCGATTGAGCTGCATCCGTTTGTGTCGGTTACCGTAAGTGTATAATCCGTAGTGGTAAGCGGCGTTACAGAAATGCCTGTGGTCACCAGGTTTCCCGGCATCCAGCGAACATTGGAGGCTCCTGAACCTGTCAGTAATGCCATAGAATTCTGGCAGACAGAAGTATCGGGCCCTGCCACTGCCACAGGATTCGGATATACGGTTACCCTCACGGTATCCGTGGCTACGCAGAGAGCTGCATTTGTCACCGTTACGGTATAGACAGTGGTGAGGGCCGGTGATACAGTATTGTTGGAACCTGAACCATTGCCGGGGCTCCAGGAATAATCGGAACCTCCGCTTGCAGTTAAAGTCGTTAATGCATTGAGACAGATGGCTTTATCTGGTCCCGCATCCGCTGCAGGGTTTGGATTGACGACAATTCGAACCACATCTGAATCCACACATCCGTTGGTATCAGTTACCGTTACGGTGTAATCAGTAGTTACGAGCGGTGTCACGGTAAACCGGGATTCCGTAATTCCGCCGGGCATCCATAAATAGAGGCCACCACCTGTTCCTGAAAGTGTAATGCTGCTGTTCAGACACAGGTCGGAATCATTTCCGGCAAAGGCTGTAGGATTGGGATTCACATTTACAACAACCTTATCCGTAGACTGGCATCCGTTGCCGTCGGTTACAAGCAACAGGTATTCAGTAGTATCCAGGGGACTTACCTGGACTGTCGCGGAAGTAAACGCGCCGGGTGTCCAAAAATAATTGCCTGAGCCCGATGCATTCAGCGTTGTTGACGAGTACATACAGATATCTCTGTCATTTCCTGCATTCGCAACCGGTAACGGATTTACTGTGACCTGAACGGAGTCGGTTTGAATACAATTGTTTGAATCGGTTACAGTAACCCGGTAATAGGACGTGCTAAGTGGTGTAATATAAATACTTGAGGATAATGATGATATCGGGCTCCATGAATAAGATCCGCCGCCGGTAGCAGAAAGCGTCACGCCGTCATTTAAACAGATGGCCGTATCATTTCCTGCGTCAACAACCGGCAATGAATTTACCTGTACAAATACCTGGTCTGTATCCCGGCATCCGTATGAATTGGTAACGATGACCGTATAGTTGGTGGATGTTACCGGTGATACGGAAACTGAAGATGATGCCGACGAACCCGGAATCCAAAGGTAGGATCCGCCGCCGGTGGCATTCAGGTTCACGGAATTATTCAAACAGAGGGCCGTGTCATTACCTGCGCCGGCAATCGGATTTAATCGCAAGTTGACAGTTACCGTTGCAGTATCGATACAGGCATAGGCATTGGTTACCACAACGGTATAAACTGTCGTGGCAGCCGGAGTGACGGACAGGCTAGAAGACGTACTGCCACCGGGAGACCAGCGATACGAGTTACCACCGGTTGCCTGCAGTGTCGTGCTTGCGAATTCACAAACATCAACGGGGCCTCCCGCATTTGCATTCGGAAGGGGGTTGACCGTTACATACACATCGTCGGTAGAAATACATCCATTGGCGCTGGTAACCGTCACCGTATAATTGGAAGAGATTACAGGCGTTACGTTATAGGATGCCGAAGTCACAGACCCCGGGCTCCATTCATATCCGGCTCCCCCGCTGGCAGAAAGCAGAATGGAAGCGTTCCGGCAAATGGCGGTGTCGTTGCCGGCATCCGCTGCCGGCATCGGGTAAATCGTATGCGGAAGAACCAGCGTATCAATACATCCGGAGGTGCTTACAACAATAAGGGTCACCGGAAAAGTGCCCGGACTGGCATAAATATGCGTTGGGTTCGGTAAGGAAGAAGTACCGCTGTCACCGAAATCCCAGGACCATCCATTCAGGACTCCTGTTACGGGGACTGACAGGTCTGTAAATTGAGTAAGTGAACCCAGGCATGCGGGTGTCGACGTAAAGGACGCAAGGGGAGGAGGTCCGCCTGTAAATACTTCCATCACGGTGGTATCGCTGCATCCTCCGCTGGTTTGAATAACCAGGGTAACGAAGTAGCTGCCCGGCGTGGCGTATACGTAGGAAAGATGAGGACCTGTGGCGGTGTTTCCGTCGCCCAGATCCCACGACCAGGACGTAATCGTTGTTCCCAATGCTACCTGGCTGCTGTCATCCAGGCTCACGGTAGGCGCATGACAGGATGCAAAAGTCGTAAATGCTGCGACCGGTGCGCCAGGTCCGGGAAACACGCTTACGGTATCGGAATTGGAACATAATCCATCAGAGGCGGTTACGATATATTGCCCCGGGGATGCTGAAATAGTCTGGCCCGTCTGACCCGTATTCCACTGGTAGGTATAACTGCCGCTGCCTCCGGAAACCGCTGTCAGCAGAACAACGTTCGTATTGCATAAGGCAGTCTGATCCACTCCTGCATCCACATCGAGGCCTTGCACGGTGAGGCAATAGGAATAGACCTGGTAGCCGTAAGTCGGGCAATTGTCATCCTGGACCTTCACGGTGAAGCAATGCGGAGTAGAACTGATATCACTGTCAGCAGGCGTCCAGCAGAAAGTGGCGGAGGTCCGGAACGCGTTATCGACCGTAAACGTAGCTCCGGTGATGGTAGTATCCCACGTTAAGTACGTATGCTGGTTTACATCGGGATCGGTGGTGCCGATGGTAAAGCAAAAGGGAACATTGGCACAAATGGTGTCGCTGCGTCCATTTCCTCCGTTGATTCCCGTAGCTGTCGGTAAATTATTGCTGCAGGTAGTGACAGTAACCTGGATGTCGCGTTCCACGGACCCGATCAATACGCCGTTGCGGTATTCTTTAACAAGCACGGCAATAACCGTTACCTGGTTGGCGCTGGGATCCATACAGATTTCTCCGGTAGCCGTATTAAAAGAAATCGGCGGACTGGACGTCAAAGCCTGTGAGGAATCGAAGCCAGCTTTATAGGACACACGTGTTGTGGCAGACTGGTAAGGAGTAATCAGCGAATAAACGAGGGAATCTCCGTCGGCATCCGTAGCACCATGGCTGAAGCAGAAATGCTGGTTCACACACGTGAAGGGAACCGGTTTGTTGGAGAATGTAGGAGAGTTATTACACGTTACCGTGCTGTTGTTCAGCGTGGCATAAATGTAAAGATTGTCATTCGTCGGGGAGTTGATATTGGTGATCGCCCCGTTCCGGCAGCATTGGGTATAGCTGAATACCCAATCCGTGCAGGCTGCAGGTAAGGTCACGGTATCCATGTACACATATTCCTGGATACCGGTAAAGCTACCTCCGCTACAAACGGAACGGGCTGAAGGACAGAGATGGGTGATTTCCCTTCCTGTACCCCTTAGCGTATCGGCACGAAACTGCCCGCCGAGGCCGCAACTCGCTGAACTGTAATCGATGAGGATGTAAGGTGCGGCAGCAACTCCTGCGCAATCGCGGTAAAAAGAAACGCGTACTTCATAGGTATTCCCGCCCAGGCATCGGTAGCTTAAGTCAGCGCCCATGCTATGGCTTGCTTTTACACGGAATGTGGAGGAGGTCACAAACAGGGTAAGAAGCACAAGGAAGCGTAGCAGTAAACCTTTTTTCATAAGCATTTTAACATCTGAATAAAACCCGCCCTGAAGCCTACAAATTACATTACGGGGGATGGAGCAGATTTCATTTTAGGATGCATTTCTTACCGATTCCTGCGTCAGCCTGGTGTATGAATTGAGACAATTATTCTGTTAGATGCATGTTTTTTAAAAAAAGGTGGGTTCACAAAGCACTTTTTCGCTCACTTTTTTGTGCTTAAATTTGGTACTGAAGTACCCGGCTTCCTGTTTATATTATTTAAAGTCATGGAAAAATACAGGACGCTTCACATCAAAACAGCTCCGTTTGCAGGGGCATATTCTTTCTTATACTTGCATGATTAATACAATTCCATTCCTATGAGACAATTCTTCAAATTTATGTTCGCTTCCATGCTGGGTTTTATCCTGGCGTTTTTTATCGCCGGTTTTATCGGAACGATCATTCTTGCCGGCCTGGCTTTTTCACTGAAAGATTCCGGTGGCGTAGAGGTCAAGGACAAATCCGTTGTAGAAATAAAACTCGATGAAGACATTGTGGAGCGTGGCAAGGACGACCCTGTGGATTTTGACTTCGGTACCTTGCGGCCTTCCCATTCCATTGGGCTCGATGAAATCAAGAAATACATCGATAAGGCTGCCGGCGATGATCACGTGAAGGGAATTTTTCTGAATCTCTCCGACGTAAATGCCGGTATCGCCACGCTGGAAGAAATCCGTCACGCCCTGGTGGAATTTAAATCAAGCGACAAATTCATTTACGCCTACAGCGATTACTACAGCCAGGCTTCCTATTACCTGGCCTCAGTAGCCGACAAAATTTATATCCATCCGCAAGGCGGAATGGATTTCCACGGATTGAGCGCGAAAGCCGTTTTCCTGAAAGGGGCGCTCGAAAAGCTGGAGATCGAACCCATCGTCATTCGCCATGGAAAGTTCAAGAGTGCCGTAGAGCCATTCATACTTGACAGGATGAGCCCGGAAAATAAAGAACAGACCCGAAGCTTCGTAGGTGCCATCTGGAAAACGTACCTGGAAAATATTGCGAAGTCCAGGAAAATGACCGTCGCCGGACTCGATTCCCTTTCCGATCACATGCTTATCCAGACTCCCGAAGATGCCGTTGCCTACAAGCTCGCCGACAAGACCGCTTATTACGACGAAGTGCTGAGCGATTTGAAAAAGGCATCCGGCCTAAAGGAAAAGGACAAGGAGCGCCTGGTGAGCCTGAAAAAATATGTGAAGACTTCGGTTTCATCCGGAACCTCGAAGGAAAAGATTGCCGTGATTTATGCCGTGGGCGAAATTGGCGGCGGCGAAGGGAGCGATGAAACCATTGGCTCGGAGCGCATTTCAAAGGCTATCCGGAAAGCCAGGCTCGATTCTTCCATCAAGGCCATCGTACTCCGCGTGAACTCTCCCGGCGGCAGCGCCCTGGCATCGGATGTGATCTGGAGAGAAACCGTACTGGCAAAAAAAGACAAGCCGTTCGTGGTTTCCATGGGTGACGTAGCGGCTTCCGGAGGATATTATATATCCTGCGCAGCCGATTCCATCGTTGCCGAACCCAATACCATCACCGGTTCCATCGGGGTCTTTGGCTTATTGTTTAATTCCCAGAAGCTGTTCAATAATAAGCTGGGAATCACTTTCGACACCGTAAAGACGGGCCGCTATGCCGACATCGGCAGCACGACCCGGCCCATGACTGCCGATGAGCGCGAGATTATACAAAAACAGGTGGAACGCATTTATGACCGCTTCACCGGCATCGTCGCCGATGGAAGGAAGATCGACAAAGCGTATGTCGACAGCATCGGGCAGGGCCGTGTGTGGAGTGGAATTGACGCCCTTCGCCTGGGACTGGTTGATAAACTGGGAGGACTGGAAGACGCCATTGCCGTGGCTGCGAAGATGGCGAAGCTCGACAACTATCGCACCGTTTCGCTACCGGAACAAAAACCGTTCTTCGAAAAACTGATGGAAGACATTTCCGCGGAATCGTCGGTATCGGTCATACAAGCCGAACTCGGGGAAAATTACAAGTATTACCGCGAACTGAAATCCATCATGAATATGCAGGGCGTCCAGGCGCGCATGCCCTATCGGCTGGAAATTTATTAGCATCCAAAGAGCATTCCGAAAATATCGCACACCAAAAATTGTAAGTATGAAAAAAGCATATGTATTCCCCGGCCAGGGATCCCAGTTCGTGGGTATGGGCAAAGACCTGTATGATTCAAATGCCCGGGCAAAAGAGCTATTTGAGCAGGCCAACACCATTCTCGGCTTTGTGATCACGAACAAGATGTTTGCGGGAACCGACGAAGACCTGAAGCAAACCAGCGTTACGCAGCCCGCCATCTTCCTGCACTCCGTGATTCTTGCCGCCACCTTCGGCGAGGACTTTCGCCCCGATATGGTGGCCGGTCATTCGCTCGGGGAATTCTCGGCACTCGTTGCCAACCGCACACTCACCTTTGAAGACGGCCTCCGCCTCGTGAAGCAGCGTGCCGACGCCATGCAGCGTGCCTGCGAGATGAACCCGTCGACGATGGCTGCCGTACTGAACCTTGACGATAAACTAGTGGAGGACATCTGCGCTGAAATCACGGCTACCGGTGAAGTGGTGGTGGCTGCGAATTACAATTGTCCCGGTCAGCTTGTGATCTCGGGCAGCATAAAGGGTGTGAATGAAGCCTGCGAACGGATGAAAGCCGCCGGCGCGAAACGGGCCCTGATTCTTCCCGTTGGCGGAGCCTTTCATTCTCCGCTGATGGAGCCGGCACGCGCGCAACTGGCCCAGGCCATTGAAACCACGCAATTCTCCAATCCCATCTGCCCGGTTTACCAGAACGTAAATGCCATGCCCGTCACCGACCCCCGGGAAATCAAAAAGAACCTCGTCGCACAACTTACGGCGCCGGTGAGGTGGACACAAACCGTTCAGCAAATGATACTGGACGGAGCGACGCAGTTCATCGAAGTAGGTCCCGGCAAGGTGTTACAAGGTCTCGTAAAAAAAGTAAACAAGGAAATGGAAGCGCTCTCTGCATAGGAATGTTGGTTTTCCATGGAAAGAGCGGTAGGAGGCAGCGGCAGTAGGCAGGGATTAGAAAGCAGCAGGAGGCAACAACAATAGGCAGCAGCAGTAGGCAGTAGGCAGTAGGCAGTAGGCAGTAGGCAGTAGGCAGTAGGCAGTAGGTAGACCGGCAAAAATAGTGTTAACCTTTTTTCGAATAAGAATATGAATAGGATCAAAGAGTTAGAGGAACAGAATTATAACTTCAATCAGCATGGATATGAAGGATTAAGGGTTTATAGGTTGGGATTTCGCCTGGCTATGGTAATATTTGAGCTGTCAAAATTATTTCCAAAGGAAGAAAAATACGCATTGACAGACCAGGTTCGAAGAAGTGCAAGATCAATTTGTGCAAATATTGGTGAAGGATATAGAAAAAGAACATATCCCAAACTGTTTACGATGCGTTTAATAGATGCCGATGGAGAGTGTTCGGAAACAATGGTTCATTTGAAGTTTGCGAATGCCTGTAAGTATATATCAGATGACGAAGTTGATTATTTTGCGAAACAATATGATGAGGTAGGTAAAATGTTAAACACCATGATCCAGAACCCGGATAGGTTTGTTCCAAAAAAAATAATTGAATGAATCCAGTTAATCTCTATGAATTGAAGTTTTTCTGGCAAAGAAGCATCTGTAAAGATGGCCTCCTGCCTCCTGCCTCCTGCCGCTCATACCATGAAATTGAAATTCAACTTCAGAAAGACGCATGCCAATTCTAAACAGCATCCTCTCCTGGTGGATGAAAAAAAGAATCCACCAGATTGAGCTTTTTATCAAGTACCCCTACGAGGTGCAGCAGGATTGGTTTGTCAAGCTGATTCAAAGTTCATACGCTACGGAATGGGGGAGGAAGTACGGCTACAGCTCCATCCGCAGCGTGGAGGATTTCAGGAACCGCGTACCAGTGCAGAATTACGATTCGCTGAAGCCTTACATCCAGCGAATCATGAACGGCGAACAGAATATATTATGGGGCAGCGAGATCAAGTGGTTTGCCAAATCATCCGGGACGACAGCCGATAAGAGCAAGTTTATCCCGGTGAGTACGGAGTCGCTCGAAGAATGTCATTACAAAGGAGGAAAGGATTTGCTGTCGCTCTATTGCAACAACAACCCGCAGACACAGATATTTTCAGGCAAGAGCCTGGCCCTTGGCGGCAGCCATTCCATCAATGCCTACAATGCCGAATCATTTTACGGCGACATATCCGCCATCATCATCCAGAACCTGCCTTTCTGGGCTGAGTTTATCCGCACACCGGATTTATCGATTGCCCTCCTGGATGACTGGGAAGAAAAAATTGAACGCATGGTTGCGGCTACGGTCACAGAAAATGTTACGAATCTTTCCGGCGTGCCAACCTGGACGATCGTGCTTGCCAACCACATTTTGCAGCTCACCGGAAAGAAAAACCTCCTGGAAGTATGGCCGCGCCTGGAACTGTATGTCCATGGCGCCGTGAACTTCGCTCCTTACCGCGAGCAGTTTAAGAAACTGATTCCGTCTGACTCCTTCAACTACCTGGAGACGTATAATGCCTCGGAAGGATTTTTCGGCATCCAGGATCTGAACCATTCCGATGAAATGCTCCTTATGCTGGACTACGGTGTATATTATGAATTTATGCCCATCGAAGAATCCGGCAAGGAAAACCCGAAAGTGCTTAGTCTTCACGAAGTAGAGAAGGGCCGCAATTACGTGCTCGTTATTTCGACCAATGCCGGACTCTGGCGGTATATCATCGGGGATACCATCCGTTTTACCTCGCTCAACCCGTACCGAATCCAGATCACAGGCCGCACGAAGCTTTTTATTAATGCTTTCGGCGAGGAAGTGATGATTGAAAACACCGACAATGCCATCCGTATTGCCTGTGAAAAAACAGGAGCCCTGATAAAAGATTATACCGTCGCACCCGTTTACTTCTCCAGTCTCGATAACGGCGCACACGAATGGCTGATCGAATTCGAACGGCTGCCCGACGACGAAAGCTATTTTACCGAAGTGCTCGACAATGCATTGAAGTCCCTGAATTCGGATTACGAAGCCAAACGATTTAAGGACATGGCCTTGCGTATGCCGGTTATCCGCTACTTGCCGAAAGGCACATTCTTTGCATGGATGAAGAGCAAAGGGCAGCTTGGCGGTCAGCATAAAGTGCCCCGTTTATGCAATGAACGAAAGTACGTTGAGGAGATATTGAAAATGATTCACCAGGAGATAACACCATGAGAAAGAAGATCGCCGGAATCTTTTTCTTTTTATTCCTTTCGGTGGGTGTCTTTGCGGAAACGGAATACACCCTGGTGAAGGAAATTCCTTTTGAGGATGCCTGGATGTCATCCGATAAAATGGGCAGCGTCTATGTCATTGCCATTAACCAGTTGTTTAAATTTGATTCGGATGGCAAACCGGTCAGCAATTACAGCCAGACTAATTCCGGAATACTTCAAAGCGCCGATTGCTCCGACCCGCTTAAACTGGTACTTTTTTATCCCGATTTCGCGCGTGTCATTACGCTGAACAACAAATTGTCGTTAGAGTCGTCCGTGGAGCTTCGTTCGCTGGGCTTTATTTATCCTTCTGTCGTCTGCCAGTCGGCCAACCTGGGCTATTGGGTTTTTGACCTCGCTTCGTTCGAGTTGAAGAAGGTGGATCCCGCACTGAAAGTAATCTATGAAAGCGGCAACCTTCAGCAGGTTCTCGGCCTGACGCTGAAGCCCAGGTACCTGCTGGAGTCTGATAATTTCGTTTATGTCAATGATCCGGAGCATGGTATCCTCGTTTTCGATATGTACGGCGTGTATTATAAAACCATACCTATTCGCGATGTTCAATCGTTGCAGGTACGGGATCACCGCCTGTATTATGTGCGTGGCAACGCATTTTACAGCTATGACGAGAAAAAGATGGAAGAATCGGAAATAAAAATTCCACCCCATGACGCACTTCGCAATGCCAGAATTGAACAGAACCGATTATATTTGCTGACATCAACAACACTGTCCATTTACTCCTTTTAATTTTATCCCTAACGTATACTTTACTTTACTTAACCTGACCCGTATCATGCCGACCTTAAAATCCCCTGTGAAGAAGACTGTAAAAAAAATAATCAAGACCCCGGATAAGACGCTCGTCAAAGCGATCCCCAAAAAAGTGATTGCGCCGCTGCACATTGCCGTGGCCGGAAATATTGGTGCCGGCAAAACAACACTGACTTCCCTGCTGGCGAAGAACATGAAATGGGAGCCGCATTTTGAAGATGCCGACGACAACCCCTACCTGAACGATTTTTACGAAGACATGCAACGCTGGTCCTTTAACCTGCAGATTTATTTTCTGAACAGCCGCTTCCAGCAGGTGATGAAAATACGCCAGAGTGGCAAGACCATTGTACAGGACCGCACCATTTACGAAGATGCCTATATTTTCGCTCCCAACCTGCATGCCATGGGGCTCATGACGACGCGTGATTTCAACAATTACCAGGCGCTGTTCAACCTGATGAATACGTTTATCACCCCGCCCGATTTATTGATCTATCTCCGCGGCACCGTACCGGCCCTGGTCCAGCAAATACAGAAACGCGGCCGTGATTATGAAAATTCCATCCGCCTCGATTACCTGAAACGTTTGAATGAACGCTACGAAGCCTGGATCTCCACTTATGAGCAAGGCCGTCTCCTCATCATTGACATCGACGACATCAATTTCGCCGAAAACCCCGAACATCTTGGCGTGATCGTGAATAAGATCAATGCGGAGCTGCACGGGTTGTTTAAATAAAGTTGAGGATTTGAGTCCCGATAGCTATTGGGATTGAGAATGGCATTTCCGCATCGCTTGATGGGGTCATCATAAAAAAATGATTGTGCATTCTTGCAAGCGTTTCTCATTCTCGCCTGAGCATTAATCAATAGCAAAGTTCTACTAAACCTAATGAAATTGATTCGGCAATGGCGTTCAGGTTATTCGTTCTGATGGAAATTCCCGGCGACAGGCTGACCATTTGAATAGGCCACAGATTTCCAATTGCCGTCGACGAAGCAATCTCCCGCGGATGAGCTGTATATTTTAATAGTGCAAGTCCTGATTAACGCCCACATTCCTTTTTTTTGGCCCCAATAAATAGCGACTTCTTCTTTGCGATTAGACAGCACCGATCATTTGATAAAAAAGACAGAATTTCTTGCGCTGCCGACGAAGCAATTCGGAATTTATTTTCGGTCATAGCGTCAGAAATACCTGCTATTCCACGCATCTTCGCTTACCATTTTGTTTTGCATGATGTGAAGGCCTACGGCGCTGATGATGATGGCGAATGTGAATACAAAGAAAAGATACATACGGACACTGTAGCTGATATGCATGAGTTGTTCGTTGAAAAACCAGGAAGTAGGAATTGACATGCATAAAAGAAGAGACACTGTTATAACAGTAGCCAGTAGGGTTTGAAAATTTCGCAAAGGCCATGACAGGATTTTCCTGAAACCTGACAACTCCTTGCCCCATTGATGGACGAGAAGAAAACGTCCGTCGGCGAGGGGAACAAACAGCAAGGGATCCGTTTTCTTTTCAAGTTTAAATGCTTCGGCCGGAGCCATCACATAAAATTTACTTAGCTTCGTTTCATTGTTGCGTTCCAATTCCCTGATTTTTACGAAAGCTTCATACGGGAAGTCAGGCCGGTAATATGCAGCGGGTAAAAAGCGTAACCGGTATGCAATACATAGGCGCTTAATGGTGTCAAGGGAAAAGGCGTTTTTTTCAGAAAAAAAACTTAGTTGTCCCGGCGAATCGGGATTGCCGTCGGATAGGCGGTGGAGCAGTTCAGCATCAGCAGACTCACTTTTCTGGATCAGGGTGTGAACTTCGTCAATCAATGCACGCTGCTGCCGTGCAATTCGTTCCCTTTCTCTTTGTAGTTCATTGACGATATTCCCTGAAGAAAATAACATGGGAATTGTATTTAGAAATAGCCTGTACCAAAGTTAAGAAATTTTTGGTAGAAATGAAAGAGTCCTGACATTTTACTGTAGCGTGAAGACTCTGCGCTTTAGCGTCTTTGCGGTAAATTCTTTTCACCGCAGAGACGCTAAAGCGCAGAGTTTGACAACTTCTGCCTTCTGTCCTCAGCCTTCCGTAAAAATTCTATTTTTGCCTGACATGAATCTTTACCTCACTGCCATCCTCCTCGGACTGGGATTCTCTTCGCTGGCTTTCGGGATTTTTATTTCCATGCGCATTTTTAATATTCCCGACATTACTACGGATGGAAGTTTTACGCTGGGAGGGGCCGTTACAGCCGTGATGCTGATCAACGGTTACCCGGTTGCATGGACGCTGGTCGCCTCCCTTGCTGCAGGCTTCCTGGCAGGAATCACAACGGGGTTTATTCATACCCGCTGGAAAGTAAATGCCCTGCTGGCCGGCATACTGGTCATGACGGCACTTTATTCGGTAAACCTCGGCATGATGCAGCGTTCGAATATTCCGCTCATGAACGGCAACGATCTGTTTTCTTCCTTCCCTTTGTTTGAAAATGATTTGCTTAACAGGATGACCTGGACGACCCTCCTGGTAACTGTTCTTTTCGCCGGGCTTTACTGGCTCCTGCAAACCGATTTTGGCCTGGCTATGCGCGCCACCGGAAACAATGAACGGATGATGCGTTCGCTAAGCACGCATACGGATCGCATGAAAACCATCGGCCTGGGCATTGCCAACAGCCTCGTGGCATTCAGCGGCAGCCTGATTGCACAGTCGCAGGGCTTTGCCGACATCAACATGGGCATTGGCATTGTGATCCTCGGATTGGGTTCCGTTATTTTAGGAGAAATGTTGCTGTTTTCTTTCGGAATCAAACACCTGGGCTGGCACCTGGCGGCCGTGATACTGGGAACGCTTTTTTTCCGGATAATCCTTGCCTTTGCCTTAGCATCCGGCGTTGATCCCGTCTATCTCAAACTTATTGTATCCGCACTGGTACTGGCCTGCCTGGCCATACCGGCCATCAAGCAACGCCTGGCATGAAAGTGGAGTTTCGTCATATCACCAGGCGGTTCAACAAGGACAGTGCGGAAGAAGTAAAGGCGCTGGATGCTGTTGACCTTCATATTCCTTCACACCAGTTCCTTACTGTCATTGGTGCGAATGGTTCTGGAAAGTCTACCTTGCTGAATATCCTGTCCGGGACCCTCATGCCGGAGAGCGGAAACCTCTTCATCGATGATAAAGACGTTACCGGAAAGAAGGAGTATGAAATCAGCAGGGTAGTGGCCCGGGTTTTTCAAAACCCGCTATTAGGAACCGCTCCCGGACTAACCGTTTTGGAGAACTTCAGGCTGGCGGCATTGCGTTCCAAACCCAAACTTTTTAAGACTGGCATGAATCAGCAGTTCAAAGCCCACGTTCATGAAAAGGTTGTCTCGCTTGGATTGGGGCTGGAAAGCAAACTAAACCAGGAAGCCGGCACATTATCGGGCGGACAACGCCAGGCCTTGTCCTTGCTGATGGCCACCATGGATCAACCCGGAATATTATTGCTGGATGAGCCCGCTGCCGCCCTCGATCCCCGCAGTTCCGAAGTCATCATGAAGCTGGCTGAGAAGATTATCCGGGAATACAGGCTTACCGCTATAATGGTCACGCACAGCATGAAAGACGCAATCCGGTATGGCGACAGGCTCATTTGTATGAAAGAAGGAAGGATTTTAAAGGATATTCAGCAGTCTGAAGAAAAAATGAAATTGCAGCCCGGTGACCTTTATACATGGTTTGACATGTAGTTTTTTTTTACTTTTATGCGATTGGATTCATTTGGAGTCCTGCCCAATACGGGATTAAATAACTTAGAAATGAGAAGATTATTAGTAGGTGCTTCCCTTTGCTTCCTGGTCCTTACTGCTGTGGCACAGAACCCTCCGCCAAGGCCGGTAAAGTGGTTCTTTACCGTAAAGCAAGTTGCCGTCGATGAAGCGGAACTGGTATTTACAGCGAAGATCAACGACGGGTATCATGTCTATTCTCAGGATATCAATCCGGATGTAGGTCCTATTCCTACGACATTCGTATTCAACCCCGATAAAGCCTATTCCTTAAATGGCAAAGTAAGCGAAGGAAAATCTGTTGAAATCTACGACCCGAATTTTGAAGCAAAATTGAAATATTTTTCAGGGGATGCCGTTTTTGTCCAGAAGATAAAAACGAACGGTAAAAATCCCTTCGAAGTCAGCGGTATGGTTACCTATATGGTTTGCGATGACAATCGTTGCTTTCCGCCCGAAGACCTGGCGTTTAAATTTAATGTAAACGCATCCGGCGAAGGCGCTGTAAAATCAGGGGGAGCCTCCAAGACTAAGTAGTATCATGATAAGAGAGTTATTTCTTTATGCATTTCGCGGCCGTAAAACGCCGCTGTCTTTTCTCCTGTTTTTTTTACTCACTACCCTCACAATCCAGGTGAAGGCCCAGATGTTGCAGCCGATCAAATGGAAGTTCAGCACCCGCCAGGTCAGCGACACGGAAGCGGAGCTGATTTTTAAGGCAACGATAGACAAAGGCTGGCACCTGTATTCCCAGTTTACCCCCACTAACAGTCCCACCGGCCTGTCCTCTACGCCGATGGAGTTTGTATTCGATAAAAGCGACTGTTACGCACGTTCCGGAAAAGTGAAGGAACCGCCTGCCCAAGAAGCCTTTAACGATGTCTTTGAAGTAAAAGAACTGTTCTTCCAGAACGAAGCCATCCTGACGCAGCGTGTTCTCCTGAAATGCCCGGATGTTGTCGTAACAGGAAGAATCACCGGTCAGGTATGCGAGCAGGTTTGTCTTCCTTTTGATACGGCATTTGCCTTTCATTTCAGCAGTGCCGGAAAAGCATCCGCGATCAAGGTTGAACCCGTTCCCGATACGACTGCCCAGGCGCCCTTAATTACGGTTACACCCGGTGGTACACCGGTAGATTCGAATGTGGCGAAGCCAACGAATGTCTTCGCCACCACGCTGGAAGACGGTTGCGGGTTGAATCCCGGAGAAAAGAATACCATGGATCATTCCCTTCTTGCCATTTTTATTGCCGGCATGTTGGGCGGATTCCTGGCTTTACTGACGCCTTGCGTATTCCCGATGATACCGCTTACCGTCAGCTTTTTTACCAAGCGGAGCGGAACGCGCAAAAAAGGAATCATGAATGCCTTCATTTACGCCATATCCATCATTGTCATTTATGTCCTCCTGGGATTTCTTGTCACGGTGACGTTAGGCTCCGATGCCCTGAATGACCTGGCCAGCAATGGCTTCTTTAACATGGCATTCTTTATCATCTTTATCATCTTTGCCATGTCCTTTTTTGGAGCTTTCGAAATTACGTTGCCAAGTTCCTTCATCAATAAAGCCGATGCAGCCTCGGATCGCGGCGGTCTTATTGGTATCTTCTTCATGGCATTCACGTTATCGCTGGTATCGTTCTCTTGTACCGGTCCCATCATCGGCACCTTGTTGGTCGAAGCCGCACACGGTCGGAGCTACCTGGGGCCTATTACCGGCATGTTAGGCTTTTCCTTCGCCTTAGCGCTTCCTTTTGCCTTATTCGCTGCCTTCCCTTCCTGGCTTAATACACTTCCCAAATCCGGGGGTTGGCTCAATACCGTGAAGGTATCGCTGGGATTCCTGGAGTTGGCGCTGGCGCTGAAGTTTCTGTCCAACGTAGACCTGGCTTACCATTGGGGATTTTTGAAACGTGAAATATTCGTGGCGCTATGGGTCATCATTTTTTTACTCTGGGGAATGTACCTCATCGGCAAACTGAAATTTCACCACGACAGCGAAATCCCGCATATTTCAGTCGGCAGGCTCGTCATGTCCATCCTTGTATTTACGTTTGCACTCTATCTCGCCCCGGGAATCTGGGGAGCGCCTTTGAAACTGATCAGCGGGTTTCCGCCGCCTGAATTTTACAAGGAATGGAAAACCACGGATACGGAATGTCCGCATGACCTCACATGCTTTCATGACTACGAGGAAGGCATGCAATATGCCAGGGCCCAGGGCAAGCCCGTCTTGATTGATTTTACCGGGTGGAGTTGTGTGAACTGCCGGAAGATGGAAGACAATGTATGGAGCGACCCGAAAGTGCTCAAGCGCCTTGCGAATGATTACATCCTGATTTCATTGTATGTCGACGACAAGGAAAACCTGCCGTCTGATAAGCAATATGTAAGCGAAACAACAGGAAAGAAAATCCGGACCACAGGAAATAAATGGAGCGACATGCAAGCCTCCGTGTACCAGACGAATTCGCAACCGTATTATGTCCTCATTGACAACCGCGGAAAATTGCTCGCCGAGCCACGCGGGTATACGCCGGAGGTAAAGGAATACCTGTCCTTCCTCGAAGAAGGCCTCTGCCGCGATACCAAGCGAAAATCCATCGCTGAAAAATAACCTAATCTACGAATACGAATCTTTACGAATCTACGAATCTACGAATGCTATTATTTGAGGATTTGAAGATGAATTTTTGTTCAACTATTGAACTATTGAACTTTTGAACTTTTGAACTATTCGTAGATGTAACTCAGTGATGATACTTTTCGTTTTTCAATATCGTCATCGCCCGGTAAACTTGCTCAGCCAGCAGCAAACGTATCATCTGGTGCGTAAACGTAAATTTTGAAAAAGAGAGCAGGAGGTTGGCCCGCTGCCTTACCTCATCGCTAAACCCGTATGCTCCGCCGGTTATAAATATTATTTTTTGGATTCCCGATTGCTGATGTTTCTCCAACCATGCGGCCAGCTCTTCCGAACCCATAGATTTTCCGCGCTCGTCGAGTACGACAACCAAATCAGCAGGCTTGACTTTTTTTAACATCCGTTCCGATTCATCCCGGATGGCCTTCCGGGCATCGGTTTTTGAAAAACGGGAAGGTTCTATGATGATTTCAGTTACCGGTATATAATGCTTCAGCCTTTTCAGGTATTCATCCACACCGCTTTTAAGGAAGGGCTCAGTTGTCTTGCCAATGAAGAAAAATTCAATTTTCATTTCAGGTTCCTACCTCTGTGCTTTCGTGTCTCTGTGGTTAATTCTTTTTTCACCACGGAGGCACAATGACACTGAGTTTTTATGCATTTAATTCAGCCTGCAAACTAAACTTTTATCGCCGATTAGCGTATTTCCTGATCAAATTACTAATTTAACAGCCTGAACCCGGTAGTTCCTGTGTTGGCTTGATATTTGCCAATGTTCGGTTATTCTCCTGATTTCTGATGAAACGACTTAAATTCCTTGCGGTTTTATTGTTTGTCTTCTGCACGACGGCCTGGGCTATGGATATCTACGATGAAGTATCTGTGGCTATTCGTTCCGGAGATGCGAAGCAGCTGGCTACCTATTTCGGCTCCAGCGTGGATCTAACCGTCATCAGCCAGGAAGATGTGTACAGCAAGGCGCAAGCCGAACTGATCGTCAAAGACTTTTTTAGCCGCAACCCGCCCAAGAGTTTTACGCTCCTGCACAAAGGTTCTTCCAGGGAAGGCACCGTCTATGGTATCGGTAACCTGCAGTCCACAAATGGCAAGAGTTTCCGGACTTCCTTTTTTCTTAAAATGTCCTCCGGGCGCTATATGATCCAGGAACTGCGGTTCGAAACCGAGTAACATCTACGAATACGAATCTTTGCTAATCTACTAATCTACGAATCAGGGGATCTTACCAACAGCGCTTAATTCGTTAATTCCTATTATTATAGGCATTAATCCATATTAAATTCAAGAGATCCCTGCACCTCAATTCGTAGATTCGTAGATCCGTACCGATTCGTATTCGTAGATTTGCGACCGTGGAAACAAATTACGGATTAGCGCTATCGCAATTTATTGACCTTGCCCTTGCCGAGGACGTGGGTGACGGCGACCAGACTACCCTGGCCACCATCCCTGACGACTTGAACGGGTCAGCCATCATGAAGGCAAAGGAAGATGGTGTGATCTGCGGCCTGGTTGTCGCCGATCAAATCTTCAATAGCGTAGATCCCAGGCTGATTGTAAAAACCCTGGTTGCCGATGGAACGACTGTCGTTCGCGGCGACAGTATCCTGGAAGTTGACGGTCCTGTGGCTTCCATTCTGAAAGCCGAACGCCTGGTTCTGAATTGTATGCAACGCATGAGCGGTATTGCCACCAAAACACGGAGCCTGGTAAAGCTGATTGAAGGCACAGGCACCCGGTTGCTGGATACCCGGAAGACCACTCCTTTATTTCGCTCCTTTGAGAAATGGGCTGTCCTGGCGGGAGGCGGTGTGAATCATCGTTTTGGACTGTATGACATGATTCTTATTAAGGACAACCATGTTGACGCCAGCGGCGGAATTGTTCCGGCCATCCAATCCACAAAAAGGTACCTGGAAAAATCCGGGAAGAAACTTAAAATCGAAATTGAGACGCGCTCCATCGAAGAGGTGCGCCTCGTCCTGCAAACCGGCGGCGTGGATCGTATAATGCTGGATAATTTCTCCATCGACAAGCTGAAGGAAGCGGTGAAGGTCATAGATAAAAAATATGAAACGGAAGCTTCCGGAAACATCGATGAAAAAACAATCCGTGAAGTGGCCCTCACCGGGGTGGATTTTATCTCAGCAGGGGCCCTGACGCATTCTTTTAAAAGCCTGGACATTAGTTTAAAGATCATCACCCGTAAATGACCTATGCAGGCCCAGCTGAAAAAAGTAATCCGTAACATACTGTTCTCAAAGCCGTCTAAATCATTCATTGGCTGGACTAAACGGTTTGCCCTTCCCGGTTTTGACGAGATGCCCATCTATGATGTGGCGGATTTCTTTTTCACAGGCTTGCACAAAGGATCCCTGAACACAAGGGCCTCTTCTTTGGCCTTTAGTTTTTTCATGGCGATTTTTCCCGCCATCATTTTCCTGTTCTCGCTGATTCCGTTTGTGCCCATACCGGATTTCCAGGACCAGCTGCTGGATCTGATTAAAAATGTACTGCCTGAAAATGCCTACCAGGCCACGCGGGTAACGATCGTCGATATCGTCAAGCACCAACATGGCGGCTTGCTGTCGCTGGGATTTTTATTTGCCATGTTTTTTACGACGAACGGTTTCATGGCGCTCATGAAAGGGTTCAACAGTTCCTATCATGTCGGCGAAAAAAGGTCCTTCTGGAGACAACGCATGACGGCGCTGGTGCTCACTTTCATCATGTCCTTCCTGCTTATCATCGCCACCCTGCTTATTATTTTCAGCGAAATTGCCATCAAATTCCTCACAGAGGAATCGCTTATCCGAAACAAAACACAGGTGTTCTTACTCGTGGCAGGTAAATGGATCGTCGTGCTGGCCGTATTCTTCCTGGCCATTTCTTTCCTGTATTACTACGGTCCCGCCGTAAAAAAACGCTGGCGGTTTATTTCTGCCGGGTCTACATTTGCCTCGCTTCTTTCCATCTTAACGTCCATCGGTTTTGCATTTTTTGTCAACAACTTCGGCCGGTACAATACCATCTACGGATCCATCGGTACCCTCATCGTCATTATGCTATGGATCTACTTTAATTCCTACATCCTGTTGCTGGGCTTTGAGCTGAATGCCAGCATTGACAATGCAAAGAAGCACAAGCTGCGGAAGATGGATATATAAGAGCAACGAATTTCGAATCAGTACGAATGAACGAATGCGTTCATGCTCAGCGCTGTTCTCTTCGCTTCAGCGTCTCTGCGGTAAAAGAAAGGCTGCGGGGATTCGTTGACTATGAGGTTTTCTTTCTCATGAAAAAGAGGAAGTGATGATACTCGGGGATGATCTTCATCCAAAAAGTAATCATGCCGTAGGCTATAGTCAGTATGCCGCTCCGGAGAAGGATATCCGGTACAGGATTGGATAAATCAGGAATTAAAAAATTCATCAGTCCGCAAACTACGATTACCGCCACGATTCTTACTGTCAGCCTGTCGAATGGCTGCATGCCGAAGGACCGGTAGATAAAAATGAACTTTACCGTATTGTAAATAATGACGGACACTGCCGTGGCATAGGCGGCCCCCAGGATACCATACTTCGGAATGAATACCATACACAAAGAAAAGTCCAGGGCAAACAACAGCACAAGCAAAATAGTGCCGAAGAAATACCGGGAGCTGTAGTAAATAACGGAATCATTCACTCCTGTAGCCATATTCGTTAAGGTTGCCAGGCTGATAATAAAAACCACTGGCAGCCCAGCACTGAATGCAGGTGGTAGGAAGGTGAATACTGCACGGACATTCGCATTGATCAGCAGAAAGATAAATCCGCCAAACAGGAAGAGGTAGCGCGACGACTTGCTGTAGATTTCCTGTATCTCCCAGGTATTGTTAAATGCCCAGGCATTTGAAATTTTTGCGCTGCTGATCCTGTCCAGGGCATTATAAGGCGCTTCGATGATGGACGGAATAAAGACGGCAATGGCATAGATTCCAACCTGGGCCAGCGGTACATACATACCCAGGAGGACCATATCCAGGCTTTTAAGTCCCAGGGAGGCGATGGAAGTGATCGATAACAGCAACCCATACCGCCACATGAGCCGCGGATTTTGTGTCTTCAGAAAAGAAAAATCTATTTTAAGTCCGGGCCTGTCATACAGGAATATGAAAACAACCAGCGTAATGAGCTGCACGGCGTAGATGCCGACGAATAAAAGGATGAACTGATCCAGTGTACAATACCGGAAGTAATAAAGAAAAATCAGGACAATGACACCCATGCGTACGGCAACATCGTTCAGGAAGGAAGGAACCGTCGTTTTGTAGATGGCATTGCAATAGGAGGTAAGCACGCCCACGCTTCCAAGGATGAATATGAAGGGATAGGTAAGGAAGAAGTAGGTTGTAAAAAGCCCGGACTTCTCCGCATATTGCAGGACCAGGAAATCACGGAATAAAAACAAAAGCAGGGAGATCACTAAAAATCCTGCTACCGGGAACAGGATCATGTAGCCGAAGTACCCATAATGTTTTTTATCCAGGTTACTGAACAGCGGAAAATACTTGATGGTGGCATTGCCAATGCCCAGCGGGATCAGCGTGGCGACCAGGGAGCTGAAGGCAAATAAGACGCGGGTGAGTCCCAGTTCTTCCTGGGTCAGGTAACGCGGTTGAATCAGGATCAGGCTGACAAAGCCAATGACAATACCCGCATACGTAATGACGGTATTTTTAATGCCCTGCCTTTGAATGATGCCCATAGATAGCTTATGAGCGAAAGATAAGGGTGGATTTCATCGATAAAAGGACAGGAAAAAAAATCAATTAACAGGTAGATTAACCTTCAAACGTAAAAACAGGTAAAAAATTGACGGCTCCTTATCAGCTGAACCTGAATTTCAGGCTGCTCAACAAGAGTTCAACCTTCGACTTGGGTGTTACGCTCTTATAATCTGAATTTGGCCGTACGACGAGGCACTGGTAATCGGGTTCTTCCAGGTGAAGGGCGTAGGTCTCAAAGCTCTCCAGGTAGAAATCGTTCGCGTAGATATCGGCAAGGAGGACGCTGGCATCCAGGGGCTGATCAATAATCTGGAGGGCTTCCGGCTGATGCTTCGCAAACCAGTTGATGGCACGGGGATCCGGAATGTTGATAAATACGGTGGTCTTTTCATGTGCCATTTTCCGTGCCAGCCTGAAAATATTCCGGTGCTGCTCTACAGGAATGTGCTCCAGCACATCGGGGAAAACAATAAAATCAAAATGTGTCCCCGCATCAAAGTCCGACAGGTCGGAAACCACGAAACTAATATTCGTTTGGGAAGCATATTTTTTACTTGCATAGTCAATGGATGCCGGGCTGATGTCGGCAGCGGTGATTTTACCCTGCGTGACATAGCCTGCAATGAAGGAAGTGAGGAGGCCGTTGCCGCAGCCTACTTCCAGGAGGGAACTGTCCTTTTTCAAACCTAGTTTTTTCAGCTTGTGCAGGATGAAACGATGCCGGCTGTTAATCCGGTTTACCTGTTGGGTTTCCAATTCTGCCCACAGTTTATCGTAATAGTCCGATACCTTCTTGCTGCCCGGGTTGATGGCTTCGTTCATGATTCTCTGCGTATTAGCCGGCCAGACCAGTTCTGATTTTGGTTGCCAGGGCTGCAAAATTAGCAATATATACAGGATCTAAAAGGGTAGCTATTTCGCTGCGCTTTTGACAAATGTGCGGCATTTTTGCCATCATTGAATTGCTTTTCTATATTTACGAAAAAATGACATGAAAACAAAATTTACATATTTGACAGCATCCCTTTTACTGGCCTTTCAGTCTATCGCTTTTTGCCAGTATACATGGACACCTAAAACTAATTTTGGCGGTACTGCGCGATATTCCACGTCTTTCTTTTCCTTAAATGGCAAGGGATACATTTGCCTTGGGTACGATGGAACAGCCAAGTCTGATTGTTGGGAATTTGATTCTACCACCAATGCCTGGACACAAAAAGCCGATTATCCCGGTCCGGGTGCCTGGTCTACCGCATGTATAAGCATGGATTCCATCGGCATTCTTGTCGGTGGTGCTACCCTCTCTGGCTATTCTCCTGGTGTTTATAAATACAATGCGGTAACGAATACCTGGACTACAATGGCCAACTTCCCCGGATCCGGACGCCAGGATGCACTTGGCTTCGCCATCGGAGCTTATGGTTATGTTACATGTGGATATAATGGCGGATATCTCAGTGACCTTTGGCAATATAATCCGACAACAGACAGTTGGCAAACAAAAGCAAACCGCCCGGGGTCAGGGAGGGATGGTCTGGCTGGTTTTGTTTTGAGCAACAAAGCATATGTTGGATTGGGATTGAACGGAGGTACAAATTTTAATGACATCTATGAATATGAGCCGAATGGAGATACCTGGACTCAGAAGGCCAGTTTTCCCGGTTCGCCAAGGAATTCGGCGGCGGCTTTTGCTATAAACGGTTACGGATTTATGGGGATTGGATATGATGTAGTAAATTACTTTTCTGACTTCTATATGTATGATCCTACCCTGGATACCTGGTCGCAATCTGTTGCGTTTAATAGCGGGGTAAGAACCTATCCTGCTTATTTTGTGATCGGTAATACAGCTTATGTTGGAACCGGCCGTAACCCCGGCAATGTGTATGCAAGCGATCTGAATGAATTCAAATTGTTGGGTACAGGAATTGATGAAGTCGCCAACGCATACAATTTTAAAGTTTTTTATTCACGGGAAAATCAGTTGCTTTCAATTAATCATAACCGAACCCCTGTTCAAATGCAGGTAATCATTTCATCCATTACAGGAAGTATCATAAAGCTGGAGGAAATGTTACCCGGCCGAACCGAATTGAAGTTGCCTGAGTTGCCAACAGGGGTGTATTTTTATAGTATTGCTATAAACAAATCTACGGTCAGTACAGGTAAGTTTTTGATTGATTAGTTGTATTCCTGATTGCGGGATTGATGAACCTTTTAAAGTCTTTTGCAAGGGAATTTGCATTTCCCTTGATTACAAGTCTCCGTCTTGAAAGGATACCGTCTGCCTTTTCAAAAAACAACAACCTGGTACTGATGTATCATGGCGTGGTCCGTAAGCAAGCGAACCACATCAGTGTGAATCATCTTTCCTTAAAGGACTTTGAGATTCACATGGCCTATCTCAAAAGGAATTTTAAAATAGTTTCCTTAAGAGAAATGTTTGAAAGGCCTTATCCATCGAAAACCGGAAAAAAAACGGTAGCTATCACATTTGATGATGGCTACGAAAACAATTTTACGAATGCTTTTCCTGTTTTGAAAAAGTACGGGATACCGGCAACTATTTTTGTCGTAGCGGATTGCGTTCAAAATCCCGGTACGATTCTATGGTATGATTACGTGGATATTCTTAAAGATAAAATAGATTATGCCCTATTCCCGTCCTTGAATTGTCCTTTGCAGTCGGAGGATTTGGCAGCAGCGCGTCTGGTGACAAATATTCATCATCTGAGAAAATTACTGAAGACCCTGAATAGCCGGGACAAGAAAATACTGCTTGAAGCCTTATTGCCGGCAGAAAAGCATCAATCCGCTATTGATGCCAGCGACAGGGAATACCGGCAACTGCTAAGTGTATCACAGATGAAAGAAATGCAGGATTCCGGGCTCATCGAGATCGGTTCCCATTCACTTAGTCATCCGAACCTGGATACCCTGGAAGAATCGGAATTGCAATTTGAATTGAATGAATCCAAAAAATTGCTGGAAAGCTCCAATGGACGCGTTGTTGAAAGCCTGGCCTTTCCGGATGGTGCTTATGATGCGGAGGTAAAAAGAATGGCGATTCAGCAAGGTTATGACCGCTTACTGGCAGTAGATTTTCGTGTGGAAGGGGATAAGGCTGACCCGGATATCCTTCCGCGTTTTTGTATCAGCAATACCACAACACCTGAATCCAATTTTATCCAGGTCCACATGTCCTTTCAGACCACGGGATTTTAGAGTCAGAAGGTATCGATATCTCCCAATACCATTTTAAAATTTTCCAGTGGTAGGCTGGAATTGAAATTGGCGTAGCCAACATAAAGACCTTCCCGGAATTTATATTTTGTGGCGAATAAGCGGTCTGCACGAGTGCCAGGACTTGTCATAAAAACGATCTCATCTATTCCCATCCAGAAGCAAAACCTCTTTAGCAGCTTCATGAACTTATTAAAATCAATTTCATTCTCAAGGTCCAGGTCTCCTAAAAAAAGAAAGCCATCCACTTTTATCCATGCGGAAACGGAGTCAATAGAAATGATCTTGCTGCCCGAAAAGAATTTGTATCGATAGAATTCTTCATTACGGTGTACGCAAACGATATCTTTTTCATTGGCGGAATTAGGAAATGAACTTTTATTGGAACGGTAAGAGCGCAGAATAAATTCCGCAAAGGGTTTATATAACAGGTTAATAAAGCTGAACTTTTTGCCAAATTTAGCTAAGGGAAAAGTAAATACCCGTATCCTGTAATCATGGAATCGTTCCGGGCATATCCAATCCAGCTTTTTTACAAATCCGGGGTAGGAGTTGCTATTCGGTGAGCCAAAAACAAATTCCACGCCTTTTTCTTTTGCCAGGTCATACGTCATTTTCGCCAGTTTGGTAAACAATCCACGCCCCATGTGATTTTTATGTGTCATGGTATCGCCGGATTGAACTGCATGGAATATTCTCCCATTACATTCAACGAGATGAGCGTACACGCCATAAAACGCGGCAGGTTCCCCTGTGTCGCTGTAGGCAATAAATCCCAGGAACTTTTCCCCGAACGCTTCGGTTAAATTTTTTTGGAGATAAAATGAAATTCCCGGGTCAAACCCAAAGGCACTTTTCGAAATAATACAAAGATCCGGGTAGTGGGTATCCCTGAGACGCTCAAAACGATATTCGTTGGGTTCCATAAATCAATTCATCCATTTGTTATACCAAAGTTGGTATGTAAAAACATTCCATAGCCTTTGGAAAATTTCCAGCCTGTTCTCTTCGTATTGATGAAGCAAAATACGAACCTCGTTCCAGTTGAGAAAGCTTTTCTCCGTGGTTTGTTGATTCAGTGTTTCATGCAGAAGTCCTTTTAATTCCTGGCTCAGCCATTTTTCAACAGGTACTCCAAATCCCATTTTAGGCCGCTCCATTAGGTGCTTAGGCAGATGTTTGTGTACGATATCACGCAGGATAATTTTCCCGACACCATTCCTGTATTTAAACGAGGTGGGCAGGCGGGATACAAATTCAACCACCCGCTGATCCAAAAAGGGTTCGCGTCCTTCCAGGCAGGCACTCATAGTGGCGCGGTCCACCTTATGCAGGATATCGTCGACCATATATGTTTTGTACTCCGTGGCAAGTACCCGGCTTAAGGCGTCATTGGAATCAGAAAATAGAGCATTGTCGTCGAACGGCACAGCCAGCGGCTTCGTTTCTTTGGTCACCAGTTTCTGAGCTTCGGTGTAGGTAAAAATCTGGTTGATGATATGAAAGGCGTCAACGGGATTTCTTTTTTGCAGGACAAGGAGAAGTTTTTCCAAGCGATCGGCATCGGCAACATGCTTGTTTTTCGAAAGAAACGGCTTCAGCATGGTTGCAAGCAGTGAATCAATTCCGCCTGGTACGAGAGCGAATTTCTGCCATTTATTTATAAATCGGGCATGACGGGGATAACCTGCGAATATTTCATCGCCCCCATCGGCGCTGAGGGCCACTGTAACGTGCTGCCGGGCAATCCGGCTTACCAGGGTGGTTGGTATGGCCGAAACATCCCCGAAAGGTTCGTCATAGATATCAGGAAGTAAGGGAACAATTTCCAGTGCATCCTGGATGGTGCAAAAATACTCATGGTGGTCGGTACCCAGATAGGCTGCGACTGCCTTGGCATGTGACGCCTCATTGTATTCCTCTTCCCGGAAACCAATCGTATAAGTCTTTATTTTTTGGGATGTACTTTTCTGCAGTAAAGCTGTTACGCATGAACTGTCATACCCGCCACTAAGAAAAACACCAACCGGAACATCGGCAACCATCCTGTATTGAAAGGCGGAGCTGAGTATTTTTTCTGTATCCTCCATGGCATCCTCATAGCCAATGGTTAGTTTGGGCTGGTTGTATACGTCTGTCACATCCCAATATTTCTCAATGAGTATATCACGGCTGCTCAAATCAAGAACTAAAGTATGTCCGGGCAACAGTTTCCGGGTGTTTTTAAAAATACACCAGGGCGCTGAGATATACCCATGCTGGAGATAAAGCGATAATGCATCTACATCAATTTCCTTTTTGAAAAGTGGGTGTGCATGAAAGGCCTTGAGCTCAGAGGCAAACAGGAAAAGACCTTCATGCCAGTACCAATATAATGGCTTTACACCGGCCCGGTCGCGGAAAAAAACAACCTGGTTTGCCGGTTTGTCAAAAAGAGCGATAGCGAACATGCCGATAAACCGGTCGACACATTTTTCTTTCCATTGCATATAGGCTTTGAGAACAACCTCTGTATCGCTGTTTGATTTAAAACTGTGACCAAGGGATTCAAGTTCCTGCCGGATTTCTTTATAGTTATAGATTTCACCGTTCAGCATAACTACGTCGCCGGTTTCATCATTCGTCATCGGCTGGTGCCCGAGCGGGGATAGGTCTATGATGGAGAGTCTCCTGAATCCAAAACCTACATAGGCTTTCGCGGTATCTAAAAAGGCTTCTCCCTGGTCGTCAGGACCGCGGTGATGAAGGGTTTCGCGCATCGCCAGGAGGGATTCCGGGGTAGATTGTTTTGAAAAATCGATAAAGCCTGTAATACCGCACATAATTGATTACAAATCTAAACATTGCAGAGACATTTTTCCTGTTGCCGCGGAAAAATGTATTTTCGCAGCCCGATGATTGATTTAATTTCTCCCCAAAGCAAACAAAAGCTGACGCTCAGTAACGACCGGTTGATTTCGCCTTCCGGGGAGTCTTTTCCCGTGGTGAACGAGATTCCGCGTTTTGTGCCTATGCAAAATTATGCCCAGGCATTCGGATTGCAATGGAAGTCATTTGCCAAAACGCAGCTGGATAGCTACAATGGTACACGTCATTCCCTGGAAAGGCTGGAACGTTGCCTCGGCTTTGACTTGCAAAAACTGAAGGGTAAAGACGTTTTAGAAGTAGGTTGCGGTGCAGGACGTTTTACCGAATACCTGGTTCGAAGCGGTGCGCACGTACATTCGCTGGACCTAAGCGTGGCTGTTGAGGTGAATAAAGAGAATGTCGGATCCGCTTCCGATTACCAGGTCGCACAGGCAAGTGTTTACGAAATGCCGTACCCCGACCATGCTTTTGATGTAGTTTTTTGCCTTGGAGTTATTCAGCATACTCCGTCTTCTGAAAAGACGATAGAGGCCTTGTGGCAAAAAGTAAAACCGGGCGGACAGCTCATTATTGATCATTATATATGGAGAATAGGGTATTATTCTACCCTGACGCCCATTTACCGTTATTTCCTGAAAAGGATGAAGCCTGAAAAATCAAAGCGTAAGGTTGATGCCTTGGTGGATTTTTTCTTTCCCTTCCATTGGCGATGGAAGGATAATGCGATGTTGAACTGGCTACTTCACCGTATTTCCCCGCTTATTGTTTATGCCGGAATGTACCCTGAGGAAAGCAGGGAGTTTCATTACCAGATAAGCAAACTTGATACATACGACCAGCTCACGGACTATTACAAACACCTGAAAACACCTGCACAAATCCGTAGCATCCTGGAAAAACTGGGAGCCAAAAATATCTGGATCAACGTTGGCGGGAACGGGGTAGAGGCAAGGGGTACTAAATAGCGAAGGTATGATGCAGCATCGAAGCCCAAAACTGATTTACTGTTATCCGTACCCGGCTTCATTTATAAAAAAAGATATGGAGATGCTGTCCGGACATTACCGGGTTGTCAGCATCGGTTTTCCGGTTGAGAACAAAGGAATGATGCTTTTTCTGGCAGCCAGGCAGAAAATCTTCCTCCTGCGGCACCTGTTTTCCGCTTCTATCATTGTTTGCCGCTTTGGTGGATATCATGCCCTGATTCCGATGTTCTATGCCCGGATATTTTTCAAACCATCGCTTCTGATTCTTGGTGGAACAGAAGCTCATTATTTTCCTTCCATAAGGTATGGAAACAGCACTAAAAAGTTTTATCGATGGGCCACCCGTTTATCCCTTCGCATGGCCAAACACCTGGCCCCCGTGGACGAAAGCCTGGTGGATCACCGGTATACTTATGATAAGGAGTTTCCTCCCGGGCAGGGAATTAAAAATATCTATCCGCAAGTCCAAACACCTTATACTGTCATTCACAACGGTTATGACGATACACAGTTTATTAATCTGAATGCCAGCCGCAAGCCAAATTCATTCCTGACCGTTGCCAACGTGAGCAGGGATTTTGAATTTACCCTGAAGGGAATTGACCTCGTCCTGGAACTTGCCAAACGATTGCCGCAATGTTCATTTACCATTGCCGGTAGCCCGCCCGGAACCTTTGACAGCCAGGCCTACCCGAATGTTACGCTGGCGGGAAAAGTTGAATACAGCAAGCTGCCGGAACTATATAACAAGCATGAATTTTATTTGCAGCTGTCGGTTGCGGAAGGATTTCCGAATACGCTTTGCGAGGCTATGCTGTGCGGCTGTATTCCCATTGGCTCGGATGTATTCAGTATCCCTAAGATCATCGGCGACACGGGTTTTGTGCTGAAGCGCCGGAACATGGATGATTTAAAAGCACTTGCAGAAACCGCTATGGCATCGGATAAAGCAGTGCTGTCTCAGAAGGCAAGAAAGAAAATTGCGGAGAATTATTCGCTGAAACGAAGAGAAGAGGAACTGCTCGAATTGATTGGGTTGCTGACTGAAAAAAGTCAAAAGTCAAAAGTCAAAAGTCAAAAGTAGCCAAGATAAAAAATCAGGATATTGGCTTGTGAAATTTCACTGCCTGTAGATAGCAACATTCTTTTTTCCTCCGGCATCTATACTGCCACGATACATGCCTTCTGAATTGAATTCAAGAACGACATTTCCCGCCTGGTCAACGGCAACCAGTCCGCCTTCGCCACCTGACTGCTTTAAAGTCTCCTGCACAACGATGCGACAGGCTTCCGCCAGGGTGCAACCTTTATATTTCATCAGGCAGGCAATGTCGTACGCCGCTACGGCACGGATAAAATATTCGCCGTGGCCGGTGCAGGAGATTGCGCAGCGGTTGTCGGCCCAGGTGCCGCAGCCGATCAGGGGTGTGTCGCCGATGCGTCCGTAGCGCTTGTTCGTCATGCCTCCGGTAGAGGTGGCCGCAGCCAGGTTCCCGGACTGATCCAGGGCGACGGCTCCTACGGTGCCGAACTTTTTTTCACTATGGTCAAGCAGGGTAGTGGCTTCCCCTTTTACCTGCTGCCATTGTTCGTATCGGTAGGCATTGTAAAAATAATCTTCGCTTTCAAAAGGCAGGTTCAGGGTCCTGGCAAATTCTTCGGCGCCTTTTCCCGAAAGCAAAACATGTTCGGAATTTTCCATCACTGCGCGCGCCAGCACGATCGGGTTCCTGACTCCGGCCACACCGGCCACGGCGCCTGCAGTCATGTGTCTCCCGTCCATCACGGCAGCATCCATTTCATGCTTCCCGTCGGCAGTGAAGACAGATCCTTTTCCGGCGTTGAAAAGCGGACAGTTTTCCAGCGACACGACGGCGGCCTCCACGGCATCGAGGGCCGTGCCGTTCTTTTCCAGTATTTTATACCCTGCATCCAGGGCTTCTTCCAATGCGGAGAGATACGATTTTTCCTGCTCCGGGGTCAGCGTTTCCCGCCGTATGGTTCCCGCTCCTCCGTGGATGGCTATACTGTATTTGTTCATTCTTGTTGTTCTTTGCGCTTTTGCGCCTCTGCGGTTGATATTTTTCACCGCAGAGACGTTAAGTCGCTGAGGTTTTACCCGGCATTGAGTTCTTTTACCGTCATCCACGACATCAGCCCGATTCCCGTTTCGAGAGCCGTCTCATCGATGTCGAAGGTAGACGTATGCACAGACGATTTAATTCCTTTTTTCTCATTGCGTACACCCAGCCGGTAAAAGCAGGAGGGCGCCTGCTGGGAAAAGAAGGCAAAGTCTTCGGCGGCCATCCAGATATCCAGGTCTTCCACGTTTTCTTTTCCAAGAAATTCTTCCGCGCTGGCACGTGCGCGGGAAGTGAGCTCTTCGTCGTTGATAAGAAAGGGATACCCTCTTACGATGTTGAACTCACAAGTGCCGCCCATTCCCGAAGCGATACTCTCTGCCATCCGTTTCATTTTCACATGCGCCTCATCGCGCCAGGCTTCATTCAGCGTGCGGAAAGTGCCTTCCAGGTATACCTCGTCGGGGATGACGTTGGTGGCGCCGTTGGCTATCACTTTGCCGAAAGTAAGCACCGAAGGAATAATAGGCTGTGCGTGACGGCTCACAACCTGCTGCAAAGCTGTGAGCATGTAGGCTGTTATCATGACCGGGTCAATGCACAGGTGAGGCATGGCTCCGTGGCCGCCTTTACCTTTAACTTTGACATATATTTCGTCGGTGCTGGCCATATAGATTCCTTTCCGGAATCCCACCTTGCCGGCATCGATTTGCGGCATCACATGCTGCCCGATCACTGCCGAAGGTTTCGGATTTTGTAAAACGCCTTCTTTAATCATGAGGGATGCGCCCCCGGGCAGTTTTTCTTCTCCCGGCTGAAAAATCAGCTTCACGCTTCCTTCGAAATTGTCTTTTAAAGTATGGAGAATGCGCGCCACTCCCAGCAGGCTGGATGTATGTACATCGTGTCCGCAGGCATGCATCACGCCGGTATTCTGTGACTTGTATACCACCTCGTTGGTTTCGACGATAGGCAACGCGTCCATATCGCCCCGCAGGGCTATTGTTTTTGCGTTCGGGTTTTTACCTTCAATAAGGGCCACTACGCCGGTATTGGCCATAACCTGCTGGTTGGTGATGCCAAAATCGGTCAGTGTTTTCTGAACGAATTTCTGTGTGTTGTATTCCTGGAAGGAAAGTTCGGGATGGCTGTGCAGGTGCCGTCGTAGTTTCACGACGTCGGGATAAAAATTCCCTGCCAGGGTTTTAATTTTTTGTTTCAATTCGCTCATACGCATGCGGGTTGAAGGGCCGGTTCAGTCCGCCAAGATAAATAATCAAAAGTCAAGACTGAGTGACAGGTAAAAAATGTGAGGCTGTACCACGCCATCGTCGACACCCCAGGCCCAGTCGGCCCGCAGGAAATAGCCGATAATACGGCTCCGCAGGCCAAAACCGTAACCGGCTACAATGGGCTCGCGCTGGCTGATGATGGTAACGGTAAAGGGTGGCCGGGAAATAGTCTGGTTGTTCAGCGCATTCGTGGAGTCATAGGGTGTAGGGCCATTCCATGCCGTTCCTAAATCCGCGAAGCCGACAATCTGGAAGTTACGCAGGAAATCCGATTTCACCGGCGTATTTAACAGGTAGGTAAAGACAGGAAAACGGATTTCAGAATTGATCACGGCAAAATTGCTGCCGTTACGGATGTTCTGGTCAAATCCGCGCAGGTTGGTAGCCAGGGCCTGGTAGGCATAGTTCTGGGTGTAATCGATGGGCGTGGAGTAGTTAAAATCCGGGGAAATCCAGTTGTCGGTAGCTCCCATGTAATAAATGATTTTTTCATGGCCGAAAGATGCGCTGGCGGCAAAACGGTTGGCCCAGATCAGGCTGCGGTGTATCTTCTGGTAATGCCTGATGTCGAAGCCTACGACATACATGCCAGAAGGATTGCGGTCCAGCTGTTTGTAGTATTCGCCAAACACTTTGAAACGCGTACCGTTGTATAAGTTCAGCCCTGTAGGAAGGGTGTTGTCGAAGACAAATTGAAACAGCGCCGTGACCCAGTCGTCGTAAACCGTCGGTTTGTGCAGCGTAACCGATTCTGTCGAAAGGGTTACAAAACGATCGTTTCGGTATGCAACAGATCCGCTGACGGCGGCCACATCGCTGAACGGCCATTTATTGGTATAGCGAAGTTCATGGGTATGCACTTTTACTGCTTCGTACAGCGAAGTCAGAAAACGGGCCTGGCGGTAAAATGTAATTTGTTTGTCGAGACGGTGTTTCAGGTTTTCGAAGCTGATCAGGTATTCATTGCTGTTCAGGTCTCCCGAAAGCTTAAACCCACCCGTAATCCGGTAATCTTCCAGCAGGTCGTTGATGCCCATCTTGATGAATCCGTTGAGGCCGGAATTAAAATAAGGGCCGCCGCCGGTAAATGACTGGTAAGTCAGGTTCAGCAGCGAGTTGTCAAGCTGGGCTACAAAATAGTCGGAAGAAAATGCCGTCTCATAATTTCGTTGGGGTGGCAGGACAAACGGTGTCGTATCTGTAACAATCGGTTGAGTCAACAGTTTTTCCAGGCTGAACGAGGGAAGTTCATCCGTCCTGGATTTGTCGCCTTTCTTTTTTGATTTTGGAAAAATATCCTGGAATACATAATTGTCGATGTCAATGTCGGAACTGTCTTTCTTTGGATTCGTGCTTTCGCTTTCCGGAACATCCAGCACGCCGTCCAGTTTGATGTCGGAAAGCGAACTGTCGATCAGGTCCGTAATTTTAACAGGCCTTCTTTTATTTTCTTTTTCTTGATCGGTCGTTTTTTCCCGGGTCAGTGATTGATTCCTGTAAAGCGTGTTCTTGGGGTTCATTCCAGTTACGTCACGCGAAGCCAGGTCGGAGGCATACATGTAATACCGGCCATTTTTATAAAGGATCTCTGCCAGGATATGTTTGTTATAGTTGAGTTCATGATTGACGATATTCCGGGCATAATCGGTTTGCGGTATCGTCTTTACGACAGGCCTGTAATGTTCCACGGTATCCACAAAACTCAGTACACTGTCTAAGGTGGCCGTGTACCGGTTGATAATGCCGCTCTCATCGCTGAGGTAGGCGAACCCTGAATCGTACGGAATCGGATAGGTCTCGTTGTAATCGGGGGTATTGGTAATCCGTGTAAATACACTGGAGCGGCCTTTAAAGTCGTAGTAAAAAATGTCGGTAGTCGATCCCGGCAACTGTTGCTTTTTCGGATCTACAAATACAGAATCATTCGGCCGGTTGGAACTAAATACGATGCCGTTGGATTTATTCACAAAGCGGGGATTGAAATCATCGAAGAGGTCCCTCGTCACCTGCTCGTAGGTGCGGGATCTCAGGTTGTAGACGAAGATATCGCTCTGTCCTTTTTGTACGCCCGATAACAACAGTTCCTGCCCGTTATCGCTGTATGAGATATCCAGGATTTTGTCGAAGTTGAAAAATTCAGACTCTTCATATTTTTTCTTTTCCACATCATAGAAGCCCAGTAAGATTTTGCCTTTTCTTTCCCGCATCACGGCAAACTGTTTTCCGGCCGGATGCCAGGCGATAAGCGGGAAGGAACCGTCGGTTTGCATGATGTAGGACCGGAAGCCTCCTTTTTTAACCCGTTTCTTTTTTTGTTTTTCCAGGTCGTAAATAAAAATCTTATACCGTCCGAGGTCGTTTGTCACATAGGTCACGAAACGGCCGTCGGCATTGGGTTTCAACTGGCTGTAGAGCACTTTCGGTTTCGGCTTGGCGACTATGGCTTTTTCCGAAGGAAGCTTCCTGTTTTCATCAGCGCCCTGGTAGATATTCTTCATGGCCTCGGCCCAGTTTTCCGACATGGCTTTCAGGCTTACACCCAGTACATACACGAAGCCGCTTTCGATGTTGCGGTTGATGCGTGTCATATAGAGCAGGTTGGATACTGCATTTGTTCCGTACGTATCCGTGATGTATTTCCAGATGGAATGCCCTACGATAACGGCATCCTCGCCGGTGAGGCGGTTTATCTTCAGATACTTGCCGGATTTTACGCCGTCGAGCATCTTATTGTCCAGCTCTGCATTCCAATCGCGCGAGAGAAAAGAAAGGAGACCGTTTTCATACCATTCGGGCAGGTAAAGAAAGGCGGAGTTCTGCACCCTGTCCTTGAAGTCGCCTCCGTACATTACCTGGTCGATCAGCACCTTGGAAATGCCTGCACGTATTTGCCGGCAAAGCTGCTCGTGGTCACCGTTGAAATAAAGAAAGATCTTATTGCCGACAATCCGTGTATATCCCCCGATGTTATTGGAGGTTTCTTCCGTCATCAGCCCGATGTTGCTTTGTTTGGCTTCGCTGAGTTTATTGTAGATGATAAACTGCAGGCGGCCATCCAGCTTATAGTCCAGCATTTTTTCGATCTGGGCAATTTCTCCCGAGGCTACCCGCCCGGTATAGGCAGCGAGTTCGCCGCCGCCCTTGTAAAAATAAATATCAAAATTATTGAAGCGGTAAAAGGACCAAAAGCGGTCATTAAACTGAACCCGGTTCTTTCCGAATTGCATCTGGTAGCCGTTGTAAAACTGAGCCAGGGATAATTCAGGAACAGCTCCAAGTAAAGTGGTAATGACCAATGCCTTCAGGCAATAGGTGCGGAGGAGGTGCTGCAATCTGTTCACAAATAAATCGGTTATCCGATATGCGAATTTAACGAAATTTGATGAAAGTAATTGCCGTTAAATCAATAATTTATTACCAGGTAGCTTCCCGGGTTATGATATTCCGTGAGCTACTGATGAACTGCTTATTAATTCATATCGGCTTACGCTTTGCTTTCGTCATTCTGGAAGAAATTTGTTTAGGGGTAAAAGAATCATCCGGATAAGCAGAAACAAGATGCTTCCAGCATGACAATCAGGGTTGCGTACAGAAAACAGTTCATTCATCGATATTTAGCATGATGTTGCTTCAACCCTCCATGCGAAACCAAAAACATGAAGGCTCAATCCTCAATTTATCGGCATTTACTTTGCTTTGGTCATTCTGGAAGAAACTTGTTTAGGGGTAAAAGAATCATCCGGATAAGCAGAAACAAGATGCTTCCAGCATGACAATCAGGGTTGCGTGCAGAAAACGGTTCATTCATCGTTATTTAGCATGATGTTGCTTCAACCTACTTATTTCATTCCGGAACTGATTGCTTCCGCATACCTGAGAAACAAATCCATCCCCATCCGTTTTTCACGGTCGAGGGAATAGCTTATTTTATGAAAAAGATAGTCAGGCACATCTGTGTGTGGATAAGCGACAGAGAATTCCGGTATTAAAGCCTTCCGATGATCCAAACCATATTGAAGGGCTGCATTAAATTTATGCAGGAAGTCTTCCGGCAGTTCCTTGTTAGCCACCCAGCAGGCAAATACAAAAGGCAGGCCTGTCCATTTTTTCCACTCTTCGGCCAGGTCATATTCATAACGGAATTTGCCTTTCAGATCAAACGTTTTATCACCGATCAGGACATAGGCAGTCCGGTCTTCGGAAGGTTGCGGCCGGCCCTTTGCATCCCTCCATTCGGGGTTAATGTTCCAGAATTTTCCTGCCAGTATCCTGGCCAGAACAACGGAAGTCCGTGACTGGCTATCCAGTACGATGTTTTCTATTTTTTCAAGCGGCACATTGCTTAGCAACAGCACGGTTTCTACTTTGCCGTCGGCACCGATGCAAAAATCGGAAATGATATGTGGATTATTAAGTTCAGGGATAAGGATTACAGGCACGAGGCCAATATCCACTTCGCCGCTTTTTAATTTATCAGCGCAAACCGAAGGAATATCCAGGGAAAGTTCAATGTCGCCCGATATCAAATCCTGCTGAAGCCCATGTATAAAAGGACGACTGTTTAAAAAACTAACGCAACTAACTTTAATCATACTTATTGCTTTAAACTGCCTGCAAAGGCCTTCTATCTACAATCTACTATCTTCTATCTTCTATCTTCTATCTTCTATCTTCTATCTTCTATCTTCTATCTTCTATCTTCTATCTTCTATCTTCTATCTTCTATCTTCTATCTTCTATCTTCTATCTTCTATCTTCTATCTTC
>Ga0315912_10000848_pt1 | contig 44885 bp, 23 predicted proteins | sample VfabasoilMG_FD_204469 | JGI IMG/M metagenome (GOLD analysis project Ga0315912, IMG submission 204469) | Garden soil microbial communities collected in Santa Monica, California, United States - V. faba soil | ecosystem: Environmental > Terrestrial > Soil > Garden | place: USA: California... | reverse complement strand
TCGCTCGGAGGAGCGTCGCTCGGAGGAGCATCGCTCGGAGGAGCGTCGCTCGGAGGAGCGTCGCTCGGAGGAGCATCGCTCGGAGGAGCATCGCTCGGAGGAGCATCGCTCGGAGGAGCATCGCTCGGAGGAGCATCGCTCGGAGGAGCATCGCTCGGAGGAGCGTCGCTCGGAGGAGCGTCGCTCGGAGGAGGAGATTCGCGGGTCGGATCCTCTCCTGCGGCGGGCGACGTGGACGGGGGAGGTTCCGCAGGTTGAGGTTCGTTCGCCGTCGCCCCCGGCTCGGTCGGTTGTGCCGACGATGGGGTCTCCGAGGGCGGGGGTGGCGGAGTCGAGCCGACGTCGTCGAGCGAAGCACTCCAAGCGTGCGCGAGCGTCCAGGCGATGAGCGTCGCCGTGGTCGCACTGCTCGGGAAAAGCACGGCCGCGAGCATCGCTCACTCGCGGAGACCGGAGCAAGCCCGCGATCTTTCCTCGGGATGACGCCATGGAGCCGGCGACAGCCCCTCATCGCCGGATCCGGAGGCATTCGATCCGTCGGAGGCACACGCCTGGTCATACGTGAGGGGGGTCGTGGCCCATTCGAGCGCCGCCACCCGAGTCATTCGCGGGCTCGGCGACTTGCTCGGGAACGCTGATTTGCCCTACCGTGCCGCGGTCCAGGTTTTCATTCCGTGGATCGTGCACGACTCCTCGAGCTCACCGGGGCCTTCATTCTCGGCGGCGGCCTCGTTGCCCTGACTTATGAGCTGAGAACCAAGGTTTCGGGGCAGCAGGCCGAGACCGGGGGGCAACTGGTGGACGCTGCCTCCGAGCCAGAACTCGAAGCCGAGCCGGAGTTCGAGCCCGACACGGACAACGTGCACGCGGGTACTGGAAACGGTCAAGCAGCGACCGACCCCAACGCTTCGGCGACGGAACCGAGCGGTTCGGAGCTACCCTTTCTGGTCGCCGATGCGGAAGGTCATCCGGCCGCATTTCCCTCGATTTTTGCACTACCCGAACCCCTGACGGCGGAACTCGAAACCAAATATCCACACCATGGGATCATCATGGGGGTTGCCGCGATCGTGCGAACGCGACCGGATCTCGAATCGGAGATCCTCGGCACCCTTCGCGGCGGCACCCGGGTGCGGGTCGATGCGGAGCGCACCTTTGGCGGAGGGTGCACCGAAGGCTGGAAGAAAGTGTTCCCACGCGGTTGGATCTGCCGTCGCGCGGGCCTGGTCGAAGGCGAAACGCCGCCCCCCGATACGGTGGAGATCTTGCCTCCCGATCTCCTGGCGCCACTTCCTTACGCGTATTGGCGGGTCAACGAAGAGATGACGCCGTTTTTTCACCGACTGCCGAGCTTCACGGAGCAGGCCCAGGCCGACGCCGCGGGCCAAGCTTGGTACGCCGAACACGGGCGGCTGCCCATGCCGATCGTTCCTGCCGAACGCCCCGAGGGGGTGCCTTCGGTCGTCAAAGAGTACATGAATGCCGGCTACTACGTGACGCGGGTCGGCGAAGAGGTTCGGAGTGAACGGCATTTCATTCGGACGACGCGGGGGGCCTATGCGCGGCGCTATCAACTGTCGCCCAAAGAGTCCCCCGCATTTCGCGGGCAGATCCTTGCAGACAGCGAAGATTCGTTGCCGCTCTACTTCATTCGTCGAGAGCTCGCCTTCGTTCGACGAGCGGCTCCGGACAGCAACGAACTCGTACGCACCGAAGACGTGCCCCAGCGCCTGAGCACGTATCGGTTCGTCGCCGAACCCACGATCGATCACCAGGTGTACTACGAAGATGCGGAAGGTCGCCTCATCCGGGCGTACGCGGTCGCGAAAGCCGATCGACTGAAGCGACCCCCAGGCGTGAAATCGGACGAGCGGTGGATCCACGTCGATTTGAGCGAGCAAACCCTCGTGGCGTACATCGGCGATCGGCCGCTGTTCGCCACCTTGGTCTCCACCGGCAAGGAACCCGGCATGACACCGGTCGGGATCCACCGGATCATCATCAAGCACATCGCCACGTCCATGCGCGACCAGCCCGAAGAGGAGGAAGCGTATTCGATCGACGATGTCCCCTGGACCCAGTATTTCAGCGGCAGCATTGCGCTACACGGGGCATTTTGGCACGCCGGCTACGGCATCGAACGGAGTCATGGCTGCGTCAACCTTTCTCCCGCCGACGCGCGCTGGCTGTTTGGTTTCACCCGTCCGGAGCTGCCCCACGATTGGCACGCCATCGCACCGATCCGCGGCTCCGAAAAAGGCAGCCCCATCGTCGTGACCGAATAAAGCTGCAGCAGCGGCTAGAGCCGGCGAATTCCTTCGGCGATCAATCGACCGAGTCGGGCGATTCCCGAACGGATCTGGTCTTCGGCGACGGTCACGAACGACAATCGAAACGTATTGGATTCAGGTGCTTCGGGATAAAACGGTGCACCCGGAACGAACGCGATGTTATCGGCCAGCGCTTGCTCGAGCAGCACCGTGCTGTCCATCCCACGCGGTAGCGTGACCCAGATGAACATGCCACCTTGCGGGCGATTCCAGCGAACACCGCTCGGAAACGATTCACTGAGCGAATCCAGCATCACATTGCAGCGCTTGGCGTACAGCTCACGGATCGTCGGAATGTGATGGTCCAAGAATCCGTCTTTGACGACTTCGTAGACGATCCGTTGGGTGAGGGAGCTCGTGTGCAGGTCGGAAGCCTGCTTGACGTGAACGAGTTTGCGAAAAACATCCTCGGGGGCCACGACGTAGCCAATCCGGAGTCCCGGAGCCAGGACTTTCGAGAACGAACCCGCGTAGACGACCCCGTGCTGGTTCATCGACAGCAAGCTCGGCAACGCGTCACCGGTGTACGAAAGTTCTCCGTAGGGATCATCCTCGATGATCGGGATGTCGCGGGTGCGACAAACCTCGATGATTTCGCGGCGCCTTGGTTCGGAGATCCGACGTCCCGTTGGATTTTGGAAGTTCGGCAATAGATAGAGCGCGCTCGCGGGGAAAGTGGCAGCGCGGGCGAGCGCTTCGGGGATCGGACCACTTTCATCGCACGGGATCGACACGACCCGCGGTTCGCAGAGAGCAAACGCCTGAAGTGCTCCTAGATACGTGGGGCTCTCCATGAGGAGATTGCGATCTCGTTCGATGAGGACTTTCGCGATGAGATCGAGCGATTGCTGAGATCCCGACGAAATCAGCACCTGCGAAGGCTGCACGCGGGCCCCGTGACGGCTGCAACGCTCGGCGATCCATTCGCGTAGCGGGCCATAACCTTCGGTCGGACCATATTGCAACGCGGCTACCGGATCGTCGTTCAAGATCCTCGCCGATGCGGCTCGAATGCGCTCGATGGGAAATGCGGCCGGCGACGGCAAGCCGCCTGCGAACGACGTCACTTCGGGACGCTCGGTCACCTTCAGAATCTCGCGAATCGCCGAACTCGTAATCTTCTGGGCGCGCGCGCTCATCCAGGATCGCGACATTCAGATTCTTTACCACGCCCGCTGACGACGGAGCGGGCCATGGCCTCGCGGGCAGGGCGCCGTTCTCGACCACGCTCGATCGTTTTTTCTGAGTGGGCATGTCGAGAACAGGAGTCGGACTCCGACTCTCCTGCGAAAGGCCCGCTCGGATCATCCGGGGCGGAGCGACGAGGAGACACCCATGCAAAAGATCACTCCGTTCCTGTGGTTCGATGACCGGATCGAAGAGGCTGTCGAACTCTATACGTCGGTATTTTCCAACGCCAAAATCACCAACATCATGCGGGGGGGCCAGGGGGCGCCTGGATCGAGCGGCCGAGTCATGTCCGCCACGTTCGAACTCGAAGGGCAGGCGTTCATGGCCCTCAATGGTGGTCCGACGTTTCAGTTCACCCCTGCCGTGTCGTTCTTCGTGCGATGCGAGACGCAGGCCGAGGTCGACCGGTACTGGATTCGGCTGACCGAAGGTGGCGGTTCGGAGGAACGCTGCGGTTGGCTCAAAGACAAATTTGGCCTCTCGTGGCAAATCATTCCGGTGGCGCTGGAGCGATATTTGGGCGACAGCGATCCCGCGAAAGCACAGCGTGTGATGCAGGCCATGTTGAAGATGAAAAAGCTCGACATCGCCTCGCTCGACCGGGCCTACGCCGGCTAGTGCGGAAGCACCAGGCTCTGTCCGGATTCCGGGCAGAGCCGTTCCACGCCGGTAGGCGTTTGGGGGGTGCGGAAGCAGCTTAGCTGCTGCAGCGAGGGACGTTTGCGAAGGCCCCTCGAAGGCGAGAGCCTCAAACCGGCTCGCGACGCGCCTTCGAGCCGATCGATCCTGCACGGTCTCGAGCTCCCGTCGGTACGCGCACTGTGACCTGGCAGTTGCACGCATGTTCGGGTTCACGCGCGCCGAGGGGCGCCCGGCGATGAGCGTGTCAGGGCGGCCACACCCGAGCCCCAAAACAAGGCCGCCCGTGGACGTGAGCAAAGGAGGGACTGCCTTCGTCCACGCGACGCGCTATAACATTGGCGAACGTATGAAGATCGCTGAAGGTTCCGTCGTAACCCTCGCGTATGACATCAACGACGCGTCCGGCGAGATCATCGAAAGCTCGGAGATCTCGGGGCTCGTGACCTTCCTCCAAGGTCGATCGGGTTTGATCCCAGGGCTCGATCGGCGTTTGGTGGGAATGGAACAGGGGCAAGAAGCCACGTTTTCCCTTCCCCCCGAGGAAGCCTTCGGTCGGTTGCAAGATGCTCCTCGCCAGACGTTGCCGATTACGGAGGTCCCGTCGTCGTCGCCCAAGGTGGGGGACGAGTACGAGGCGGCGTTGCCCGGCGGTCAAGCGGTTCGCCTGCGGGTGCTCGAGGTTTCGCGCGCGAACGTCACGGTGGCGGTGATGCATCCGCTCGCCGGCCAGACGATCGAAATGCATGTGAAGATCGTCGCTTTGCGAGAGGCCACGGCGGCCGAGCGACAAGCCGGAACCGTCATCTCGCGGCCTCCACCCGTACGTCGCGCGCTTTAGTCTTCGAGGGGCCTTTCGCAAAGGCCCCTCGCTTCGGCAGCCAAGCTGCCTACGCTCACCCGAAACGCTCGCCTAACGGCTCGGTCGCGTTCCGCTACCCCAACGAAGTCGGGACGTGGGGGCGGCGTTAGAACGTGGCACCGACGTCGAAGACGAAGCGTCCATTGCGATCGTCGGTCGGTCGGACGTTACGCGGCAGGATTGAGTTCGGCACCAGCACGGCGTACCCGAGCGAAACGGTCACGATGCGGAAGTTCCACTTGACGAAGTTCACACCGACGCTGCGGCGAATGTCGCGAAGCGGCACCACGTCGCGCCATCGCTGAGTGAGGACGGCGAGGTCCAGGAAGATCGAGTGCGCCAGGCTTCCGCCGAGCAGGTTCTTCACGGTGACGAACTGCAACGCCGCGGTGCCGAGCGCCCAGATGTGCCCGCCTTGTGGAGTTCTGCGCAAAATCGTCGAGCCATAGGGAAGATCGATCTCTTCGATATCGACGAGCAGGGTCTGCGGTTCGATCCCGCGAAGGCCGAGGTCCACCGTTCCACCGCCGAAGAAGCGCCAGACCTCGGGAATGCTGGTCGTGTTCGAGCCGGGGAAGGTGGGCAGCGGGATCGAGTGGCCGTAACGCAGCGAGTAGCGAAAGTTCAGGCGCCGATCGAGACCGCGCAAGGGGATGAACTGCTCCCATGACGCTTTGGCTTGGAGCCACCAATCGTCACCGCCCAGATACGGCGATGCGAGCATCACGTCGGCGCCTCCGATGAAGCCTTTGTCCGGGTTGAAGCCGTTGTCCACTCGCGACCACGCAAAGCCGAGTTCGACGGCTCCGGTCAGGTCGGGGACGACCGCTTCGCGGCGATTGGGAGGTCGGCAGACGCCGTCGGATCTCGCGTCGCACGGCTGGTTGCTGTTGAGGATCGGCTTGACGATCGATTTGGACAGGTTGGCGGCTTGGATGAGATACCCCCAGTGGAGCTCCCATCCCTTGCGCTTCCTGAATGGCCACGACATGCGAATCTGGCCCAGTGCCGTGTCGATCGTGCCGCGGGCCGGCGTCGCACGGCGTTGAAACTGACCGCTCACTTCGAAGCTGAGCGGCGATGCAAACAGACGCCGACGCTCGAGCGAGACCCTCGCGCTGCGCTCGTAGCAGTCCTCGCCATCGCAAAGAAACCGAAAGATGTTGGTTCCGATATGAGCTCGCAGGCGGAGGTCCCATCCCGAACCGAACAAGTTGGGGAACGTCGGGTCGATGACGAAGTAGAAGTTGTCCAGCGTGGCCAACCCAAACCCCCACGTCAGATCCATTGTTCGGTCTTTCGACTCCGTGATGCTGACGACTTCGTGGATCACACATGGGGTTTCGGGATCGTCCGTCAGCTCGCAGGTGCTCGGATGGGCCTCGACGACCACGGTCTCGACCACCCCGGTCTCCTCGATCCGACGGCGGGTTTCGTCCTCCTGCGCAACACTGTAGAGGTTGCCTTCGCGAAATCGGACCTCACGACGAAGCACGTAGGTTTGGGTCTTGAAGTTGCCGCGAATGAGCGTGGTACCGAAGGTCCCTCGTCGGCCTTCGTACACGTAGACCTCGGTATCGACTTCCGCGACCCGGCTGCGGGGATCGGCACACAACCCAACCTGGGAATCGGTCAACCGTTCGGCCTGCGCGACCCGATGGACCTGCCCCTCGCGATCGGTGTAGACCCACCGAATCTCCGCGTCGGCGAGTGGAAACCCTTCACGTCGATAGCGGAGCTGGATGTCTCGTTCGGTCTCCTGGGCAAGACCGAGGCGCATCGCGACGCGTCCCGGTCGATCGTCGTCGCGATGGCGGAGTGCGGTTTCGCGAAGGATGCGTGGGGCCCCCCATGCGCCCTCCTCCACGATCGGCAGGTTGTCGACCTCTCGACTCTTCGGGATCCCGATCTCGAGATACGTCACGTCCTCCCGCGGCGAGGTGAGGATGCGAGGACCGGCATCGACCTCGATGCGGAGATACAAGCCCGCGTTGGGTAGGGTCCGCAGCGCGGCCAACCCTTGCTCCGAGAGTTGCCGCTCGAGCCACACCGGATCCCCGCTCGCGGCGAGTTCGGTGCCGAGATCGATGATCGCGTACTGACCGTTTTGATCGAGACCCCCCCGCCAAAACGCGAGCCTGATCCTCGCTTGCGCGCACAGGTATCCTTGCTTGGCCAACTCCTGGAGCAGCAGCGAGAGGTCCTCGCGCGCGTCGGCGTCGGTGAAACGCCCGCGCGTTCGCATGTTGCGGGAGCGTTGGTACTCGCGCTCGATCGCCGCGAACACCGATGCCTCCATGCCCTCGATCGGAGGGAAGTCGACGCTGCGCAAGCGCACGCGGGGTCCTTCGTCGATCTGGAACGACAGCCGTTTGAGCGCGGCCTCGCTGCGAAACGAACCCCGAACTCGAGCCACGGTGAATCCGCGGGTCTGGTAGTAGGCACGCAAGTTCTCCGCTTCGCGCTCGGCCGCAGCCGACGTCGCTGGTTCTCGCCGTTCGAACAGCTGGATCTGCCGAATGAGGCGCCCCTCGGCGACGCGATTCGTTCCGGCGAACTCGGTGACGACCCCGGGTCCGAGTTCGACGTCGACTTGCAGCGGCGTTTCGGCGAACCGGTTTTGAATGACCTTGCGTGGATCGTTCGGTGCCCCCGCGACCGCTTGACCGAGGGTTTCGAAGTTCGTGTCGACGCGTACGGCGGGGTAGGGCAACGCGAGGGTTCGTCGCCGACTCCCGCGTGGCTCCGCGTACTCGTGCGCGACCCGTTCGCTCGCGCTATCGATATGGGTACGAGTCAGGCGCTTGGGGATCGGCAAGAGTGGTCCGATGGTCGGTCGAAACACGCGTCGAACCCATCGCTCGTCCGCACTGCTCATATTGCCCATGACCTTGATGTTTCGGGCTCGGTACGAAACCCCTTTTTCGACCATCACCCACAGATCGGCTTCGTCCTCGGCGCGGCCACAGAGGAGCCCGATCCTCGCCCTACCGAGCAGATAACCTTGGTCGTACAAGAACCGTTGTAGACGCTCGAGTTCATCGCGTTCCCACTGTTTGCATTCCTCGTCATCGGGGGTGCAGAGGCTCGGCGGAGGGTCGTGCAGCAGTTCTTGCCGGGTCGAGCATCGATCGGCTTTCACGATGGCACCGACCCGCCCTTGCGAGCTGAGGACACGCTCGACAGCGCGTCGGGACAAGGGGAGGTGACCCCGAGCGTGAACCCGCCGAATCGCTCGCGCGGGCTCGACTCGGATCTCGAGCTGGCCCCTCGCGGAGGCGCGCAACGTCGCGCGATATCCAATGGCCTCGAGCCGTTCGGTCACCGAAGCAGGTACCACGCCACCGCTCCTGAGTCCCGTGAAGGTGCGCAACGTTTCGGCGATCTCCTCGCTGCGGAACGTGCCCTCGATCTTCATGTCGTCCACGTCGACGAACTCGACCCCGATATCCTGTCCTTGGCGAGCCTTGCGAGCCGTCAAGGCGAACTCGTCGCGACCTTCGGGATCGAGGAGCACTTGGTATCCAAGCTCTCCGACGCGCCTGAGCTCGTAGATCAATCCCTTGGCGTCAGGTCCCCGCAACGTGGCTTGCAACATCTCGCCTTGGAGCGAGGTGCGTGACCGCACACGGCCCGTCACCGAGAATCCACGCGCCGCGAGGGTATCCAACACCCGTTCGACGGGACCGAGCGGATCGGAGAGATCGACCGCGAAGCGAGGGTCATCGCTTTGGTTCGGCGGTCTTGGATCCGAGGACGGTTCGTCCGGGTCTTGCGCGGGCTCGTCCTCCACAACGAAGCCCTCGGCTTCGGTCTCCTCGAGGGCTTGCCATTCGGACGGAGCAGGGGACGCGGTGGTCGAGGGCGTGTCCGTGCGGTCGGACGGAGATGCCGTGGAAGGGGGTTCGGCCTCGTCGGATGGAGGCGTCTCTACGCTTTCGGCTGGGGGCCGAGGTTTCGACGGAGGGGGTTCGGTGCGGTCGGAGGGAGGCCGCTCTTCCGCGGGCGGTGGCGCCGAAGGTGGCTGAGGGGCGGAGTCCTGGGGTGGTTCGGAGGGAGCGGGGGTCGACGAGGTCGATGGGGTCTCGGGTTCCGGTGCCCCGGCGTAGGCTTGATCGACGAAAAGGAAGGTGCAGAGACCGTGAGCCGCAAGGAACCGAAATCCCGGACGAAGGAGCCAGTGATCGATCGATCCGATCGCTCGACGGAGCGGCACGTCGCGCGAGTGTAGAGGGCATCGATGAAACCCTCCAAGGGACTTCAGCAGATCCGCTCATGCTCGAGGTAATCGAGCAAGCGTTCCATGTTCGTCTTCAAGCCCAGGAGCTCACGCTGATAGGCACTCCATTGCACGCGAGCGAGCCACACGCTCGCCAAGAGCCCGCCGGCCGCGAGGACCCATGTCAGGGGGAGGTTGAGCCCGACCAAGGCCGCCGCCATCGCGGTACCTCCCATGGACAAGCCGACGCGGACACCCGTGTTGTGGACGCGTTTTTGTCGATGCAGCGGAATGCCGACTTCGATGCGGACGTCGACCCACTCGGGCCGATGCAGCGCGTCCGTGACCGTCACCATCACGACTTCCGCCAAGGGCAGGTAGTAGCGTTGCTCGATGTCGAGGACTCGTCGCAAGGGTTCCATCCAGGCGGACGCGGACACGAACACCACCGTGTTGCCGAAGTTCCGCTGCACGCGGAACAGTTGATCCTGCATGATCTTGACGACGACTTCGGCGACGGCCCGCCGTGGGCCAGGCACGCTGCGGTGGGCCACGAACCACCGGGGACCAAACCATCGGTCGAGCAGGTCGGGGGTTTGCGAGGGCAGGGCGAGCCGTTCGCTTTGCAACTCCGCCATCGCCCGCCGAACCGCCGGGGACGACACGCCCACCTCGGAGCCCATGCGCTCGATGTCGTCGACGCTATAGGTCGATTCACCGGATGATCCATCACGACCTTGGATCTCGATCGCGCGTCGCAGGATTTCCTCGGCTTCGTGCGCCGACCACCGATGCCCTTTTTGATTCATCGCAGACTCGGCACCTCGACGGTATGCGAGAACTCGAGCGAGAGTTGTTGTAAAGGATCGAACACCACACGGTTGTTCAAATAGGACCGATTGCGGCGTTGGAACTCGACTCGAATCGCCTCGAGGACTTGGAAACGGATGCTCAGTTCTCGGCTCTGACGCAAGAAAAATCCAGGGTAGCCGCGCGTGTAGTCCCACGCCAACGTCAGACGACCCCAGTCCCACTGGAACCAGTCGTTCTGCGTAGCGAGCTCGAATTCGGGCCCGATTTGTCCGAGTCTGAAACTGATGTAGGGCACATACGTGCGCAGGCGAGGCGCGGCCTCGGCGATTCGCTCGCCGACGTTGATTTCGGTCAGGTGTCCGACCACCTGGAGTGGTTTGCGGGCGCCGCTCAGCCCGGCACCGCCAAAGCGCACGACGTCGGCTTCGGACAGCTGCACGTCCCCTGTCCCGAGGACGAGGTACTCGGTGCACGCCCGGACCGACTCGAGCTCGCGGTTGCTACGCGCCTCGCCTTCGGCGATACAGCCCCAATGGATCGCGCGCAGCGTACCCCCGAGGACCAGATGCACGCGGGCGGGCTCATTGTCGATGTACACCGGTTCACGCCGCAGCGCGAGCACGTCGACCTCGGCATCTTCGAAGCGTCGAAGGAGGACCACGCGGCCATGTTGGATCTCGTATGTCCCCGTCAGGAACGGAATGTCGACCGCTCCACCATGCTCGACTTCGAGGCGACCCGTGAATTCGGGCGCGGCAAAGGTTCCACCGACATCGACGGCGAGATCCGCTTGGACTCCCGACGCGATGTTGTTGTCGATCCGTAGCGGGCGATCGGTTTGTACGTTGAGCTCGAGTTGCAGGCCTTCGAGGATCGGAGGGGGCGGAGCCGAGGCTGTCTCGACTTCTTCGGTCACTGTGAGGAATTCGACGCTTTCGATCGCATCCTTGACGTAGCGGGATCGATCGATCGAGACGTTGCCGGTCACGACGAGCGGTTGCCCGCCCGCGAACGTGATCGCGTCGGAGCTGAGCTCGGCTTCGTAGGCCAATCGACCACGACCATCGAACGATCGATAGGGGACGTCATCGAGCGTGATCCGAAATCTCGCCTGTTCGGCTTGGTCGAGGGCCGGCGCGATGTAGCCCGAGCCCCACGCGAGTGCCCGCCCGCCGCCCGTCACGAGCCGGAGTGCGTCCGTGGGAACGATCGTCTCGGAATCCGTAGCTCCGCCGAGCTGCAACTTGTACCAGCCGTTCGGGACCTCCCCGCATCGACCTCGGTCGCAGCGCTCGAATTGGATCCTCCCGCAATCGAACGATGCGTCCGTGATGCCTTCTTCGAATTGGAGAGTAAGCACGTGGGGCGAACCCACCGGGTTCGCCCCACGGGTCGTACATGCCATCGACGTGCCGGGTTGCCCGAACCCGAGTGCGCCTTCGAGCCGCTGGATTCGCGTTGTGTCGCCGAGCCGTCCTTCGAGGTTGAAGCGCTCGACCTCGATGCCCCCGCCGTTCTTTACGACCTTGTTCTTGAGCGCCTGCGCGATGAGGTCACCGCTCAACCGACCGTGGGCTGCGACCCCAAACGCGCCGGCACACGCTCCGCTGACGGCAAACCCGGTGTGTTCACCGAGCAGCGAGCCGAATTCGATCGTTCCGCCGCCGGATTCGATGGCCCCGCGGCCGGCGATCCAGCCACGATCGATGACGAGTGCAAGTTGACGAAATTCGATGGGAATGGCGATCTGCGGCGGGGTGAGCACGAGGCCGCGATCGTTGGCCGGCCGGAGCGTCGCGCTGCCGACGATGTTCGGGCTCTGCAGTTGGTCGTCGATCTGGACGTTGAGATCGAGCTGGCCGTTGGCATCGCCGAGGCCCGCCCCCTCAAGCACGCCCGCCAGCGCACGCAGATCGATCATCCCCTGAATGCGGGCACCCGTGGCTGGTTGACCGCCGGGATCGTCTTCGAGCTCGGGAGGGGCGATGAGCGGAGGACGACATTCCGCCGCGGCCGAGGCTTCGCTCGCGTCGGATCGTGAGGGTGGGGTGGAAGGGGCAGAGAGATCGAACCGTCCGCTCAACATCAGTGAGGTCGCGGTCTTGCCTCCGGTCATGATCCGCCACGGCTCGTCGAGTTCGACGATTGGCCAGTTGAGTGTCGCCCGCAAAGGATTGGCCGCACACAGGGTCGTCGGGTCGAGACAGGGGTCTCCGTCCAAGCCCGGTTGACCGCCTTTGGGGAGCCTTCGAACCCAGGCGCGATCGAGCGAGAGGTCGATCGCGAGCGATCGTTGTGTCAAAGCGTCGCCGTGTTCGCGGATGCAATCCGACAGCATCGGCGGCCCGACGTCGCAGGTCAGCACTTGGGCAGATGCCCCGAACAACCGACCGTCGAGCCACGGTGTAACGTCGGGATCGCTCGGATCCAGCAACAAGGTCGGGATCGACAATTCGCGAAAGTCGATGCCGACCTGAGCCGCGATCGCCGTGGCCCCGCCAGCGCGAGGCTTGCCGACGGCCAGAACGGCGTCGAGGGTCCATTGCAAGACCTCGGGTCGACGATTGCGGCCCGTGGCTCGGCGAGGCCGTTCGACCGGAGCCGAGACTTCGCCGCTCACGCGAACTTCGCGATGCTGGAGCAGTGGACCCACCGCTTCCACATCCTCACTGGTCACGTCCAGCCTACCGCTGCCGAGCGCGATCTCGTTGACGGTGAGTCCATCGAGCGCGACGTGGCCTTCGACGCTCGGCTCGCTGACTCGTCCGGCGACCGTGAGCTTCGTCCCCTTGCCGATCTGTCCACGGATCGGTGACGAGATGTGCAGCAGGCGGGCCACCACCGAAAGCGGGACGCCTTCGGCACCGACCACCAGGTCGACCATGGGGTCGTCCTCGATCGTGATCGTTCCTTCGGCGGTGACTCGACCCACGGGAACCGTCACCCGGCCGGAGAACCGCGGGCTGACTGGTCGATGGATCGGGAGGATGAGTTGGCGGATCGCGAGCTCGTGGGAATACAAGCGAAACGCGACGGCAGCATCACTATAGATGGTCCCGCCGAGTTCCAGCGACGGCGACGTTGCAACCCCATCGATGCGGAGATCGGCCAGTTTCGCGGGTTGCCCACTGCCATCCGAGATCTCGAGTTCCACGTCGGTCCGACCACGGATCGCCTTGCTTTGCAGTTGGCCGAGATCGAGGTCGCGAAGGCGGATGAGACCGCCGATCTTGGGCTCCGAGAGAAACTTCTCGTCATCCATCAGCCGGACGGCAAGTTCGATCTGCCCGCGACCGCCGAGCACGTTGGCATTGTCGACCTGGACCTCGAGAACCCCTCGACGCACGCGGAGGTTCGCGCGATTCGTGGCCGAGGTATCGAGCAATCCATCCACCGAGACGCGACCCTCACCCGCGAGGTCTCGCCAGAATCCGTTCAATCCCAAGCTCGCCTTCACGCGCGAGAAATAGCGGGGAAGGTCGAACGCCTGAGCAAACGCAAGTCCGTCCGAGATCGTGAGATCCAAGATGAGGTTGCGCAAGCGCAGCAGGCCGAAGCCGATCCCACCTTCGATGTCGAGTCGGGTCCCGTCGGTCGTCAACGAGAGATCCTGGATATCGAAATCGCCATCCTCACGCAGTCGAACCACCCCATCGATGCCCAAAGCGCGGGGAAGCCCGTCCTGCTGGGGTCCCCGATCTCGCCGGACTTTGATCTCGGCAAGCTCGACCACGGCTTGCTGGATGGGTGAACCAGTTGCGTTCCGGTCGAGGACGAGGCTCCGGATCTTGATGGCACCCCCCATGGCACCGTTCAACTTTTCGGCAAATGCCCCGTGCGGCAGCATCCGGGCCGGATTCAAACCGTCGAGTTCGAGCAGCCCCGCGATCAGCATCGGTTCATTACCGATCGGGAAAACGACGTGCGGGGGGATCGACCCTTCGCCTTGATCGACCGTGCCGTCGAGGATCGATCCATGCAGGTGCTCGATCGTCAGCACGTACCGCTCGTCGATGGGAGAAAAGCGGGAGCTCCACGTCGACGGCGGCGCCTCAGTGGCCAATCGCAAGCCGAACGACACGTCGTCCGCGGCCCATGCCGAGTCACCCATCACATCGAGCGTCACGCCATCGGCCTGGAGCTGGTAAACTGGATCGCGCATCGGGCCAGAGATCCGCGCAGCTGCGCTCGAACCTTCGGCGATCACGGAGCCGGGCTCGACCCCGAAGACGTTGCACAACAACGACAAGAGCGGGCCCGCATCGTCGGTACGCACCGCGAGATCGAGCCCCATGGGGGTGGGTGCGGCCCGGTCGTGCATGCGAGGCAAGACGTCGTCGAGTGATCCGGCGAACGTCAACGGCGAACCCGCGACTCGGGCATCCATATCGATCTGGATGTCGCGCGGCGATACGTCGTTGCGGTTCGACCGAAAGCGTCGGAGCGTGACATCGGTGATCGGAAGGTCGAGTTCCCCGATCCAAATCGCCCCCGCGTCACCATGGCCTTCGATGTCGAAATGCAGTGGCATGTCGACCGGCCCGCCGTTGACCTCGGGCGCATCGAAGGTGAGGTCGAACCGGGCATCGCGGAGCGCGACCTTGGCTCCCCAGTCGGTCGTGCCCGTGATGTCGAGTTCGAGTTCCGTCGGGCCGAGTTGGGCGCGATCGACCTGCACCGAAAGCCCCTTGTATCCCCCTACGAGCGGCGGTTTGAACGGGATAAAGGCGTCGCGCAGGCTGACGAATCGACGAGACCTTCCAGCCTCATATTGCACTTCGTATTCGCGGACGTTGAGAACGAGGGGCCGATCGAAGTCGGCTTCGCCGAAATGCAAGACCCACGGGATCTCGAAGACCGTAGGAATGCCGAGGCGATTCCACGGGATGATTTCGTGCAGCACCAATGATAGCCGCACGTGTTCGGCACTCGCGGTCTTGCGTAAGCGGGTTTGCCCAAGGCTCTTATAGGCCTCCCAAACGTCGACGCCTTCGACGTCGAGGACATGCGGGGTCCCGGTCACGAGATCGAAGATCAGCCGTCCGCTCCAGTGCACGCGCTCGAGCTCGAGATCCCCATCGATGATGCGGCTGATGCGATCGCTGAGGAATCGCCCCAACACCTCGTCGTTGAACCATACGTAGGCGCACGCATAGGCGACGCTGAACAACAGGAACAAGCCGAACAGGAGTTGTAGAGGGAGACGGACGAACAACAACGTCGCGATCGGATGGCGACGGCGAAGCGGCAACGACGATGCGAGGATCCCGATGTACTGCGGGTGAAGCCGGACGATCGCGGCCGGATCGCGGAGACATTCGTGGAGGAGGGCGATCCTGAATTGGCTCAGCCCACGCAACGCCGCACCGTGTGGTTCGTTGCGGCGTGAGCCACCCGATTCGATCGCCCCAAGCCCCTCTTCATGGATGCCGACGAGAGCTTCGACGAGCGGCCGCGCGTCGGGATCGATCTGGTCGAGCGCTCGGCCAACGATGGCGGGAACGTCTGGGAGACGATGGAGCCGCGGCGTCGGAAATCGGTAGGCGAGGCGGAGGCTTCGGGTCCGCGCGTCCTGTCGAACTCGACGGCGAATGATCCATCTAAAACGGCGTAGGACCGCCCGACGTCGTCGACCCACGAGCCCAACCTCGCGTTGGCGATCGAGCTCTTGATAGGCGAGCAGGAGCAGCGCGAGATTGGGACCGCCCAAATAGAGGTAGCGGTACCTCGTCGAACGGCAACGCCGTTCCAGGAGTTCTCGACCATCGGCGAGGAGGTCCGCCTCCTCTTGCCAACGACGTCGTTCCGACCTGGTCGAGGCGCTCTCGTCCACGAAACCTAAAGCACGTTAGCACGGCCTCCCCCCTCGGTTCGAAGGGGAGCCCACGATTGACCGTAGAACGAAAGGCCGAACGATCCTGCGGCATGACACCTTCGGATCTGAAGGCGACGACGTTGGCGCACGAATCGGCGCCGAGTGACGACGTTCGATCGGAGAGTCGCGACCGGGCCCTTACGAACCCCGAATGCGGCGGCGACCAAGCCCTTTGTGGCCGAATCGCTCGAGATTGTGCCCCGCGCGGCTCATCCCTCGTGCCGAGCGGTCCTTCGAGGCGGCGAGCTGTATCGTCGAAGTGCTTAAATACAACCGCGACCGCAGGCTCCGACGTTACTGTCGGGCCTCGGTCGCGATGAGTAGCGGGGACAGGATTTGAACCTATGACCTCCGGGTTATGAGCCCGGCGAGCTACCTGGCTGCTCCACCCCGCACCATGTTAGGGCGAGGGGATATAGGCGATATCTTCTGGCCCGTCAAGAACTGTTCTGCGGTCTTGTCGAACACCTCGCCGCCCACCCGTTTCGGCGTCCCCTCAAGGGGTGAAAGAACCGAGCGTGCGGAGCGGGGCCGCGGCCACGACCGTGGCGAGGGTGTTTGCGTGTCGATTTCTCGAAGGTGTTGGAACGTTGCGGCAGCCGCCGTAGCGGACGATGGAGCGGGTTTTGGTGGTTCGTGAAAACGTAATCGTCGCGTTGGCTATTGACCGCCGTTACCCCTCTCTTTAGTTTTTTCGCCTCCTATGGATGCCGAAGCCGTTGGCGCAGCGCTGACACCTGCAGCTCTCGCCCCCCCCATCGCGGATAGCCTTGGACTTTCGGTGGAGGCCGTCACCGCTGCCCTCGTCCTCTTGGCGGACGGGGCGCAACCCGTGTTCGTCGCGCGCTACCGACCGGAACGAACGAAGACGCTCTCGCTTCGTGACCTCGAAAGGATCCAGGCCCTTGCGGCGCAAGCGGTCGCGTTCGAGTTCAAGCGGCAGGAGTTGGTCGCCGAGGTCAAGCGACGCAAGCTGGATCGCGGTCACCTCCTCGATCATCTACGGTCCGCTCGCGAGCTCGTCGATCTCGATGACGTTCGGAGTCTGTTCAAGCGTCGACGACGAGGTCCCGCAGCAAAAGCACGCAGTGCCGGTCTCGGTCGCGTCGCGCGGGCGCTTTGGACTCACGCGTGCCCTCCCGAGATAGTCGAACGCATCATCTTCTTCAACGAGCACGACGCACGCGGCGAAGGACCGGCGACGGGCGACGAAGCGCAAGATGACGATGTCGAGTTGGTCGAGTTGGTCGAGTTGCAACACGACGCTGGGATCGCGCCGAGTGGGTTCGATCCAGAGTCGGATGCAAGACACGACGATGCCGACCTCGATGGTGCCGAGTTCGTCAGCTCGGATGAGCCGTCCGATGACGTTTCGGAAATCGAGTCCGTCGGAGACGAATCGATCGGCGTAGCAGCGACTGCGACCGCGGAGGATGGCGAGCCACTCGAAACCTCCGCCCCTTCAGGGACTGAATGGGCCACGACCGACGAGGTCGGTCCGGGAACCGAAGAAGCGCCCGTGGTCGTACACTTGGACCCGACCGAGGTCGAAGCGAGCATCACCGCGGACTCGATCGGGGACTTCCCCCATGCGCTCGGCGGCGCGCGAACGATCTGTGCCGAGCAGATGGGGGACTCACCCGCGTTGCGCGGAGCCTTGCGTCAGCTCCTCCTGACGGAAGCGAAGCTCGTCAGCGTGAAAGCCTCGGAGAAGGGCGACAAGGCCGGTCGCTACGATCGCTTCGCGAATCTCTCCGAGCCTATCGCTCGAGTACCCGCATCGACGCTGTTGGCCCTTCATCGAGCTGAGCGTGAAGGTCAGATCCGAGTCGATCTCGAGATCGAAACCGAACGAGTCATCGAGAAGATCGTGACCGAGCTCCGCGTCGACACCGAAAAGGCACCGGGCGAAGAATTGCTGCGTGCGGCGGAGGAAGCCTGGAGGCACGGTTTGGGCAAGACTGTGCGAGCAGGGGTTCGCAAGGTCCTCAAGCGTCGCGCCGATCTCGAAGCGATCGCCGAGTTCAGCGGAGCGTTACGCCCCCTGATGATGGCGCCAGCCTATGGACCGAAGGCAGTCCTCGCGATCGATGCCGGGCATCAGAACGGCTGCCGTGTGGCGATGCTCGATGGTCAAGGTCGGATCGTCGCAGACGACACGATCTTTCCATTGCCGCCCAAGTTGCAGGTGCCTCAGGCGAAAGCGCGCATCGCCGAATTGTGCACGGAGCACCACGCCACGGGGATCGTGGTCACGAGTGGGTCCGGCGGTCGCGACGTGGAACGGATGTGCCGCGAGTTGGTGCGCGAAACCGAAGCGCTGCAGGGCATCGTCGTGATGTCGCTCGATGCCGACACGGCCGCTCTACACGCGAGCAGCCGCGCCGCCAAAGACGAGTTCCGCGAAGCGGATGCAGCCCTACGGCGTTGTGTTGCCGCCGGCCGCCGCGTGCAGGACCCGTTGCTCGCGCTCATCCAGATCGATCCACGCAAGCTGGGGCTCGGTCAGCATCAACACGAAGTGGACCAAGAAGAACTTCGCACCGCGCTCGAGCAAGTGATGGTCTCGTGCGTCAGTGAAGTGAGCATCGATCTCAACGCGGTCGGGCCCGAAGTTCTGCCGTGGGTTGCGGGGATGTCCCATGCATTGGGCAAAGCCGTGGTCGGCTTCCGCGAAGCAAAAGGCCGGCTGCGAAGCCGAGCCGAACTGCTCGAGATTCCCGGGTTCGCTGGCAAAGCCTTCGAGCAAGCCGCCGGTTTCTTGCGCGTGTTCGAGGGCGACAATCCTCTCGACACCACGATGATCCACCCCGAGCGCTACAGCCAAATCACCGAGATGACGCGGGATCTCGGGGTCACGGTGAAGGACCTCATCGCCAACGACGAGCTCATCGCCAAGCTCGAACCCGAACGGTATCTCGGGAAAACGGGGATCTCTCGCGAGCCGCTCGGGCGGGATAGCTACGAGTTCCTCGTCGAGGAGCTCCACCACCCGGGACGCGATCCCCGTCCACCGTTTTGCACGGCCGAGTTCCATCCCGATCTCAAGGAGTTCGAGGACCTCAAGGTTGGTATGGAGCTCGAGGGACTCGTCACCCACTTGGCGTCTTTTGGCGCGTTCGTCGATGTCGGGATCGCCCAAGAGGGACTCGTCCACGTCAGCGAGCTCAGCCACGGCTTCATCTCGAGCCCGCTCGAGGCCGTGTACGTGGGTCAAAAGGTCAAGGGCCGCGTCATCGAGATCTCGCCCGATCGCAAACGGTTCAGCCTCAGCCTGAAAGCCCTGCTGCCGCGTCCCGAACGTCCGGCCAAGAACGACGGCAAACCAAACCGCCGACGCAACAACAACAAGCCCAACAAGGGCGAGGGCGCGCAGGCCAAAGGCAAAGGCGGTCGTGGCGGGCCAGGCAAAGGGCGCGACGACAGGCAGCAACAGGGCGGCGGCAACAAGCAGCGTCCCAAAGAGCGAACGTTGGGCTTCCGCCTCGATCTGAGCGAACTCGCCGAACGCCTCGAAAAAGGCTGAGCGACCCACCGGACCGCACCGAGAGGCGCGGGAAGGCAGCTTGGCTGCCGTAGCGAGGGGCCTTTGCGAAAGGCCCCTTGGAGACTATTCGGCTTTCGCGAGGTCCTCGAGGGCGATCCGGGGTGCCTCGGGATCGTACATGCGCGCCATGATCGTGAGCGGTTGGTTGACCGCTTCCACCCGCAAGATCGACGCAGCAGGGGCTACCGCCGTCGCGAAGTTGAGCGGGCAGCATTCTTTGTGTTGGGTTCGGTCCCCGTCCTCGATGAGCAGGGGTACGCCGTGCGATCGGCAAATGAGCGGGCGTTCGTCGTAGACCGAACAACCGTGATCGATGAGCATCGGACAACGATCCGCCCACGCGGGATCGACCGCTTGAGCGCGAACCCGAGCACGGATCGCCGTGGGAAGGCGGGCGAGGGCACGGCCGATCCCCTCGGCCTCGATCGAGAACACGCTCAGCCGAGCATGGCAGCAGCTGTCGCAGCCCGACCGGCATTGCATGGCACCGGGGGTTCGATGGAGCGCGCCGTGAAAGTGATCGTCGACCCGCCTCCGCAAGATCACGAGGGCCGCGGTCGCATCAGTGCGGGCCGTCATCGAGCTTTTGCCCCCGCAGGACCGACGCGATGAACTCGTGGGCTCGATGGGCGGCAAGCGGATCCTGCGGACTGAAGCTCACCCCTCCGACATAGGCATGACCGCCGCCGCCGAACCGTTCGCAGAGCAACGCGATGTCGTGCTCGCGCTCTCCCCGTGGCATCCACGGATTGTATCCAACCGAGATCTTGAATCGACCATCCGGCCCGGTACTGAGGCCGACGAGGTACCGGAGCTCGGGATACAGGTAGTACGCGATGAACTTGTTGTAGGACCGCGGCGGTTGATCGCTGAAATCGTAGATCCCGACGCCGTCGTGCACGCGACAGCGGTGCCGCATCAGCTCGATGTCTTGCCGATGGCGATCCGTTGCAGGCTCTACGACGGCCCGGACGTAGCTTGCCTCGGCGAGGGTCGCGAGCGGTATCTGCTCAAGGTCGGCCACGAAGGCTTGCGCGAGTTCCGGATCGGAGTTGTGTTCGACGAACGTCATCAAGCGCATCGGTGGACGATCCAGCTCGACCGGAATCGTCGGCGACGCGAAGTTCGCGGAGTCGATGATGTCAGCCCAGGTGATGAGCTCCTGATAAGGAGATGGATCGAAACCGAACCGCGTGCGGCCGACTCGGGCGAGATAGCCCGTGCAGCTCGGCGCCGAAGGATCGTGAAAGCGACGGCCGCTCGTATCTTGGCGAAAGTGCTCTCGCTCGCCTGGGAGTTGAAACGAGGAGCGATGATGATCGAAGAACCATCCGAGACCGGGCCGCGCGGTGTAGCGAAAATCGACGATGGCAGTGTCGTCCGCTCGGAAGTCGCTGTCCTCAAATGGGTCACCCCGGCGATGGGGCTTCGGAATGAACCGAAAGTCCGCATGACCAGAAACACACGTCCGATAAAACGCTGCGAACAAGGCCGCGCTTGCAGCGCCGTCGAAACAGGCGGCGTGGTGTAGCACGTGAACGCGCACGAGGAATGGACGGTAACAGGCTTTTGAGCCACCGACTCCATGTCCTTAGGTCAGGTCGACCCAATCCCGGACACGTCTGCCCTATCCGTATGGGGTGTATGGAGGGGATGCACGACTAATCGCGGGCGAGCACCATGGGGGCCGGCGACGAAATCGAGAAGACGCCGGGTCCGACCCGTTCACCTCCGGTCCCCGGGGCCGCTTCGCGTTCACGGGTCCAGATGAGGACCGTCGCCCTCGCGCCTCGGGCGCGACCGGGGGTGACCTGGAATTCGCGGGTGGTCGCGCTCGCGGGTGGTTGGAAGGCCAAGAGAACGCCGTCCTCATGAAGGACGCCCAGCGTGCGACCATCGCTCACGAAGAGGTTGCAGGTTCGATGGGCCCCGGTGATCTGCGACCGAAGCTCGCGAAGGGCCTCGCGGATGATTTGCGGAGGAGCGAGCGCGGTCCCGAAGCCACCGCGTCGATACAGCGCGGCCATGAACCCGAGGAGGAGCATTTCGCTGTTGGTCTTGCCTTGTGCGTCGCGACCGAGGAAGTCGGGCAGACCCGAGCGCAGTCGCTGCCGCAACGGTTCATCGAGGGGCGTGCCGGTCTCGACCGCCACCCACCGTGGAAACCGGGCGGTCCGAACGACGTCGCGCGGGGCCGAGTCCGCTTTGTGGCCGCTCGAAAAGATGGCAACGGTGCACGCCGTAGGGGTGCGAAGGAGATCGTCGATCGGGTCCGCGTCCAACCCTTGAACCATGGGGCGCGCTTGGACCAGCGTCTCCATACCGCTGACGGTCCCAATGCTCCAACCGAACAATCGATGATCGTCTTGCGGGTTGGACCGATAGCCCTGCAGATGCCCTCTCATCAGCTCTTCGACCCATGTTCGGCCCCAATGGGGAGTCGTTGGACGGGAATCTACCAGCGCGGCAATCGTGATCGCGGGCACGTGATGAGAATAGCAGTGGCCAACGCAGAGAGCTTCGACTCTTCGACGCATCCGCTTTTTTGGTCGGTCGACGGTGCGCGCATAAGTTGGACACGATGGTGCGACCTCCACGTGGGACGACAATGTTGGGCGCCGGAGGCGGGACCGGTCGAACGATCGCAATGTGGTGGGTCAGACTGAGCGCCTGCACCGCGATGGCTTGCGCGGGACACTCGGACCAGCCACCGGGGGAGCCCGAACGGAGTGGAGCGGACAAGTACTACGACGTGGCCGTAGGTTCTTTTCACAATGGGTTATTCGAGGATGCGAAGGTACAACTCGACCGCGCGCTTCGAGATGACCCCAAGCATGCCGATTCCCACTACCTCAGAGGGGTGCTGTTCCTTCAAGAAGGGAAGGCAATCGTGGACTCGATCGAGATCGAGCAGTGCCTCGTCGATGCAGCCGCGGATCAACAACGCGAGCGCGCCGAAGAGTTGCACCTCGCCTCCGAAGCTGCGTTTTCCGCCGCCGTGAAAGGCTACCCGGAGGATGGAGCCGGCCGTGGCCGCGCATTGAACTCACTCGCCGTCGTCGCGCTCTTCTTCCAACGCTACGAAGACGCCATCGAGCACTCGCGGGCCGCCCTCGGGGTGCAGTTTTACACCGATCGCTACTCGGCCCTATCCAATTTGGGCTGGGCTCATTACAAGCAAGGCGATCTCGTCTCCGCGACCGCAGAACTCCGCCAAGCCATCATGCTGAACCCAGAGTATTGCGTGGGTCACTATCGGCTCTCGCAGGTCTATCTCGAGAATGGTCTGGTCGAACAAGCCTTGGAACATGCCGGCACCGTGGCTCGAAACGAACGTTGTCCGATCCAAGACGCTCATCGGATCGAAGGGGTGGCGTTTCGTCGTTTGGCCCGCGAAGAGGAGGCCTCGGCCGCGCTCGTCGGCTGCATCGAGGTCGCTCCGAAGAGCTGTCTGTCGGAAGACTGTCGCCAGCTTTTGGGACCGGAATGGGCTTCTCGCCTTCCAAACGGGGATCATGGATAACCCGCGGATCGCGCCATGATGAGACAGCTTGCCCAACCTGGGCCGGATGTCACAAACTCGCCGCAATGCAGGTCGAGTCCGGACGGTTGCGTGTCGTCGCTTCTAACGAACCCCGAGAAGAGCCTGCCCTCCCCGTGGACTCCGATCTGGCCGAGGTCCCATCACCCGGCCGCTACATTCGCGAGCAACGTCAGCGCCGGGGAATGAGCGTCGAGCAACTCGCCGCGGCCACGAAGATCCCGCGGGCGAGCATCGTGATGTTGGAGGACGATCGATTCGACGAGCTGCCCGGCTTGGTGTTCGTCAAAGGGTTCCTTCGCTGTTGTGCTCGAGCCCTCGAGATCGATGCCGATACGGTCATGGAGCTCGTCTACGACCGGGAGCGTGCCCGGTTGAACGCGAAACGCCGTGAGAGGACGGTCGTGCTCCCCGAGCTCCATGGGGCTCCGCACGATGCCGCGGCGCGTTGCTCTCCCCCGAGATTGCGCCGCCCCTCGACCTCGGCCGAATCGCCGCTCCAACGCGTCGTTGCGACCCTTCCCACCCCAACGACCTTGCTTTGGGTCGTGGTGGTCGCACTGGTCGCCATGGTGCTAATGGCGGCCTTCAATCTCATGGGAGCGGCCGGGATCGGCTCGGCAACCTGACCTCACCCCCAAATGGGGCGGGGCGAATGTCGAGCTCACTCTCGCGGAGGCTCAAAGGGGCCTGAAAGACGTCGGCCCCTGGGCCGCGGATGAGTCATGCTTTCGGCGCGATGCCGGGGCGTACACGCAAGATCGCAATGATGATCGCGGCACTCGTCGACGTGGGCGACAAGCATCGTCTCCGACGGCTGCTCGAACGCCTCGATGACGTGAAGATCGCGGCCCAGCTCGACAACATGGACGGACCGAGCACGTTGCGGGTCTTGAGCATGCTGCCGGCCGATCGGCGTGCCTTGGTCGTCGGAGCGATGCGCTACGAAGCGGCTGCACTCGTTCTCGCCCAACTCGCCCTCGAAGCAGCCGCGAGTCTCGTCGACGATCTGAATACGGATGACGCGGTCGACATTCTCGGTCGTATCGACAAAGACAAACTCGCCCAGATCCTCGCTCGTCTCGATCGCGATGACGCCGAAGAGCTCGAAGCGCTGCTCGGCTACGATGAGCGTTCCGCTGGCGGGATCATGTCGCCGGACTACTTCTCGGTCAGTCCCGACGCGACCGTAGCCGAAACGCTCGCTGCGATTCAGGCCTCCGACGACGTACCTGCGGGGGCTTTCCACGTCTATGCCATCGATCCCGACGATCGGTTGGTCGGCGTGTGCTCGCTGCGAGATCTCGTCATCGGCCGGCCCACCCAACGGATCGCCGACCTGATGGACACCCAAGTGGTGACCGCGAAACTCGACCAGGATCAAGAAGAAGTCGCCGATCTGGTGAGCCGGTACGACCTCGTGGCGATCCCCGTCGTCGATGCGCAGAACCGCATGGTGGGGATCGTCGAGGTCGACGACGTCGTCGACGTCATCCGCGAGGAAGCGACGGAAGACATCCTCAAGATGGCGGGTGCGGGCGAAGCCCTGGCCGAGGCACGCTCGTTCGTCTCGAGCTTCCGCGCGCGCTGGCGTTGGCTCGGGGTCGCGGCGGCCGGCGGGCTCGTGGTCGCGACCAGCTTGTCCGGTTTCCAGACTTCGCTCGCCGAGAAGCCGGCCCTCGCTTTGTTCATGCCGATCGTCGCCGGGATGGGCGGCAACGTGGGGATCCAGAGCTCTACGATCGTCGTTCGCGGTTTGGCGGTCGGCTTCGTCGAGACGTCGCGGGTCCGGCGACTCATCCTCCGCGAGGTGGGTCTCGGGGTGGCCATGGGACTCGTGTACGGGGTCCTCATCGCGGTCGTCGCGTCGAGCCTCGGCTTTCGGGCGGACGCGGCCGAACTCGGTCTCGTCGTTGCCGGGGGCACTCTCGGGTCGATGACCATCGCATCCATCGTAGGGACCTGCACGCCGCTCATCCTCGATCGCTTCGGGGTCGACCCGGCGATCGCGAGCGGTCCCTTCGTCACCGCCTCGGTCGATGGGATGGGGCTCCTGTTTTACTTCTGGCTCGCGAGCGTGCTCGTCGGCGTCGGTTCGTAGCCGCCGTGCCCCCGACCCAGACTCCGGCGATCGTCATCGACGCCCGACCGCTCGGCGAGGCGGATCTGTTGGTCGTGCTCCTAACCCCGACCTTGGGCAAAGTCCGCGCGGCGGCGGCGAACGGTCGGAAGAGCCGGCGGCGATTTGCCGGTGGCTTGCCGAGTGGTGGACTCGGCGAAGCGGAACTCAGCCCAGGTCGGAAGCACGATTCGCTCTTTCGCCTCGATCACTTTCGTTTGCGCTACGACATGTCCCCCGTCGGGCGTGACCTCGATCGATTCGCGTATGTCGCGTACCTTTGCGAGCTGACCGATGCCCTCGTGCACGAACCCGAGGGCGATCCACGACGGTTCGTGGCCCTTGCCGAAGCCATTCATCAGGCCGCGTTCGAACCGATCGATCCCGGGATCTTGCGCCGCTACGAGCTTCGACTGCTCGAGAGCTTGGGCCTGCTGCCCGCGCTCGATACCTGTTGCATCTGTGGCGCGTCACTGCAGCCGGCGCTCGAGGAGGCCGCCTTCGATGGTACTCGTGGCGGAACCCTGTGCCCCCTCCACGACGAGGGGTGCCCGCGGATCCCTTCGGCCGTGCTCGTGCTCGCGCAAAACCTGGTCGCGGCCGACGACCCGAGCGGTTCACTCGCAGAGTTGCGAGCGGCACTGGTCTCGCACCGCCGGGCCCTGCGAGACTTGAATCTGGCGCTCGTGCGCGAGCACCTGCGACGGCCGCTCCGGTCGCTCGAGTTTTTTGCCCAACTCGCTCCGTCCAGTGGACGACCCCTCCGATCCGGGGCTGAGGAGGACTCGTGAGGCTGTGATACCTTTCGCGCCAATGATGGTGGCCCGCCGTTTCGCCTGCCGAGCCCGTTCACGCCTGTGGCTGGTGGCTTGCGGCATGCAGGCGCTCCTCGGATGCGAGGAGCGAAATCCAGGAACCGACCCTCTGACGGACCAGTTGTTTTTCCCCCAGGGGCTGCTGCTCGACCCACGCACGCCGCTCGACGCTCCGGCCCGCTACTTGATCGTGAGCAGCGGAAACAACAACCGTGCCTACAACTCGGGAATCATTTTGGCGATCGATCTCGACCGGTTCTTCGCGGCGTGGGCCGTCGATCCCGATCGCGATCTCAGCATTTATCCTTATTGCGAAGTCGATCCCGACGACCCCGAAGGCGAGACCGTCGGTCGTTGCGTCCGCGATGTTGGAGCGAGCATCGACGCGCTGCATCCCTGTCGCCGACTCCCGTTGCAGCCACGCGTCGTCGAGTGCGACGAGGCTCCGTTCATCGTCGGTGCAGGTGCTCGGATCGGAACCTTTTCCACGCAAATGGCGGCCGCGCGACGAGGTCCGACGCCGCAGCTATGGATCCCGGTCCGTGGCGAACCGAGCATCACGTTCATCGATATGCTCGGATCGCCCGACACTCCACCCGAGTTCGAATGCGAACAACCCGAAGACGACGAACGTTGTGCGGAGAACCATCGCCTCAGCCATCTCCGCAACGACCGGGGCCTCGAAGCGCTGCAGCGCGAACCATTCACCATCATCATCGATGAGTCCGACACCTTCCGCTACGCGTACATCGCTCACTCGGCGGGAGCCCGCCTCTCGATCATCGACCTCGATGGCCTGCAGATCCCCGGAGAGGAACCCGGCGTCCGAGATGGCCGGCCTGCGATCGTGAGCTCTCCTGCGCTCTTCACTCCCGTCGGAGGGACCAGCTTTTCGGGAGGGTATGGGATTGCACGGCGTCCTTGCGATCCGGCGAGGTCTCCAACCCTCACCTTGGGCTGTGAACGACCGCTCGTCTACGGCAGCTTCCGTTACTCGTTGTCGATCACGAGTTTCACCGTGGGGGGTCTCGACCTTTCGGACGCGGGCGGCTCGGTTCGCTGCGGAGCCCCCAATGAGCTCGGCGAACCCGGGGTCGTCGACTGCGAAGCGACGATTCAATCGTTTCGCCAAGTGGCGATCGGTGGCCTCGACCTCACGAATCCGGTCAGCACGGCACTCGGGGACGTCGCGTTCGCGGATGCTGCGGGCGAGGATCTGCTCGTCTTGCAAACCAATCCGGGGGCGCTGATGCGGGTGAACACGTCGCTCGACGAGCGCTCTGCACCGTACGATACCCCGTCGGGTCCCCCCCTCGAGCTGTGCGACGAACCCAATCGGATGAGGGTGTGGCCGGAAGAAGGGCTGGCCTTCATCAGCTGCTTCGACTCCGCGAACGTCTATGCGGTCGACGTGAGGGCGATGCGGCTCGTCGATGTCATCGTCACGGGGACGGGTCCCAACGAGCTCGCCCTCGATCCGATTCGTAAGATGTTGTACGTCGCTCATACCCTCGAAGCCTCGATCGGGGTGATCGACGTGGACCGAACGCGGCCCACCTATCTGAAAGAGGTCGGTCGCATTGGGTTGCAGGAGCCATTCTCGCAGTGAAAACCAGAACCCTGCCCGGCGCGCTGTGGCTCGCCCTTGCTTGTTCGAACACGATCCTCGGGTGCACCGAGCAACCGAGCGTCATCGTTCCCAATCGCGTGCTCGATCGTCCGATCGACTTGGCGATCGGCTGTTACCGCACCCGTGAAGGGGTGGTCGAGGCCGTCGGCCTCGACCAGTGCGAGCTCAACGGTCGTCCCAAGCCGCGCTGCAACGATGAATCGGCGAACCAACTCGTCGGGTTCGTCGGCAACTCCGGCCGCAACGAAGTTGCCTTGTTCCGTCGCTGCGATCGAGAGTCCGCGATCGTCGATCTCGATCCGCAGACGCCGGGATACAGCTTGCTGCCCGTCGGACGGATCCCGACGCGCATCATCGCCACCCGCGGTGGCTGTGCGGTCGCTACGGCCAACGTGGGAAGCTGCGACTTTTCGCGGATCGATGGCGTCGGCTTGGCCGCGTTCGCCCTCGACCATGCGATCAAACCCACGGTGGGAGGACTCGTCTCCACGGTCGTGCCCCACCTCGGGAACGGCGATCCACTCTCCGCCAAACCGGGCGACATGATCGCGGGCCGTGGCGGCTCCGAGTTGCCCTCGAGTGACGACGGAGGATTCGGCGAAGACGGCGAGGGCCCGTTGGCTTGTGGCGATGGAGCGAGCGACACGATTTACGCGACGTTCCCGTCGTGTCAGCTCGTCGCCGAGATCAGTCTCGCGACGGGCGAGATCCTCCAAAGCCGTCGATTCGTCACCGGATCCGATGGCCGGATCGAAGTCGAAGACGGCGGGCTGGACCCGCAATGCCCGATCGACTGCCCCGCGCAGTTTCCCAACGCTGCCCTCCCGCCGCGGGATCCGATCGATGCCGCCGGCTTTGTCCCGGCCGCCTTGACCCTCGTCGCACCGGTTCCAATACCCACGAGCGACGGGGAACCGAGCACCGAAAACTGGATCAACGAGACCGCGCTGTTCGTGGGCGGACGCAATGCCGACGACATCTTCGAAATCCGCGTGGACGAAGACGGGCAGTGGGCCGAACCGGGCGAGACCCGGCGTCTCGCCCTCGAGGACCCCCGCGGGGTCCTGGCCATCCGACCGACTCCACTCGTCCCGCTCGTAGGAAGCAGCGGAACCAACGAGTTGTTCCAATTCCTCTACGTCGTCGCCGGAGACGGCTCCACGCATGTCGTGAGCCGGTCCCCCGATCCCGAGGTGCTCGGGGTCGAATGTGACACCCAGGTGGATCCGTCGCTGTTCGGTGGAGTCATGCCGGCATGCACCGAGATCGTCCCCGATGCCCCACAGCCCGATGCCGGACGACGGCCGTTTGCCGCGGGACCCGGGATTCGTGTCGGCGGCGGGGCTGCGATCACCGATTGGGCGTTTTTCGATTACGTTCCAAGCGACTCCGAAGACAGCAGCATCGACGAAGACCAAGGCGGGGCGCCATTCGGGACACCCGATCCGCAAGTCGTCGGAGTGGGCATCACGAGTTTCGGGCGCGTCATCTACGCAGCGATCGACCAGTACCAACAGGCCGAGAAGGACACGACGATCGACCCCTTGAGGTTGCTCGATGTCTCCATCCCTCCGCACAGTTTGTGGCCGCAGGTCGATCCCACCGCCGATCCCGGGGGCGATTCCGGAGCGTTGGTTGCACTCCCGAATGTGGAAGACCAAGTGCCGACCCGCGTGTTGTCCGGCCCCGACGATTCCACGCAGGTTTTGGCCCCGACCCTGCGCCGGATCGATCTCGCGTACGCGCTCGTCGAACCCGCCTCGAACGAGCTCGAAACGATCTCGAGGGCGTTTGCGGTCGGTCCCGAGGAGGCCGAAGCCTCCGGCGCGGACGCGCTCGCGAACATCGATCGGCTCGGTAGCTACTCCGAAGACGACGTCGAGACGACGCTCTACACCCAGCCGGTCCCGCGCGTGGCGGTCCGTGACTACCGTCAATGGGTGTTCGGGAACCAGACTTGGTCGCTCGATTGGGAGGGTTCGATTCCGGGGACCCGCAGTGCGACCGGACGCCTGGAGTGTGATCGCGAGGTGGAAGGCTTTCGCGGCGCGCTGTGTGCTCTCGACCCCAACGACGACCGTGCCGCGTCGCGCCTGGTCGACGAGAGCGCGGCATTTTGTGATGCCGGGGTACTCGCGGGCGACAAGGTCGTCTTGCTCGGCTGCCAGACCGACGCGGAATGTGGGCTCGGGCAGCGTTGTTTGACGGAGCCGACCGCCGCATCGACGGCGACGGGCATTTGCATCTCGGCCGGTGCGTTCGAGGAGCGCTACGAAGAACTGCGGACATTTTGTGCGCCCTTCATCAACGATCCGTGCGGTCGACCTCGACGCGAGTTCCTCATCACGCGTGCCTTCCAGAACTACCTCGAGCTGCAAGCGATGGACGTGGAGGAGCAATCGTTTCTCCGCATCGTCGAGTCCGAAGACGACCCGGAAGCGCCGGTCGAGTTCAACGAGCACGTCGACCGGTTCACGTGCTTGCCGTTGCTCACCGACGAGACAGCACCCAAGGTGGCTTGCGACGAGACCCTCCCCTGTGCGGAGGGCGAGACCTGTGCGGTGGATGGTGTCTGTCGACGCTGCGCCGCCGGTGAGCCCGATTGCCTCGACTGTGACGACGACAGCGACTGCGTCGACGATGCCGCGTCCGGCGGTGACTTCGGCCCTGACGCGATCTGCAGCGACGGTCGTTGCCGACGGCCGTGCGAGCCGGGCGAAGCCGAGTGCACCCTCGCCCCGCTGCCGGGGTCGATGTGCTTCACGGAGCTCATCGACTACGTCGTCCGCGCGCGCCATAGCTTCCTCGTGACCGGCAATCCGACGGCACCGTTCTTTACCGATCGCGTCACCACGCGAGCGGCTGCGCTCGGGGATACGGGCCCATTCGCGGATGAATGCGTCGAGGATGATCGGTTCTCCCGGTTGCTCACGAGTCGGCTCCGTCTCGGGGCCGACGAAGAATCGACCTGGAACGATCCGGCGTATCCAATCCTCGACTGCCCGAACGGAGGCGCGGACCAAGCAGGGCCGGGCGATCCCAATCCCTGCAGGATCACGACGACGCGGAGCTCGAACCCGAACTCACGGTTCCACGTGTTCGAGTTTCGCGGTCAGGGAGATACGCCCCCCGAGGAAGGGCGTGTAGAAGCCATCCGGTTCTCCAACCCGTTCATGTCGCTGACGCTCGACCTGACCAACCTGCTCGCGCTCGGACTCGGTCCCGAACAAGTCCCCGACGTCGCCTGGCCGACCGCGTTTGCCGAGTTCAGGCGAGCACGCATTCCCGAGGGCTACCAGGAATACTTTCAGGCGGAAGGTGGATACAGCCCGTGGTCCGAGACTGTGGTCGGCGGCGAAGCTCCGCTCATCTATCCGGTGCGCATCGTTCCGGAAGCCGGGGCCAATGTCGCGTATGTGGTCGATGCCGGAGGGCGCGGTGGAGCGCTCGGTGTCCGGGGTCAGGTCTTCCGTATGCTCGTGGACCAGGTCGATACCGGAGCCCTGGCCGACATCGAATTCCAGGTCCAATGAAGCCGCGGCTCGAGGGACTCACGAACGGACGGTGGCCCCGAGCGTATCGTTCGTGCGCGTAGGCATTGCCGCGAGCGATCGCTGCATGCTTGTTCGAAAGAGGCCGCTCGCAACGTTCTCGGACACGCCGCGAACCGATCGGTGCAGTAGCGCCCAAGCGACCTGATCCGAGTCTCGCGATCGCGAGCCCCTGGGGATGAGTTCCTCGGAAACTGAGGTACGATCGAAAGAGGTGCCGCCGATCAAGCTCAAGCTGGGCAGCAAGACCATGGCCCTGCTCGAAGGGGAGCACGATGTGGGCCGCCAGGCCGACTGCTGGTTGACCCTCGAAGACGAGCATGCTTCCCGTCATCACGCGCGATTCGTGGTCAAAAACGAACGCGCGACGGTCGAAGACCTCGGGAGTCGTAACGGAACCTTCGTCAACGGCCAACGTCTGCGCGGTCGCAAAGCCCTGCACGATGGCGATGAGATCCGGATCGGTCGCGAAGTCATCGCGGTCATCTCGGTCGAACCCACCGACGATGCCACGGACGATCTGCGGAGGACCTTGGCGCCCGGCGAGGACGCTCAGTTCCCCGAGCTCGTCCAGCAACTCGTCGACAAGAGCATCAAATCCGGCAAGCTGAAGGATGCCGAACGGTACGCGCTCGCGCTCGTGAACCAGGTCCACGGGTCGACGATCGACCAACCGATGGCGGAGGCGTGCATCGATTGCCTCATCAAACTCGCTGCGGCGACCGGAGCCGGGACGTGGATCGATCGGCTGTTCGCGCTGCTCGCGACCGAAGGATGGTTGTTGGACGAACCCTCGGTCGAACGCGTGCGTGAGGTGATCGATCGGGTGTCCCGCATCCCCGGACAGGGTTTGCGAGACTATGAGCGCCGACTGCGAACGTTGCGCAAAGAGGGGGTCGAAGTCCCGGCCCGCCTCAACACCGCCGTCGCCGAGATGTCCGACGCCTACGGCGAGCCCTGATCCCCGCCCGCACGACGCACGACGACGATCCCCGTGCGGTTGTTCTTGGCTCGGCCCGCGGTCGTCAAGTTGACGGCGACTGGACGCTTGGCCCCGTATCCCTCGGCCGCAATGCGGCTCGGGGAGACGCCCTTGTTCACGAGGTACGCCTTGACGGCGTCGGCACGGGACTGCGAGCGAGCTTCGGCTGCCCCGCGATCGTCGGTGTCCACCTCGATGCGAATTTCTTCGATCTCTCGGTGATATTGCAGGAATGCGGCCACCTGATCGAGGAGCTCGTGGCTGCTTTCGGCCACGTCGTCGCCCTGGTAACGGATCCCCTTGGCCAACTGGATGCGGCGGCCCGCACCCGTGACGAGCGGGGTTTCGGGGGGCTTGTCGAGCGTGAGGATCTCGTCGAGTGGGGTCTCGCCGTCATCGCTCACCTCGAACGTGATCGTCTTGTCGACGTAGCCTTCGGCCGACAGCGTGCCGCGATAGCTCCCGACGTAGAGCTCGAGCAAGATGACGCCGCTCGCATCGGAGTTGAAGCCTTCGTCGACTCCTTGCCCGACGATGTGGATCCGGGCCTGGAGGCCTTGACCGGCGTCGTTTCTGATCATGCCGCGGACGAGGCCGGTCGGCGGAGCCGGCATGGTGTCGAGCTGGATCGTCAGCTCGGTGTCTTCCGCGTTCACCACCTCGGCCTGGGTTTCCTTGACGACCTGGCCCTCGAGCAGGACTTGCACACTCACGAGGCCGGGCGGGAACGCGTAGCTCACGAATCCGCCGCTCGAGTCGGTGACGACGATTCCGGACGTGAGCTCCGGGAACTTGATGTAGGCATCGGGGATCGGAGCACCGGCTGGATCCAACACGCGACCGATGATCCGACCTTCGGGGATGGGTGCGGGAGTGGTGGATGGAACCTCGACCTCGACCCGCTTCTCCACGGGCTTCGGATCGAACGACCAACCCAAGCCGAAGATGACCTGCCACGGCGGCACCGGTGGGCCGTATTCGTGATCCGGGGTCGCCATACCGATGTCGAACGCGGCGTCGAGATGCAGGCCCGCAAACACGTTGGCGCGCAACCCCAGCGTCAGCCATTGCGAGCTGCGCGGAGCCGGTCTTGGCTCCTCTTCCGGTCGGGCAAAACGATTGTCACCGGCCGTGGTGACGTCCCAGGACCACTCGATGATCGGGTCGATGCCGAACTGACGCTCCTTGCCCAACCGGATCGGGAAATCGGCCGCGTAGCGCATGCGCACACGGCTATGGTTCGCACCGAGCGAAAACCGAGCGACCTCGCGGCCAATCGGATCCAGCTCTTCGTAGGGCCCGATATTGAGCGAAGAGTCGTAGATCCAGCCAAGGTTGGCGGCGAACCGGAACGGGAACTGGCGAGCGTTGACGTAGCGGGTGTCGATCGCGAAGAGAGCGTCGAACCAGACGTTGACGTTGCTCGTGAACAGGCGGTCGTCGTTGGCGAGGAAACCGATCCCGAGCTGGCCGCCGAGCGCCACGCCTCGACGAAATCGATAGGCTCCCTTGAAGCCGAGGTCGAGATCTCCGAGCGCGAACATCGTCACGAGATCCGTTCTCGGCGTGACCTGATCGCGTTCGTTGCGATTGGCCGACGCGGTCACGGAGGCAAAGATTTCCCCCCACTTGAACGGCGTGAACCCGACCGAGAGCATCCCTCGCACGCGGGCGTGCTGATCGGGCCCATTCGGGCCTTCGTAGAGAAACCCCTGGCGGCGAAAAAAGTCCGTGCTGGCGCGGAAGCGAAACGTGAAGCGGCCGCCCACATCGGGCAAGGTCGTGTAGAAGTGTCCGATCCCGCCGCGACCGGTCGGCATGAGTGGCTCGCGTCGACCCCGAACCATGCCCGGCTCCTTCGTGAGCGCAGGTTCGGGTTCGGGTTCGATCGCGTCCACGGGGGGCAAGGCCGATTCGTCGTCGAGCTCGAGTTCGCGCGATTCGTCCGAGAGTGGAGTTCCGGTCGCGTCGAATACCTCGGCATCCGTGGCGGCCTCGACCTCCGCTTCGAACTCTGCGCTCGCAGCCTCTTCGGCCGCAGCCCCTTCGCCCGCAGGTGGTGAGGCTTCATCGGCCGACGGAGTGGCAGCTGCGGTGCTCTCGGGCGCCGGCTCCTCTCCGGTCGGAAGAGGAGGCGCGGCCCATGCCATCGTCGGAGCTACACCTAGCACCGACACGATCGAGACGCGGACCCACGGCCGACGCATGGCCGGAGCCTCACCGAAGCGTTGGCGACTGTCAAACCGAAGCTGCATGCGAAAACCTAGACCCAATCGATGGAATTCCCGAAGCTCGCCGAACGGGTCGGAGCGGCTCCTTCGTGCGAGAGCGACGACCGTGGTTTCACGCGAGAGGCTTGCACGGCACCATCGAGGCACTTGTTGCCCAGGCTTTTGACCCGCGTCCGAGCAGGTTGGTTGCTCGCGCTCGCGATCTTCTTCTCGGCCCGTGCTTCCGAAGCCAAGCCGTGTCGTCCCGAGGCGGCGATCGAGGCGGTCGAAACCTGGCTGACGATTCACCGCGGTGCTGGCCCGGACGGGCAGGGGGGCCGTCTGCCGCTGCACGGAGCCGTCGTCGAAGGTGTGGCGACGTATCGCCTCGTCGCGCCGGCCAAACCCGGAGAGGTGCTTCACCTCCTCGACTTCACCGGATTCATGCGCGAGGACCCGCTCCAGTTGGACGAAGTCACCATCGGCGGTTACTTATCCGGCCCATTCGACCCAGGTCACCTGGAGATCACCGGCTTTTGGGGGACCGAGACGCCGCTGCGCGAGGGGCCGCGGGAGGATCTCGTGTTGCGCCTACATCCGGGCGTCACGGAAGTGACTCTCCGCTATCGGATCAAGGTGCCGCATCGTTATTGGCCGTTCGGTTGTGTCCGCGATCGCTGCAGTCTGAGTGGGGCGATAGCTCCGCTCCCGAGTGCACCGGCCGAAGGCGGACGGCTGTTGCCGTCGGGGGGGAGGGTGGTCGTGCCGGTGGCGTGGTGGATCCGAGAGGCCGAGTTCAGCATCCCCGGCGAGCGCCGTCCTGATGCCGCTGGACCTGGCACGCTCGACAAGATCCGTCCCGACGAGATCGTGATCGCGGGCAGTCCGGGAGAACGGATCGCCTATCCGAGCGTGTTTTGGGGGCCGCGATGGCACCGGGTGAAGCGGTTCTTCCAAGGGGTCGAGGTCGAGGTCCTCCATGATCGCGTGCGACCGAGCTCGCAGGTTCCCGACGAAGTGTTCGTCCAACCGAGGCGAGACATTCCCGGCCACGTCTTGCGGATCGCGGACGAGCTGCTTGCCTTGCTCGCGCACGCGAACCTCGTCCCCCAACCGGGCAGCAAGCTCACGATCGTTCAGGGCCCGCTCCGCAGCGCCGTTGCGGAAGCCCATCCGGATGTCGCCATCGTCAGCGATCAGGCGATGCAGCTCCTGCCCTTGGCGCGGCTGCTCAAGTTTCACGAAGACGCGATGGCGCGGGCGATCGCCGACGCGTTGCTCGAACACGAGATGCGTGGCCGCCACTCGCCTTCGACCGATCTCTGGCTGACCGGGCAGATGGCCTTCGCCTTGCTCGAACGATGGCGCGCGCTTCGATCGCAACCGGATGAGTTCGCGGCCGATATCTTGCGGCGGCTGACGTTCATTCCCGCGGTCGATCGATTTCTCTACACCAAGCAGGCGGCCTTCTCTTCGGCCTATTTCCGCGGGGTCGAAGACAACCCGCCCTTGCGGTTTCATCCGCTTTGGTTTGCCCACGAGCTCCCGACCGGACGGAGGATCCACGAGAAGCTCTCGGACACGCTCTCCAACGAAGAAACCGTCGAGCTCTACGACGAGCTGTTCGCCCATCCCGATGTCGACCCGAAAGCCGCCGCGGAGCAAGCTTATGGGTTCTCGCTCGATTGGTTTTTCGACCAGTGGCTCGGCCCGTATCCGAGCGTGGATTATGCGATCGAGTCCGTCCGGTCCACGCCTGCGGCGGACGGCTACGATCACGCGATCGTCATCGCCCGGCACGCCCCGGGGCCGCTCATCGAGCCGGTCCAAGTCCTCGTGACCGAGCGACGGGGGCAGCAACACTTTCTCGTCTGGAACGGCGAGTTGGAGCCCGGTGAACCCGCGACCGGCCAGCCGGGCACGGGTCGCCACACGTTTGCCTTGCACACGAAACGACGCATCGAACACGTCCGGATCGACCCTCGACATCGGCTCGTGCAGGTACCCCAACCGCCAAAGGACAACGTCGATCCCGAATTCAACGATCGCCGCCCCGCGGCCTTTCGGTTCCTCTACACCGGCATCAGCCTCAACATCGCGGCCTCGGAGTTGTTCGGGGCCAACACGCTGGCCGACAGTCTGAATGCGATCTCTGGGTTTGCCTCCTTCGAAAGCAGCTTGCGGCGAGACCTGCGGATGAATGGCGACGTCCTGATCGCCCGCGATCGGGAGAGCGACCTCGCAGTGGGCATCGGTGTCCATCGCTGGTTCGGCCGCAAGGTCAACCTGCAGCGACGGCGCGCTCGGATCACGTTATCGACGACGACCGCATGGCTGAGCGATGAATCGCTCGACCCTCGGGGTGGCGTACGGATCAGCGAGCGCTTGAGCATCTCGGACGACACGCGACGGTTTGGGTGGTGGCCCGAGCAAGGGCGCCGGCTGTGGTTTTCGCTCGTTTCCTCGCAGACGATCCGCACCGAAGGCGAGCGGGACCATCGCTACACGATCAGTGTCGACGGCGGCTGGACGCATCTTTGGCGGGTGGCCCACGATCACGTGATCGCGACTTCGACGACCGCGGGGATCCTGTTCCCGATCCGTTCCGAACCGGAGTTTCGCGGCCTCCTACGGGTCGGGGGCATCGGCGGCCTGTCGGGCTATCTCGCGGACGAGGTGTTCGGCCTCGCCAAGGCAGATGCCCAGGTCGAGTACCGTCACGTGTTCTTACGAAACATGCGGCTCAACCTGCTCCACCTCGTATTCCTGCGAGCGATCGGCGGGGTTGCCTTCGTGGGCGCGGCTTCGATCTCGCCCTGCGACGGCTACCGCGGGTGGTTCGGGGAGCGAAGTTACCACGCGCACGCGGGCTACGGTCTGACCGCGCGGTTCTCCGTCCTCGGCGTTTCACTCCAACTCCTGCGCGTCGAGATCGCGGTCCCACTCGTGCGATATCGCAACGTCCAATGCCTCGACCAAACGTTTCCCGACTTCCTCGCCACGCGTCAGGGACTCGACGACGCCACACAATTGCTGCGGCCGTTCAACATCAACGTGTTGTTCGGTAACGCATTCTGAGAGAAGCAGCGCCAACGGCGTGACGATGTCGTCCCGGTTTCGCGGCGTGCGGAACCATCGCGAGTGACGACGCAAGGGAGACCAGGGTAGGCTTGCCATCACCGTGGCCGTGCCGACCGAGCTCTTGCGCCTCGCCGAGACCCACGCGTGCTTTTCCGGCTGTTATGCCGCCGGCAATCGGTCGTTCTGCCTGTTCGATCGAACCGTCGCGCCCGAAATGGCGATCGACATCCAGTGCGAGGATTGCCTCACGTTTCGCCTCGGAGGACTCGCGTCCGCGTTCGCGAGCGGGATGACGCCCTACGTGCTCGCGAGCGAAGTGACCGCGCATCTTCGTCTCCATCGCGGCTACGCGTTGTCGTTTGGCGGCTACCACACCCAAGGGGGTGGTTTTTGGCTGAGCGCCGCCTACTGGTCGACGATCGGCGTGTTCGTGCTCAAGAGCGACCGCGGCCTCCGCTCGCGTCAAACGTCGGATGTCGATCTCTTGGTGCAGGCGTTCAGCACCGGTGTCGCAACGCCGACCGAACCGGGCATGCTCCACACCAATCAGTACGCGGCCCACCGCGTGTTCTTGAACATCCTCTCGCTCCCGCCGCTGACGAGTGCGCAAGCGCTGTTGTCCTCACCGCATGTGTCCCCGACTCCCAAGCGTGGATTCACCGAAGTGACGCTGGCCGAGTACCTCCCGGTATCGCGGCGGAGCTCCACTGTGTCCAAGCGTTCGACGGGTACGATCACCCCCACGTTCGGATCGTCCCGAACGGCGGCGGGCATCATCCCGCGAGCACCGATCCGCTCACCCCAGCTCGGCGATCGTTGTGGTGCGTGCGGGGAGGTCATGGGCGAGCGATGGCTGCTCACGTCGCGCTACGTCGGTTGCGGTTGCGAGTGACGCGTCCCTCACGATCGGATCGAACCCCGATTGCGAGCTCGTGAGGGCTGGCCGAGACGAAGTGCCCAACAGGGCCGACGGCAGCGGCGGGGCCTTGAACTCGAACGGTCGTTCGAACCCGACCGTTCGCCGGATCGAATAAATCTCGCTCGACTTGATCGTGGTGCGAACCAGCAGCTCGCCGACGAGTCCAATGCCGATGAGCTGAATCGCGGTGAGGGTGAGCAGCACGCCCAGCATCAACAGCGGTCGACCCCCGATCTCCGCGCCGAACAGCTTGATGATCGAAAGATAGACGAGGATCGCGAGCCCGATCGCACCGCTCGCGAATCCGGGAATGCCAAAGAAATGGACGGGTCGCGTCCGGAACCGCGTGACCATGAGCACGGTGAGCAGGTCGAGCAACCCGTCGAAGAAGCGTTTGATCCCGTATTTGCTCGTGCCGTGTTCGCGCGCGCGATGGTGGACGACGAGCTCCTCGATGCGAAAGCCTCGCTCACCTGCAAGCACCGGCAAGAACCGATGGAACCCGCCGTAGACCGAAAGCTCGCGAATGCATTCGATCGTGTACGCTTTGAAGCCGCAGTTGAAGTCTCGCAACGGGACTCCGCTCAACCGCCGGACGATGGCATTGAAGATCTTCGACGGCAGCGTCTTGCCGAGCGGATCGTGGCGTCGTTGCTTCCAGCCCGAGACGAGATCGGCTCCTTGATCGATCCGCTGCACGAACTCGGGGATCATGGCGGGGTCGTCTTGGAGATCGGCATCGAGGGTCAGCACGATCTTGCCGCGAACGCGCTCGAAGCCAGCCGCGAGGGCAGGGGACTTCCCAAAGTTGCGACGAAAATGAATCACCGCCACGGCAGGATCGGTGGCCGCGAGTTCGTCGAGCCGTTCTGCCGATCCGTCTTTGCTGCCATCGTCGATGTAGAGGATTTCGTATGAGCGGCCTGTGCGCCGAAGGCCAGCCGTCAGCTCCTCGTGCATCTGTCCGAGCGAATCGCGTTCGTTGTACACGGGCACGACTGCCGAGATCTCGGGATCTTTGGCCTTTGGGCTCATTTCCGCGAGGTTAGCTGAACCGGCGACCCGACGGTGCTTGGAAATAGCGCGCCGTGTCCGGATCGAACATCATCCACCCCATGCAGCGGCTACGGTGGGCGCGCGCGCCGATGGTTCGACTCCTGCCATGCCTCCTGGCCCTCATCGCGCCGGCTCCCGCTGCGGGTGCGACCCCTCCACCCGCATGGGTGAAACTCCACGCGTCCAAAGCGGAACGGGGGCCGGGTCGCTGGGAACGGGAATTCGCGAAGCGAGCGGCCATTTTGAAGGACCAAGCGGGGAGTTCACCCGCGGCGATCCTCGGCCTGCTCGGATTGCTCCCTGAACTGCAGGGCGAGATCGCGACCGATCGGCTTCGCGCGATGGTCCACGGTGTCGCGGAAGACAAGCGAAGGCATCCGCTCGTCCGCTCGCACGCGCGCTGGATCGAGGCCAATCTCCAGCAAGCGGAAGGGCATCGTCGCAGCGCCGAGCGAATCCTCGAGGACGACGGGTTCTTGCTCGCTTGGCAGCTGCTCGGCCCGTTCGACAATGGCGGACGTCGGGGTGAGACGACGGTCTACGCCCCCGAGACGATGCCGTATGAACCGAATCAAAGCTTCGTCGGCAAGCTACCCGGGGAGGCGTTGCTCTGGCGACCAGTCGACTACGCCAGCATCCCGCGTGGCGGCTACGTGTCGCTCGACGATCTGTTGCGCCCGAACGAGGAGGTCACCGGCTATGCAACCTCGTGGGTCCTCGTTCCGAAGGCCACCGACGCGGCTCTCCACGTGGGCAGCGGCGGACCCCATCAGATCTGGCTCGATGGCCAACTCGTGGGCGAAGGCACCGCGTATCGGCCGTTTCACCCGCTGCAGGACACATATCCAATCCATCTCGAAGCCGGATGGAATCGCATCCTCGTCAAGACGAGCGCGCTCGAAGGACCGTGGGGGTTCTATGCGAGGGTCAGCAACGCCCAAGGGGCCCCGATCGAGGGATTGCGGGCGCGGGCCGAGGCTCCGCTCACGTCGCAAGATCGTCGCCCCAGCACGACCAAAGTTCGAACCCACTCGGTCGCATCCCTACGCGAAGCGCTCGAACGTCGCTACGAGACCGCGCGTCCGGGCCGTGGCCGAGCGCGAGCGGGTGCCGACTTGCTCGACTTCTACAGCGTCGTCGATCCGTTCGACAAGGACGACCACACGACGCAAACCCTCGCGCGAGAGCTCGAAGCCTCCTTCGCGACCGCCAAAACGGCCGCGTTGCTCGCTCAACACGAAAGCGATCCCAATGCTGCGATCGCGGCGTTGCGAACCGCGATCGATCGCGCGCGGGTCGAAGGCGAAACGGTCCGACCGTTGCTCGGACAGCTGTTGCTCGAACTCGCGTGGACCGAACGCTCCGTCGGTCTCGAGGACCGCTACATCGCCTTGATCGAAGACGCGGCGGCAGTCGTCCCCGACGATGCGGTCGTCGAGCTCGAGCGCATCGACCAACTGTCGGATCGCGGATATCCGTGGGCCGCGTTGACCTGGCTTCGCGAGCTCGCGGCGCAGAACCCAGCATCCTCGGCGATCGGCACTGCGCTCGCTCTGCGCCTGCAGGAGCAAGGTCATGGGCAAGAAGCCCTCAAGGTCCTGCAAACGCTGGAATCGTTGGCGGCCGGCGACTCGACCGTCATCGCGCACGAGCTCGAGTTGTTGCTCGACCTCGGACGGGCGGACGATGCCGTGGCCCGAGCCGAGGCCCTCGCGGCGGCGAGTCCCGGATTGCCCGTCGCCCACGCCACCGTCGCTCATCTCGAGGAGTCGCACGGCGATCTCGAAGCGGCTCGGGGAGCGTGGATTCGCGCAATCGCCCTCGCACCCCAAGACGCGGATCTGCACGCAGAGTTCGGCCGGTTGCTCGCCCGTCATGGCGACCCCGCAGCCGCGGTCGTGAGCTTGCAGCGTTCGCTCGACCTCAAGCCGCAGCAGCCCGATGTTCGCGACTTGCTCGCGACCTTGCGCGCCGATCCGGGGCAAGACCTGTTCCGCCGCTTCGCGGTCGATCTGGCGGAGATCGCCGAGCGCACGGTTCCCGCGAGTTGGGCGGGTAAGAGTTCCGGCCTCCTCCACCATGCCATGGCGGTTCGGGTGTTGCCGAACGGCCTCAGCGAACGGCTCGACCATCGCGTCATCCGGATCCTCGATGACCGCGGGATCCGAGCCGAAGCCGTGCAAGCCTTCACCTATGACCCGGCGGAAAGCCTGGTCGAAGTCCGTCGCGCGCGCGTCCGTCGACAAAACGGCGCGATCGAGGACCTCGGCGATGTGCGGGTGGTCTCGCTCGCGTCCGCCGGAGACCGCATGTACTACGACCAACGCCAGGTTCGCGTCGTGTTCAGTGGTCTGCGGGTGGGGGACACCGTGGAGGTAGCGTTCCTCCGCCGAGATATCGGGGCCCGAAACATGTTCGAACAGTACTTCGGCGACATCGTTCCCATCCAAGGCATCGAGCCGCGGCTCCGGGTCGAGTACGTGCTCGAGGCTCCACGCAACAAACCGATCGCGTGGAATCGACCCGACGTCGAACGCGAAGCTTCCGAAGATTCGGATTCGGTGCTCTATCGGTTCGTCGCGACCGACGTCCCGGCCGTCAAACCGGAAAACTCGATGCCGGGCTGGACCGAGATCGCCGACTACCTGCACGCGAGCACGTATCACAACTGGAACGACGTCGGCACTTGGTACTGGGGCCTCGTCCACGAACAGCTGGTCGTCGACGACGACATCCGAGCCGCCGTGGCGACTGCATTGAAAGGGTTACCCGCCCAAGCCGATACCCGAGCCAAGGTCGATGCGATCTACGAATACGTCGTCCGCAACACGCGGTATGTCGGCCTCGAGTTTGGCATCCATGGGTACAAGCCCTATCGTACGACCGAGGTGCTGAGCCGCGGCTTCGGGGACTGCAAAGACAAGGCGAGTCTGCTCAAAGTCATGCTCGGCGAGGCCGGGATCGAATCGAATCTGGTGCTGGTGCGAACCCGCGATCAAGGCCAGGTTCCCGCTGAACCCGCTTCGCTCGCAGTGTTCAACCACGCGATCACCTACGTACCTTCACTCGATCTCTATCTCGACGGCACCGCGGAATGGTCCGGACCGAGCGAACTCCCGAGCGGGGATCAGGGGGCGAGCGTCCTCATCGTCAAAGACGGCGCGGGTGCAGAGTTCCGCACGATCCCGATCATCCCCGCCGATCGCAACATCCGAGACGTCGAGCAGACCATTCGCTTGGCCAGCAGCGGTGAAGCCGAGATCGAACACGCGTTCGTCGTGCAGGGCTCGTCCGCGGCCGGATTGCGGGTCGCGTTCCATTCGCCCGAACAACGCAAGGAACGTCTCACCTCCGCGTTCGGTGGCATCTATCCGGGGGTCGAGATCGACGAGGTCGCGGCCCCGGGGATCGACAGCATCCAGCGGCCCGTTCGGGTCGAGGCTCGACTCCGCGCCCCGAAATTCGCCGAACGCCCCTCCGGGGCTGAAGGGGCCGAACGCCCCTTCGGGGCTGAAGGGGCCGAACGCCCCTCCAGGGCTGAAGGGGCTTCCACGGAAGGGGACGCGACGCGCCTGCGGTTCCGCACCTTGGGGCGCGAGTCGACGTTGACGACGGAATGGGCGGCCCAAGCCGAGCGCGAGCATGATCTCATCCTCGACGTTCCATCGATCGAACGGCATCATCTTCGCATTCATCTCCCCAAGGGGTATCGGATCGCTCACATGCCGAGCGGGGCATCCATCGAGGCGGCGATTGGGAGCTTCAAGCTCACGATCGTCCCGACCGACGACGGTGCCTCGGTCGAGAGCGAACTCGTGCTTCGGGATTATCGCGTCAAGCCACAGGACTACGGCGCCTTTCGGGCCTTTCTTCAGAGCGTAGACGAGACGTTGGAGCAGAACTTTGAACTCGAGCCGGCGCGCTAACGAGGTGCTCGTACAGGAGAGAAGAACGACGCGCAGGTGGGACGCCTGCTTCGCGTTGTTCTTTTTGTTCATGGGGCCATCCGCTTGTCGTCCAACGGCCACGCAAGGTCCCCCGGACGATGAAGCTTCGGCTCGGGCTCGAGCCGAAGCGCTTGCGGCCGTGATCGCGGCCGATCCCGAAGGTCCACAAACCGCGTGGGCGCGACGGGATCTCGCGATGTTGCAATGGATCGAGCTCGGTCAGTCCGCGGAAGCCAAGCAAGCGTTCAGCGTGCTCGCCGAAGGCGGCGATCCGATCGCCCATCTGAGCCTGCTCGTCATGGCCGAAGCGCGTCTCGATGCCAAAGCCTTGCGTCATCACGCCTACGCGTTGCTCGAACGCCTGGCGGGCACCGCCCCCTCAGCCCTGGAGGGGCGTGAAGCCCCACAGACTCCCGATCCGACGTTGCAGGCCGCAGCCGAGTACGCCGCGGTTCGCCTCGCCGACGTCCATGGCGAGCTCCCGCTCGACGACGAACGGCTGATCACCTTCTTCGACCCGTTGCCACCGAACGCGTTGCCGTTCGCCGTTCGCCAACCGATCTTGCGCCTCCGAGCGGGTGTCGCCCGTCGGCGTGGCGAGACCGAGGGATCGGGCCGGGACAACGAAGGGTGTGTTCGGGCTTGGGAGGCCGCTCGACTGACCGGCCACATGGGCACCGCCGATCTGCGCACACTCAACGCCGCGTCCTTCGTCGTCGATGAGGACGCCACCGTGTCGCCGCTCGATTGTTCGGTTCGTGTCTGGAACCCATCGCCGAGCGCCGCGGTCCGACGAATCCGGACGTATCTGACGGTTCCCGAGGACGAGCTCATGCTCGACGTCGGCAGCGAGACCCCGATCGTCGTTCGGCTCGACGGCGAGGTGATCCATCGGACCGACAACGACGATCGCTATCCCGTTCGTCGAAGGCGGCTGCGCGCCCACGTCCAACCGGGCGTTCACATCCTCGAGGTGGCTGCGGCCCTCCATAGTGAACATGCCTGGGTCCTCGTCCGCGCCGTCGATGCCGAGGGCCGTCCGCTCGCCGCGACCGCAACGGGAACCTCGAGTCTCGCGCCCGCGTTCGACGGTCGGTCGCTGGAGACGGTCACGTTGACCTTGCCTCTGGACGATGCCTCGGCCGCGTCGGCGCCCCTCTACGGGCCCTTGCAGGATCTGGTCGAGATTTCCGCCCTGCTCGGGGTCGGGGACACCGATCTGGCCGAGAGCCGAATGCCTCGGCTCGGGCTCGCCGAACGGTTTCCAGAAGCTTCGCTCCTGCGCGCGCGGTTCGAACGGGACGACCCCTCGCGTTCGTCCGCGGCTTCGCTCGCGCGCGAGCAGCAGGCGTTGGAGGAGGCGCTCGCCCTCGAGCCGACGCTCGACGCCGCTCGATTGGCGTTGTTGCAGGTCATGATGCGGCGCGGCGACGATCGAGAGGTCGTTGATGCGCTCACGGCCGCCCCCGCGACCGCCCTGCGCGGGCTCGAAGGCGAGCTCTTTCGCATGGGGGCACATCAAGCGCGAGGCGACGAGCACCTGGGGCTCGAAGCGCTC
>Ga0315912_10000847_pt1 | contig 44947 bp, 42 predicted proteins | sample VfabasoilMG_FD_204469 | JGI IMG/M metagenome (GOLD analysis project Ga0315912, IMG submission 204469) | Garden soil microbial communities collected in Santa Monica, California, United States - V. faba soil | ecosystem: Environmental > Terrestrial > Soil > Garden | place: USA: California... | reverse complement strand
AACCAGTTCGGAAATCAACGCTCCGTAGGCCATGCACTGCCCCTACTGCCGCCACGAAGACACCCGCGTGATCGACTCGCGCCTGACCGAGGATGGCTCCTCGGTGCGGCGTCGGCGCGAGTGTCCGCAGTGCAGCGAGCGGTTCAATACCTTCGAGACGGCGGAGTTGAAGCTGCCGATGATCGTCAAGCACGACGGCCGGCGCGAGACCTTCGACGAGAAGAAGCTGCGCGTGGGGCTGGAGCGCTCGCTGCAGAAGCGGCCGGTGGGTGGCGACACGGTGGACAGCATCGTGGAGCACATCCTCAAGCGCCTGCGCACCGCGGGCGAGCGCGAGTTGCCGTCGCGGCGCATCGGCGAGTGGGTGATGTCCGAGCTCAAGGCCGTGGACCAGGTCGCCTACGTGCGCTTCGCCTCGGTCTACCGGCGCTTCGAGGACGTGCAGGAATTCCGCGAGGAGGTCGAGCGCCTGGAGCGCGACCTGCCGGTGATCGAGGGTCGCCAGCTGCCATTGCTGGGCGAGGAACAGGCGGGGACGAAGGGTCGCAAGTGAGCGGGGCGCCCGTGCGCATCGATTACCTGGCCTCGCACCTGCTACATGCCGGCACGCTCGCGCGCTGGCACCACGGGGCCTGGGGTGACCTGCTCGCCGACTGGAGCCTCGAGGAGGCGGAGCGCGAACTGCGCACGCACGTCCAGTGCCGCGCGATCCCGACCACGGTCGTGGCGCTCGACGGCGAGACGCCGGTCGGGTCGGCCAGCCTGCTCGCGAACGACGACGAGCGCATCCGCAAGTACTCGCCCTGGCTCGCCAGCCTCTATGTCGTGCCCGGACGGCGCGGCGAGGGCATCGGCGCCGCGCTCGTGCGCGCGATCGTGGACGAGGCCGCGGCGCTCGCCGTGCCGCGCCTGTACCTCTACACGACCGACGGCATGGGCGTCGTGGACTTCTATCGCGCGCTGGGCTGGTCGGTGACCGAGCGGCTGGAGTTCCGCGGTGTCGAAGCCGTCGTGATGTCGATCGAACCGGGACCCGCGTGAGCGCCCTGGACCTCGCGCACATGGCGCGCGCGCTCGGGCTCGCCGAGCGTGGACTCTTCACCACCCAGCCGAATCCGCGCGTGGGCTGCGTGCTCGCGCACGGCGAGGAGGTGGTGGGGGAGGGCTGGCATGCACGCGCCGGCGAACCGCACGCGGAGGTCCATGCGCTGCGCGCGGCCGGGCAGCGCGCGCGGGGCGCGACGGCGTACGTGACGCTCGAACCGTGCTCGCACCATGGCCGCACGCCACCGTGCGCGGATGCGCTGGTGGCGGCCGGCGTGGCGCGCGTCGTGGCGTGCTGCGGCGATCCCTTCCCCGAGGTCGCGGGACGGGGCCTCGCACGCCTGCGCGAGGCCGGGATCGCGGTCGAGACCGGCCTGATGCAGGAGGCCGGACGCGAGCTGAATCGCGGATTCTTCTCCCGCCTCGAGCACGGACGGCCCTGGGTGCGCGTGAAGCTCGCGAGCACGCTCGATGGCCGCACGGCGCTCGCCGACGGCCGCAGCCAATGGCTCACGGGCGCGTCCGCGCGTGCGGACAACATGCGCTGGCGCGCGCGCAGTTCGGCCCTGATGGCTGGATCGGGCACCGCGCGCCACGACGATCCCCGCCTGACCGTGCGCCTGGAACCTGGCGAGGAATTCCGCCCGCCGTTGCGCGTGGTGCTGGATCGCATGCTCGCGCTGCCGCCCGGTGCGCAGCTGTTCGACGGCAGCGTATCCACGCTCGTGGTGCACGCCGACGATGTCGCGCCGGTGGACGACCGGCACGCGCGCTGCGAGCGCGTCGCGGTGCCCGCACCGGGCGGACGGCTGGACCTCGCCGCCGTGCTCGAGGCGCTCGCCGGTCGCGGCGTGAACGAGTTGCAGGTGGAAGCAGGTGCCCGCGTGGCCGGCAGCCTGCTCTCCGCGGGGCTCATCGACGAACTGCTGCTGTACCTCAATCCCAGCATGCTCGGGCACCAGGCCCGGCCGCTGTTCGAGCTGATCGAACCGCACGTGCTCGACCAGCGTCCGCGCTGGCGCACGTTGGACGTGGGGCCGGTGGGCGAGGACCTGCGCTGGCTGCTGCGCCCAGCCGTGCGCCCACCCCAAGCGTCGTAGGAGCGCGCTTCAGCGCGCGATCTCTTCGGCTGGTACGCCTCGACGCTGGGCCGGATCGGAAAGATCGCGCGCTGAAGCGCGCTCCTACAAAGGGGCCGGTGCCGCCGTGCAAGCTTGAAGGGCTGGCGGCAGAGGGGCGCACGTTCGGCGGCGCGGGGTAGGAGGTAGACACCGGGGGCTTGCCCTACAATGCGCGCCCCCCAGCCTCCCCGGTGCCCATGTTCAGCGGAATCGTCCAGGCGCTCGGCGTCGTCCGGCATTGCGAGCCCCTCGGGGGCGACCTGCGCGTCGAGGTCGATGCGCGTGCGCTCGGATCGGAGCCCATCGGGCTGGGCGACAGCGTCGCCGTGAACGGGGTCTGCCTCACCGCGGCCGCGCTCGTTCCGCACGGCTTCGTCGCCGACCTGTCGGCGGAAACCCTCGCCTGCACCACGCTGGGCACGCTCGCGCCCGGTGCGCGCGTGAACCTCGAGCGCGCACTCAGGCTCGCGGACCGGCTCGATGGCCACCTGGTGTCCGGCCACGTCGATGCGCAGGTGCGCGTGCTGGCGATCGAGCCCGAGGCGCGCGGCGTGCGCTGGCGATTCTCGCTGCCCACGGCCCTCGCGCGTTACGTGGCCGGGAAGGGATCGGTCGCGCTCGACGGCGTGAGCCTCACCGTGAACGGCGTGGACCGCGACAGCTTCCACGTCATGCTGATCCCGCACACGCTCGCGGTCACCACGTTCGGCGAGCGCGGCGTCGGCGATGCGGTGAACCTCGAGATCGACCTGGTGGCGCGCTACCTCGCGCGCCTGGTCGATCGCGACGGGCAGGCCTGAGCACGCCATGGCCTTCGCCGCCATCCCCGAGCTGCTGGACGAACTGCGCGCCGGCCGCATGATCGTGGTGCTCGACGACGAAGATCGCGAGAACGAGGGCGACCTGATCATGGCCGCCCAGCACGTGCGCCCCGAGGACGTGAACTTCATGGCGCGCGAGGCGCGCGGGCTGATCTGCCTCGCGCTGCCCGAACCGCGCTGCCGCGAACTGGGCCTGCCACCGATGGTGGGCGACAACCAGTCGCCGTACGGCACCGCGTTCACCGTCTCGATCGAGGCCGCGGAAGGCGTCACCACCGGCATCTCCGCGTTCGATCGCGCGCACACGATCCGCACGGCCGCCAGGCCCGACGCACAGGCCGCGCACCTGAGGCGCCCCGGCCATGTCTTCCCGATCGCGGCGCGCGCCGGCGGCGTGCTCGCGCGCGCGGGCCACACGGAGGCCGCGTGCGACCTCGCGCGACTGGCCGGCCTCGTGCCCGCCGGCGTGCTGGTCGAGATCCTCGCCGAGGACGGCACCATGGCGCGCCGGCCCGCGCTCGAGCGTTTCGCCGAGCGCCACGGGCTCAGGATCGGCACCGTCGCCGATCTCGTCGCGTACCGGCGCGCGCTGGAGCGCGTCGAAGACGTGCCAGCCGCGACGATCGTCGATTGAGCCTTCCCGTGGCGCGCCTCGCGCCGATGCGCGCGCGCCGTGGTCCCCGGACCCCGCCTGCTACCCTATCGCCATGAGCACCAGCACCAGTCCCGACACCCACGAACCCTCCGCGCGACTCGCCGAGCGCGCGATCCGGCGCATCGAACCGGCCGGACGGCGCGACTACCGCATCGGCATCGTCGCGGCGCGCTTCAATGCCGGCATCGTCGATCGCATGGTCGAGGGCGCGCTGGACGAACTCGCCGTCGCGGGCGTCCCCGACCGCGACGTCGTGCTCGTGCGCGTGCCCGGCGCATGGGAGCTGCCCCTGGCGGTGCGCACGCTCTCGCGCTCGGGGCGCTGCGACGCGGTGATCGCCGTGGGCTGCGTGATCCGCGGCGAAACCGGCCACTACGAGGTGATCGTGCAGGAATCGGCGCGCGGCCTGATGGACGTGTCGGTGTCCACCGGCGTGCCGGTGGCGAACGCCGTGCTCGCCTGCGAGACCGAGGCGCAGGCGCAGGCGCGCGCGGGCGGCAGCGCGGGCAACAAGGGTGCCGAGGCCGCGCGTGCCGCGCTGGAGATGGCGGAGCTGATGGGGCGGCTGCGATGAGCCATCCCGATCCGCGCCGTCCCGACGGCGTCAATCCGCAACTGCGCAAGCGTGCGCGCCGGCGCGCCGTGCAGGCGATCTACGCGTGGCAGCTGTCGGGCAACGACATGGCGCGCGTGGTGAAGGATTTCGAGCACGAGCAGGACATGGAGGAGGCGGACCTGCCGTACTTCCATGCGCTCACCGCCGGCGTGGCGCGCGAGCGCGCCGCGCTGGACGAGCGGCTGCAGGCGTTCCTGGACCGCCCGATCGAACTCGTGGACGCGATCGAGCGCGCCGTGCTGCGCCTGGCCACGTTCGAACTGCTGCACCGTCCCGACGTGCCCTACCGCGTGTCCCTGAACGAGGCGATCGAGCTGACCAAGCGCTTCGGTGCCGACCAGGGCCACACCTACGTCAACGGCGTGCTCGACCAGGCCGCGCGCGCATGGCGACCGTCCGAGTGCGCGGCGCGCGACGGCGATCCCGCGTCCTAGGCCCCGATGCCGTGCGCGACGCTGCGCGCCCGCGCTTCGACACCGGCCTTGCGCCGGTCGATCGGCGTGACATCCGGAAGGTCGATTTCCATGCCCGCGCGGTTGGGTGAATTCGACCTGATCGATCGCCTGCGGCGGCGCACCGCCGTGGCGCGCCGCGACGTGATCGTGGGCATCGGCGACGATGGCGCTTTGCTGCGTCCGCGCGCCGGCCGCGACAGCGTGCTGGCGGTCGACACCCTGGTCGCAGGCGTGCATTTCCCGCTCGACACGCACCCGCGCGACATGGGCTGGAAGTCGCTCGCGGTGAACCTCTCCGACCTCGCCGCCATGGGCGCCGAACCCGTCGCCGCGCTGCTCGCCCTGACCCTGCCCAATGCCGATCGCGCGTGGCTGGACGCGTTCGCCGTCGGCTTCGGCGCGCTCGCGCGACGGCACGGTGTCGCGCTGGTCGGCGGCGACACCACGCGCGGGCCCCTGTCGATCAGCGTGACCGTGATCGGCGAGGTGCCACGCGGTCGCGCGCTGCTGCGCTCGGGTGCGCGCGCGGGTGATCTGGTGTGCGTGAGCGGGCCGCTCGGCGATGCGGCCGCCGGCCTCGCGCTCGTGCAGGGCCGGATCGACGGGGGAATCGCGATCACGCGCCGGTTGCGGCGCAGCCTCGATCGCCCCACTCCCCGGGTGGCGCTGGGCATCGCGCTGCGCGGCATCGCGAGCGCGGCCATCGACGTGTCCGACGGTTTTCTTGCCGACCTCGGACACGTGCTGCGCGCGAGCGGCGTCGGTGCGACGGTCGAGGTCGCGCGGTTGCCCGCCTCGCCCGCGATGCGCCGGCTGCTGCCCGACGTGCGCGCACGCGCGCCGCTGCAACTGGCCGGCGGCGACGATTACGAGTTGTGCTTCACGGTGGCCGAGCGCCGATGGCCGGGGTTGCTGCGCAAGGCCGCCGCGATGGGCATGCGACCGACCGTGATCGGCCGCATCGAGGCGCGCGTCGGACTGCGCTGTGTCGACGCCGGTGGCGGGGCGATCACGACCGCGCGCGCGGGATACGATCATTTCGCACTTTCCACGCCACACCCGACGCGTGGGGTGGGCAGGGCCGATCCACCCAACGCCACGCGATCCCGCGGGAGCAGAGCATGACCGCCACGCGCGCGGAGGAGGTCCGCAAGCTGATCGCCGATCCGGCGTCGTGGATCGCCACGGGCCTGGGCTCGGGGCTCGCGCCGTTCGCGCCGGGCACCGCGGGCAGCGCCTTGGCGCTGCTGCCGTACCTGGGGTTGCGCGTGCTGCCCCTGTGGCTGCAGTTCGTCGTCATCGCCGTCGTGTTCGTCGCCGGCACGTACTCGGCCGACCGCGTCTGCCGCCTGCTGCAACGCGAGGACCCCGGCGCCATCGTGATCGACGAATGGATCGGGCAGTGGCTGACCCTGGTCCTGGTGGAGCGCACGCTGTCCGCATGCGGCGCCGACCTCGGTATCGGCACGACCATGCCCCTGCCCTGGCTGCTCGCGCTCGGCTTCGTCGCGTTCCGCCTCTGCGACGTGCTCAAGCCCTGGCCCGCGAGCTGGGCCGACCGGCAGTTGTCCGGCGGCTTCGGCACCATGGTCGACGATGCGCTCGCGGCGCTGTGGGCCGCGCCGCTCACGCTGGCCGCGTGGTGGCTGCTCGCCACCTGACGCGAGGCACGGCGATGTGTTTGTAGGAGCGCGCTTCAGCGCGCGATCTTTTCGTCGTGCCTGTGCGTCACGGCGGGTCGAAATGATCGCGCGCTGAAGCGCGCTCCTACAAAGGTAGGGGGCGTTGCGTGGAGGTCATGGGTCGGGCAGGAGCTTGCCCGGATTGAGGATCCCGTCGGGATCGAACAGCGCCTTGATCCCGCGCATCAGCGCGAGCGACTCGGGCGGGATCGCGCGGGGGATCCAGGCGCGCTTGTCCAGGCCGATGCCGTGTTCGCCCGAGAGCGTGCCGTCGAGCGAGAGCACGAGGTCGAAGACGCCTTCCAGGGCGCGTTGCGCGGCCGCCGCCTGGTCGGCCTGGTCGGGCTGGTAGAGCAGGTTCACGTGGATGTTGCCGTTGCCGGCGTGGCCGAAGTTCACGATGCGCACGCCGGTGTCCTCGGCGATGCGCGCGATGCCGGCGCACAGCTCGGGCAGGCGCGCGACGGGCACGACCACGTCCTCGTTGATCTTGCCCGGCGCGATGCGGCGCAGGGCAGGGGAGAGCGCCTTGCGCGCGGCCCACAGTGCGTCGCGACGTGCATCGTCCTCGGCCTGTTCGATCGAGATCGCGCCCTCGCCGCCGAGCGCCGCGCGCAGTGCCGCGAGGCTGCCGGCGATCGTGCGTGCGGGTCCGTCGCATTCGACCATCAGCAGCGCGCCCGCCTCTGGCAGGCTCGTGTCGGTTGCGCGCGCGAGTTCGAGCGCGGCGCCGTCCATGAACTCCACCGCGCTGGGCACGACCGGTTGCGCCATGACGCGGCATACCGCGCGCACGGCCGCAGGCACGTCGCGGTAGAGCGCGCGCAGCGAACCCACGGCATCGGGTTTCGGGGTGAGCTTCAGCGTGGCCTCGGTGATCACCGCGAGCGTGCCCTCGCTGCCGACCAGCAATCGCGTGAGGTCGTAGCCGGTCGCGCCCTTCGTGGTGGGATTGCCCACGCGGATGCGCTCGCCCGCGCCGGTGACGGCTTCGAGCGCGAGCACGTTCTCGCGGCAGGCGCCGTACTTCACCGCGCGCGGGCCGCCCGCGTTGCACGCGAGGTTGCCGCCGATGCTCGCGTAGTCGGCGCTGGTGGGGTCGGGCGCCCAGAAGAATCCCATCGGCGCGAGCGCGCGCTGCAGTTCGCCGTTCAGCACGCCCGGCTGCACCACGGCGAGGCGGTTGTCCGGATCGATGCGCAGCACGCGGTTCAGGCGCTCGGTCGACAGCACGAGGCCGCCCGAGACCGGCACGGTCGCGCCCGTGGTGTTCGTGCCTCGACCGCGCGCGATCAGCGGGAACCGGTGCGCGCGGCAGGCGCGCACGATGCGGTGCACCTGGTCGACCGAGGTCGGCAGCACCACGGCCGAGGCCTCGCCGCGGTGCCGGGAATTGTCGTAGCCGTAGGCGAGGTTGTCGGACGGATCGGTGAGCAGCGCCTCGGGCGGCAGCAGCGCCGCGAGTTCGTCGCGCAGGGCGTCGGGCAGGGCCAGGATCATCGCCGGATTATCCGCCCGCCTCGAACGCGTCGCGATGCCATTCGATCGCGGACGCCTCGTCGCCGCTGATCGCGATCACGTCGAATCGGCAGGGACGCCGCGCGAGCGCGGGATTCGCCGCGAGGTACTGTTCGGCGGCGAGCACGAGTCGCCGGCGCTTGCCCGCATCGACCGAGGCGAGCGCCCCGCCGAACGCGGCGTTCGTGCGCACGCGCACTTCCGCGAACACCACCGTGGCGCCCTGCTCCGCGACGAGGTCGAGCTCGCCGCCGCGCACGCGCACGTTCTGCGCCAGGATGCGCAGGCCGGCCGCCTCGAGGTGCCGGCGCGCACGCGCCTCGCCGGCGCTGCCGCGCGCGGCGCGCAGGTTCATGGCTGGACTTGCGGCGTCAGCGCACCGTCGGCCGCGCGCGGCACGCCGCCCTCGAAGCGCAGCCAGGCGAGGCCGCGCTGCACGCGGCCGTAGGGGTCGAGCGACAGTTGGCCGCTGGCGCCGGCCACGTAGGCCTCGCGGTCGCGGCCAAGCCAGTCGAGGTAGGGCAGCAAACGGAAGGCATCCATGCCGAACGCGAACAGCCGCGCCTGGCCGTCGCTCGCCGGCAGCACGCGCGCGAGCGCTTCGCGTTCGGGCAGGCCCAGGGCCAAACCGTGCACCCAGGGGGCGTCGCAGAACTCCACGCCTTCGAGGTCGCGGTCGAGGCTGCGGCTGGGATTGCCCGCGTAGATCTGCGAGGTGGCGAGGATCGGCGTCTCGGTCATGCCCAGCGCACGCAATTGCGGGACGAGCAAACGCGCCGCGGCCGGCTTGAGCGCGAGGAACACCGCGTCCACGCCGCTGCCCACGGCATCGCCGATGGTCTTGCTCAGGTCGACATCGCCCACGCCCAGGCGCGCCTCGCCCACGACGCTGCCGCCGGCGTGTTCGAACTGGGCGCGGAAGGCGAGCGCGGCGCGCTCGGCCCAGTCCTCGCGTGCCGCGATGATGGCCACGCGCCCCTGGCCGCGCTCGAAGGCGCGTTGCGCGGCGAGTGCCGCCTCCTCGTCGGGTGGCAGGCCGAACTGCTGGCTGCCGCGTGGCGGCGCCAGGCCGCTATCGGGGAAGTTGAGGGCGAGCATGGGCAGCATGTCCACGTCCTGCTCGTAGAACGCGACCACCTGTTCCTTCGCGAGCGGTCCGACGATGCGCTCGGCCCCGTCGGCGGCGGCCCGGCGCGCGGCCGCGAGCGCGCCTTCGGCGCCGTCGCCCGTGTCGTACACGCGCACCTCGGGCTTGCTCCCCGTCTCGGCGAAGTACGCGCTGAGGAATCCGTCGCGCACGGCCTTGCCCAGGCTGGCCAGCGATCCGCTGAGCGGCAGCAGCAGCGCCACGTGCTTGTGCGGCGCCCAGCCTTCGCGCGTGCCGCCTTCCCCGAGGCCGCCGGAGACCACGGTGCCGGCGGCGCGGGTGGGACGCTGCAGCACGCGCAGCGGGACCGCGCCGTGCGCGCGCAGGGCGCGTTCGAGGTAGGGGCGGAAGCCCGAATCCGGTGGCAGGTCGCCCAGCGCCCGCTGCAGTTCCGCATCGCTGGCGTCGCGCAGGGTGGCGAGCACCGTCGCCTCGGTTTCCGCGCGGGCCTCGTCGGGCACGAGCGGGAGCAGGCGCGCGCGCGTTTGCGCCGACTCGAGCGGGCGCTTGAGCTGGGCGAGTGCATCGGCGCGCACCTGGAACAGCCGCCGTTGCAGGTCCGGGGCGAGCTCGGCGTCCGGCAGCGTCGCCAGGTCGATCGCGCGCGCGGGGTCCTCGGCATCGAGCGCGAGTTCGGCCTGCAGCAGGTCCAGCCGCAGCGTGTCCTCGCGCGAGAGGCGCTTGCGCTTGAGGCGATCGAGGTTGCGGCGCATGTCGTCCACGCGCCCGGCCAGGCGCCATTGCTCGGCCGCGCGCAGCATCAGGCCGTCGCGCTGGTTGCGGCTCTCCTTCGCCTGCTGCTCGAGCATCGCCGCGGCGCCGGCATGGTCGCCCGACGCCGCGCGCTGGTCGGCGCTCGCGCTGGGGACGACCGCCGTATCTGGCCGGGTCGGGGCGCCGCCGCAACCGCCGAGCAGGAGCGCGCTCGCCACGACCACGGCGCGGAGGAACGGGGGGATGGCTCTGGGCTTCAAGTCGGCTCCGGAATCGCGCCTCGGTTCGCTACCATGATACCCACAGCCGATCGGGTGGCCCATGAACGCGAACCTGCATGTCCGTTGACCCGCCCCAGGCCGGGACGCTGTGGGTGGTCGCCACGCCGATCGGGAACCTCGAGGACCTCTCCCCGCGCGCTCTCTCGGTGCTGCGCACGGTGGCTGCGATCGCGGCCGAGGACACGCGCCATGCGCGCACGCTGCTCGATCGACACAACGTCGCCACGCCGACGCTGGCCTACCACGACCACAACGAACGCGACCAGGCCCCGAAGCTGGTCGAGCGGCTCGCGGGCGGCGACTCGCTGGCCCTGATCAGCGATGCGGGGACGCCATTGGTGAGCGACCCCGGATACCGGCTGGTCGCCGCCGCGCATGCTGCCGGCGTGCGCGTCAGCACGGTGCCCGGCGCGTGCGCCGCGATCGCCGCGCTCAGCATCGCCGGATTGCCGAGCGAACGCTTCGTGTTCGAGGGATTCCTGCCGAGCAAGGCGGGCGCGCGCCGCGCGCGCCTCGCCGAGCTCGCCGGCGAGTCGCGCACGCTGGTGTTCTACGAGGCCAAGCACCGAATCGTGGAGACGCTGGAGGACCTGGTGGCCGGGTTCGGCGCCACGCGCCCGGCCGCGATCGCGCGCGAGCTCACCAAGCTGCACGAGACGGTGCTGTCGGGGACGCTCGCCTCGCTGCTCGCGCGCGTGCTGGCCGATGCCGAGCAGCGGCTGGGCGAGTTCGTGCTCGTGGTGGGCGGCGCCGAGGTGGCCGACGGCGAGCAGTCGCGCCTGATCGAGGGCCGGCGCGTGTTGGCCCTGCTTGCCGGGGAACTGCCACCCGGTCGCGCCGCGAAGCTCGCGGCGGCGATCACCGGCGCGCCGCGCAACGCGCTCTACGACGCCGGATAGCCATCGATGCGCGCATGCGGCGGGGCATCGACCGAGGTGCCGGCCGTTTCGCGCGCTGGGCGCAGGCTACAATGGCGGGCGGAGTCGGCCGGACAGTCGCTGCGTCGCTTGCGGCGTGGAGGAAAGTCCGGGCTCCACAGGGCGGAGTGCCAGGTAACGCCTGGGCGGCGCGAGCCGACGGAAAGTGCAACAGAGAACAGACCGCCGAACGGCCTCGCAAGAGGCGCGTGGTAAGGGTGAAACGGTGCGGTAAGAGCGCACCGCGTGCGAGGCCAACGTCGCACGGCACGGCAAACCCCACTCGGAGCAAGACCAAATAGGGGTGCAATGGCGCTGCCCGCGTCGCACCCGGGTAGGTCGCTTGAGCCGAACGGCGACGTTCGGCCCAGAGGAATGACTGTCCTCGACAGAACCCGGCTTACAGGCCGGCTCCGCACTGACCCATTCACAGGTCTGGCCCACTCACGTGCAGGGGCGCCAGGCCGCAGTCCGATGGCGCGTCGCCGGGCCCGCGCGCCCGCGACCCATCCGAGCAAGGTGTTCCCCGCGTGCCGGGTTGACGCGAGGGGAGCTCGGCGGAAGTCGCCGGTCATGTCGGCACGGCCTGCCCGGAGAGCCGTTCAGGGCCGGCTTCCCCGTCCGCCCTCACGGCGGTCACCTCGTATCCCGCCGGCATGGAGCGGGATCCGGGAAGCACGCGCGCGAGCAGCCAGGTGCCCAGGTTCGATGCGAGGACGCCGATCGCCAGCAGCGGCAACACCGGTGCCGCCCAGCGCATGCGTTCCAGGATCTGGCGCGCGCAATCCGCGAATGCGAGGCTGACCAGCAGCCCCGCCGTTTCGATGTCGCGCAGCCTTGGCGCGAGGTGTTCGACCCGGAATCCGCACGCGGCGAGCGCATGCGCCAGTCCGTGCGCCGTATACCGCTGGTAATCATGCGGGGCGTCGTGGATCGGGTACAGGAACGGCGCGGTCAGGATCAAGCGACCGCCCGGCCGCAGTATGCGCGCGGCCTCGCCGAGCGCACGGACCGGGTCGCGCACGTGCTCGATCACCTCGAGCATGAGCACCGCATCCGCGCAACCGTCGATGAGCGGCATGCAGCGGGCATCGGCGTACAGCTCCGGGCGCGTCGCGTACAGCGCGGTGGCGGTCACCGGGTAGTCCACGCCCAGGTACGTGCAGCCTGGTGGCAGTCGGCCGCGGACGTGGCCATCCGCGCACCCGATGTCGACCACCAGGCCATCGAGTGCCGCCAATTGCGAGCCAAGCCCCGACGGATGCCGTCCCAACAGCCACTGGGGGTGGATCGGCCATCGACCCAACGGCCGGAGGGCGCGGCGCAGGCGTCGAACGAGCGTGGTAGCCACGATGCGCGGGGACGATAGGTCGGGCGGGATTGGCCCGGACCTTAGCACGCACGATTACGCACTCCCCATCGACCCGATGTGCCCCGACTCCGCCATCGAAAAGCACCCACCGTCCCGATTGACAGTCTCAGGCCCTGAGACTAAGGTGGGCGTCGGTGTAAATTTCTGGAAATTCGTGGGAATTGGTGGGGTGCCGTGTTCCAAGGGGAGACCGCAATCACGCTCGACGACAAGGGTCGGATGGCCATTCCGACGGCCCTGCGGGAGCCCATTGCCTCGACCTGCGGCAACCGGCTGGTCTCAGCCTACAACCCCTTCGAGCAGGGCTGCCTGTGGCTGTTCCCGATGGCGGACTGGGAGGCGCTGCGCGACCAGGTGAACCAGCTCTCGAGCATGGTCACCTCGCATCGCCAGTTGCAGCTCAAGCTGGTCGGCGCGGCCACGCCGCTCGACATCGACAACAACGGCCGCGTGCTGGTGCCGGCGAGCCAGCGCGGCGCGGTGGGCATCGGCAAGCGCGCGGTGCTGCTGGGCATGGGCCGCAAGCTCGAGCTCTGGAGCGAAGAGGCGCACCTCGCCCGCGTGCGCGAAACCATACGCGAGGACCAGGTGACCGCGGACATGCGCGGCCTACGGCTTTGAGGCGGTAGCACCGGGATGACGGCGCATGTCCCGGTGATGCGAGAGGAGGTGCTCGATGCGCTCGCGATCGCGCCCGACGGAGTGATCCTCGACGGCACCTTCGGGCGCGGCGGGCATGCGGCGGGCGTGCTGGAGCGGCTCGGCCCGGAAGGCCGGCTGCTGGTGATGGACAAGGACCCGGACGCGATCCGGGCGGCCGAGGCGCTGGCGCGTGCGGATGCCCGCGTGCGCGTGCGCCACGGCAGTTTCGCGAATCTGGACGAGTGGGCGGAGACCCACGCGGGGCTTGACGGCGTGCTGTTCGACCTGGGCGTCTCGTCGCCGCAGCTGGACGATCCGGCGCGCGGCTTCAGCTTCCAGGGCGACGGTCCGCTGGACATGCGCATGGATCCGACGCGCGGCGAGAGCGCGGCGGATCTCTTGGCGCACCTGGACGAACGTGCGCTGGGCGACCTGCTGTTCGAGTACGGCGAGGAGCGCATGAGTCGGAAGATTGCGCGCGCGGTGGTGGCGCGGCGATCGGTGCAGCCGCTCGTGCGCACGCGCGAGTTGGCCGAACTCGTGGCGCAGACCATCGGCGGACGCGAGCACGGCAAGCATCCGGCGACGCGCACGTTCCAGGCCCTGCGCATCGTGGTGAACGAGGAATTGAGCGACCTGACGGCGGGCCTGGAGCAGGCCACGCGCCGGCTCAGGCCGAAAGGACGGCTGGTGGTACTGAGTTTCCATTCGCTCGAGGACCGCATCGTCAAGCGCGCCCTGCGCGGCGAGCGCGTGCGTCCCGTGCGGCGCGGGTTGCCCGTGCCCGAGCGGGTCGAGCCGCTGCGCGTGCTCGGCGGGCCGCGCCATCCGGGCGCGGAGGAATGCGCGCGCAACCCGCGTGCGCGCAGCGCGGTGCTGCGCGTGGCGGAGAAGGTGTCGTGAAGGCCCGCCCGGTGCTGGTCCTGGGCGTCCTGGCGCTGCTCGCCACCGGCAGCGCGATCGCGGAGGTGTACGCGCGCCACCAGGGTCGCCAGCTGTTCATGGAGCTCACCCGGGTCGAGGCCGAACGCGACGAGCTGAACGTGGAATACGGCCGGCTCAAGCTCGAGCAGGCGACCTGGGCCGAGGCGAACCGCGTGGAGCAGATCGCGCGCAACGACCTGGGCATGGGGTTCCCGACCGCCCGCGATTCCGTGGTGGTGCACCGGTGATCGGCCTGCGCCCCGGCGCCCGTCCGCCCCTGCCCGAGGCCGCGCCCGCGCCCGGTCGCGGCGCCACGCGCATGCCCAGCCAGGCCCTGCGCGCGGCGACGCTGCGCCGCCGCGTGCAGATGCTCGCGCTGGTGCTGGTGCTGGGCGCCGGCGCGCTGGTGGCGCGCGCGTTCGACCTCCAGGTCGTGCGCAAGAGCTTCTACCAGGAGCAGGGCGAAGCGCGCTTCCTGCGCGAACTCGTCATCCCCGTCTCGCGCGGCACCATCACCGACCGCAACGGAGAACCGCTGGCCGTCTCCACGCCGGTGGAGTCGATCTGGGCGCATCCGGCCGAGCTGCTGACCGCCCGTACCCGCCTGCCCGACCTCGCGCGCGTGCTCGGCACCGATGCGAAGGACCTCGAGTCGCGCCTCGAGGAGCGCGTCGGGCGCGAGTTCTACTTCCTCAAGCGCCACCTGTCGCCCGACCAGGCAGCCGAGGTGCTCGCGCTCGGCCTGCCCGGCATCAACACCCTGCGCGAGTACCGCCGCTTCTACCCCAGCGGCGAGATCACCGCGCACGTGCTGGGCACCACGAACACCGACGATCGCGGGCACGAGGGCCTGGAGCTCGCGTTCGACGACTGGCTGACCGGCAAGCCGGGCGCCAAGCGCGTGATCAAGGACCGGCTGGGACACGTGGTCGAGGACGTGGAACTGGTGCGCGAGTCCCAGCCCGGTCGCGACCTCAGGCTCTCCATCGATCGCCGCGTGCAGTACCTCGCGTACCGCGAACTCAAGGCCGCGATGGCCGAGAACGGCGCCAGCAGCGGCTCGATGGTGATCCTCGACGTGCCCACGGGCGAAGTGCTCGCGATGGTGAACTGGCCGTCGTACAACCCCAACGCGCGCGCCGGGGGCGAGATCTCCGCGCGCCGCAACCGCGCCGTCACCGACCTGATCGAACCCGGTTCCGTGGCCAAGGCGTTCACCGTCGCCGCCGCGCTGGAAAGCGGCAAGTTCAAGGCCGAGACGCTGATCGACACCAACCCCGGCACGTTCGAGGTCGCCGGGCACCTCGTGCGCGACGTGCGCAACCACGGCGTGGTCGACCTCACCGGGCTGCTGCAGGAATCCTCGAACGTCGGTGCGGCGAAGCTCGCGCTGCAGCTCTCCAACGAGCACCTCTACGACATCTTCCATCGCTTCGGCTTCGGGCAGACGACGGGCTCGGGCTTCCCGGGCGAGGCCGCCGGCGTGCTGGCGCCGCCGAAGTCCTGGGGCATCCTGGCGAAGGTCACCGCGTCCTACGGCTACGGCTTCTCGGGCACGCCGCTGCAGATCGCGCAGGCGTACGCGGCGGTCGCGAACGGCGGCCGCCTGCGCGCGCCGACCTTCGTCGCCGGTGCGCCGGGACGGGACAATGCGCTGCTCGACCCCGGCATCGCGCGCGCCGTGCTGGGCATGCTGGAATCGGTGGTCACCGCGCACGGCACGGCGCCGAAGGCGGCGGTGGCGAACTATCGCGTCGCGGGCAAGACCGGCACCTCGCGCAAGGCCGTGGCGGGCGGCTACCAGAGCCGCTACGTGAGCGTTTTCGCCGGCGCGGTGCCCGCCAGCCAGCCGCGCCTGGTCGGCGTGGTGGTGATCGACGATCCGCGCGGCAAGGTCTACTACGGCGGCCTGGTCGCCGCGCCCGTGTTCGGCAAGGTCATGCCCGGCGCGCTCCGCCTGCTGAACGTGGCGCCGGACCGGCTCGAGGTGCAGTACGCCGGCGTGCCGCAGCCCGAACCGCCGGCGCTCGACGACATGCCGGTCGAGGCCGAATCCGTGGAACCCTTCGCCGACGCGGGAGCGACGCCATGAGCGACCGCCCGGCGTCCCTGCGCGACCTGCTCGCCGGCATCGCCGAGTTGCCCGGCGTGGACGACATCGTGGTGCAGGCGCTCGCGCTCGACAGTCGCGCGGTGCGTCCGGGCGCGCTGTTCATCGCGCTCGCGGGGGGCGCCGGCCACGGCATCGCGCACGCCCGCGCCGCGCGCGACGCGGGCGCCGTCGCCGTGCTGGCCGACGACGATGCGCGCGTGCGCGAGGTCGCGCTCGACATCCCCGTCGTCCCCGTGCCCGGCCTGCGCGCGAAGCTGGGCGAACTCGCGAACCGCTTCCACGACCGGCCCTCCGACGCGCTGTCGGTCACCGGCGTGACCGGGACGAACGGCAAGACCTCGACGGTGCAGCTCATCGCCGGCGCATTCGATGCCGCGGGACTGCGCGCGGGCAGCATCGGCACGCTTGGCGCCGGCCTGCACGGTGCGCTGGTGGCCGGCGAGCGCACCACGCCCGACGTGCTCGCGACGCACGCGCTGCTCGCCGGCATGCGCGACGATGGCGCGCGCCGCGTCGCCATGGAGGTGTCCTCGCACGCGCTGGACCAGGGCCGCGTGGATGGCGTCGCGTTCCGCGACGCCGTGTTCACCAACCTCACGCGCGACCACCTCGACTACCACGGCGACATGGACGCCTACGGCGCGGCGAAGGCGCGGCTGTTCCGCGACTGGCCGCTGCGCGGGGCGGTGATCAACGCCGACGACGCCTACGGCGGGCGCCTGCTCGCGCTGCCGCCGCGCGCGGAACGCGTGCTGAGCACCAGCGCCGCCGGGCGGGCGGACGCCGACCTGCATGCGCTCGCGATCCGGACCTCCATGCAGGGCCTCGAGTTCGAGCTGGTGACGCCCTGGGGCCGGGGTCCGCTGCGCACGCCGCTGGTGGGCCGCTTCAACGTGGCCAATCTGCTGTCGGTCGCGGCCGTGCTGGGCCTGGACGGCTGGCCGTTCGAGCGCATCGTCGCCACGCTCCCCGCGCTCGCACCCGTGCCGGGGCGCATGAACCGGCTCGGAGGAGACGGCCGCGTCCCGCTCGTGGTGGTCGACTACGCGCACACGCCCGATGCGCTCGAGCAGGCGCTGTCCAGCCTGCGCGCGCACGCGGGCGGGGACCTGGTGTGCGTGTTCGGCTGCGGCGGCGAGCGCGACGCGGGCAAGCGCCCGCAGATGGGTGCGATCGCCGAGCGCCTGGCCGACCGCGTCGTGATCACCGACGACAACCCGCGCGGCGAGGATGGCGATGCCATCGTCGCGCAGATCCGCGCGGGACTGCGCGAGCCCGGGCGCGCCCGCGTCGAGCGCGACCGCGCGCGTGCGATCGCGCTGGCGATCGCCGGCGCCGGCGCCCAGGACGTGGTGCTGATCGCCGGCAAGGGGCACGAGCCCTACCAGGAGGTCGCAGGACAGCGTCGGCCGTTCGACGACCTCGCCGAATCCCGCCGGGTGCTGGAGGCGCGCGCATGATCGCCGCCCGCCTGAGCGAGGTCGCGGCCGCGATCGGCGCGCGCCGCACCGGCAAGGACGCCTCGTTCGTCGGCGTCTCCACCGATTCGCGCGCGCTCACGCGCGGCTCCCTGTTCGTGGCGCTGGCCGGCTCCCGCCACGACGGCCACGAGTATGCCGAGGCCGCGCGCGCGCGCGGCGCCGCGGCGCTGCTCGTCTCGCGCGAGCTGATGCTGAACCTGCCGCAGCTCGTGGTCCCCGACACCGAGCGCGCGCTGGGCCAGCTCGCGCGCTGGTGGCGCGCCGGGCTCTCCGCGAAGGTGGTGGGCATCACCGGCTCGAACGGCAAGACCACCGTGCGCGCGCTGACCCAGGCCGTGCTGTCCGAGGCCGGCACCACGTCGGGCACGCTGGGCAACTTCAACAACGAGATCGGCCTGCCGCTGACCGTGCTCGGGCTGGGGCGCGAATGCCGCTATGCGGTGCTGGAGATGGGCGCGGGCAAGCCCGGCGACATCGGCTACCTCGCCCACATCGCGATGCCGCACGTGGCGCTGGTGAACAACGTGGGACCGGCGCACCTGGAACGCCTGGGCACGATCGAGGGCGTGGCCGCCGCGAAGGGCGAGATCTACGACGGGCTCGCGGCCGATGGCATCGGCGTGGTGAACGCCGACGATGCCTTTGCGGACTCCTTCCACGCCATGCTCGGCGCGCGCCGGCGCGTGGACTTCGGCATGGGCAAGGGCGTGCAGGTCACGGCCGAGCAGATGGAACTGGGCAGCCCCACGCGGTTCATGCTCGCCACGCCGCTCGGCCGGGCCGCGGTTTCGCTGCCGCTGCAGGGCCAGCACAACGTGATGAACGCGCTCGCCGCGGCCGCGATCGGGCATGCGCTGGGCCTGGCGCCGGCGGCCATCGCGCGCGGGCTCAGCCTGGTCGCGCCGGTCGCGGGCCGCCTGACCCGCTACGAGAGCGCCGAGGGCTGGTCGCTGCTCGACGACAGCTACAACGCGAATCCCGCCTCCACGGTGGCGGGCATGGCCGCGCTCATGGTCGGACCGGGCGAGGGCTGGGTCGCGCTGGGCGACATGCGCGAGCTCGGTTCGCGCGAAGTGGAACTGCACGCGGAGGTGGGCCGCCGGGCGAGGGAGCTGGGGATCACGCGGTTGTACACCGTGGGCCAGCGCGCCGCGCTCGCCGGCGAGGCCTACGGCGAGGGCGCGCGCCACTTCCAGGATCGGGAAACGCTGGCGCAGGCCCTGGCGAACGACCTGCGCACGGGCGTGCGCGTGCTGGTGAAGGGCTCGCGGTCGAGCGGCATGGAGCGCGTGGTGATCGACGTGCTCGAGGCCAAGGGGCTGCGCTACCTGGAGGGCGATCCCCATGCTGCTTGAACTGAGCGCGTGGCTCTCGCCCTACCTGCGCGGGCTGAACCTGTTCCAGTACCTCACCTTCCGCGCGATCCTCGCCGCGCTCACCGCGCTCGTGGTCTCGCTCGCGCTCGGCCCGGGCGTGATCCGGCGCCTGGCCGAACTCAAGGCCGGCCAGGTGATCCGCAAGGACGGCCCGCAGTCGCACCTGAGCAAGGCTGGCACCCCGACCATGGGTGGCGCGCTGATCCTGCTCGCGATCGTGATCGCCACGCTGGCCTGGGCCGACCTGCACAACCGCTACGTGTGGATCGTGCTGTTCGTGCTCGCGAGCTTCGGCCTGGTGGGCTGGATCGACGACTACCGCAAGCTCGTGCTGAAGGACAGCCAGGGCCTGCCGGCGCGCTGGAAGTACGCGCTGCAGTCCGTGTTCGGCCTGATCGCCGCGCTGTGGCTGTACTGGACCGCCGACGTGCCGGCCGCGACCACGCTCATCCTGCCGGTGTTCAAGCAGTTCGCCTGGCCGCTGGGCATCCTGTTCGTGCCGGTCGCGTACTTCTGGATCGTGGGCTTCTCGAACGCGGTGAACCTCACCGACGGCCTCGACGGCCTCGCGATCATGCCCACGGTGCTGGTGGCCGCCGCGCTCGGCGTGTTCGCCTACGTCTCGGGCCACAGCCAGTTCTCGCACTACCTGAACATCCCGCACCTGCCCGGTGCCGGGGAACTGACCATCGTGTGCGCCGCGCTCGGGGGCGCGGGCCTGGGCTTCCTCTGGTTCAACACCTATCCCGCGATGGTGTTCATGGGCGACGTCGGCGCGCTCGCCGTCGGCGCCGTGCTCGGCGCCATCGCCGTGATCGTGCGCCAGGAACTCGTGCTGGTGCTCATGGGCGGCGTGTTCGTGCTGGAGACGGTCTCGGTGATGCTGCAGGTGGCGAGCTTCAAGCTCACCGGGCGGCGCATCTTCCGCATGGCGCCCATCCACCACCACTTCGAGCTCAAGGGCTGGCCCGAGCCGCGCGTGATCGTGCGCTTCTGGATCATCAGCGTGATGCTGGTGCTGCTCGGTCTCGCGACCCTGAAGGTGCGCTGAGATGACTGCCCGACGGGGAGCCCCGGAATGATCGCCTGGCCGCGCGCGATCCAGGCGTTGAGGCGCGACGAGCTGCGCGGTCAGCTCGACCCGTGGCTGCTGGGCAGCGGGATCGCGCTCGCGGCGTTCGGCGCCGTGATGGTGGCCTCCAGCTCGATCCCCATGGCGATGAACGCGCAGCTGGGGCCGTTCCAGCCCCTGATCAAGCACCTGGTGTTCCTGGCGCTGGGCAGCGTGCTCGCGCTGGTCGCCTACCACACGCCGCTCGACCTGCTCGAGCGGATGTCGCGGGTGCTGCTGCTGCTCGCCGTGCTGCTGCTGCTGGCCGTGTTCGTGCCCGGCCTGGGCTTGCGCCTGAACGGCGCGCGCCGCTGGCTGAACTTCGGCGCGATCGGCTTCCAGGCGGTGGAGGCGGCGAAGCTGCTGATGATCGTGTACCTCGCCGGGTACCTCAGGCGCTTCGGCACCCAGGTCGAGCGCTCGCTGTTCGGCATCCTCAAGCCGCTCGCGGTGACGGGCCTGGCCGTGCTGCTGCTGCTCGCGCAGCCGGATTTCGGCAGCGCCATGCTGGTGCTGACCACTGCGGTGGGCATGATCTGGCTGGCCGGCGCGCGCCTGGCTCACCTGGGCGGACTGGCCGCGCTCGGCGTGCCCATGATCGCGCTCGCCGCGATTGCGGAACCGTATCGCGTGCGTCGGCTCACCTCCTTCCTCGATCCGTTCGCCGATCCGTTCAACGACGGCTTCCAGCTCTCCCAGGCGCTGATCGCGATCGGGCGTGGCGAATGGTTCGGCGTGGGCCTGGGGGCGAGCGTCGAGAAGCTGTTCTACCTGCCCGAGGCGAACAGCGACTTCATCTTCGCGGTGATCGCGGAGGAGTTGGGCTTCGTCGGCATCCTGTTCGTACTGCTGCTGTTCGCCCTGCTGTGCGGGCGCGCGCTGCGCGTGGCGCTGAAGGCGTTCGAGGTCGGGCTGCCGTTTGCCGGGCTGCTCGCGGCCGGCATCGGCATGATGATCGCGACCCAGGCGCTGGTCTCGATCGGGGTCAACCTCGGCGTGCTGCCGACCAAGGGCCTGACGCTGCCGCTGATCAGTTCCGGCGGGTCGAGCGTGCTGATGACCTGCCTGGCGATCGGGCTGCTGCTCCGGGTGGCGTACGAGGTCACGCGGCGCGAGGCGGAGTTGCGCCTCGAGGCGCCGGCGGAGGTCGCGGCATGAGCGGCCCCGTGCTCATCCTCGCCGGCGGCACCGGCGGCCACATCTTCCCCGGGCTCGCGCTCGCCTCGGCGCTGCGCGCGCGCGGCGTGCCGGTCGCCTGGCTCGGCGCGAGCGGCGGGCTCGAATCCCGACTCGTGCCCGAGGCCGGCATCGACTTCCAGGGCGTGGCGATCGGCGGCGTGCGTGGCAAGGGCCTGCGCACCCTGCTGCTCGCGCCGATCCGGCTGCTGCGCGCGCTGTGGCATGCACTCGCGATCGTGCGCACGCTCGCCCCGCGCAGCGTGATCAGCTTCGGCGGCTACGCCGCGGGCCCGGGCGGACTCGCCGCGTGGCTGAGCCGACGGCCGCTGCTGGTGCATGAGCAGAACCGGGTGCCGGGCATGACGAACCGCCTGCTGGCGCGCGTCGCGCGGCGCGTGCTGGTGGGCTTTCCCGACGCGTTTCCGCCCGCGACGGGAGCGATCGCGGTGGGCAATCCCGTGCGCGCGGAGATCGCGGCGCTGCCGCCGCCCGAGCAGCGCTTCGCCGGGCGCGACGGACCGGTGCGCCTGCTCGTGCTCGGCGGCAGCCAGGGTGCGCGCATGCTGAACCGCGCGATCCCGGCCCTGCTGGCCGAACTGCGCCATCGCCATCGCGTGGAGGTGCGGCACCAGACCGGCGCGAACCTGCTGCACGACGCGCGCGCGAGCTACGCGGCCGCGTTCGCCGCCTCGCCACTGGTGCACGACGCGGTGCGCATCGAACCGTTCATCGCCGACATGGCCGAGGCCTACGGCTGGGCCGACCTGGTGATCTGCCGCGCGGGCGCGCTCACGCTCGCGGAACTGTGCGCGGCCGGCGTGGGCAGCGTGCTCGTGCCGTTCCCGTTCGCGGTCGACGACCACCAGACGCGCAACGCCGAGTTCCTCGTCGCCTGCGGCGGCGCCTACCTGCTGCCCGAGTCCGACGGGCTGGCGAGCGAGCTGGGCTCGCTGCTCGACGGCGTGATCAGCGAACGCGCGCGCCTGCTCGCGATGGCACGTTCGGCGCGCGCGAAGGCGCAGCCCGATGCCGCGCAGCGCATCGCGGACCGTTGCCTGGCGGAGGCCGCGGCATGACGCCCCGCCGCCTCGCGGACTTCGCCGACGTGATGCGCGCCTACCTGCGCGTGCACTTCATCGGCATCGGCGGCGCCGGCATGAGCGGCATCGCGGAGGTGTTGCACAACCTCGGCTACCAGGTCTCGGGTTCCGACCAGTCCGACAACGTTGCGACGCGCCGCCTGAGCGAACTCGGCGTGCGCGTGCTGCGCGGCCATGCGGCCGAGCACGTGCGCGACGTCGACGTGGTCGTGGCCTCGAGCGCGATCCGCCAGGACAACCCCGAGTACGCCGCGGCGCGCCTGATGCGGCTGCCGATCGTGCCGCGCGCCGAGATGCTGGGCGAGCTGATGCGCTTCCGGCTCGGGATCGCGGTCGCCGGCACGCACGGCAAGACCACCACCACCAGCCTCACCGCCTCGGTGCTGGCCGAGGCGGGTCTCGATCCCACCTTCGTGATCGGCGGCGTGCTGAACAGCGCGGGCGCGAACGCGCAGCTCGGCGCCGGGCGCTACCTGGTGGCCGAGGCCGACGAGAGCGACGGCTCGTTCCTGCTGCTGCAGCCGATGATCGCGATCGTCACCAACATCGACGCCGACCACCTGGAGAACTACGGCGGCGAATTCGAGCAGCTGCGCCGCGCCTTCGCCCAGTTCCTGCACCACCTGCCGTTCTACGGACTCGCGGTGCTCTGCATCGACGATCCCGAGGTCGCGATGCTGGCGCGCGACACCCCGCGCAACACCATGACCTACGGCACCGCGCTCGACGCCGACGTGCGTGCCAGCGGCATCCGCCAGGACCAGGGCCGCATGCACTTCGACCTGCACCTGCCCGGGCGCGACGGCGCGATCGCCACGACCCTGAACCTGCCGGGTCGCCACAACGTGCTCAACGCGCTCGCGGCCACGGCCGTGGGCTGGCAGCTCGGCGTTCCCGAGGAGGCGATCGTGGCCGCGCTCGCGCAGTTCCGCGGCGTGGGGCGGCGCTTCCATCGCCACGGCGAGGTCGCGATCGCGGACGGATCGGTGATGCTGGTGGACGACTACGGCCACCATCCGCGCGAGATCGATGCCGTGATCCAGGCCGCGCGCGGCGGCTGGCCGGAGCGCCGCCTGGTGATCGCGTTCCAGCCGCACCGGTACTCCCGCACGCGCGACCTGCTCGACGACTTCGCTGACGTGCTCGCCCAGGTCGACGTGCTCGCGCTCACCGAGGTGTACGCCGCGGGCGAGGCGCCGATCGCCGGCGCCGACGGCAAGGCGCTGGCGCGCGCCGTGCGGGCGCGCGGCCGCGTCGATCCGGTGCTGGTGAAGAAGGCGAACGAACTGCCCAGGGCGCTCGCGCCGCTGCTGCGCGACGGCGACCTGCTGATCCTGCTCGGCGCGGGCGACATCGGCGCCGTCGCGCACGGCCTCGCGGCCGCGGGGAGGGTGGCATGAAGGCCCGGATTGGCACTGCAGAGGCGGAACCCGCTTGAAGATCACCGACCCCAAGGATTTCGGCCGCGTCGCCGTCGCCCTCGGCGGAACCTCCGCCGAGCGCGAGGTATCGCTCAACTCCGGCGGCAACGTGCTCGCCGCGCTGCGCGCGCGCGGCGTGGACGCCGAGCCGGTCGACGGCGTGCCGGCGCTGATCGAGGCGCTGGCGGCGAACCAGTACGACCGCGTGTTCAACATCCTGCACGGGCGCGGCGGCGAGGACGGCGTGGTCCAGGGCGCGTGCGAGGCGCTGGGCATCCCCTACACCGGTTCGGGCGTGCTCGGTTCCGCGCTCACCATGAACAAGGTGCAGACCAAGCGCGTGTGGCAGGCGCTGGACCTGCCTACCCCGCGCTACGCCGTGTACCGCAGCGGCGGCGACGTGACCGAGGCGATCGAGCAGGTGGGGTTGCCCGTGGTGGTCAAACCCGCGCGCGAAGGGTCCAGCGTGGGCATCACCAAGGTGCGCAGCGTCGCCGACCTGCCCGGCGCGATCGAACTCGCCGTGCGCTACGACGGCGAGCTGGTGATCGAAAGCCTGATCGAGGGCGACGAGCTGACCGTGGGCGTGCTCGACGACGAGGCCCTGCCGTCGATCCGCATCGTGCCCAGGAGCGGCTTCTACGACTACCACGCGAAGTACGTGGCCGAGGACACCCAGTACCTGTGCCCGGGGCTCGAGGGCGAGGACGAGACCGAGGCGTGCACGCTCGCGCTCGCCGCGTTCCGCGCCAGCGGTGCCAGCGGCTGGGGACGGGTGGACCTGATGCGCGATGCCGCCGGCCGGCTGTGGCTGCTCGAAGTGAACACCACGCCCGGCATGACCTCGCATTCGCTCGTGCCCAAGGCCGCGCGCGCCGTCGGCATCGGGTTCGAGGACCTGGTGTGGCGCATCCTGGAAACCAGCTTCGTGGAGCGCGCAGGCTGATGCGCGCCAGCGCCTTCCTCTCGCGTGCCGGTGCCTGGATCGTGGCGCTGGCCCTGGTCGCGCTGCCGATCGTGGGCGTGGTGCAGGGCTGGTTCGGCGAAGGCCGCTGGCCGCTGCGCAACCTCGAGATCGAGGGCGGGCTCGTGCGCCTGACCGCCGTGCAGGTGCGCGACGCGCTGGGCGAGGAGGCGCAGGCCGGCTTTTTCTCCGTGCACCTCGACCGCGTGCGTACGGGTATCGAGCGGTTGCCCGGCGTGCGCCGCGTCGAGGTGCGCCGGCGCTGGCCCGAGACCCTGATCGTGCGCGTGCTGGAGCGCGAGCCCGTCGCCGCCTTCGGCGCGGATCGGCTGATCGACGCGGACGGCGTGGTGTTCGGCCCGTTCGAGCGGATCGATGCCACCGCGCTGCCGCGCCTGGATGCCCCGATACCCGAGGCGGGCAACGCGCTCGCGCAGTTCCGCGCCTGCAGCGCCGCGCTCGCGACGGTGGGCATGAACGCGCAGGCGCTGGTGCTGAGCGCACGCGGTGGGCTGTCGTTGACCCTGGACCAGGGCGAGGTGATCGACCTGGGGCGCGACGACACCACGGCGCGCCTGCAGCGCTTTGTCGACGTCTGGACGCGATTGCCGCGCCCGGAGGGCGCGACGCTCGAGCGGGCGGACCTGCGCCACGCGAACGGCTTCGCGATCGCCTGGCGTCCCGCCGTCGCGCCCGAGGCCGCGCCGCCGGCTGCGCCCACGTCCGACGGACTGCCGCCCGCACCGGCGCCCGACGCGCCCGCCGACACGACTGCCACGCCCGAACCCACCGACCAGACCGCGAACGAGCATCCCCTGGCATGAACCGCAAGAGCGACAAGACCCTGCTGGTCGGCCTGGACATCGGCACTTCGAAGATCGTGGCGATCGTGGGCGAGTACGCGCCGGGCGAGCCGGTCGAGGTGATCGGCATCGGCACCCATGCGTCCAACGGCATGAAGCGCGGCGTGGTGGTGGACATCGAATCCACCGTGCAGTCGATCCAGCGCGCCGTGGCCGAGGCGGAGCTCATGGCCGGCTGCCAGATCCGCTCGGTCTACGCCGGCATCTCGGGCAGCCACGTGCGCTGCCTGAACTCCCAGGGCGTGGTCGCGATCCGCGACAAGGAAGTGAACGACGGCGACGTGGAACGCGTGCTCGATGCCGCGCGCGCGGTCGCGATCCCGGCCGACCAGCGCATCCTGCACGTGCTCGCCCAGGAATACGTGATCGACGAGCAGGACGGCATCCGCCACCCCATCGGCATGTGCGGCGTGCGCCTGGAGGCGAAGGTGCACGTGGTGAGCGGCGCGCTCTCCGCGGCGCAGAACATCTCCAAGTGCGTCACGCGCTGCGGCCTGGCGGTGGACGACCTCATCCTGGCGCCGCTGGCCTCGAGCTACGCGGTACTGACCGGAGACGAGAAGGACCTCGGCGTATGCCTGGTCGACATCGGCGCGGGCACGACCGACCTCACCGTGTACACCCACGGCGCGATCCGCCACACGGCCTCGCTCGGCGTGGCCGGCGACCAGGTCACCAACGACATCGCCTTCGCCTTCCGCACGCCCACGCCGTACGCGGAGGACATCAAGGTCAAGTACGCCTGCGCGCTCGCCCAGCTCGCGCGCGCGGAGGAGACGATCGAGGTCACCAGCGTGGGCGATCGCCCGCCGCGGCGCCTGGCGCGCCAGATGCTCGCCGAGGTCGTGCAGAAGCGCTACGAGGAGCTGTTCGAGATGGTGCAGGCGGAGCTGCGCCGCTCGGGCTACGAGGAGCTGGTCGCGGCCGGCATCGTGCTCACCGGCGGCGGGTCGCGCATGGAGGGCCTGGTCGAGCTGGCCGAGGAGATGTTCCACATGCCCGTGCGCGTGGGCGCGCCGCAGTACGTCACCGGGCTGGCCGACGTGGTGAGCAACCCCATCCACGCGACCGGCGTGGGCCTGCTGCTCTACGGGCGCGAACAGACGCAACGGCACGCGGCGCCGCCGACGCCGGATACCTCGAATTCGGTATGGGAGCGCATGAAGCGCTGGGTGGCAGGCGAGTTCTGAAGGAAGGGCAGGGCGGCCCCGCAGGGGCCGGGCGGTCGGGTCGAACCGCCGAAGCATGGGATAGGCACGCGGATCCAGGGTTTGAGATCAACACACTAGAAACGGCACCAGGAGGAAGGGACATGTTCCAGTTCGTGGAAGAGGCCGCGCCCAATGCGGTCATCAAGGTCATCGGCGTGGGCGGGGGCGGCGGCAACGCCGTCGCGCACATGCTGAGCGCCAACATCGAGGGCGTGGAGTTCGTCTGCGCCAACACCGACTCGCAGGCGATCAAGGGTTGCCCGGCGCGCACCGTGCTCCAGCTCGGCGGCAACGTCACCAAGGGCCTGGGCGCGGGCGCGAATCCCGAGGTCGGCCGCCAGGCCGCGCTCGAGGACCGCGAACGCATCTGCGAGATGCTGCGCGGCGCCGACATGGTGTTCATCACCGCCGGCATGGGTGGCGGCACCGGCACGGGTGCGGCACCGGTCGTGGCGCAGCTCGCCAAGGAGATGGGCATCCTCACCGTGGCGGTGGTGACCAAGCCCTTCCCGTTCGAGGGTCGGCGCCGCATGCAGGTGGCGCTCAAGGGCATCGACGAGCTGAGCCAGCACGTCGATTCGCTGATCACCATCCCGAACGAGAAGCTGCTCACCCAGCTCGGCCGGGAGATCAGCCTGTCGAACGCGTTCAAGTCCGCGAACGACGTGCTGCTCGGCGCGGTGCAGGGCATCGCCGACCTGATCACCCGTCCGGGCCTGATCAACGTCGACTTCGCCGACGTGCGCACCGTGATGAGCGAGATGGGCATGGCGATGATGGGTACCGGCGTGGGCCGTGGCGATGACCGCGCCCTGGCCGCGGCCGAGGCCGCCATCTCCAACCCGCTGCTCGACGACGTGGACCTGCGCGGCGCCTGCGGCATCCTGGTCAACATCTCGGCCGGCTCGAACTTCACCATGCGCGAGTTCGAGGAGATCGGGCGCGCGGTCGAAAGCCTCGGTTCCGAGGACGCGACCATCGTGGTCGGCACCGTGCTCGATCCGGACATGGGCGACGAGGTGCGCGTGACCGTGGTGGCCACCGGCCTGAACCGGGTCCAGCCTGCGGTACGGCTCGCCGCGCCGCGCGAGCATGCGGCGTCCCAGCCGATGGCGGTCGAGCGCTCGATCCGCACCGTGCGTGCGGCGACCGGCGGTTCGATGGGCGAGCAGCCCGTGGCCAGCCCCGGTCGCGCCAGCTTCCGCGCCGGTGGCACGCCCAGCGGTGCATTCACGCCAGTTCCGCAACCGGCGTCCGTCACCCCGACCGGTGGCCTCGGCGCGGCAGCCGCAACGGCCGAGGATTACCTGAACATCCCCGCGTTCCTGCGGCGACAGGCCGACTGACCCCTCCGGGTGCGTGCCGCGCCCGGAGGTTTGCCCCGGCGGTTCCGGCGAGACCTTCCTCCCTCGCCGGGACCTGCCGTCGGTCGGCGCCTTCCCCGGGGACCCGTCCGGACGGCGCCGTCCACCGGCGGGCGACGAATCGGGTGCCCCTTGCGGGTTGCAGCGCTCGGCCGGGCGGCCACGACGCCTGCAAATCGTCCCCGTATTGACACTTTGTCACAATGCCTGACGGTTCCGATCGGCGCAAAGTCGAGCCCGGACCCGTTCGATCCGGGTGCATTCCTGGCACCATTTCAGGTCAAAATCCCGTGATGACGCGGTTTCGTTCGTGTCTTTTTTTTGCAACATTACGGATTTGTTAACAACACGTTCAGGTTTGCGAAGGCCAACCCCTGTGTTATCTTCCGAAATTGTGCCCTGCCGCGCCTCTGGGAAGCGCAAAGAATGATCAGACAGCGAACGTTGAAAAACGTGATTCGCGCCACGGGCGTGGGCATCCACACCGGAGAGAAGGTCTACATGACCTTGCGTCCGGCCGCGGTGGACACGGGTATCGTGTTCCGGCGCGTGGATCTCGCCGCGCCGGTCGAATTGCGCGCGCGCACCGAGTTCGTCGGTGACACCAGCCTTTCCACGACCCTGGTGAACCAGAACGTCCGTGTCGCCACGGTCGAGCACCTGCTGTCGGCGATGGCGGGGCTGGGCATCGACAATGCCTACGTGGACCTCTCCGCGCCCGAAGTGCCGATCATGGACGGCAGCGCAGGACCGTTCGTGTTCCTGATCCAGTCCGCTGGCATCGAGGAACAGAATTCCGCCAAGAAATTCATCCGCATCAAGAAGTCCCTGACGGTACGGGACGGCGACAAGTGGGCCCGCTTCGATCCGTTCGAGGGCTTCAAGGTCGGCTTCTCCATCCATTTCGAACACCCCATCTTCACCCATCGCACCTCGCGCGCCGAGATCGACTTCTCGACCACCTCCTTCGTCAAGGAAGTGAGCCGCGCCCGCACCTTCGGCTTCATGCGCGACATCGAGATGCTGCGCGAGCGCAACCTCGTGCTCGGCGGCAGCATGGACAACGCGATCGTGCTGGATGACTACCGCGTGCTGAACGAGGACGGCCTCCGCTACGAGGACGAGTTCGTCAAGCACAAGATCCTCGATGCGATCGGCGACCTGTACCTGCTCGGACGCAGCCTGATCGGCGCGTTCTACGGCTACAAGTCCGGCCACCAGCTGAACAACACCCTGCTGCGCACGTTGCTCGACGATCGCAGCGCCTGGGAAGAGGTGACGTTCGCGGATCCGGCGCTCGCGCCGATCTCCTACGCGCACCCGGCCCAGGCCGTCTGATCCACCTCGCACCAGTAACAGGATTCCAGACTCACTCGGTGCCCGCACCGGCCCAGGCCGGTGGCGTGCATCAGGCCAGGGAGGCCAGCTTCGACAGGAGGACCCGCAGTTCGGGGTCTGCCATGGACTCGGCAGCGTGCGCCAGGTGATCGGCCGCGGCGCGCGACAGTGACCGGTGTTCGATCGCCATGTCCGGGGGGGCGGCGGCGGTCGAGGTCACTTTGACGGTCAGTTCCGACAACGCCAATCCGGACGCGTCCCGAGCAGCCCGCAGCACCTGCGGCGCCAGCAGACGGACCCGGGCGGCGGCGGCGCCGGAATCGGCCAGTACGACGAGGCGTTGTTCCCGGACGTTCGCCAGGGTCACGGCCCTGGAGAGCGCAGGGGGCAGCGTCGCGGACACCGCCGAGGCGATCGTTTCCAGCATGCGCGCGCGCTCGATGAGTGCCGCGAGGCGGGCATGGTCGCCGGCGCCAGGAGCGGCAAGCGCGGGCAGCGGGACGCACGTGCGATGCGGGCGTTTCACTCGATCGGAATTGAGGGAACAGTCGAGAATGAACCTTATCATCGTGAGCCGGCCGGGGGCGACGCCGCGCGTCCTTTCCCTGGGCCATTCGAGAGCCAGATTCCTGGCGATTTGCGGGCTCTCGGGCATCACCCTGCTGATCTCGGGCATCGGCCTCGCGATCGGCGCCGTTTTCTTCGGCCCCACCGTCATGCGCGCCGAACTCGCCCAGGCCCGTGCACAGGTGAATGCGCAACGCGCCGAACTGGGCACCATGAACGAGACCCTGGGCCGCGACCTCGATGCGCTGGCCCTGCGCCTGGGCCGTATCCAGGCCGAAGCCACGCGCCTCGATGCGCTGGGCGAACGCCTCGCCAAGCTCGGCAAGCTCGAGGACGGCGAGTTCAACTTCCGCGAGGAACCGGCCCTCGGTGGCCCGGAGACCCCGCAAAGCGCGGTCAGCACCACGCGCGGCGAGCTGGAGAAGAGCCTGGCGGAGCTTGAGCACCGCTTGGCCGCGCAGTCGCGCCAGCTCGACATGCTGGAAGGTGTGCTGGTGGACCGCAACATCGACATGAGCCTGATGCCCGCCGGCCTGCCCGTGCGCTACGGTTACAGCTCCTCGGGCTTCGGCAACCGCACCGACCCGTTCACCGGACGCAGCGAGTTCCATCCGGGCGTGGACTTCAACGGTCCGGCCGGTTCCGACGTGCTCACCGTCGCCGGCGGCGTGGTCGCCTATGCCGGCGTGCGCGAGGGCTACGGCAACGTGGTGGAGATCGACCACGGCAACGGCTACCTGACGCGCTACGCGCACAACCAGAAGAACCTGGTCGAGGTCGGGCACACCGTGCGCGCCGGCGACGTGATCGCGCGCATGGGCTCCACCGGTCGTGCCACCGGCAACCACGTGCACCTCGAGGTGTGGCTGAACAACCGTCTGGTGAACCCGACGGAATACGTGCGCAAGCTGCGCGCGGGGGCTTGATCCGGGCCGCGTTCGCCCCAACAATTCCGCAGTTAGGCGAGAGGCCGCCGACCCAGGCGGCCTTTCGCATTTTGTCGCATGGCCGCACGGGCCGCGCGCGACCCCCCGCACTAGCAGGATTCCCATGCTTCAACGCGTACTGACCAGCATCTTTGGAAGCCGTAACGAGCGCGTCCTGCGCCAGCTCAACAAGTCCGTCGCGGCGATCAACGCGAAGGAAGCGGAGCTCGAGAAACTCGATGACGACGCGCTGCGCGCGCGCACCGAGGCGCTCAAGGCGCGCCATGCCGCGGGCGAGACGCTGGACCAGCTGCTGCCCGACGCCTTCGCCACCGTGCGCGAGGCCTCGCGCCGCGTGCTCGGCCTGCGCCACTACGACGTGCAGCTGATCGGCGGCATGGTGCTGCACCAGGGCCGCATCGCCGAGATGCGCACGGGCGAGGGCAAGACCCTGGTCGCGACCCTGCCGGTGTACCTCAACGCGCTCGCCGGCAAGGGCGTGCACGTGGTCACCGTGAACGACTACCTGGCCAAGCGCGACGCCGCCTGGATGGGCAAGATCTACGGGTTCCTCGGCATGAGCGTGGGCGTGGTCGTGCCCGGCATGCGCGCCGAGGACAAGCGCGCCGCCTACGCCGCCGACATCACCTACGGCACCAACAACGAATACGGGTTCGACTACCTGCGCGACAACATGGCGTTGAGCCGCGAGGACCGCTACCAGCGCGGCCAGTTCTACGCGATCGTGGACGAGGTCGACTCCATCCTGATCGACGAGGCGCGCACGCCGCTGATCATCTCCGGCCCGGCCGAGGATTCGCCGCAGCTCTACGTGCGGGTCAACCGCATCGTGCCCGAGCTGAACAAGCAGGAGAAGGAGGACGCCGAGGGCGACTTCTGGGTCGACGAGAAGCAGAAGCAGGTGCACCTGAGCGAGGGCGGCATGGAGCACGCCGAGCAGGTGCTGCGCGCCGCGCAGATCATCGCGGCCGACTCCAGCCTGTACGACGCCCAGAACCTGATCGTCGTGCACCACCTCAACGCCGCGCTGCGCGCGAACCACATCTACCACCGCGACGTGGACTACATCGTGCGCGACGGCGAGGTGATCATCGTCGACGAGTTCACCGGCCGCACGCTCTCCGGCCGGCGCTGGTCCGACGGCCTGCACCAGGCCGTGGAGGCGAAGGAAGGCGTGCCGATCCAGCGCGAGAACCAGACGCTCGCCTCGATCACCTTCCAGAACTACTTCCGGTTGTACAAGAAGCTCGCCGGCATGACCGGCACGGCCGACACCGAGGCCTACGAGTTCCAGCAGATCTACGGGCTCGAGGTGGTGGTGATCCCCACCCACCGCCCGATGGTGCGCAAGGACCATCCGGACCTCGTCTTCCTCAAGCAGAAGCCCAAGTACGACGCGGTCGTCGCCGACATCAAGGACTGCCACCAGCGCGGCCAGCCGGTGCTCGTGGGCACCACCTCGATCGAGACCTCGGAGCTGCTCTCCAGCCTGCTCAAGAAGGACAAGGTCCCGCACGAGGTGCTGAACGCGAAGCAGCACGAGCGCGAGGCGCACATCGTGGCGCAGGCCGGGCGGCCCGGCGCGGTGACCATCGCGACGAACATGGCCGGCCGTGGCACCGACATCGTGCTCGGCGGCAGCCTCGATGCCGAGCTCTCCGCGCTTCCGCCAGAAGCGGGCGAGGCCGAGCGCGAACGCATCCGCGCGGCCTGGCAGCAGCGCCACGACGAAGTGATCGCCTCGGGCGGCCTGCACATCGTGGGCACCGAGCGGCACGAGTCGCGCCGCATCGACAACCAGCTGCGTGGCCGCTCCGGCCGCCAGGGCGACCCGGGCTCCAGCCGCTTCTACCTCAGCCTCGAGGATTCGCTCATGCGCATCTTCGCGCCCGACTGGGTGACGAAGTGGATGCAGATCTTCGGCATGAAGGAGGACGACGCGCTCGAGGATCGCCTGGTCACGCGCCAGATCGAGCGCGCGCAGCGCAAGGTGGAGGCGCACAACTTCGACATCCGCAAGCACCTGCTCGAGTTCGACGACGTCGCCAACGACCAGCGCAAGGTGATCTACGACCAGCGCAACGAGCTGCTCGAGGCGCAGGACGTGGCCGAGGCCGTGGGCAAGATCCGCGAGGACGTGATCGAGGACACCTGCCGCCGCTTCGTGGCGGCGGAGAGCATCGACGAGCAGTGGGACCTCGACGGCCTCGCGCGCACGCTGGAGTCGGATTTCGCGATCAAGCTCGACGTGCACGCGCTCGCCGGCACCGAGCACGAGTTCACGGCCGAACAGCTGTGGACCAAGGTGCAGGATTCGGTCGACCGCCACTTCCGCGAGAAGGAGGCCCAGGTCGGCTCCGAGGTGATGCGCTCGCTGGAGAAGCACGTGATGCTGTCGGTGCTCGACAGCCAGTGGAAGGACCACCTCGCCAGCATGGACTACCTGCGCCAGGGCATCTACCTGCGCGGCTACGCGCAGAAGCAGCCCAAGCAGGAGTTCAAGCGCGAGTCGTTCGAACTGTTCACCAGCCTGCTCGAGCGGGTCAAGAGCGAGCTGGTGCAGATCCTCTCCCGCGTGCGCGTGCGCTCCGAGGAGGAGGTGGCGGCGCTCGAGGCGGCCGAGCAGAGCAAGCGCGCACGCGCGCCCATGGAATTCCAGCACGCCGATCCGGGCGGCTACGGCGCGGACGAGGAAGCCGCGGCGGTGCAGGCCGAGCGTGCGCAGGCCGAAGGCCAGGCCGTACGCGCCGCGCCCATGCCGCAGCCGCACACCGTCGTGCGCGACGCGCCCAAGGTCGGACGCAACGATCCGTGCCCGTGCGGATCGGGCAAGAAGTACAAGCAGTGCCACGGCCAGCTCGGCTGACCTGACGGCGGGCGCGGGGCGCCGATGAGCGACGCCCTGCGCGCGCACGCCGCCGGCGGCCGGCTGCGCGTCGTCGCCGGCATCCTCGAGGACGGACAGGGTCGCGTGCTGCTCGCGCAGCGACCGCCAGGCAAGGCGCATGCGGGCCTGTGGGAATTCCCGGGCGGCAAGGTCGAATCCGGGGAGACCGACCAGCAGGCGCTGCGACGCGAATGGCAGGAGGAGTTGGGTCTCGCCATCGAGCCCGGTGACCTGGTACGCCGGGTCGATTGGCCGCACGTCGCGGGACGCCTGGAACTGTCCGCCTTTCGCGTGGCGGCGCAGGGCACGGCCCCCATCGCGCAGGATGGCCAGTCCCTGGCCTGGGTCGCGCCGTGCGACCTCCTGCACCTGCCGATGCCGCCGGCGGACCGCCCGATCGCGGTCGCCCTGAGGCTGCCGACGTCGTACGCGATCTCGCCGGATCCGGCGGGGCCAGCGGATGCCTTCCTGCACGGACTCGAGCGCACACTCGCGGGCGGCATCCGGATGGTCTCGCTGCGCGCCGTCGGGAACGACGGCGGCGACCTCGAGTCGCTGGCGCGCCGCGTGCTCGAGATCGCGCGCAGGCACGGTGCGATCGCCCTCCTGCACCACGACCCTGCCAGGGCGGCCCGGTTGGGGTTCGATGGCGTGCACCTGAACGGCCGGCAGCTTCGCGAGCTCGAGTCGCGCCCGCTGCCCGCCGAGTTCCTGGTCGGCGCGTCCTGCCACGGGCCGGCCGACCTGGCGCGCCTCGCCGCACTCGACGTCGACTTCGCGACCTGGTCGCCGGTGTTGGACTCGTCCACGCATCCGTCGCCGGATCGGCTGGGCTGGATTAAGCTCGGGGAACTGGCCCGCGCCTGCCCGATCCCCGCCTATGCGCTGGGCGGAATGACGCCGGACCTGCTGCCGGATGCCCTGGCCGCGGGCGCCCACGGCATCGCGGGCATCTCCGGCCTTTGGCGTGCGGACCCCCTGGAGGCAGGACGGATCGAGCGCGAGCGATGAGCGATGGCGCCACCTTGACGCGGAACGGCAACGATCCGGGCAGTCCGGCGCGAACCGGCATGGCCGGGCGCGTGGCGACCGCGATCGCCGTCGTCCTGCTGGCCGCGATCGCGGTGGCGGGCGCCTGGTGGGTCCAGCGCGACCACACCTGGGTCGGGCAGTTCTCCGACGCCGCGGAATACCTGCTGCTCGCCGACTACTATCGGGGCGCCCTCTCGGGGCAATGGCTCAATGTCGCGACCGAGTACTACCGCGTGTCGCGCTTCCCGCCGGTCTATCCGCTGCTGCTCGCGCTGGTCGGTGGCGGCACCGAGGCGGTCCAGGCCGCCGCGCAGGCGACCCAGGCGCTCGTGCTGCTCGCCCTGCTCGCCGCCGCGGCGTACATGGCGCGCGCGCTGGGCAGCCTGCGGGCTGCGCTGCCGCTGGTCGCGCTGCTCGTGCTCAGCCCCGGCCCGCTGCTGCTGCAGATCGACCCGGTGTCCGAGCCGCTCATGGCGCTGATGCTCTACTCGGTGCTGCTGCTCGCGGGCACGCGCAGGCACTGGATCGCGATCGCGGCGCTGATCGGAGCCTCGCTCCTGGTCCGCACGGCGATGGTCGCCGCCATTCCCGCGCTGTTCATCGCCAGTTGGATGCAGGCCCCGCCGGGCAGGCGTCGGGGTCCGTTCCTGCTCACCGCCATGGCGCTCGCGCCCGCGCTGGCCTGGTTCCTGTACCGGCAGTCCCAACCCGGTGTCGACAGCTACGCCATCCAGTACCAGATCGCGGGCGACTTCGTGCGCGACGCTGGCGGCTGGACGCGCGTGGCCTGGACCCAGCTCGGGCGGCTCGTCGCCGCCCTGGCATCGAACTTCGACATCGGCGTCGGCGCCCTGGCGCAGGTCGGCAGCGCGCTTTTGCTGGGGTTCGCCTGCATCGGGGGCTGGCTGCGCGCACGCGCGGGCGAGCTCGATGCCTGGTTCGCGGCGTGCTACCTCGCCCTGATCCTGGTCTGGCCCTATCCGTTGGAGATGTCGCGGCTGCTGCTGCCGCTGCTGCCGCTGCTGCTCGTGCTCGCGCACGTGGGACTGGTGCAGCTGCTCAGCCTGCGCGCGCCGCGGTTCGTCGCGCGACCCGGCGCGGCCCCGTTCGCGTCGCTGCTGCTGGTCGCGCTGCCGCTGGCGAGCGCGGTGCCGTCCGACCTGCTGTTGCTGCGCCGCATGTCGACCGAGGTCGAACCCGACCTGCGTCCCTACCAGCGCGGCCGCGACTACCTGACCGCCGAGGTGGACGACTGGAGCCTCGCGCTGCTGGAAGTCAACGCGCGCAACATGGCGGCGATCCAGGCGCTGCACCAGTACGTCCCGCCGGGCGAATGCGTCTACATCCACGCCTGGCAGCGCGCGCGGGCCGTTGCCGGCATCCTCGCCGCCGCCATGCCGGCCTCGATCGACCCGGGCAAGCCGGTGCGCGCGCAGTTCCCGATCTGCCGCTATGCGCTGGCGAGCCTGCAGTCGACCTGGCAGGTCAACGGGCCCAGCCTGTTCCCGATCCAGTACGTCCAGGACTTCGCCAGGCCGCTGTTCGTGTCCGAGTTCGAGTACCGGGGCAGTCGGCGCACGGCCGCGGCGCTGCTCGACCTGGGCCCCCATCCCGGTGCCGAGCCGGCACCCGCGCCCTCACGCTGATCCGGCGGAGCGCGCGGCGGATGCGTCCGCTGCCTGCAGCCGATAGCGTCGATCGAGCAGGTCCACGGCGACCAGCAGCACGTCGGCGTCGGCGTCGTTGCAGATGACGTCGTCGGCGAGCGCCAGGCGCCGGTCGCGCGGCGCCTGGGCCGCGATCATGCGCGCGGCCAGCGCGTGGTCGATGCCGTCGCGACGGCACAGTCGATCGAGCTGCCGTTCGACCGGCGCGTCCACGACCAGCACCCGATCGAGCCAGTCGTAGCGACCGACCTCCGCGAGCAGCGGGATGGCCACGACCACGTAGGCGGCGTCGGACGCGGTGGCCTGGGCCAACAGGTGGTCCTCGATCGCCGGATGCAGGATGCGTTCGAGTCGCGTCCGCGACGGCGGATCGACGAAGATGCGCTCGCGCATGCGCGCGCGGTCCAGGTTGCCCTGATCGTCCAGTGCGCCAGGGCCGAATGCCTCTACGATGCGAGCCAGCGCCGGCGTGCCGGCGGCGACCAATTCGCGCGAGGCCACGTCGGCATCGAGCACGGGCGCCCCGCCTGCCGCGAAGCGGCTGCAGGCGAGCGACTTTCCCGAGGCCACGCCGCCGGTCAACGCCACCACCAGCGGCATGCCGGTGCCGGTTCCGGGTGCGCCCATTCAGACCGGATAGAACCGGGCCCAGAGGGCCAGGAGCTCGGTTCCCCACAGCAGCTGGATCCACCCGGCGGCGGCCAGATACGGTCCGAACGGGATCGGCGTGGCGCGATCGCGGCCGCGCGCCCACAACCACAGGCTGCCCACGATCGCGCCGATGAACGAGGACAGGAAGAGCACGGGAACGATGCCCAAGGCCCCGACGAAGGCGCCGATCGCGCCCAGCAGCTTGAAGTCCCCGTAGCCCATGCCTTCCTTGCCGGTCACCAGCTTGAACAGCCAGTACACCGACCACAGCGACAGGTACCCGAACGCCGCGCCGGCGATGGCGGTCGAGGCGTCGACGTAGACGCCGAGCGTGCCCGCGAGCAGGCCCAGCCACAGCAGGGGCAGGGTGAGCTGGTCGGGCAGCAGCTGCGTGCGCAGGTCGATGCCCGTGGCCGCGATCAGGATCGCGCTATAGGCCATCGCGCACAACGCGGCGGTCGAAAACCCGAACTTCAGCGCGCAGACCGCGAATGCCGCACCGGTGCAGGCCTCGACGATCGGATACTGCCAGGAGATCGGCGTGCGGCAGCTGCGACAGCGGCCACGCAAGGCCAGGTAGCTCAACAGCGGGATGTTCTCCCAGACGGCCAGCCGGTGGCCGCATCCGGGGCAATGGGACGCCGTGAACACCAGGTCGGGGGGGGGCGCGACGTCGGCCGGCGCCTGTTCGAGCACCTCGCGCGCCTGGTCCTGCCAGCCGCGCATCAGCCTGGGCGGAAGGCGCAGGATCACCACGTTGAGGAAGCTGCCGACGAGCAGCCCGAAGGCGCCGGCGACCAGCGCCAGCACCAGGGGGTCCTCCAACAGCCAGGCCACGCGCGCGGGTCTGCCGGGTCGTCCGTCCGGGCGCTACAGGGTCGCTGCGAGCTTGAACACGGGCAGGTACATGCCGATCACCATCGAGCCCACGAGGCCGCCGATGATCACCATGATGAACGGCTCGATCAGGCTCGCGAGCGCGTCCACCGCGTTGTTGACCTCGTTCTCGTAGAACTCCGCGACCTTGAACAGCATGGTGTCGAGCGCGCCGGCCTCCTCGCCGATCGCGGTCATCTGCACCACCATGTTCGGGAACAGGTTCACCTGCTTCATCGCGGTGTTGAGCGGGTAGCCCACCGCCACGTCCTCGCGCATGCGCATCACGGCGGTGGAATAGACCACGCTGCCGGTCGCGCCCGCGACGGTTTCCAGCGCGTCGACGAGCGGCACGCCGGCCTTGAAGGTCACCGCCAGCGTGCGCGAGAAGCGCGCGATCGCCGAGTTGTGCATGATCTGGCCGATGATCGGGAGCTTGAGGATCAACCGATCGAGGAAGTGCGCGAACGCCGGCGAGCGCTTGGTCAGCGCGATGAAGCCGAAGAACACGCCGCAGCCGGTGATCAGGATCAGCCACCAGTACGAGATCACGAACTCCGAGCAGCTCACGATGAACTGCGTGAACGCGGGCAGGTCGGCGCCGAACTGCGCGAAGAAGGACTTGAACTGCGGCACCACGAAGATCAGCAGCACGGCGCTGACCAGGATCGCGACCGCGATCACCATGGTGGGGTAGAACAGCGCCTTCTTGATCTTGCCCTTCAGGGCCTCGAGGTTCTCCTTGTACGAGGCCACGGTGTCGAGCACGGTGTCGAGCACGCCCGCCGTCTCGCCCGCCTTGACCAGGTTCCGGTACAGCTCGTCGAACTGCACCGGGAACAGCGCGATCGACTCCGAGAGCGAGGAGCCGCCCTCGATCGAGGTCTTGATCTCGTTCAGCATCTTGCGCATGCGCGGGTTCTTCTGCCCGCCCGAGATGATGTCGAAGGCCTGCACCATGGGCACGCCGGACTGCATCATGGTGGCGAGCTGGCGGCTGAAGATGGCCAGTTCCTGCGGCGTGATGCGCGATCCGGACTGCCCGAAGATCGAGTCCTTCTTCTCCTTCACCGTGCCCGGGACGATGCCCTGCTTGCGCAGGTCGGCCTTCACCAGGTTGTCGTTCTTGGCGAGCATCTCGCCCTTCATGACGACGCCGCGCTTGTCCTTGCCTTCCCAGACAAACGTCTTCAGCGTGCTGATCTGACCTCGGGCGGCGCCGAGGCTCGGTGCGCGGGCAGCAGTGGTCGTGGCCATGGCCTAGTCCTTGGTGACTCGATTGATTTCCGCGAGGCTGGTGACCCCGTCGCGCACCTTCTTCATCGCCGACAGGCGCAGGTCGGACACGCCGGCCTCGTGCGCCGCGTAGGCGATCTGGATCGCGTTGCCGCCGGAGAGCACGATCTTCGCGATCTCCTCGGTCATCGGCATCACCTGGTAGATGCCGGTGCGGCCCTTGTAGCCTTCGTTGCAGTTGCTGCAGCCCACCGCGTCGAAGATCTGCATCGTGTCGACGTCCTCCTTGCGGAAGCCCTCGGCGATCAGCGCCTCGGGCGGCAGCTTGAGCGGGCGCTTGCAGTCGTGCAGGCGGCGCGCGAGGCGCTGCGCGATCACCAGGGTCACCGACGAGGTGATGTTGTACGGCGCGATGCCCATGTTCATCAGGCGCGTGATGGTCTGCGGCGCGTCGTTCGTGTGCAGCGTGGACAGCACCATGTGGCCGGTCTGCGCGGCCTTGATCGCGATCTCGGCCGTTTCCAGGTCGCGGATCTCGCCGACCATGATCACGTCGGGATCCTGGCGCAGGAACGAGCGCAGGGCGGCGGCGAAGGTCATGCCGCGCTTGGCGTGCTGCTGCACCTGGTTGATGCCCGAGACGCGGATTTCGACCGGGTCCTCGACCGTGGAGATGTTGCGCCCCTCGGTGTTGAGGATGTTCAGTGCGGTGTACAGCGACACCGTCTTGCCCGAGCCCGTGGGCCCGGTGACCACGACCATGCCGTAGGGCTTCTGGATGGCGTTGAGGAACAGGCTCTTCTGTTCCTCCTCGTAGCCCAGCTTCTCGATGCCCATGCGCGCGGCGGAGGCGTCGAGGATACGCAGTACCACCTTCTCGCCGAACAGCGTGGGGCAGGTGCTGACGCGGAAGTCGATCGACTTGGTCTTGGAGATGTTGAGCTTGATGCGGCCGTCCTGCGGCACCCGGCGTTCGGCGATGTCCAGGCCCGCCATGACCTTCAGGCGCGCGGCCAGGCGCGGGCTCAGCTTCACCGGCGGCGAGGTCACCGCCTTGAGGATGCCGTCCATGCGCAGGCGCACGCGGTACATGGCCTCGTAGGGCTCGAAGTGGATGTCCGAGGCGCCGCGCTTGATCGCGTCGAGCAGCACGCGATTGACGAACTTGACGATCGGCGCGTCCTCGCTGCCGGCGGTGGCGTCGACCGAGCCGTCCTCGGCATCGTCGCCGGCCTCGAGGTCCAGCCCTTCCAGCCCTTCCTCCTCGCCCATCTGGTCGTTGAGGGACTCGACCCCGGCGAGCGCGGTGTCGATCGCGCGGTCGAGCAGGTCCTCGGGCACCAGCACGGGATCGACGGTGAGATTGGAATGGAAGCGCAGTTCGTCCAGCGCGCGCAGGTTGGTCGGATCCGACACGCCCACGAACAACCGGTTGCCGCGCTTGAACAGCGGCAGGGCCTTGTGCTGCTGGATCAGCTTCTCTTCGACCAGCTTGATCGGGGACTGGCGCAGGTCGAGCGCGCGCACGTCGAACAGCGGGATGCCGAACTCCATCGAGGCGGCGTTCGCGACCTGTGCCGCGGGCGCGAGGCCGTTCTGGACCAGGTAGCTGACCAGCGGGACCTTCTGCTTCGTGGAGGCTTCCACGGCACGACGCGCGTCCTCGTCCGAGATCGCGCCTTCGATCACCAGTCGACGCGCGATGCCGGTGAGTCCGCTGAGTGCACCCGGATTGATCTGGGTCGCCATGACCGCCCCGCCTGAACTTCGGTCACTTGGAATGTACCTCATCTAAGCCCCTGATTGAACTGGCTGTGGGTACTTTGCCGCCGCTAGACTTGCCGCTGCCATCGAACGCGGGCGAGAAGCGTGATCTCGATCATCATTCCGGCGAAGAACGAGGCCGGCAACATCGCCGCCGTGGTGCGGGAAGTGCGCATGCACGTGCCCGATTGCGACCTGATCGTGGTGGACGACGGCTCCGACGACGGCACCGCCGCGGTCGCCCGGGCGGAGGGTGCGCGCGTGATCAGCCACCCGTGCAGCATGGGCAATGGCGCCGCGATCAAGACCGGTGCCCGCGCCGCCGCCGGCGACCTGATGGTCTGCATGGACGGCGACGGCCAGCACCCTGCCGGTGCGATCCCCGCGCTCCTGGCCAAGCTCGACCAGGGCTTCGACATGGCCGTCGGCGCCCGCGACCGCAAGGGCCAGGCCGGCCTGGGGCGGCTGCTCGCGAACTTCTCCTACAACCGCATCGCGAGCTGGGTCACCGGCTTCCCGATCGCCGACCTGACCTCGGGCCTGCGCGTGGCGCGCACCGACAAGTTCCGCGAGTTCCTGCACCTGCTGCCGAACGGGTTCTCCTACCCCACCACCATCACCATGGCGTTCCTGCGCAGCGCGTATCCGATCGCCTATTTGCCGGTCGACGTGCGCCCGCGCATCGGGCGCAGCCACATCCGTCCCATCCGCGACGGCATCCGCTTCCTGCTGATCATCTTCAAGATCGCCACGCTCTACTCGCCGCTCAAGCTGTTCGTGCCGGTGAGCGCGCTGTTCGGGCTCGGCGGCATGGTGAACTACGGGTACACCTACTGGAACGAGGGTCGTTTCACGAACATGAGCGCGCTGCTGCTGAGCGCCTCGGTGATCGTGTTCCTGATCGGCTTGATCTCCGAGCAGATCACCGCCCTGATGTACCGGCGCAATGGATGACCCGAGGCCAGCGAAGCCCGTCTTGCTGGTGATGGCCTCGACCTATCCACGCTGGCGCGACGACCACGAGCCGGGCTTCGTGCATGCGCTCGCGCGGCGCATGGTGGATCGCTTCCGGGTGATCGTGACCACCCCCTCGTCCCCCGGCGCGAGTGCGCGCGAAGTCCTCGATGGCGTCGAGGTCCGGCGTTTCCGCTACGCCCCGCGCGGCGCCGAGACCCTGGTGCACGACGGGGGCATGATCGCGAACCTGCGTCGCTCGCCCTGGAAGTGGCTGCTGCTGCCGGGCTTCCTCGCCGCCCAGGTGCACGCGGCCTGGTCGATCCTGCGACGAGAGGACATCGCGCTGGTGCACGCGCACTGGCTGCTGCCGCAGGGCGCGATGCTGGCCTTGATCGGCCTCCTGCGCCGACGGCTGCCGCCCTGGTTCGTGACCGCGCACGGCGCCGACGTCCACGGCATGCGCGGCGCCCTGGCGACACGGTTCAAGCGTTTCGCGGCGCGGCGTGCCGCGCGCGTCTGCGTCGTGAGCGCGGGCATGGTGGACATCGTGCGCGGGCTGGGCGTGCCGCCCGAACGCATCGGGATCCTGCCCATGGGCGTCGACCTGCAGTCCCTGTTCGTCCCCGACGACCAGGCGACGCGGCGTGCGGATCGCCTGCTGTTCGTCGGCAGGCTGGTCGCCAAGAAGGGCGTCGCCGACCTGGTCGAGGCGCTGGCCCGGCTCGCGCGTGCCGGCCCGGTGCCCGACCTGGACATCGTCGGCTTCGGACCGGAGCGCGAGGCGCTCGAGGCACTCGTGGTCGAGCGCGGACTGGCCGGTTCGGTCCGATTCCTCGGCCCGCTGCGCCAGGCCGACCTGGTCGCGTATTACCGGCACGCCACGCTGCTCGCGGCGCCGTTCCGGCCCGCACCGGACGGCGACGAGGAGGGCCTGGGCCTGGTCCTGGTGGAGGCGGCGGGATGCGGCTGCCCCATCGTCAGCACCCGATTGCCGGCCGTCGCCGACGTGCTGGCACACGACGTGTCCGCCTCCCTGGTTCCGCCCGCCAGCCCCGGGGAGCTGGCGCAAGCGATCGCAACGCTGCTGGCCGATCCGGGCAGGCGCGAACGCCAGGCCCTGGCCGCGCGCGCGCGGGTCCTGGAGCGCTACGACTGGGACGGACGCGCCGCGGCATACGTCCGGCTTGCCGCCGACCTGTGCGCCGAAGGGCGGGCGTGCTGAGGATCGCGTTCGACCATCAGATCTTCGCCGCCCAGACCGTGGGCGGCGTCTCGCGCTACTTCGTCGAGTTGGCGCGCACCTTCGCGCGCGATCCCGGGGTGTCCATCAGAATCCACGCCCCGATGCACGTCAACCGCTACCTGGCGGGTGCCGATCGGTTCGGTTCCGGCGCACGCCTGTGGCCGTTCCCCGGCGTGACCCGGCTCTCGAACGGCGTCGCCCGGATCTGGCCCGTGCAGGGTCCCTGCGACGTCCTGCACCAGACCTACTATGCGCGCCCTACGGCCCGCGCACGCGGTCGCGCGCTGGCCACGACCGTGCACGACCTGATCGCCGAGCGCGGCCTGCTCGACACCGATGCCATGCGCGGCGATCCGCACGCGAAGCTGCGCGCGGCGCGCGCGGCCGACCACGTCTTCTGCGTGAGCGAGTGCACGCGCCAGGACCTGCTGGAGCTGGGTGGCGTCGATCCCGATCGCATGACCGTGACGCCGCACGCCTCGACCCTGCAGGCGCTCGATCCGGTGCCGGTCGCGATCGACCGGCCCTACTTCCTGCACGTGGGGCGCCGCCGCGGCTACAAGAACTTCCCGACCCTGCTCGACGCCTATTGCGCCGCGCGCGACCTGGCGCAATCGCACGCGCTGGTATCGGTCACGGCCGACGCGCTCGCGCCCGACGACCGCGTGCGGGTGGAGCGCGCCGGCGGCCGCCTGGTCCACGTGCGCGCCGGGGACCGCCAGCTCGCCTGGCTGTATCGCCACGCGCGCGCCCTGGTGTTCCCATCGCTCGCCGAGGGCTTCGGCCTGCCCGTCCTCGAAGCGATGGCGTGCGCCTGCCCGGTGATCGCCGCGGACATCCCCGTGATGCGCGAGGTGGCCGGCAACGACGCGACGCTGGTATCGGGCAACGATGCCGGTGCCTACGCCGAAGCGATGCGACGTGCCGCGGGCGATCCCGGCTGGCGCGCGACGCGCATCGCCGGCGGACTCGCGCGCAGCGCCGGGTTCACGTGGGCGCGCTGCGCGGAGCTCACGTTGTCGGGATACCGGCTGGCGCTCCAGCGCTGAACGCCGCGAAAGCGTGGTCGCCATCGCTTGCGGCCGCGCCTGTCCCGCGGCGCGTTGCCGGACCTGGGCGCCGGGCGCTTGTCTCCTCGGAACGCTTCGATCACCATGCCGCAGGTCGACATCGCGGAGCCGCAGTGCGCAACCATCGTACCGATCGCGACTGGGAACTGTGGGGGCAGCGCGATCCCTACTATGGGGTGATCACGGCCGAGCAGAATCGCGCTGGCAGGCTCGACGAGGCCGCGCGCGAGGAGTTCTTCCGGTCCGGAAGCGCGCACGTGGAGCACGTGCTGCGCACCTGCCGCGAAAAGCTCGACCCCGGTTTCGCGCCGACGCGCGTGCTCGATTTCGGCTGCGGCGTGGGCCGGCTGGTGGTTCCCTTCGCGCGCGTCGCGGGTTCGGTGGTCGGTGTCGACGTGTCGGCCTCCATGCTGGCCGAGGCGCGGCGCAACTGCCAGGCGCAGGCACTCGACAACGTGCAACTGGTCGGTTCTGACGACGATCTTTCTCTCGTCGAGGGCACGTTCGACCTCGTCCACACCTTCATCGTGCTCCAGCACATCCCCCCGGCCCGCGGCGTGCGCCTGTTCGCACGCCTGGTGTCCCTGCTCGAGCCCGGTGGACTGGGCGCGATCCATTTC
>Ga0315912_10000846_pt1 | contig 44957 bp, 37 predicted proteins | sample VfabasoilMG_FD_204469 | JGI IMG/M metagenome (GOLD analysis project Ga0315912, IMG submission 204469) | Garden soil microbial communities collected in Santa Monica, California, United States - V. faba soil | ecosystem: Environmental > Terrestrial > Soil > Garden | place: USA: California... | reverse complement strand
GAAATCCTGGTTTTTAAGTTCTGAACAGCCTTGTCTTTTTCATTCAAAATATTTTCAAGCTCTTTTACTTTCCTTTCTCTCTCCATCAGGCTCACACTTAAGGAGTCGTTCAGTTTTCGCGTGTGCTCGAAATTGCGTTGAATGGCCAGGAGTTGTTCGCTCTGCTGGGTCATGTCGCGGTTTAGTTTGCCGCTGCTATTCACCAGGTTTTTATAGTATGTATTTAATTGATCGTAATCTTTGCTTAAGCCTTCCACCCGGGTGGTCATAGATTTTACCTGATCGGATAGATTCAAGGTATCCTGCACTAACTTCTGCACACGGTCGTTGAGCGAATCAATACTTAAATTTGCCCTTTCCAATTCAGTGGATTTATCGGCCAGGTTACCTTCGGCCTGCACCTTTTGAGCCAGTATGTCATCATATTTCTTTTTAGTGACAACACAGGAGGATAAAGCAACAGCCAGAAAAACGAAAAGAAAAATGAAAGTCTTGTTCATAGAAAAAAGTTTGGCAAAGTTATTTATAAAACTGTGAGCGGCAACGGCTATATTTAACCATAAACAGTTAGCTCTTCAAATGGTTTATCCCCTTGAAGAGTTACAAAATAAAATACTATGGAAGGAATGCTCAAGCCTGATTCCCTGAAAGGCAAAACAATTTTAATTACCGGTGGTGGAACAGGTCTTGGCCGATCCATCGGAAAATATGTGCTGGAGTTAGGTGCCAACCTGGTAATTTGCAGTCGCAAACTGGAAGTTATCACCAAAACAGCCACTGAGTTGGAAGCGCAAACAGGAGGCAAAGTGCTGGCCGTGGCCTGCGATGTGCGCAAGTACGAGGAAGTGGAGAATGTGGTTAAAACATCGGAAGAAAGGTTTGGACGGTTGGACGCTGTGTTAAACTGTGCAGCAGGAAATTTCATAAGTCCAACGGAGCGCCTCTCGAACCGGGCATTTGATATTGTAGTAGATATTGTGCTGCGGGGCACATCCAACGTTACTCTTTGCGTTGGTAAAAACTGGATTCGGAATAAGCAAAAAGGAACTTTCCTGAATATTGTAACGACCTACGCCTGGACAGGCTCAGGCTATGTGGTGCCATCGGCTTGTGCCAAAGCGGGTGTGCTGGCACTCACGCGATCACTGGCTGTGGAGTGGGCGCATTACGGAATCCGCAGCAACGCTATCGCCCCCGGGCCATTTCCAACCGAAGGCGCATGGAGCCGATTGCTGCCGGGCGATTTAGCCAAAAAGTTTGATCCGGCAGCCCGCATTCCCTTGCAACGCGTGGGCGACCACCAGGAGCTCGCCAATCTATCCGCCTACCTGCTCTCGGATTATTCCGGGTACATTAACGGAGAGGTAGTAACCATTGATGGTGGCGAGTGGCTGAAAAACGGAGGCGAGTTCAGCCACCTTGATCAAATTACTCCTGAGATGTGGGATATGTTTGAGAAGATGAGAGGTAAATAATTTTTTGATTTCAAATTTTAGATTTCAAATTACTTTTGATGATTGAAGAAATATTTATGACGGCATATATTTTTCCGGGCCAGGGCGCCCAATTTACAGGAATGGGCAAAGAGCTTTATGACTCCAAGCCCGTGGCAAAAAAAATGATGGACGATGCCAATGGAATCCTGGGCTTCGATATTACCAGCATTATGTTTACCGGCACGGCTGACCAACTGAAGGAAACTAAGGTTACACAACCTGCAATTTTTATTCACTCCGTAGCGGCTGCACTCTGTGCCGATCATTTTAAACCGGATATGGTGGCAGGCCATTCCCTTGGAGAGTTCTCTGCATTGGTGGCCAATGGAGCTTTAAGTTTTGAAGATGGACTAAAACTGGTTTCGAAAAGGGCAATGGCCATGCAGCGAGCTTGTGAGGTTAATCCATCCACCATGGCCGCCATTTTAGGATTGGATGATGATGTGGTGAATGAAATTTGTAAAACTATTTCCGATGAAATTGTAGTTGCAGCCAATTACAATTGCCCGGGGCAGTTGGTAATCAGCGGCTCGATGAAGGGCATTGAAATAGCCTGCGAGAAAATGAAAGCAGCTGGTGCCAAGCGCGCATTGCCCCTGCAGGTTGGTGGGGCATTTCATTCTCCTTTAATGAACCCAGCGAAGGAAGAATTGGCCATCGCTATCAACTCCACTGCCTTTAAACAACCTGTTTGCCCGGTATATCAAAATGTTAATGCTTTGCCTTCCACCGACATACCTTCCATAAAGCAAAATCTGATTGACCAATTGACTGCGCCCGTTCGATGGACACAAACGGTTAAAAATATGGCAAGCGATGGGGCCAAAGTTTTTATTGAATGCGGCCCCGGTAAAGTCCTTCAAGGGCTCGTAAAGAAAATTGAACCAGGGGTTGAGGCGAGGTCGGTTTAAATCAAGACTTTATTTTCGAAGGGATTGCGAAGGGATGATTCTTTTTTATTTGATTTTCTTTACCTGAAGTTCATCTGCACATTCGGCTAACAAAACCTTAATACTTTTATCGAGTAAAGGATGAATAATTTCCGGGGCAATTTCAGCAAGTGGCGTCAATGCAAATCTTCGGTCAGGTAAAAAGGGGTGAGGCACTTTCAGTTTATCCGACTCAACTATACTGCTGCCAAACAGTAAAATATCAATATCAATAATCCGTGAACCCCACTTTTCCTCTCTCACCCGACCTAATTGGCGCTCAATTCCTAAAATATTCAGCAGCAGATTATCGGGGGTTTCACCGGTTTGCATCGCTATAGCCTGGTTAAAATAATCGGGTTGCTCAGTATTTCCCCAGGCTTTAGTTTCGTAAACAGATGAAACCGCCATTGTTTTTCCAATACCCGACAGGGCTTGAATGCAAAGTTTCAAATTCAACTCCCTGTCCCCCAGGTTGGAGCCCATCAACAAATAAACCGTTTCCACGTTATTGCTATTTTTGCGACTTCTAATCAAAATACATTTATGAGTTTCTTCAAAGCATTCTTCTCGTCTTGCCTGGGCGCCTTTGTAGCCCTTATCTCCTTTGCAATTTTAGGGATAATTATTCTGGCAGCGATGGGCACGGAAGTACCCGTTGAAGTGAAATCCAATTCTGTGCTGAATTTAAAACTGGATTATCCAATCAGCGAATTAGAGGTAGAAGACCCCATAGCCAAATTGATGCCCGAATTGGCTGAGCAAACTATGGGTCTCATTCAGTTAAAGCAAGCCATTGCCCATGCCAAATCAGATGAGAATATTAAAGGGATTTACCTTACATCGGGGTTCGTTGGTGCAGGCGTGTCGTCCACCAAAGAAATCAGGGAAGCCTTGGAAGATTTCAAAAAATCGGGCAAGTGGGTAATTGCCTACTCCAATTATTTTAGTGAGAAAGGTTATTACCTGGCTTCTGTTTCCGATTCTATTTTTCTTAATCCGGAAGGTTTCGTGGAGTTGAATGGATTGTCCACCCAGGTGATGTTTTATAAAAAAATGTTTGATAAGCTGGAGATCCGGCCACAGGTTTTCCGTGTGGGAGAATACAAAGGTGCGGTAGAACCATTTCTGCGCGATAACCTGAGCGATGAGAACAGGCTTCAACTGAACTCCCTGCTCAACTCCATCTATAATACCATGCTGGGTCAGATTTCAGACGGGCGAAAAATTGCAGCTGAAAAAATCAAAGATATTTCAGGCAAGATGCTGGTGCGCAATGCTAAACAAGCACGGGAGTATTCGTTGGTTGACGCTTTATTTTATGAAGACGAAGCGCTGGATTATATGAAAAAGCGTCTCGGTATAGAAAAAGGAAAAAAGATTAACCTGATAAGCTATAGCGACTATAAGCACAGCTACATGGAAGAATCGGAATCAAAAAATGAAATAGCCGTGATTGTAGCCGATGGTGAAATTATTGATGGCAAATCAGGGAAGAACACAGTGGGCTCAACAACCATTATTGAAGCGCTACGCAAAGCACGCAAAAGTAAAAGAGTGAAAGCTGTTGTATTGCGGATAAATTCTCCAGGAGGCTCTGCACAGGCCAGTGACGAAATGTGGCGTGAGGTAATGCTCATCGCAAAAGAGAAGACCGTCATAGCCTCCATGTCAGACTATGCCGCCTCAGGCGGATACTATATCGCCATGGCGTGCGACACTATTGTGGCCGAGCCTACAACGGTTACCGGCTCCATTGGGGTTTTTATGTTCATTCCCGATGTAAGCCAATTTATGGCAAACAAATTGGGCATCACATTCGAGCAGGTTAAAACCGGTGAAATTGGTGAGTTGCTTACCATAACCCGCGGACTTAATGAAACGGAGAAATCCATCTTGCAGCAACAAGCCGATAAAGTTTATGAATCCTTCACCAGTAAAGCTGCTGCCGGGAGAAAGATGAGCCAGGACGAGATCAAAAAGATAGCTTCCGGGCGAGTATGGACAGGCGAGCAGGCAAAGGAAAATGGATTGGTTGACGAACTGGGTGGCTTTAACGAGGCAGTTGAAATTGCAGCAAAAAATGCAGGGGTTTCTGGTGATTTTTATCTCAGGTACTACCCCAAGCCAAAGACTTTCTTAGAAAATTATTTGAGCATAGATGAGGAGGAAGCAACAGAGAGAAAAATGCGAGAGATTTTGGGAGCCGAAAACGCGTTGCTGCTGCAACAATGGAAAAAAGTTCAACAAATGAAAGGGGTGCAAGCCCGGATGCCGGTAGAATTCACCATTGACTAAACCCAAATTTGGGATGTAATATTTTGGAAGTTTAGATAAGCCGATGGCATCCCCAAGTCAATAAAACATGGAATTATCACATAGGCAAACTGATGCCTAAAGAGTGTTAGCAACACCCGATATTGTCAATATCAACTCGTTTACCCGACTAAAAACAACTTTTATTTTAAAAAATTTAACTAGGCAACCTGGCTTGGCTGGTGTAATAATTATGATAGATTTTTTAACCTGACCATGACCCCAAAAGGAGTTAGAGGGCCTCCACCATAACATGCAATTACCCCGACCTGGCATCACATTACTTCAAATATTTTTGAGCCTGCATCGTTTTGCTAAGGCACAATTGAATTGATAAAACAACTAAAAAATCGTGCATCAATAGTTCAAGGAAAACTCATGGGATAGCACCACGCTATACCTTGACTTTATAGCACCGAATAGGGAATTGCCGATGAAGGGCAATGACCCCTTCATCAGCTTATCATTATATAACTAACTGATTATCAGTTAAATTGACCCTTATCAACCATGGCATGGCCGCCACTGGACTGATAGCTTTTGGGTTGATTCTTCCCGGCAGAATCTCCATTATTATTGGAATTCATGGCGGTGAATGAAAGCAGCGCAACAGCAGATAAAAGGATGATGGCTAATTTCGTTTTCATAGTTTTTTTGTTTTATAGGGTTCTACTTAGGGCAACCAGGGCCACCGAATTGACATTTGTCGCTGGCGCTGCCATCAACCTGAGGCAACACATTTTCTTCTGAACATGCAGAGACAGCAAGTGAGGTAACGATAGCCAGAACTAGTGTGTAAAATAACTTCTTCATAAAAGGGTTGGTTTGGATTGGTTAGGTTTTTTATTTTTTTCAATTCACTTTTGTACTGAATTGCGGAGCAAATGTGGGTCTCCATTTTTTAGCAAAACGAGCGGAAATATTTTTTAACGCACTTGTGTATTTTATTATTCATAAATCCGTAGCTGCACTAATCGCTTTGACGCTTTTAGCTGCTGTCGTTCCCGCAAGGGCACAAGCCGATGAGCAATTGGTTGATTCCTTGTTGACTGTTTTGGATGACGCAAAGGGTCAGGAGAAGTTCAGCGCAGAGTTTGAATTGTTCCGGCTACACCTTCAGGCACACGATAGTGAAGAAGCTAACCGGTATGCTCAGCAATCGTTGCAAACGGCCATTCAATTGAAGGATACGCTATCCCTTGTAAAGGCCTACAATGCCTTAGGCTATATAAAGAAAGAACTTGGGTATCCTCGCATAGCTATTCCCAATTTTGAGAGCGCCTTAAAGTTGGCCCGGCAGAAAAATTACAAAGACCAGATTAAATATATTTTAAATAACCTGGGCCAGGCCCATGTGCTGAGCGCCAATTATGCCAAAGCTCTTGATATTCACCTGGAGTCTTTGAAAATAAGGGAAGAGGAGCATGATACTGTTTCCATTTCCGTAGCCTTAAATAACATCGGGGTTTTTTATCAACATCTTGGAGATTATGAAAATGCTCTGACTTATTATAAAACCAATTATTCCCTGAAGGTTAAGGCCAAAGAGTATAGCGATTTCGATCTTTGCATTATCAACATAGCAGATGCCTGCAATGCGCTTGGAAGATATGACGAAGCCAGGGACTATTTAAAAGAAGTTTTCGAGTACTGTCAAAAAAATAAGGATTGTGACAAGCGCGAACTTGCCCTGGCTCACAACGCTATGGGTTATTCTTATTTGAATACCTCAGACCTGGTTCATGCTGAGCAGGAATTTTTTATTGCCGTTAACTTGAATTCGGAAATCAAATCGCAAGACAGAATTGATAATTACCACGCCCTTGCCTTAGTACGGTATAGAATGGGTGATTTTTCGGGTGCTTTAGATAAACTGGATATTGCACAAACCTTGGCCACCGAAACAGAAATCCCCAAGTTTCAGCTTAAAAATTATCAACTCTACAGCGACATCTATTCAAAACAGAAAGATTACAAAAAGGCATCAGAGTATCAGCGAAAATTCATTGCCCTCAATGAAGAAATCTATAATGCTGATTTAATAAAAAATATTGCACGTATTCAATCACAGCACCAGGAAGAGGAGCACCTTCGAACCATTGCTGCGCAGGATCAGGAGATATTGAGCCGTGAAGAAAGTATTAAAATCCAAAGTCGTCAGGTGTTCTCCATGGGTGTTATTGTCTTTCTTGTTTCTGTGCTTGCATTAGGAGTTCTGATCGTTCGGAGACACCAGGTGAAAAAGAACCTCCAATTGAACGAAGCCAGAAAAACCATTGAGGAAAAAAATCAGGAATTGATGGCGACTAATGAAAATCTGGACAGGTTAGTTGAAGCAAGAACAAAGGAACTGGACGATGCCAATAAATCGTTGGAAAAAGTGAATGAAGAGCTGGATAATTTTCTCTATAAAACTTCGCATGATATCCGCGGGCCGCTGGCCAGTCTTAAGGGATTAACAAATCTGGCTTTGCGTGAAGCCAATGATGAAATGGTTGCTTCATATCTGCTGAAGCTTGACCTCACTGCCGACAAACTGAATAAGGTGCTTACCCGACTTCAGATCGTAAGCCAGATTTCCAATGCTGTTCTGGTTCCCGATATTATTGACATCAAATTTTTAATAGATGATATTCTTGATGTAGAGCGCAGGCGCGGCTTGCCGGCAAGAATGAAAATTCAAACCATTATTGATGATACACTCGTTCTTATTTCAGACAAGACGATTTTAAAGTTGATCCTGGAAAACCTGATCGAGAACGCAATAAAATTCCACAATTCATCAGGCAGGGTAGAGCCTTATGTTAAGATAACGGTGCAAAACGAAGAGAATGGCGTTACCATCAAAGTGCTCGACAATGGCATTGGCATAAAGTCCATTAAGGTTGACGATGTTTTCAAAATGTTTGTACGGGCCTCAGAGCGCTCGGAAGCTGGTGGCATTGGGCTTTACCTTACAAAAATTTCTACAGAGAAATTATTCGGAAATATTAAGCTGAATACTACGATCGAGGAATTTACCGAGTTCATTGTTTCCCTTCCATCAGATTTGCGAGCCGTAGCCGGTCAACGCGAGGCCAGCAAACGAGATTTAGCTGCCGAAAAAGAAAAACGACAATTGATGGCGCAGGGCAAACAAAACCCCCTTCAGCCTGCTTAAATTGGCTCCCAATTTTCATCTTTGCATTTCATTTTTTTAGTGTATGTCTTTTAAGCGTATTACCGTTACGGCAGCTTTGCCCTATGCGAATGGCCCAAAACATATAGGCCACCTGTCTGGTGCATATATTCCAGCCGATGTTTATACCCGTTATCAAAGATCGGCCGGCCGCGATGTGTTATTTGTTTCGGGAAGTGATGAACACGGAACTGCCATCCCCAACCAGGCGCTCAAAGAAAGTACAACACCACAGGCCATTATTGATAAATATCACAAACAGATTCATGAGTGCTTACGGAAATTGGGGATTTCGTTTGATATCTATCATCGCACCAGCGAACCGATTCACCATCAAACTTCACAAGAGTTTTTTCTAAATGTTTTCAACAAGGGGCTGCTCACCGAAGAAACATCGGAGCAATATTATGATGAAGATGCCAAAATGTTTTTGGCCGACCGGTATATCGTTGGCACTTGTCCCCGTTGTGGCCACACCAATGCTTATGGAGATCAATGTGAGAAGTGCGGAAGTAGTTTAAGCCCAAGTGAGTTAATTAATCCTAAATCTACGCTGACTGGAAACGTTCCGATTCTAAAAGCAACCAAGCACTGGTATTTGCCTTTGGAGAAATGGGAGGAGTGGTTGAAAGAATGGATTTTGGATTCGCATAAAAGTGATTGGAAAGCGAATGTGTACGGCCAATGCAAATCATGGCTAGATGCCGGCCTGCAACCCCGTGCCATGACCCGCGATCTGGATTGGGGAATAAAAGTGCCACTGCCTAATGCGGAAGGTAAAGTGCTATACGTTTGGTTTGATGCACCCATCGGATATATCAGTGCAACGCGCACTTTTTTTGATGAGCTCAGCAAAGGTGAGAGAAAGTTTTCTATCCCCCAGCGCGATTTTGGAAAAGTAAAACCAGAAGATTGGAAGACATATTGGCAAGACAAAGAAACCAAACTAGTGCATTTCATCGGCAAAGACAATATCGTTTTTCATTGCATTATTTTTCCGGTAATGCTACACGCGCACGGAGAATACATTCTTCCCGATAATGTGCCAGCCAATGAGTTTATGAACCTGGAAGGCGATAAAATGTCAACCAGCCGTGGTTGGTCGATTGAAATGCATGAATACATAGAAGACTTCCCTACCAAACCAGATGAACTGCGCTACGCATTGCTCACCAATTTACCGGAAGCTAAGGACAGCGAGTTTACGTGGAAAGATTTTCAAGCGAAAAATAACAATGAACTGGTAGCCATCTTTGGAAATTTTGTGAATCGAGCACTCGTTCTCACACAAAAGAATTTCGATAACAAAGTTCCTGTGCTTGGCCAGCTCACCGATTTAGACAATAAGGTGTTGGAAGAGCTGAAAGCGTTTCCTTCGCGAATATCTAATTCTATTGAAGCCTATCGCTTCCGCGAGGCCACGGCTTTGATGATCGATTTGGCCCGGCTTGGAAATAAATATTTAGCAGAGACGGAACCCTGGAAAGTAATTAAAACCGATTCAGCACGCGTGGCTACCATTTTGAATATTGCCTTGCAAGTAGCTGCTAATCTGGTAATTGTAGCCAAACCCTTTCTTCCATTTTCTTCCGATAAGCTGGCCGCCATGTTGGCCTTAAAAGAGTACCATTGGAAAGATGCAGGCTCATATTCGCTGCTTCCTTCAGGGCATATGCTCGGCAGCGCGGCACTTTTATTTGAAAAAATTGAAGACGATGTCATTGAAAAACAATTGCAAAAATTAACTAACAAGAAAATAGCTGTGGAATTAGAAGCACAACCGGCCTCACCGGCTAAACCGGAGATCACGTTTGATGATTTCGCTAAAATGGATATACGAATTGGAACGGTTTTAAAAGCAGAGAAAATGGAGAAGTCTAAGAAATTGCTCAAACTCCAGGTGGACACCGGTTTGGATACCCGAACAATTTTAAGCGGCATTGCCGAGCACTACACGCCTGAAGAAATGGTGGGCAAACAAGTAACGCTCCTGGTTAACTTAGCGCCAAGAAAAATGATGGGCATTGAATCGCAGGGCATGATTTTGATGGCGGAGGATAAAGATGGTAAACTGAAATTAGTGCAGCCATCGGAGAAGGTAAGTGCGGGGAGCGGGGTGAGTTAAAATATCACAACAATCCCCCCACAACACGCTCCACATTGGCGGCCACAATCTTATGTCCTTCTACGGTAGGGTGAATGCCATCGGCCTGGTTAAGGTTTTCAATTCCGGCAACACCTTCCAGCAGGAAAGGGATTAAGGTAGCGCTATTCTTTTTGGCTAAACTTGGAAATATTTTCTGAAACTCATCGGAGTAAGCTTTCCCCATATTCGGGGGCACCATCATTCCGGCAACCACGATCTTTACGTTTTTGTTTTTCGATTTTACTTTGTCAAGAATGGCCTGAAGGTTTTTCTTTGTTTCGTCCAGCGGAACACCTCGCAAGCCATCGTTGGCGCCTAATTCCAAAATGAAGACATCGACCGGCTGGCGCAATACCCAGTCAATACGGGTAAGGCCTCCAGCGGAAGTTTCTCCGCTAAGCCCCGCGTTAATCACTTTTACTTTTTTACCTTTTTTGTTCAGGGATTTTTCTACCAACGCTGGGAAAGCTTCTTCTTCGGTAAGCCCGTAACCTGCTGTTAAACTATCGCCAAAAAATAGAATGGTTTTTTCAGGTTTGGACTGAATAAGTGAAAGGAGTACCACGAAGGTTATCAGTTTCGAAATCATTTTTTTACAATCTTAAATTCGACTCTTCGGTTCTTCAAGCTGTTTTCTTCCGTGTCGCTCGGAGCCACAGGCTTTGTTGCCCCATAACCATAACCGGTAATACGATCGGCAGAGATCCCTTTCTGAACCAAATAATTTTTTACCGTTTCAACGCGGTCTTCCGATAATTTTTGAAGCACCTCTGCTGTGCCTTTGTTATCGGTGTGGCCGGCCAGTTCAATTTGAATGGTCGGATTATGTTTCATCATGGCAGCTAAATTATTGAGTTCGCCAAAAGACTCACGCTGCAGCGTAGATAAGCCGGCATCAAAAAACACATTATTCAACTTAACTGTTTCACCCACTTCAATTGGCACCAAAAGCAGGTCGAGGTCGAGCTCTTTATACTTGTCTATGTTAACCGTGTTAAGGTTTTCCCTGACAGAGAAAAACCCATCAGATTTGGCCATAAAGCCATAATTTGTTCCATAGGGAAGCACGATTTGATAGGCTCCTGTCTTCGGATCAGATCTCGCTTCGCCTACCCGTTTGTTGGTAGTCAGGTCTTCAAAAATAATTGTGGCACCCACCGGGAGGTTTGTCTTTTTGTTGAGCACTTTTCCCCGAACCAATACAACTGGTTTTTGAATCCCCTGTCCCAGCTTCACACGAAAAATATCGGCTTTGCCGTAACCGCCATCGTAGCTGACTAAATAGGCAAAATTTCCGGCAGCCGGAATGGTGTAATAAGCATCGAACGATGGTGAGTTTATAGTTGGCCCCAGGTTTAATGGCTCGCTCCACTCTTTCCATCCTTCACCTTTGCGTTGCGCAACATAGATGTCGAGGTCGCCATAGCCAGGCCTGCCATTGGATGCAAAAAATAGTGTATGTCCATCGGGTGAGAGAAAAGGAGAGGACTCATCACCTATTGTATTTATAGCAGAACCTAAATTAATGGGAGCAGACCAATTGCCGGTGGAGTCCAGCATGGAGACATACAAATCGTTTTCTTCTCTTCTTGGATCATAAAAGAGATTGTTCTTTGACATAGAACTGAAAACTAGTATACGGCTATCGGTAGATAAGTTGCCCACAAAATGGCTCGATTCGCTTTCGATGCTGATGTTGAGCTTGGCAAAACTCGACCAGCCGTTGTTGGTGCGATACCGGAAGGCCAGCCCATCGGGTAATTTAAAAAGCATGGTGTTGTTGTCCGATCCAACAGCGATCAAATTATCTGGATCGGGCGAGTTTATTGGTTTGCCAATATTTCTCGCAAAACCCCACAGGCCTTTCTCAAAAGAGCTATACCAAATATCTTCTTCATCTTGCTCGCCACCCACATTGCCCGAAACGTTTTGTCGGGCAAAATAAATTGTTTTGCCATCGGCAGAAATAATAGGGCCGAGATCATCCTGGTTACTGTTTACCCTATCGCCCATGTTTTCCTTTTTGAAAGTAGAGAAGGTTTTATCCTCGGTTATGGCTGCCTGCTCTTGCTTAAAATAAAAATTATCAACCTCCACTTTTACCTGGTTCAAGGCTAGAGCACCTGCCCATTGTCCGAACAATGGGGATGGCTTTCGTTCGTCTACCTTAACATCGTTAATAAAAAATATTTCCTTGCCCATTGTTCTTTGAACTTTTAGCCTGTTGGTTCCCTCCACGATAGCTTTTGTTTTCTTCCAGCCTTTTAACTCAGACAGGAGTCCATTCACAATAATGTATTCACCGGCAGCGGAAATAAGAAATGCATTGTAAAATTCAAGGCCACTGTTCCAGACTAAACCAAAGATACTTTGATCGGAGCCGCCCTTTTGCGAGAGGTCAACTCCAATTTCGAAGTCGGACTTCTCATTCAGGTAGAAATTAATAGTTGCCTGGCTGCCATCTTCGCCCGATGTTAAAATATATGCGCCATTTTGAATCAGCCTTTCTTCGTCTACAGGCCAGGCTCTTTTGTTGCTCGAGAAGTCCTCGTTAATCGGTACTACCTGGGCCGAAATAACAGCGCCAATAAAAGTAAAGCAGGCCGAAACTATAGCAAACTTCATGGATTGGTAATTTACAGTCGATTGGGCTAAAAACAAAGATTTCAATCAATTGGTGGCTTGGTTTGAAATCAAATGGCAAAAAAAATACCAATATCCTTTTGAAATAAACCAGCAAAATAACCGGATAAGAAATCAAGGGAAAACTTTATGGCCTTAGACTACAGAGAGGGCAGTCTTTTTTAAGCGAATGGCTTTTAGTTTTTCTTCACTGTTTTTACGCCTTGCTTTTCGAACAGGCGAAAGTGGATTCGTCCCACATGATAATTTTTATGATAGATGTGTTTCTTGTAATAACCGTGGTGGTAACGAGGCTTAACGCCTTTGGTGCTCTTTGAAGACGCAGAACTGCATGCGCTGGAGAGCACACCAATAAAAATGACGAATAGAAATCGGGTTACCACAGGGCGAATATAAGTAGAAAGCTCGAAATGAAAGGAGAATAGAGCAACGGACGAATAATTTATTGCGGCCTCTCTTTTATTTTTACTTCCATTTTTGTCACCTCTTGCAACTTAGAGCAAACAATCATCATGTCTTCCCTGGTTGAGCTGATGGTTGGCTGCCTCATAAACTCCACCTGTTTTTGGTTTTTTAATTGAAGGGTATAAAAGATCGCCCCACCACGAACGTGGTCGCTGAACAATGCCTGTATGTGCGTAACCTCCGATAAAAAATATTTTTTAGTGGAGTTAAAGAAGAACCGGTAAGAAACAATTTCAATAAAAGTAGAATTGATATTGATCTGGAAAATTATTTTAACTAAAAACATGGCGCACGCCACTAAAGCAATGAAAGCTAATCCCAATTTGATTTTCAACGGAAGCCCCTGACCATTATTTGTCTCAACAGCTAAAATCACCATCATGGCAATAATAAAAATGGGCAACAAGCGCCAGGTGATGATCAGTACTGCTTTTCGGATTCCGGAAATATTTAGCTGTAAATTATTTACACCTTGTTCGGTTACTTGATAAGGGTGGAATTGGGAATAATCCATTCAGAAAGGTAATTAGTTCTGATAGATATTTATTCGCTGCTATGGCAAGTGTTTTGAAAATATCTTTACAGAATATATTTGTGTTTAAGGTAGGTGAGTTGTTTCTTTAGAGAAAGAAGAATACGTGGCCAGTAAAAACGTCAGCAAACTTTTTAAAATATCCAATAAGAAATCGAGACTTATTGTTGGCCTTATGTCGGGCACTTCATTGGATGGGTTGGATGTTGCTCTTTGTAAAATATCGGGAAGCGGCAAAGCCACAAGGCTAAAATTATTGAAGTTTATCACCATTCCGTATACCAAAGATGTTAAAGAAAGAATAAGAGAGATCTTTGCAAAAATCCAAATCAAGTTCTTGGCACTTAGCGAATTGAACGCCTGGATTGGAGTGTTGCACGGCAAGATGGTGTTGAAAGCGCTCAAGCGATGGAGGCTGAGTCCAAAGGAAATTGACATAGTTGCCTCTCATGGCCAAACTGTTTTTCATTCACCAAAGGCCATTACGAAGAACGCCACAATCAATTCTACTTTTCAGGTGGGTGATGGAGATCATTTAGCTGTAACAACCGGTATCATTACTGTAAGTGATTTCCGCCAGAAGCACGTTGCTTCCGGAGGTGAAGGTGCACCTCTCGCTGTATATGGAGATCATTTATTGTTTGGTAAAAAAGGGGAGAGCCGGATAATGCTCAACATTGGCGGTATTGGAAATTTTACTTTCCTCCCGTCATCCAATAATCCATCAAAAGTATTTGTTACTGATACCGGACCAGGCAATACCCTGATTGACCAGACCATCCAGAGAAATTATCCTAATAAATATTTTGATAAGAATTCTGAGCATGCCCTGCGCGGAAAAGTTAATTCTTTATTGCTGTCGGAGTTGAAGGCTCATCCATTTTTTAAACTACCCTTCCCAAAAACCACGGGCATTGAACTTTTCAATTTAGATTATGTAAACCAGGCAATTGAAAACTCTAATGCAGGAGAGGTTAATGTTGAGGATGTGCTAGCAACCCTTACGCGATTTAGTGCGGAGACAATTTCGGAGGCAATCATTAAGGCAATCGGAAAGGCAAAAGTATTTCATATTTACGTTAGCGGGGGAGGGGCGCATAATCTTCTTCTAATGAGTTGGATAAAGGAGATGCTGCCTCATATAAAATTTCACGTTATGGACGAACTGGGTATTTCCGGAGATGCCAAGGAGGCCGTTTTGTTTGCTGTTTTGGCTAATGAAACTATTTCAGGGGGAAAGCTCAATTTTGGCGGTCACTCAAAAATTCCCAGTATAACAATGGGTAAAATTTCATTTCCGGGTTAAAGGCTCCCCTTGCGTGTATGCTTTAAATCCGATCCGAGTTAGCCAAAACTCTTAAACTCGATGGAATCACCTCAATTTTGAATTCTTTGCATAAGCCAAGCCCTTCGCCATCCACGTGGAACGGCATTGGATTATCGAATGAAACAACCACTTTTTTGGCTTTGATAATCTCCACAAAAGCGGATTTGTGCATTCTTCGGGTAAACATTTTGCCAGCAAAACCAAGCGCCTGAAGCAAAGACACTTTTTTGATTATACAGACATCCACTACTCCATCACAAACCGATGAATCAGGAGATATTGTGGCATTATTTCCAAATTGAGATGAATTGGCAAAGGCTATAATGAAGGCATCGGAATTATATTGTTCATCGTCTATAGTGAGGGGGGCAGGAAATGTTTTAAACTTTCTGAATTCGGTTGCCGCCAATGTTGCATATTCCTGCAACCCACGCCTGCCGGTTTTTCCGAACATATTGGCAATGTGCCCATCGAAACCAATTCCGGAAACGTTCACCGAGATTTCACCATTGACTTGTAGGGCATCAATTAAAACGCTTCTCCCTGATTTTAAAAGTGCAAGCGCGCCACTAATTTTTAGGGGAATGCCCAAATGCCTGGCCAATCCGTTTCCTGAGCCCACTGGAATTATTCCCATCGTTACATTGGTGTGAATTAATCCCCTTGCAACTTCGTTCACTGTTCCGTCACCACCAACAGCAAAAACGCGGTCGAAATTTTGATCAGCTGCCTCTTTGGCTATTTCAGTTGCATGGCCTGCCCGCTCAGTTTTTATTATGCTGCATTCAACTGAAGCATCTTTGCAGCTTTGTGAGATGATTTCTTCCAATTCTGAATATTTTTTTCTTCCAGAATATGGATTAATAATAAATAATGCTTTAGTGACCTCGCCCATAGCTTAATGGGAAAGCGGCTTATGATTTAGACAAGCCGAGTTTTCCCTGGATGTATTCAACAGCAGAGCCGATGGTGTTCATACGTTCGGCATCGTCATCGGGGATTTTAATATCGAATGTTTGTTCAAACTCCATTACCAGTTCAGCATAGTCAAGCGAATCAATTCCCAGGTCTTTAATAAAACTGGCATCGGGAGTCACTTCAGACTCGGGGATGCCTAATTTTTCTGTGATGATTTCAGTAACTTTCTTTTGAACACTTTCCAGATTGTGCATACGGTTTAAGTTGTCTCAAAACTACCGAATTTCTTCAAAACTCTTGCTTTGCCAGGTATTGTTTGGGGGATTTACTGTTTAAAACCGCAACACAAACTCGGTACCCTCTCCTGGTGTGGAATGAACGGTGATGCGCCCTTCGTGTTGCCGCATAATTTGCTTGGAAAGACTAAGGCCAATTCCCGATCCTGATTTTTTAGTTGAAAAAAATGGAATGAATATTTTTTCCAGCGCTTCGGGTTCAATACCGCTGCCATTGTCTCGAATAGATATTATTGCCTTGCCTTTATCGCTTGCCGAGCCGGTCAACCAAATAGTTTTTACAGCTTGCTCGTCAAAAGACTGAATAGCATTTTTTACCAAGTTAATGATAACCTGCTCAATCATATTTTTATCGGCCATGACTATCAGTTGCTCCGGGGCAACACTTACCTCTACGGTTATTCCCTTATCGGCCATTTCTTTTCTGTGGAGCAAGGCCATATCCTGAAGCAGAGGTTTTACTGCAACGTCAGCCAATTTTGGTTTGGGGATGTGCGTCAAATTCCGGAATTCTTTAACGAACCGTATTAAACCCTCACTTCGTTTACTTATGGTTTGAAGGGAGAGATACATGTCTTCCAGTTGATCTTTCTTTAAATTTCCGCTTTGCGATTTTAAATGAGCGCCCAGCTCTTGCTCGGCCATGTCGGCAAGCGATGAGATAGGAGTAACTGAGTTCATGATTTCATGGGTAAGCACACGCACCAAATTTTGCCAGGCTTCCATTTCTTTTTCTTCCAGTTCGCTTTGAATGTTGGTGATCGAAATCAATTTCAATTCTTCTCCCCGAAGCGTAAGTTCAATAGCGTAAACCGATAGCTGAAAAGTTTCATCTCCCATTTTCATGGGAACCAGTTCGCGACCGCCTGTTTTTAACTTGGTCACGGCTTCCACTAATGGCTTGCTTACTTCTTTCAGGTCGCTTATGTTTACCGTGCGCGTAAGCTTGAGCAATCTTTTTGCCGCGCTGTTAATAATTTGAATTCCGCCATCTTTCCGGAAAGCGATTAGCCCGATGCCAATATGCTGTACTACATTTTTAAAAAATTGCAAATCAGAATCCTGCTCACGCCTCGATGATTTAATTTTAGCGAGTGCTTCGTTCAGGAGTTGCCCCATTCGTTCAACGGGTGAACCGCCCTCCGATGTTTTAAACGACTGACTGATTTCATCGAACTGAACATCTTCAGGCAATGGTTTTGAATCGGCAACCATCTCCTCCAAAAACCAAAATAACTTAAGTAAACTAATAACCGATGCGCCTGTGCTGATGAGGATGAGTGGAGTGTTAAAATCTTTGACTATGAGAAGAATTGTAATGAGTAAAAAAAAGGCCAGGAGGCCAACCTTTATAATAATTTTCTTCCTCAGGTCAGATACCATATTTCTCCATTCTCCGGTACAAGGAAGCACGTGTTAAGCCCAACTCATCGGCAGCTTTGGAAATATTGCCGTTGTGCAGTTGCAATGCTTTCGCGACAGCGGTTTTTTCTACTTCGTCTAAATTGAGCGAGTCAGTCGAAGGGCCTTCTGACTTTCGCGAAAAAAGAAAATCAGTTTCCTGCAGAGAAGTGCTGTCGGCCATAATTACCGCCCGCTCAATAGCGTGTTGCAATTCGCGAACATTTCCAGGCCATGCATATTTTTTAAGTTTGAGCATGGCCTCCGTGCTTATGGAGGCAATACTCTTGCGATATTTTCGTGAATAATATCCAACAAAATGATTGGCCAAAAGGGGAATATCATCGGTGCGCTCGCCCAGGGGTGGGATTTGAATTTCTACAGTGTTAATCCGGTATAATAAATCCTGCCTGAATTTTCCTTCCTTCACCATTTGATGCAATGGCATATTGGTTGCGCAAATCAACCGGATGTCTATTTCGGTAGAGTTGTTTGCACCTACGCGGGTAACTTTCCTGCTTTGTAAAGCACTCAATAATTTGCTTTGCAAACTCAAACTTAAATTTCCAATCTCATCCAGAAACAATGTGCCATTGTTGGCCAGTTCAAAACGGCCTGGCCTGTCTTCACGCGCATCTGTGAATGCACCTTTCTTGTGGCCAAACAACTCACTTTCAAAAAGCGTTTCGGTTATGGCTCCCATATCAACTGCGATAAAAGAATTATCCTTTCGTAAAGATTTTTGATGAATAGCGCGCGCCACTAATTCTTTACCCGTTCCATTTTCACCTAATATTAAAATATTAGCATCGGTCTTAGCTACTTTATCAATCAGCCCGAATACATCGCCTATGGCCTGGCTGTTACCGATTATATCGCGAAAGGGCTGGCTGATTTGCTCCTCCAGCATTTGCTTGGCTTTCTTCAGCTTGTCAACTTCGTTGTATGATTTTTTTAATTTTATTGCCGTAGAAATAGTAGCAATAAGTTTTTCGTTTTGCCACGGCTTTAAAATAAAATCGGTAGCCCCGTCTTTCAATGCTCGTACCGCCATTTCAACATCTCCGAATGCTGTTATCAAAATCACCACAGCATCTGGGTCGCGTTCTTTAATTTGTTTCAGCCATTCAAATCCTTCTTTCCCGCTGGTTGTGTCTTTGCTGAAGTTCATGTCGAGCAAGATCACATCATAGGTATCGTTGTTTAATAAGAATGGAATTTTATTGGGATTTTTTTCGATGATAACCTGATAATTGAATTTCTTGAGCAACATTTTAGCTGCCAGCAATACATCTTCATCGTCATCAATCATCAGGATTTTACCGCCTTCGTTCACAGGAATTGGGTTTAAGTTCATGGCTTAGGTGTAAATATTGTGCCAATTGGCTGGCTGTCCGCAAACGCAACTTTAGCAATGCCGAACGTTCTTTAATGCACAAAGGTGTTCAAAAATGAACAGAGATGAAAGGACTGAGTTCCTCTATTTCTTTGGGGTAAATTGAAATATTTCTGCGAGCCCATCGCGAATGAGAATCAATCGCTCATCGGTGGCAACCACAAACTTATTTCCTGCCGGCACATCAATTGAGTAGGTGTCGTTTGAAAAAATATCGAAGAAGGTAACCTGGTTTCCTTTCAGGTAATACAAATCTTCTCCTGCAAAACTAAAGTATGAAATACCGGGCGCCTCAACCTGAGATACCAGTTTTCCTAATTTGTTGATTATGTAAATTCCCGAGTCGGCATTCAATACAAAAAGTAGATTTTGATATTCGCGCAAGTGAATAATTTTTCCCTTTATTTTTTTTAGCGCATCCGTCTCAAGAGAAACGGTTTCGGAGCGGAGGTCAATTTTCTTCAGGGAGTTGTCAATATCCAGTATCCAGTAAGTCTGCAAATCGGGTGATAGTGTGGCCAACTGTGGCTCAACAGCAAATGCCGGATCAATATCAAGCAACTCAATAATTTCCATGTTAGGGTTGAAAACAATAAACTGTTGTTTGGATTTCTGATAGGCATAAATTCGAGCCAGTTGCCAGGCCTCAAGCAATTCAGTATCCGTACAGATTTTTTTAACGTAATTTTTTTCCCTTTTACCTTCCGGGTCAAATTTTTCTATGCCACATTTATTAACTGTGTAGAAGCCGCCTAGCCGGTCCACAGAAATTCGCTCTACGTCCGATTGCAATTTTACCTCCCGAAGTTTCGTGTATGGAAACTGCTGTGCAAGTAAAGTTGAACCGATCAGGGAAAGAACAACGGTAAGTAATTTCATTTCAGTTAAAATGATTTTAATTCCAGATTCATTCCATCGTAAACAGCATAGGGACTGAAGTGCACCCACTCACCCAAATTTATATATCGGCTATTGTCGCCAACCTTTAGATCGAGTACCAGGTGGCGGTGCCCGAAAATGTAGTAATCATGGTGGATTTTTTTTTCGGTTTCTTTACACCAGGTAAGTAAAAACTCCCGGTCTTCCCCTTGAAATTTTTCTTCAAGCTTCATGTTGCTAATTCTGCTGTTCCGGCTCCAACGTTGTGCAAGAGCAATGCCAAGGTTTGGATGAAGTCGGGCGAAAAGCCATTGCGTAATGGGGCTGGTAAAAACCATCTTCAGGTATTTGTAAGTTGGGTCGCCAGGGCCAAGACCATCGCCATGGCCAATCAATAATTTTTGATTGCCAACGTACAGCACAACCGGGTCCTTATAAATCTTCGCACCAATTTCCATCGGCAGGTAGTCGAACATCCATAAATCGTGGTTGCCCGTAAAGAGGTGAACATCTATTCCGCTATCCTGAAATTCGGCCAATCTGCCCAAAAAGCGGGTAAATCCTTTTGGCACTGCCTTTCTATACTCGAACCAGAAATCAAAAAGATCGCCCATTAAAAATATTGCTGAGGCATCCGCGCGGATTGAATCAAGCCAGGAAATAACTTTCTTTTCTCTTGTCAGGCTTGTAACATGATCGGGCACACCGAAATGAAAGTCGGACGCGAAATATATTTTTTTACCCGATGGGATGGTTAACGGCAATTCCTGCATGGCCGAAAAATACGAAGAAGTTTGGTTGAATGATTAACGATCTACTTCGCCAAATCTGGATTCAAAACTGAAAATAAATAAAAGGCTGTATCCCTGCCGATTTGGTTTGGATAACCAATATAATCATGGCCACCATCAAAACGGTTTTCATTGCAAGAGGCATGTCGGTCACAATCTGTTCTGTCTTTTGTTCGATGGATTTCGGAACAAAATGCAAAACATACCCGATCACCATCAGCAGGAGCACAATTTTGTATCCGGAAATGAACTCACCCAAAACGTGAGGGGAGAAGTGTGTGAAAATCTGCGATAGCATTTGTCCTGCCGTTGCCATGTCGGGTGCGCGGAAGAAAACCCAACAAAGACAAACAAAATGGAAGGTGAGGAGTATGCCAAGTACGTTCACCGTTGCATTCCATTTCGCTGGAATTGGTTTCAATGGCAATGACGAAATTGCTTTATGAACGGCCAAAGCCGCTCCATGCAATCCGCCCCAAAGGATAAAGCGAAATGATGCTCCGTGCCACAGGCCTCCCAGGAGCATGGTAAGTAGTAAGTTGAGATAAGTCCTGAATTTTCCTTTTCTATTTCCACCTAAAGAGAAATACAGGTAATCGCGAAGCCAGGTAGAGAGCGACATGTGCCATCGCCTCCAAAACTCTGTTATGTTTTTAGATTGATAAGGTGAATCAAAATTTAAACAGAAATGAAAGCCAAGCAGCAAGGCAATGCCAATGGCCATATCGCTGTAGCCGGAAAAGTCACAATAGATTTGGAGGGCGTAACCGTAAACGCCAAATAAATTTTCAAGACCGGTGTAAAGTGTAGGGGCATCAAAAATCCGATCTACAAAATTTAAACTGATGTAGTTGGAGATAACAGCCTTCTTAAAAAGCCCTGTGACAATTAGAAAAACTCCACGTCCAAACATTTCTTTAGTGACGAAAGTTGGTTGATAAATCTGCGGAAGAAATTCTGAGGCTCTTACAATCGGACCGGCAACAAGCTGTGGAAAGAATGAAACGAAAAAAGCGTAATCCAAAATATTTCCTACGGGCTTTAGAGTGCCCCGGTAAATATCCAACGTGTAGCTAAGCGATTGGAAGGTGAAAAATGAAACACCCACGGGCAGAAAAATATCGAATGGTTTAAATTCTCCTCCAGAGACAGAGCTAAAAATTTCAAATAAAAAATTAGTGTATTTAAAATAACCGAGCAACCCCAGGTTAACCACTAAACTAAAAATCAGCAGTGCCAGTTTTTTCTTTTTTTCGGAAGCATGAAAAATAAGATTAGCCAATGTGTAATCCACAATGGTCGATCCAATTAAAATCAAAAAGTAAATGCCGCTGGATTTGTAATAGAAGTAAAGCGAGAAAATGGTTACGAAAGTAAGCTTCGCCCTGTGCTGTTTGGCCAATAAAAAATAGATGATCAAAAATATTGGAAAGAGCAACAGGAAGAAACCACTGTTGAAAATCAACGGTTCATCGTGGTTGTATGCGAATTGCTCGAAGAATTTATTTACGTCCATTGGAAACGTATTGATTGTAAGCCTTTATAAGAGCCAGGTAAAACATGTTGCCTTGCAATTCGTACCCCTTGCGAGTAAAGTGCACGCCATCCTCGCGAAGCAGCTCGGCTTTTTTCCAGTTGTCGGCAGAATGGTTTCCACCACCGGCTTCATAAAGATCAAAACACGCAATTTGGCTATTTTCAGCATATTCCAGCAGTTTTTTGCGTATCGTGGCAATGCCGGGATTCCTCTTGTTTTTCTTTTTGAATGAATCGGGGTGCGTTGCTATGACGAACAAAGCATTCGGGTTTTGAGCCTTTAATTTTTTGATAAGATCATCCACGTACTCCGTAAATTTTGGATCGGAGTAAGGGTGATCGAGTGCTTCATTTGTTCCCAGGGATAAAACAATTAAATCAGGGTTTAATGCTTTCGTTTGTTCAGCGAAATATTCGGCTGCTAAATAATGCTTGTACTTCGCACCGTTCACGCCAATAGCATGATACAAAATTCCCGGATTTCCATTCACAAAACTAAAGCCGAAATAAGTTACCCGTTCCTGCGTGGGCAAAGACTTAAAAGATTTAAAGGAAATATTATTGGTTAAATAGGGGAGCGTTACCGTGGCTGAGTTGACAAAGTATGATGATGAAAAATTTCCAAGAAAGGCCAGGTCACGATTCAGAGAATCTTTCACTGAGATATTATAACTTTTTGATTCTTTCAAGAAGAAGGTTGTCACTCTATTGAATTCATAATTCAATTCGGGATAATTCTTTATGGAAATTTTTACCATTGCATTTTCATCCGTTGACCGGATGGTAATTCCACCCAACCCAATCGGCAAAGGTTGGTCAGGAAATACCACGCGCTTCAATTCCCATTTTCCGGTTGATTGAGATACATAATTTGCCGGCTCATTGGTTTGAGCAACTTTATCAGGAAAAACAAATCCTCTGCCGGCATTTCCAAATTCAAGCTGAAAATTTTGCCTGAGTTGATGGGTTATGTAATCGGCCTGGATGTGTGAATCGCCAATGTGGAGGATATTAACAGTTCCTTTTTTTTCTTTCTTTAATTGATATAGTTTTTTAAAAAATGGTTGGAGATAACCTGGATTGATGATTTTATTTTCGCTGTAATTCACCAAACCCAAATCGGTGGGAATAGAAAACTGGATTGTGTCTTGCGCAAGAGCAAGCTTCGGCAACACCAGCAAGATGCTAAAATACAGGCTTAGCTTTAACATATCGTTCCTGTTCGTAAAGTAATGCGTCCGACAATCTCCTGGCTACATATTTTCCTCCTTTGAAGTTGAGGTGCGTATAATCTTTTGCCGCCATAGCTGGTTGGGCTTTAACAAATTTGGGCATGCTGTTTTCTCCGCCCATGGCCGCAAACAAATCCCAAAAAGCTACTCCCGTTTTTTTTGCCACTAACCTTTGCGCTTTGCGCATGGCCAAAATGCCGGGTATTGTTTTGAAGCTTCCATTTTGGTTGCTGCTTCGGTCGCTCACGCTTACAATCAGTATGCTACAATCGCTAAGCGATTCTTTAAATTTATTCACCACCCTGATCATGCTTTCGGCATAGCCTGTATATTGAATGCTGTCGTTTTCACCCACAACATTTAATCCAAACTGCAGCACAACTAATTTGTAGGGCCTTATTCTGTTCACTTCACGAAGCATGGAATTTGAAATCCTGGAAAGACCGATTCCGGAATTTCCGCGCATGGCCAGGTTGTCCACATACAATCCTGCGTTGTCTTCAATACTCACCCCATAAAAAAATATATCCTGCTGGTTATTTAAGGAAAGAGAATCCAATTGATGGACGCTCATCCGAATAGTTCTTGATCTCAAATCGGTGAGATTAATTTTTGTTAATCCCGATGACGGATATAAAACGGTATCAATGGTAACGGTGTCACGAATGGTGTAGCTTAGTTTTTTAGGGACGTAGCTTGTATAAAAAATACTGATCTTGTTCAACCAGCCTCCATAACCCGGACTGTATTCCACGTAGTTTCCATCGTTTGGCGCGAAGCTAAATCCCCCGATTCCGAATTTTGGTTCCTCATCGTATTTGCCCACAATGGAAGTTGTTTGCCAATTTGCAAAGGAGTGTTTAATGGTCGTGCGGAATTTAGCTACCTCTGAAGTGATAGGCACATAGCCAACTCCTCGCCCACCAAATACTTGCTGCAATGTATCGCGAAGGCTTGAGGTAAGAATATCTCCCTCAATAAAACTATCACCAAAAAAGGCAATGCGCACCGGGGCACTTTTTACCTGTTCGAGGCTGTTAACAAATGCTTCCATAGCGTTGCCTTCGGGGCTGAAATCCTCAATACAGAAAACACCTTTCCGGCAAGTGTCAATTTTATGTTTCACCACCGGCACAACCACTTCAATTGTATCAATCAGGGAGTCAGGCTGTTGAATCACCACTTCTGGCTCTATATCGGCCAGGAGATTGATCTTTTTATAAGTCAAGTTGCCAACGGTGAATGGCGGAATAGCGGAAAGAACAAACAGGGCAATGATGGAGTAGGTTAACCAGTAGAGGGCTTGCGGCAGGTAGTTTTCCTTCATGCTGAAAAAGTAGCAGCAATATTAATACTTATTGTTTACGGGTTTATCAAAAACAGATTATGAGCTTGAAAAGAATTTCATTAAACATATCCACTCACCCAATACGCAACCAGCCCTACCCATTCTTTGAACAGTGCGTTCCAGTTTACAATTGCTTCCGATTTAGGCAACAGCCATGAATCGGGAGTGTATTCACGTTCATGGAAGCGAATATCGGTGGCGAAAACATCGCAGTTCCAATTTAATTTTTTAAAGCATGCCTTGGAACGCGGCATGTGGTAGCCTGAGGTTATCAGCAAACAATCCTCCGGCTTTGTTTTTCCTTCCAGCATTTTTTTTACGGCCACTGCAGATTCGTGCGTGTTGCGCGAATTGCCTTCAATTAATAGATCAGCCGAGTCAACGCCCATTATTCTATAGAGTGAGTAAAGTTCTGTGGCTTCGCTGTAATTTGGGTCGAGCAGTTTGCCGCTTCCGCCCGAGATCAATATTTTTTTTATAATATCTTTTTTATATAAAAGCAAGCTGTGGTTGACGCGATCGGGTGAAGAAGAGACATAAACGCGGTCTTTTAAAACCTTATTGGTGGATGTTACCCCTGTTAGCACAATGCCCCACTCATATTGTTTTTTTATTTCAGAAAGAGGTGTGACGGGTGTTTCGTAAAGTCTTACTACCTCGTTGGAAATAAAATCGTTGGTGAACAATAAGAACAAACCAATGGCTGCGTAACGCAGTCGTTTTTTCCATTTGTCTTTACGAATAAAAAATGAGGCTATCCCCAATAAGCAAACAATGGTTAAAGGCTGGGTTAGATAGCTTAATATTTTCGAGAGAAAGAAAAACATGCCTACATTCTTTTGGCAGGCCGGTGGCCGATATTACCAAGTCCCTCCACTAATTTTCTGAGTAGATCAAAATATAATGTAATAATGAGGGCCAGCGTCATAGACCAGATCACGCCCATATTGAAAAAGTAGGTGTCGATAGTTTGGCCGAGAAAATGTTTTTTGGGCATGTAGAACTGGGCATCGAAATCCACCAGGTGGTCGGGGTCTGGTTCTTTATAAACGGGAAAAATCTTTTGAACAAACTTACCATCCTTTTCTATGATGCGATTTGTTTCAACAGTGTTTTTCACCAGGTCGGAAATAGCATCGTTGGTATACGCTAACTTGAACATTTCAAATTGTTTTTCAAGCGCTGCTGTTTTGGTCATGCTGTTAATGGTATCTTCTTTCACCTGGTCGGCTTTGTTGTAGCGCGCCACATAAATTCTTCTTAGAGTCTCCAGGAAAATCATAGAGTGGTGGTAGGTAGCCGAATCGAAATTTTTGAGCGTGAGCTTGTCCAAATCTGTAAAATGCTGTTTTCCTACTTTTGGCAATTCCCGCGCAATTTCATGTTCCACTAAAATCAAAGCGTCTGTTACGTTGGCACGGATCAACGGATCTTGTTTTTTATAATTTAGATTGATGAAATCCAGTTTCGACTCCAGTTCGGGGATATAATATATTTTTCTGTAATCGGCCTCAGCCATTACTTTATCCATCGCGTAAAACTTCTTTTCAAACTCATTATCTTTAAACTGCGTCACCATGGCTGCTTCAAATGCCCACCGGCTGGCCATTAAATCGCCAACAAAGGGAACGGTGGCTGTGTTGCCGATACTCGGGTTTAATTTATCGAATTTCACTACCACCCCGCTAAGGATTAATTGAGGAATGAGTAGAATGGGGATGAGAATATAGATTGTTACAGCTGAATTGAAAGCGGAAGAAATATTGAGCCCCAGCAAATTGGCAACACATGAAACGGTAAAGAGTATGCCCCAATGCAGTAAAAACATGTCCTGTATACCTAAAATCCAATTTCCTACAAATACAAACGAAGCCGTTTGAAAAGCCGACAACAAGAAGAGAATGGAAATTTTGGAAAGCAGATAACTGCTTCGGCTAAGGTTTAGAAACTTTTCCCGCTTCAATATTTTTCTATCTCGGATAATTTCTTCCGCGCTTACGGTGAGGCCCATGAAAAGTGCAACAATCACGCTCATGAACAGGTAGGCGGGCAGGTTCAGGTTTTTGCTGAAGACATATCCTGAAAGATATTGATCATCTACGTTATAGTATCGGGTAATAAAAGCCAGGATAAAAGCGAGTAAGGGTGCTTCAAACAAATTAATGATCATGTATTGCTTGTTGCTCACCTTGCTGAGCAAATCGCGAAGCCCGAACAAATGACTTTGCTTCAGCCGACCCGGAATGCGAAGGCTGTTTTCCGGAACTTCATTCGACTGCTTTACCGGGTTTATCGTAATGGTTTCCTTAAATTTTTTGTTCCACTGCTCAGGAGAAAATTTCCGTTCGGAAGTAAAATTTCCAAACTCATTTATCACCTTGGTTTCTATGATATTAAAAATCTGCTCAGGGTTTACGTTACCGCAAATGTGGCATTCGCCCTGATCGCTGTTCACCATGTGGATGCACTTTTTGAAATAAGTTACAGCGTCCACCGGATTGCCATAAAAAATCTGGTAACCACCTACATCCAGTATCACCAGCTTGTCAAACATTTTAAAGATGTCTGAAGAGGGTTGGTGAATAACAGCAAATACCAATTTGCTTTTCAGTGATAGCTCCTTGAGTAAATCAATAATATTTTCTGAATCGCGTGACGAGAGTCCGGACGTAGGCTCATCCACAAATAGCACAGAAGGTTCGCGCAATAATTCAAGCCCGATGTTTAATCTTTTTCGCTGGCCACCACTTATGGTTTTTTGCAAAGGTGAACCCACTTTTAAATCCTTTGTTTCCAGTAGGCCCAGGTCGGCCAGGGTTTTATACACCAGTTTGTGTATTTGCTTCTCCGAATAATGATTAAAGCAAAGCTTGGCCGCGAAATACAGGTTTTGATAAACAGTTAAATCTTCAATCAGCAGATCATCTTGAGGCACAAACCCCACAATACCTTTTACCTTTTCCGGGTTTTGATGAATGTTAATTCCATTGATAAGCACCTTACCTGCTGAAGGCACTTCTGTTCCGTTCAGCACATGTAGCAGTGTTGATTTACCTGCTCCGCTGGCGCCCATCAGGGCAATCAGATTCCCGGTTTCCTCATAGATGTCAATTTCGCGAAGACCGAGTTTGCCTGTTTTGAATTTGTAAGAAATATTTTTGGCTTCGAAACTGAGTGGCTTATCCCCGTGGGATTGTTTTAGCGTAGCCAGAATTTCTCCGTAGTACACCGGGCTGCCGTTGTCCCACCGCACCATGCTGCCGGCAGCAAATACATTAATGTTTCCCGGTCGTTGCGGAACTCCGTTTAGAAAAACATCGGTTGAACCCAGATACCGAAAGAAAAATGTTTCTGAATTTTTGAGAAAGAGAATAGCGATGAAGCCATCCAGATTATCGCGTTGCAGTTTTTTGCACCGGCCATATTTGTTGTTCGTTGAGTCAACGATTAGAATATTTTCCCGGTCAATTTCTTTTTGGGTGGAGCCAAGTACAAAGTGGGTAATTGTTTCAAGTTCCTCTGGCTCCATTTGAAGTGCCTGGGTAATTTCCTGCGCCAGGTTCTTCTCTCTTTCTGAAAAGGTTCCATCGGCCAGAGTAATGTTAATCAACTCCATTAGAATAACCGATTTCTGGCGCTGCTCCACCTCTCGGTTTATTTCATCGCAAACTAAATTGATGAACTCTCTTTCCTGTTCAAAGTTGCCCTGGTGGTTTATAGAGTCGGCATACGAATCGAATAAAATGACATGTTGTTTAACTGCCTTTTCGTTCAGGTGATCGGACAGGAATTCTTCAACTTTTTTCCTTTCCGTATCGGTGATTTGATCTTCCTTTGCCACCAATGCAAACAGCCGGAGAATTGCTTTTAAGACGGGTTCGCTCATGAATTTCTATTGGGTTAAGGCAGGTTTAAAGATAATGAAGATTGATTGGCATAAAATAAAAGAGGCCGGAAATACTCCGGCCTTTTGTAAATAGAATATCGCTGAATTTTTATTGTGTAATGTCGTTTCTTACTTTTTCTACAATGGTAGTTATTTCTGCCAGATTTTTATCGGTAAGAACCAGGTCTCCCCGGTTGTTCTTGATCTGCTCTTCAATGTTCAACGCATTGTAGCTGGCTTGCAGGGCTGTTAAGTCTGTAACAATTGTAGGAACAGGTTCAGTCTGGTCAATAGCTGCGAGCATTTTGAGTACTTCACTAACCGATTCTTTTTGCTTCAGGATAACCCTCATCAAAGGAGTTAGAATAAGATTTCGATCGGCTGGTTTAAGGTCTTTAGGATATGACTTTACCAGGCCGGTAGAAATGTATAAGCCTTCCACAAAACTTCCGGTAACAATTAAGGCTGCCAGTTTATTGCGGCTGTCGTCCTTCAGGTATTTGTCTGCTTTTTGAAGGCTTTGATTTAAAATACTGGCCAGGGAATCTTTGTTGGAAACATTGGCCTCAAACTGCTTGATAATTTCCAAGTCGAATGAACCCATTACGCCCAAATTATCTGCTAAAGTTTTACAGGTATTGATATAGTCAATTGATTCCTGGGTTTTTTCGTAGGAGGATAAGTAGCCAATATCAGCAGTATAAACACCGAGGTTTAAAGCTGCTTTCTCTGTCTTAGCACCGTATCCTTCTGCTTTTTTCTTGTCGTTTACCAGGCTGGCGTTAAATTCTGCACCGGTGGCAGCCAAAAGGTATGGAATTTCTGTAGGCGATGGTATGTTGTAGACAACATCTGTTATCTGATTTTTTAGCGATTTTTCAGCATCCGAAAATTCATCGGAGCCATCTTCTTTTTTGTCTTTTGATGGGCCGCATGCTATTAAACAAGCTGCCAGAACCAAATTTAGAATGAGAATACCGCTGGGGATAGATTTAAGTTTCATGTTCATGGTTTAATTTGAACTCAATTTTAATACATTTTCAAATTCCTTACCTTACCATTACTCAATAATTTTTAGGAAATCATTCTTGGATTTAGGATTTGAAGCCTTAATTTTCAATTGTACATTTACGCCCATATGAATAATCAGGTTGATTTAGCTTTGTTAGTTGATGACAGCGATGTAGATCTGTTCATCCAAAAGCGATTTATTGAGATTGCTGGCTTTGCCAAAAGTATTAAAACCTATAATTCACCCACCCAGGCCATTAATTACCTGCAGGAGAGCGGTTCCCAGCCACCACAAATTATATTCTTAGACTTGAATATGCCTGATATTGATGGGTTTGCCTTTTTAGAGCGGTTCATAAAATTACCCCAGAATATCCAAGATATGGCCAAGGTTGTTGTTCTCACCAGTTCTGGAAACCTGGCCGACAAGAGCAGGGCAGAGGCCTATAGATCGGTCACTAATTTTCTTTCCAAGCCGTTGAGCCTTGAGGCACTAAAAAGCCTTAAACAGGAAATGCTCGACACTCCTCAAGGTTAAACCTTTACTCCACTTTTTTAATTCTTTATTGTTTGTGCAGGGAACGTCCCGAAGCATGGGACAGGATTATATAGAATTAAATGAATAAAAGTGGGCCCTGCTGGGAACGATCCAGCGACCCTCAGATTATGAGTCTGATGCTCTAACCAGCTGAGCTAAGGGCCCTTCAATTCCTTTTTTAAAATTGAGGTGCAATGTTACATATTTGACCCTTTATTTACAACGAAGCCACGGAAGGGATTTAATAAGCCGTATTGTGTGCAAAAGGCTTTTTGACATTTCGGTATTCAAATGATTAGACTGACGATAATATTTCTCCTAACGACATTCACGGACTCTGAGACGAGTTTGGAACAAAGAGCATGTGATTACTTTTTTGATAACGTTTTCAAGAACGAGTATCCAGACTATAAGGTAATCGAGTTTGACAACCAGACCGATACAACGAAATACTGGGGTATCATTCACAAATGCACGAACTGGGACGACAAGACTAAAGGACAAATATTATCCGCGACACCTGACAAGTCTATCCGAGTTACAGCTACAACAGACATAAGGGTAACCAAGAGGACAAGGAACTCCGGGAAACTTAAAATTGGTGTTTGGTCCAAGATTAAGGTTGGTGACAGTTATTTCGTGCTCATTGGGACATATAGAAAACTAAGATTTGCAGAATACTTTCTTATTGAACTCGACATGGACGGAAAAATCATTGGGACGTGTAAACAAGGAGAAATAATTTAGTGGTAGGCCTTCTGCACACAACAAAAGGTATGTGCCATAGCGGTGTATAGTGTAAAATTGTAGTTTAGTTTTCAAAACAACGTTCGATCAAATGGGACAATTCGGAGTAGTCGGGCAAATCAGTCGTTCCTCCTTCAATTGCCCACCAAGCCCGCAACGTCACATAACCTAAACGATATGGATAAAGAAAGGAAGCGAATAATATTACAGGGTATTTTATTACTGCTTACAATTGCCACCACTGCAATTGCCGGTGCAGAGTGGAGTTTTAATAAAAGTATTTATGCGGGCGATGGAAATGGTGGTATAGCTTTTAACCCAAATTATACTTGGCAGGATTTATTAAGCGGAATCCCATTTTCTTTTTCATTTCTGCTGATTTTATCCGTTCACGAATTCGGACATTATTTCACGGCACGGTTTCATCAGATAAAAACGAGTTTGCCATATTATATTCCTCTTCCACCATTTCCTACTTTAATTGGCACGCTCGGTGCGATAATCAGAATACGACAACGAATTCCAACTACTTCAATAAATTTCGATGTGGGAATTGCCGGCCCTTTAGCTGGTTTTGTCGCTGCCGTGTTTGTATTGTCCTACGGATTTCTAAATCTTCCACCACCTGAATATATTTTTCAGATCCATCCGGAGTATCAACAATTTGGATTGGACTATGCCAACTATGTATACACTCCGGAATATCTGTCGAAAGGTGGAGGAGTGGATATGATTTTGGGAGATAACCTTTTCTTCAAATTTTTATCTGGCCTTCTGGCGGATCCATCCCGAATGCCCAACAGCCACGAACTCATGCATTATCCTTTTCTATTTGCCGGATATTTATCGCTCGTGTTCACCGCATTAAACCTGATACCAATCGGTCAATTAGATGGCGGCCACGTGGTGTATGGATTGTTCGGTGCGAAAGGCCATCGCTGGATTGCGAGCTCATTTTTTATTGCGTTCGTTTTTTTTGCCGGGATTGGAATCATCAGACCGGGAACAACCGGACAAGATATTTTATGGAACCTGCCGCTATACCTTGGGTTTCTTTATTTTACCTGCAAAGGACTGAAACTTGAGACGAAGACAACGATCATCATTAGTTTGGTAATTTTTCTTGTTCAATATTTTGTTGTAATGTTTTGGCCATCGGCCAATGGATTTCACGGCTGGCTGCTAATGGCTTTTTTATTGGGTCGGTTTATGGGGGTTCGCCACCCGGGAGCGGAACAGGAAGTGCCATTAACTGATGGAAGAAAAATATTAGGATGGATTGCCCTATTGATACTGGTGCTTTGCTTAACACCAAACCCAATACAAATTATCAGTTACGCACCAGAGCCTTAGCCGTATAGGATTTTCTATTTTCCTGCCAGCGAATAAGAATAATTCCGGGCAATGGATTGGTTAACGTAACCCGCTGGTTTTCAATGGTTTTTTCGAGCACAAAATCCATAGGAGTGCCAAGCACGCTGATCACGGAAATGTTCTCTGCCAAAGCAGGTACGTAAAATTCCCCATTGTTTGGATTAGGAAAAATATTGTAGTTCTGTTTAGGCTCAATTCCACTAATTACACCTCCATTCCCTTTTCCAAAAATTGGCCTTATCATCATGCTACCGGTTTCAGTTATATTTTGTTCCCAACTACCGGTGGTGTTGTAATACATTTTTGAACCAGAGTTGGTGTTAGCGTCTAACCCCACCGGAATCATACCCACTGAAATTTGCTCCCATCCCACAAAAAATCTTCCCTTTACACCAATACCGGCCGGTTCTTCCAAATCGTAGCGCTTGAATTGACTGCCTGGCAATCGCTCCACCGGAATAATTTGCTGGTAGAGAACATCGCCAGGCTTATCATCTATGCTGTTCCAAATTTTTAGAAATAATGTTCGGTTCTCGTTATCACCAAATTCAGGAAAGTGAATCTGAATAGCCACGAGCGTATCACTTTCTTTGGTCAACATATCAAATGCAGAAGCAAGGGAAAGTCCGGGCATGTTCACACCTGTGCCATATTCGGCTGAACCATCATCGTAAGCATAATAGTTGGCCAGCATAAACTGCCTGTTGATGGTATCGTTTTTAGTAAAATCTATAGGGTAGAATTTTGGTGTCTCCGAAAGCGTAGTGGTATCACCCGAATCAAACCCTAATTTAAAATCAATAAGAATAGTGTCGGCTGCGAGATCCATGGAGTCTACCGGGATGGTTTTATTTAATGTCACTTCTGAATATTCCTGGGAGAGTATCATATTCATCTCCTTATTAATATCCAGTTTAAATGCTTTGGTTCCCCCGGGCTTCATGGTTAGCTTGGCAAAAGTTGAGTAGTCTGACGGCTGGCCGGGTTGAATTTTGTTGTGATAAAGGTTATAGAATGTTACCGTTGGCGGTATGGTAACGGTTTGGGCGGTATCGTTGTATTTATAATGTTTGATCGGGATGGAGGTATATTCTTTAAAAATAGATGAAATTGGATTGACCGATGTCCTGTCAGGAAAATATTGGTCGCTTGCTTGTCTTCCTTTGTTTAAATAAACGTAGTCAAGGTTCCAGGTATCGTAAGGGCCTGAAAGTCGTGCAAAGTTTTGGAACTTGAATTGAAAATTTTCATGGAAATACTTTTCATCCACTTTAATATTTACCTGGTAAAATTTTGTTGCATCTAGGCTCGCGCTGTTGCCCACCTCAAAAACTTTTGCCCAGGTTTCGTTAACATCTTTAAACCACAAACCAAAATTATCATCGGTGTCGGAAGCTTCGCCATTTCCGGTTACCTGATAAAAAAAACTAAGGTAGACCGAATCTTTTTGCGTGGGGGGTAGGTCATCCAGCTTTATGGGTCTGGAGATTAGCCTGTCGGCAAAACCTTTGGCCAATACTTCGGTGAGATTGTGCGGTTTGCCGGTTGAGTCAATACCATCAAACGTAGCTGTGAAAATGGACGGAGGATTAATAGCTGCACCATTGTTTACCCAAACATCATGTCGGGTTACCCACAGGGTATCAATTGGAATATCTTTTTCTGCCTCTTTCGTAAAAGAGAAATCATCCCAAAAGGGAAGCGTCATTGGGGTTAATGATTGCGCTCTGGCTGTTGAAGAATGTGCCTTGACCTTTACCGATTTCCCATGAGCAATAGGCACTCGAATTAGTTGGGCGGCAACCTGGTTAGTAAAAAATAGGAGGCAACTAATAAGCAGGCAAGAGATAATTAACAGCCGACTGTTTACAGCGGACAATATGTGTAGTCTACAAAAATCCCGTTTTTTCATCATTCATCTACCTCAACCGTATCGCTCGGATCATAATCTTTAGGTCCAATCCATAAATTCACCGGGTCTCCCACCCGCACAGAGTCGCCTGCTTCTGGTTCCTGCTTAAAAACGAAACTTATTATGTCAGTAGTATCTACCCCATCCGGAACAATGATATCACCTTGATGTAAATTATACTGGGATAATAAAAGTAACACACTTTCCAGGTCCTTGCCCACGAAATCGGCCAGCTTCAAATCGTTTGGGCCATCACCATCGCCCACCCATAAATCCACCACCGTGCCTTTTGGAACCCTTGCCCCGGTTTCCATTTTAATGCCGTCCACATGCATTTCCATTACTAAGTCACTAAAGGGGCTGGGGAGATAAATAATTTTCCCTGGTTTTAATTCATTGCTTTTTAATGTGGCAATGGCATTGATAAGCGATTGCTCTACTACTGCTGGCAAGGGCACAGTGGGCGGGTGAATTCGGTTAATGGAAACATAAATTTTGCGCCCGGGTTTTACTAAACTTCCGGCACGGGGAAACTGCCTGATCACATCCAACGGTTTCATGTCTTCAGAAAAACTGGAATCGCTCACTTCAAAGCGCAGGTTGGCATCTATAAGCAATGAGTCTAATTTTTCTGAAGGCATTCCGGTTAAATCAGGAACCATAACACTGTCGCCATGGTTGGTAGAATTTGGTAAATAGATATAAAAATAAACAACGAGAATAAAGGCAAATATCCCAATGCTGATCCCTACATGTTTAAGGAAATCGCCAAGCGACTCTGCTTTCATAAACTGCCTTATCTTCATCACAGAAATTTAATACTTAAGATTGGATTGGAAACTCCTGGAAACGTTCACTGAATTTTTGTGCCGCTCCAGGGTCATATCAATAAGCTTCGAAATCAGGTCGGTAAACGAAATACCCCTTTCTTTCCACATCATAGGAAACATGCTGGAGTTGGTGAAGCCGGGGATTGTATTGATTTCGTTAATATAAATTTTATTTTGAGCCGTTAGAAAAATATCTACGCGCGCATAGTCTAAGCAACGAAGGGTTTGAAAAGCTTTTACTGCCAAAGCCTGAATTTCTGCGGCAACAGCTTTATCGAGTTTAGCGGGCACATCGATCCGCACGGCATCCGGATCCACATACTTAGCATCGAAGGTATAGAAATCGTATTTCTTGTTGATCACAATCTCACCCGGCAGCGAAGCCATCGGAGGGGAGTTGCCAAGAATGGCACATTCAATTTCACGAGCTGTAATAAACTCTTCAAACAAAATTTCATCATCGTATTGAAAGGCTTCCTCTACTGCCGTGTGAAAATCGGCTTCGGTATTTACTTTATTAATACCCACAGACGAACCCAAGCTGGCAGCTTTTGTCATAAACGGCAAGCCAAGTTCTTTTACTAAATTATTGTATTGTATTTTTTCCCTTTCTGCTTTGGTAAAATAAACGAACTTACCAACAGGCAAGCCCGATTGTTGCATCAGTTGCTTGGCAATAATTTTATTCATAGAAAGTGCCGAGCCCAGCACACCGCTTCCTACGCACGGAATGCTTATGGCCTGAAGCAAACCCTGAATGCTTCCGTCTTCGCCATCGGTGCCGTGCAAAAGAGGAAACACCACATCTAATTTAATATCAGTATCCGCAAATATTATTCTTGGGTCGCCTGGGTTTAAACCAAGCTCAGCCGGTGAGCCTTCCTTAATGTTTTTGTCAACCTTAGTGGTTCGAAACCATCGCCCGGTCTCGTCTAAGCCGAAAGGCACCGCCTCAAACCGGGTGGTATCAATATATTCAAAAATATTTTTAGCTGAATTAACGGACACGGCATGTTCTACCGACCGGCCGCCATAGAGAATCCCTACCTGAAGTTTTTGCATTCGAATAGTTTGATGGCAAATATAATCGAAAACAGGCGAGGAGTGTCCCTTAAAAGATGCCTGCCGCAGGCCTGAGAAAAATCATTTTCCTGATTGACCCTTCGCAGATTGCGTGTATATTTAACCACTCTACCTTTTAACTAAAATTAACCTCATGAAAAAGATTATTGTCCCTACCGATTTTTCTGATCAGGCTGCACAAGCCCTTAAGTTTGCCGTGGATATTGCCCAAAAAAGCAATGGCGAAATTATTTTAACTCATGTGGTTGATTTGCCTATCAATCAGGAGCCCCTGGTAACCACAAAGCTCTACGTGGATGATACCATCGTAAAAGACTCAACGGCACGCGCGCAGAAGGGTTTTGATAAGCTGATTGCCAAATACAAAGATGCAAAGGTGAAAATAAAGACTACAGTGGAGTATGGAAATACTACTATGGCCACTTTAAAACTAATTGAAGACAAGAAGGCTGATTTGGTTGTGATGGGCACGAAAGGTGCATCCGGGCTTAAAGAAATTTTTGTGGGCTCCAATACCGAAAAGATAGTTAGGGGTTCCAAAGTTCCGGTTATCTCACTGCCAAAAGCTTCGAAAATTAGTTCAGTAAAAAATATTGTATTTCCTAATTCACTTAGGGAAGACAGTGAAAAACTTACTTTAAAGGTGAAAGAAATTCAGGAGTTTTTTAAGGCCACTCTTCATATAGTGTACATAAATACACCGGCACACTTTAAACGCGACTACGAAACACTGGGTCGCCTTAAAACATATGCAAGGCGCTACATGTTTAAAAACTTTAGAACTCATGTTTACAACGACCTCTCAGAACAAGATGGAACCATGAACTTTGCCAATGATATTGGTGCCGATATGATTGCTATGGGAACACACGGAAAGCATGGCTTAGCTCATTTATTTAGCGGAAGCATTGCCGAAGACGTGGTTAACCATGTGGATTGCCCCATCTGGACCTTTAGGTCGAAGTAGGAAAAATCCTGGCAATTTTTTGAAGCGGATATCTAGTCTTGCAGTGCGTTCGATAAAAATGTTGACTTCGTCAACAGCCAAACCAAGTAGAGTACCATAGCCCACATCAGGTAAATGTGGTAATAGTCGGAAGTGTCTTTAAAGCGGGTCTCTTTAATTTCCGCTTTTTCATATTGGTCTATTTTGTCGAACACTTGCTTTAGAGCTTGCGTATCGTTGACGCGAAAAAATTCCCCTCCTCCAATACTGGCGATCTTTCGCATGGCGCTTTCATCAATGGAATTTTCTACCATGTTGGGTCTGCCGAATAGATCTTTTCCATAAGGCACAAGGCCCTCCTTGCCTACAATAATGGTGTATACTTTAATACCGTAACCAGCGGCCAGTTCAGCTGCGGTAATTGGGTCGATATTGCCGGCTGTATTTTCGCCATCGCTTATTAAAATGCAAACTTTTGATTTTGATGTTGACTCCCTCATGCGATTGGTGGAAACAGCCAGTGCGCTTCCAATGGCAGTGCCTGTGTTTTGAATCATTTCGAAACGTATTTCATCTAAATACGAAAACAGCAGATCATAATCGGTGCTGAGTGGAGTGAGGCTGAAGGCATCACCGGCAAAAACCACCAGGCCAATCCTGTCTTGAACCCTGCCTTTAATAAAATCGCGGGCAACATTTTTGGCTGCCTCCAACCGTGTGGGCTGAAAGTCTTCTATTTGCATAGACTGACTAATATCAAGCGCCAGCATAATATCGATTCCTTCCGTCCACTGTTCTACTTTTTCATTAGACTTTTGTGGTCGGGCGAGTGCAATAAGCAGCAACGTTACAACCAGCATTAAAAGAAACTCAGGAAATAAGCCAAGCAAGGCTGAAGGTGAACTTTTGATGGCACTTTTCACCATAGCCACCGGCAATTTTTGGTTATATATAAATCGCCAAAGCCAACGGGCCCCAAAAAGAAAGGGCACAGCAAAAAGCAAATAAAGAAATATTACACTTTCCCAATTGAATGCTTTAAATGTTGAAGGATAAAACCAATAAAAAGAATACCAGGCGTCTGTCATTTCTTCAGGCTATTTATTTCCTCCAGTTTTTTATAAAACCGATCTTCCGAGTATGACTTCAAATCGTAGAATGCGCCATATTCATTGGGCTTAAGCCCAGCATACAGAAATTGGTCAATGGCACTTAGTGGGCCAGCAAGTGACTGATTTTCAGATAATTTCAGTATTTCCCTGGATGTATATTTGGTAAAGGGTTTATCCTCCAGCAGCTCCAAATATTTTTTCCAAATGCCCACTGTTTTTTCTGCGCTGGCAATAGAATAATTATTTTTTAGTGAATCCAGCGAATCAGAAAAACTTCGCAAATATTTTTCAAATGAATTGCGCATACTTCTCACTTTAAAATATTTCCTTATCCGTTTTCCGAAAATTATCCATGCCGCTACCAGCACAACAATTAAAACGCTTGCTATAATAGAAGCCATTGGATAATTGAACAACCAGTGTACCGGTTCATAAAGTGCATTTACTTTTAAGGGAAGTTTGGCTGCTTCTACCGAGTCAGTAGCTATGGTAACCAAATGCTTCAACCAAACTTTATCGGTTTCCGTCCACACCGAAGTGCAATCCTGCGCCTGCACCACAAAAACCGGAAGCTTCAACAACTGAACGCTGTCTATCTCAAATGAGTTAAAATAATAAATGGCACTGTCGTGACTGATTCCATTTTCTGTGCGGGTAGGAAAATATTGCTTCCCGGTTAGCTCAAAGGGAGCAAACGCAAAAGTAGAGTCGGGAAAAAGAATATTTTTTTCAGAAGGGTAAGCCGCGGAGAGCGCGTAGGGAAAAGGCTGGCCGATCTTAATACTGTCTGTCAAAAATTGTCCGTGCACCCTTATCTCTGAAGCCGACTGGCCATTCACAAACCACGGAAGCTGAATCAACAAAACCCAAAATAAATTCCTCATCTTTCTACTTTCACCTTTCATCTTTCAGCTTTCATCTTTTAACAACCCTGTTCCTTACCTTAAACAACTTAAGCAAATGAGGCACATAGTCCTCTTGCGTATTGATGCTTATATAATTTATCTGGTGTTTACGACAATAGTCCGACAGAGATTTCTTTCTTTCCCCATGAGCATCACTAATGTTCTGCCTGAAATCTCCGAACGATGTATTAACCCAAATGGTTTCACCCGATTCCTTATCCAACACCGGAATAATGCCCAGCTTAGGCAAATTAGTCTCGCGATTGTCATGCAGTTGAATAGCAACCAAGTCATGCTGGCGGGCCAACGATTTGAAATTGGCGAAATAATCTTCATCAATAAAATCTGAAATCATTACGATTACACTCCGCCTTTTAATGGAGTTCAGGGCAAACCGGATGGATTTACCAATATTGGTTTTTAGCGATTTCGGTTTCAGCTTGATCAACTGTGAAATAATTTGATAAGCCTGCGCCATGCCTTTGGCTGGTTTAATGTACAGTTCACGTTCGTCAGAAAATCCAATCAACCCAACATGGCTCGATTCTTTCGCACCGGAGAGAGCCAGCACTCCACAAATTTCTTTTCCAATATCAGCCTTCGTTTTTCCCGGTGTGCCAATATCTTGAGAAGCGCTCACATCCAGAATAAAATAGATCGTCTGTTCTTTTTCTTCTTTAAATGTTTTCACAAACGTGCCATGCCCCTTGGCCGTCACATTCCAGTCAATAGAGCGAATGTCATCACCATATTGGTAAGGCCGCACGTCATCAAACTCCAATCCCGTTCCCTTAAATATCGAATGGAAATCACCCTGCATCTGGCTATTGATAGCCTTGCGGATTTGGATTTCATACCGCCTCAGTTTCTTGAGCAGCTCTTTCATTCGTTCTTTATCAACATTAAAAACGGGCGAATTTAATCTAATTATCAGTAATTTCGAGCCACAATATGGAACGAGAGAACAAACGATTTATTCATTTTTTTTATTGTGCGGCCCCCCGAAGCACACCAGCACACGCGCAAACCATCGGGGCCGGGCTATACGCTTCAAGCCACCCGATGCGCACATGCTACACCAATCCTTTCGGGCGGCTTTCCGCTGCTATCCCTGGCCGGGTTGGCACATGTTGTCTTGTTTTGTTTTTGCTGTTAAGTTTATTGGCCTGTTCAAGCAATAATAATAAACCTGAAGGTGTGCTCTCAAAAGATGAAATGGCCAAGGCCATGATTGAGTATTATTTGAAAGAGGCAAGAATAAATTTATACAACCTGCAGCAAGACTCCGCCCTGGCATTACTAAAATACTATCGCGAGGAGTATGCCGATGATAAAATTACTACCGACTCCGTGCTTGAGAAATCCTACCAATATTACCTAGACAATCCAATGGAATTCAGTGAAGTGTACGATCGCATTATAGATTCGCTGGCATTGCAGGAACAACGGGCAAGAGCTAAAGAATAGGAGAAAAATGATTTTCCCAGTTGATTTCGAGAAACGGATTGGCTTCGACCAAATCAGGGATAGATTAATATCGAATTGCCTGTGCACACTCGGGATTCAGGAAGTTAGCGATATTAAGTTTGGAATCAGAAAAAGCGAAATTGAAATACTGCTCAATCAAAACCAGGAGTTTAAATCCATACTTGAAAAATCAGAAAGTTATCCTGACCAGCATTTTATTGATCCTCGTTCCTATTTTGAAGTTGCTGCTGTCGAGGGGAGTTATTTACCAGCCGATGTAATTCTTAGTATCAGAAATTCACTTTCAGCAATAGCAGATTGGGTAATTTTTTTATTTAAGCGAAAGGAGTCTTATCCAACTCTTTATGCACTTTCTGAAACTGCGCAGGTTCCTGTTGCTCTTATCAAATTCATTGACACGAAAATTAATGATGAGGGAAAAATAAAAGACAATGCGACTCCCGAACTTGGCCGCATCCGCAAGAAAATAGTGAGCGAGCAATCGCGTGTGAGAAAAGTTATGGAATCGGTATTAAGATCCGCACAAGAAAGTAATATTATTCCATCGGGCACTCAGCTTTCGTTTCGTGAAGGCCGGGTAGTGATCCCCGTTTCCTCCGAACATAAGCGCAAGATCAAAGGATTTATTATTGATGAATCAGCAACCGGGCAAACGATTTTTATTGAACCGGCCGAAGTGATGGAATCGAATAATGAGATTCGCGATTTGCAACATGAGGAGAAACGAGAGGAAATAAGAATACTGATTGAAATCACTTCTCAATTACGGAGTCATTTAAGCACGCTTCGGCACTGTTACCAATTCTTAGGCAAGATTGATTTGAACAGGGCTAAGGCAAAATTGTCTCTACTGCTGGAAGCAGAAAAGCCTGTGCTTGTTCAAAATCAAGATCTTGCATGGTACCAGGCGAGGCATCCTCTGCTTTTTATTTTGCTTCAGGCAAAAAAATCTATTATTCCCCTCAACATTGAATTAAATTCCAACGATCGCTTCCTGCTGATCTCTGGCCCAAATGCCGGTGGCAAATCGGTTTGCCTGAAAACGGTTGGCTTACTACAATATATGCTTCAATGTGGGCTTTTGGTTCCGGCTAATTCTCGATCCTCCTTTGGAATTTTCAGCTCCATTTTTTTAGACATTGGCGATCAACAGTCAATAGAAAATGATTTAAGCACATACAGTTCGCACCTGAAAAACATGGCAGCGTTTATTGCTAATGCGGAGCCAGCTTCCCTAATCTTAATTGACGAAATGGGTGCCGGGACTGATCCTAATTTTGGCGGGGGTATTGCCGAAGCTGTATTAAGCGAACTTATTGAGAGAAAGGCCTGGGGCATTGTCACCACGCATTATTATAATTTAAAATCACTGGCAGAGAATACAAAGGGTATTAGAAATGCCGCCATGCTTTTTGATACCGAAAAACTACAGCCGCTTTTCTCTTTAGAAATCGGGAAGCCGGGAAGTTCGTTTGCTATGGAGCTGGCGAGGAAATCAAATTTGCCTGCATCAACATTAAAGCGTGCCGGTGAACTGATAGGGGAGGGATTAACCGGGCTGGAGGCATTGATGAAGAAAGTAATGGAAGAGAAACAAGTGCTGGAACGGGAGAAGCGGGCAATGGATTTTAAAATACAAAAACTGGAAACAGATAAAGATAAATATGAGAAGCTGGCCAGTGAATTGGATTTGAAAAAGAAAGAAATTATTGGAAAAGCAAAAGCCGAGGCAACTATCCTCCTTCAGGAAACGAATCGCGAAATAGAAAAAACCATCCGGCATATTCGTGAAAACAAAGCAGAGAAAAGAGAAACCCGGAAGGTGCGCGAGAAACTTACCGACCTTTCAAAGAAGGTGAAACCAGACCTGCATCCAATAAAAATTGTTAAGGAAAATTTTAAAGCAGGCGATTATGTTCGCCTTCCGGGTCAGGAATTAAGTGGAACTATTATTTCTATTCAGGATAATAAAGCAGTAGTTCAGTTTGGATTGATAAAAACTACAGTTCAACTAGATCGACTGCTGAAGGGGAGCTCGGCTGAGACCACCAAAAAAATGAGCGCCACAGGAATTAATTGGAATGAAAAGCGGGCTGTCTTTAATTCCACAATTGACTTACGTGGAAAGCGAGCAGAAGAAGTGCTGGCTTTGGTAGAACATTTTCTGGATGAAGCTATTCTGCTGGGAACATCGGAAGTAAAGATACTTCATGGTAAAGGAGAAGGTGTTTTACGAAAAATGATTCGCGAGCAGCTTAAGAAAAATAAAGCGGTAGCGACTGTTCATGACGAGCATGTAGAGAGGGGAGGAGATGGAATTAGCGTGGTGGTTTTGAAATAAAAAAAGGCGCTTTCTAAGCGCCTTCGAATATTTTTTTATGAATGGTTTATCGTTTAAAACCCAACGCACTTCCCCCGCAGTAACCTGCCGATTTATCAAACGTGTATTGGATGTAATAGATTCCGGTTGCGCTGCATGGATAGGCAATGGCGGAAACCACCTGGTTGTCAATTTTACTACTCGCCACGCGATTTCTATTCGAATCAAATAGGCTGATGATGATGCCATCCGTGGCCGAACCATCGGCACAAATGTTTATCATGTACTGTGTGCCTTTAGTGAATACGTAGGAGTATTCAACTTTTTCTTTCGCGCCACCATCGCCATCAATTTTATAGCTCTTCAAAAAATTAAACCCGGTGGCTAATTTAGGAATGCAAGCCGTGGTAAAATTATCTGGGTTGCATTGAGCCATGGTTTGGGAACTGGCAGCGCCCAGGGAGATTAAAATTAATAATGCAATCTTTCTCATAGTCCTTATTTAGTCTTAGTTAATAATTTTATTTCTCATACTGTTTACTATCTGGGTGATGTTCTTCACATCATCCGGTGTTATTTTTATTGATGTCGTGCTGTTGTCGGTAATCACAGCTACTCCATTTACGATTTTCATGGTCGATTCTTTATAAGTGGTTGTTATTTCAACACCTTTAAAAGCGTTTTCCAATTCACGCAAATCTTTCAATAACGATGCCATATCTTCTTCCTTTTCAAAAAAACTTAAAAGCAGCACTAATTGGCCTAAAATTATTTGTTGTTCCCCTATTTTTTCTGGTAAATCCTTGTTTTTAGTATTCTTGGTCGCCGCCTGACAAATGATTTGCATGGCTTCAATCCAGCCTCCAGTCAACAACAATACGCTTATTTTGGAGCGTCCCTGGTTTTGCAAGTAGCCGTTAATGTCGTTAAAGTTTTGGGTGGTAATGAGCAGGAGGGAATCCAGGTTTTTACTGTTAGAGGCAAGGCGGCCAATAGTTTCTATATCAAAAAACTGCCCAATATTTAAATCGTTGGCCAGCGATTTTATGGCTGATAAAAATTTGATACCATCTTTGCTCTGCTCATAAATATTCGTGTAGCCAAGATCGGTACCGAATACCCCCAAATTAAGGGCCTTGCTAAAGTTGGTGTTATACTTGGATAGATTGTCCTCCGAATTAAGTATGGAGCTTTCATATTTTGAACCCGATTCTTTTAGAATAGATGCGATTTCCAGCGGACTGGGTATTTGCTGGAGTATGCCATTCACCAGGTTCTCATCTATTTTAGGACCTGCGTCTTGAAGGGAATCCATCGCTGTTTGAAATTCTTGTTCATCGGTTTTCTTTTGCTGACCGCAGGAAGCCAGAAAGAAGGCCAAGGCAAACACGAAAAGTTTTTTCATAACCGTTGGGTTGGTGCTAACTATACAAAATTAAGAATTACAAAACCTCATGCTATTTTTTTATCGGAAATTTGTTTCCTAAACCTTACATGCATTGGAGATGGTGTAAGGAAAAATAGTATGGGGAACAAGATAATGATGGGATAATGAAAATCCTAACTGGCTTAGTGTCAACTAAATCTTTTCCATAATCTTTGTATATTATTTTCTATGGAGAGATGCCAGAGTGGCTGAATGGGACGGTCTCGAAAACCGTTGTGCGGGCAACTGTACCGAGGGTTCGAATCCCTCTCTCTCCGCTTATTATCCGCAGTAGCTTTAGCGAAGTCGGCAGGCGGGTTTGTGATGGATGGCGGAAATCAAAATAGAAACTTCAATAATTTATCTCCTGGCAAAATTCCATACAAATCCGGCATAAAAACCTAATTTATACTTCTCGTAAGTAGGCACAGAGCTGTATCCATCATTTATTGGGTTGTTTGGGTTCACTCCATCATCAGAAACAGCGTCACTAAGAAAAGTTTTCTTTCCAAAAGCACCACCGGCAGAAATGCCAAAGGCACTCTTGAAA
>Ga0315912_10000845_pt1 | contig 44966 bp, 34 predicted proteins | sample VfabasoilMG_FD_204469 | JGI IMG/M metagenome (GOLD analysis project Ga0315912, IMG submission 204469) | Garden soil microbial communities collected in Santa Monica, California, United States - V. faba soil | ecosystem: Environmental > Terrestrial > Soil > Garden | place: USA: California... | reverse complement strand
GACGTGTAGACCATGCGTGGGCCGAGAAACCACTCGAAGAAGTCATTGCCTCGATCGTAGTGCTCGCGCACGATGCGGGTGTCTTGCTTCTGCGAGTGGATCAGGGCTTCCGGCAAGAAGTGGGTTGCCAGCCATTCCAGATGGCGGCGTTCGATGCGGTAACTGACCAGCGCCTGCCGCTCACGCAGCAGCTGGTAGATGTCACCGGGGATGTCGATGTCCCCGTCGAAGTACGCCTCATACAGAGTGGCCATCGGGATGCGGCCGTGGGCGTAGCGCGCGGCGAGGCCCTCCTTCTTGAAGGAGATGTGATCGGTCAACTTGGGCATGGCTGTCGTCCTCGTTGGGTCATTTTCTCGAGAGCCGACTTCCGTCTCGAGTCACTGGTGTTGTAGAAAGCCTGTCGCGCAGTATGCCGCGTTGCCTCGCGGCTCGGCTACTCGCCTACCTTTCAGGTTTGGGATGAAGAAGCCTCGGTCCCGAAATACCGCAAGAAAGCCGCCGCAGCAGTCGCGTTCGCGGGTGACGGTGGAGGCCATTTTGGACGGGGCCATTCAGGTTCTGGAACGAGAAGGCAGCCGGGCCATGACGACGACGCGTGTCGCGTCTTGTGCCGGGGTCAGCGTGGGCACGCTGTATCAATATTTTCCGAACCGGAAGAGCATCCTGGATGCTCTGCAGGAGCGCGAATTTCAGCGCACCATGGCGGTGATGCAGGACGTGATGCTGAACAGCCCCAGCGGATCGACGGATGAGCTGGCGCGCGCGGTGATCCGCGGGCTCTTCAAACTGTACACTGCCGCGCCAGAGTTGCATCGCGTGCTTGCGATTGAGGGCCTGGTGGGTGAAGCGCCGGAGCAAGTCAAGGCGTTCGATCTGCGCATGGTGAGCCTGGTGCGCAGCGTGCTCAGCGGCGCGCGGCTGATCTGTCGCCGGAAGAACGTCGATGCGGCCGCGTTCGTGGCGTACCAGTCGGTGCGCGCGTCGATGCTGGCGCACCTGCTCGAGGCGCCTGCCGGGCTCGACGAGGCGGCGCTGACGGAAGAGCTGGCGGACCTACTGCATCGCTACCTGGTGTCCTGAGCGGCTGGCGCGGCTACCTCGAACTCGAGCAGAGCCTCGTGCCGTCCCGGGTCACCCCGGAGCGAGCCTGGCGCCAGTCAGATCGTCGGCACGGCCCAGTGCGACGGCCAGGGAGGGCAAACGCTTCCGAGGGTGCCTTGCCGCGTCGTCAGCGCCGGCGGCGCATCTCTCCGTGTGTGAGGTCGCGCACCTGCCAGCGACCCGCGACGTCTTCGACGGTGGCTCGGTAGAAGAAGCTCACCGGAGCGTCGCTAGGCTCCCGGTACATGAGCTCCAGTGCTCCTTCCTGGACCGAGAGGATCCAGAGGCCAATGCGCGCCACTTCCGGCTGGAAGCTGATCGGTGCGTCCTTGGTTTGGGCGAGCAGCTGCTCCTTGTACGGAACGTCCGACGCCTCGATGCTCGCAACCAGCGCGGCGCGGACCGACAGAGCTTCGGCCTCCCCGATGCGCACGCTCTGACCGTTCACGTGGAGCATCGCTTGATTGGTCGGTGAGGGGGCTAACGTCACGGCTTGTTCTCCCGCGCCGGCGGCGCCGGGCGCCACCCTCGGCGCTGCTGGGCTCGGCGCTGCTGGCGACTGCGTCTCGACGTCGTCCGAGGGTGGCCTGCGGCAGGCCGCGCTCGAGAGCAGGGCAAGCAATGCGGCCAGCAGCCGGCCACGGCGACCTCGCTCCATGATGCGGGGCATGGTTATCCTCGCTGGCGCCGCGGCGCAAGACCGACGGCACGAAGCGGGTTGGCCCTTCGGGATCGGCCTTGGGACGCCCAGGATCGCTAGCATTGCAGGCTGTTCATATCGACCCGGGAGCCACCGGGCGGTTGCGATACCTGGGGTCCTGGAGCGCTTTCGTTTCGCTTCGGCCGCCGCTCGTAGGTGGTGCCGTCGGGCCGCTCGATCAGGACTTTGCCGTTCGGCTGCTTGGCGATGATTCTTTCTTTTCCTCCGCCGGGCGCAGCGACCATGCCCGGGTAGGTACCCACCGTTCGCTGGATGGCTGCGGGATCCACTACGTCCTTGCCGGAGGCATCCTTCTTGCGATGCCCTCCCGAACTGAGCCCGCGGTCGATGCGCCATTGCTCCTCCTGCGTGTAGGCGTCAATCTCGGTCTGCGGATGTTTCATGCTGGATGGCTGCTGCGTGTGCACGGCCTCGTGATACAGCGTCGCGGCATTGTCCTCGGCGCTCGACGTGAGCACGGCATCGATGCGCTTTTGCCCCCGCGGCTTCTCGTACGCGGATCCGCCCGCGGCAAACGGAGCCGGAACCCAATTCTTTCCATCGAACACTTCGTCGGCAAAGTCGATCTGACTGTAGACCGTGATGATGACGTTCGCGTTCTTGAGGTTCCGAAGCGAGGCTGCGTCCTTCGGGCACATGATGGCTTTCACGCTGGCCACGAACCTTTCGGCCGGGGTGGCGGGAGCGGGCGGCGGCGTCGGGCTCGGTGCTGGCGTCGGACTCGGCGCCGGCGTTGGAGACGGCGACGGACCGGGAGAGGGACGACTGCAGCCCGAGCTGCTGCGCGCGCCCGGTGCGAGCGCTCGCCGCGAGGCTCCGTCGATCCCGGCTCCTGCCGCAGCAAAACACTGCTCGGAACCCTCGGGCAGCTCCTCCCCCGACGGTGGCATCGCGCGAACCAGCGCGCAGCGAACCGAGTTGCCAAACGCTTGCCATACACCCACCGAGATCGCGACGAGGAGCACGAGGATGATGACGTATTCCACCGTCGAGAGTCCCCGCACGTCGCGGAACAGGCGCGGGCGCGCGGAGGATGCTCGGCGGATCAAGTACTTCACGGTGCTCCGGACGCGCCTAAGCTGAACGCAGTCTATGGCTCAGGCAGCTTACCTGCTCTTGTCGTGCTTCTCCATGCCTCGCAGTTGACACCCACGGACAAAGGGGCTCGTTTGCCGCGGGCGAGGGCGCGGCCTGCTGCCGCCGTCCTGGGTCACCCGGAGCCTGACGCCAGTCAATTCTCGAGGCACATGATGGGCGTAGAACCCGTGCAGCGCACCAGACAGAAAACGACGACAGTGCTGATGGACGCGCGAGCGTCCGCACGAAACCTCGCCATGCCGAGGTAATGGCGGTGCGGAACTCACTCGGTCACAGCACCGCGTCGACGTCACTCTGGTGCGTGAAGACCTGACGGATCAAGGAACGGACACGCGATACAGGGAGGTGAACTCGCAGCGGGCACGCTCGAGCAGGTGTTGCGCGCGGCATTGGCACGGCTCACGCCGCCTCGCTTCCGCCGGTGAACGCTTCCGAAGGCGCCCTCACACCAGCTCGGTGATTGCCGAGGTGCGCGGCCCACGCGGCCCCGCGAGAACGTGAGGGGCTGGACGGTCAGCGCCGCCGATACACCACGATCGTGCCCGCGGCTTTGTCACCCAGGCGCTGGTGCTTCGCGCCAAAAATGAAGATCCAGTCCCAGAACCCGAGGCACATCAAAAAATTGCGCACGAAGGATTTCAAGAACGAGCAGTCGACCCCGGTCTGCTCATCGATCACAGCGAGGCCCATCACGCGCTTGCCCAGGCTCTGCCCACGTTTCAGCCCGTCGGCGAACAGAATGTAACCAAACGCCGCGACGAACACGAGCACCTGCAGCAGCCCGAGGCCACCACTCGTGCTGCCGGTACCGAGCCCGAACAAGACCACGACGGGGCCCGAGCTGACGGATCTATTGCATCGCTACCTGGTGTCTCGAGCTCCGGTGCCGGCTGCCGCCGGCGCGCGCGTGGCAGCGACCAGGCACTCGTGGACGGCGAGGAAGCCGAGCCCGGCGCCCAGCCCGAGCAGCGGCGCCGAGGTGAGCCCGAAGCCGGCGACGAGCACGCCGGTCAAGCTCGGGAGCAGGGTCGAGCCGAGCGTGGCCGCGCTGACCTGAAAACCGATGGCGTGTCGAGCCACGGCATCGCCCAGCCGTGCCGGGGTGCTCGCCATCAGGGTCGGGAAGACCGGCGCCAGGCTCAGGCCGAGCAAGAGCAGGCCCGAGCGTCCGACGGCGCCGGAGCCGAACGCCAACAGCGCCGCGCCGCCGAGCATGCCCAGGCTGGACCAGCGCAGCAGCCGCTCCGACCCCAGCCGATCGGCGAACCAACCGAACACGACGCGCCCCACGGTGAGGCTGGCCCAGTAGGCGGAGGTCCAGCTGCCCGCGGCCTCGATGCCGAGCTGGTGCCGTTCGCGCAGGAGCGTGAAGCACCACTGACCGGTGGTCGACTCGAGCCCGGTGTACAGGAAGAAGGCGGCCAGCTGCAGCCACACGGCGCCGCGCCTCAGGGCCGCCCCAGCGCCGACGACGGGCGCCTGCGCGGGGCTCGGGACGCCGCTGGACGGCGTGGCCGGACTCGCGCCGTCGCTCCAGAGCCGGCGCGTGTACGAGAACGCGAGGCTCATCGCGGCGAGTATACCGGCGAGCACGGCATAGCCGCCGCGATAGCCCGCGCCGCGCGCGATGGCCGTGGTCATGATCAGCGGACCCGTACTCGCCCCGATGCCCCAGCAAGCGTGCAGCCAGTTGACGTGGCGGACGGAGAAGTGGCGCGCCGCATAGGCGTTGAGCCCCGCGTCGATGGCGCCCGAGCCGAGGCCCAGCAGGGCGCCGACAGGAAAAAACGTGGGCCAGCTGGGGGCGAGCGCGTACGCGGCGAGGGCCAGGGCCACGAGCGCGCTGCTCGAGCAGAGCACGCCCCCCACCCCGATGGCTCCGATGAGCCGGCCTGCCACGAGCCCTGAACAGAAGTAGCCGAGCAGGCCCGCGCCGAGCACGGCACCGATCGCCGACGGCGAGATCCCGAAGCCGTCGCGCAGCGAGGGCCAGGCCACACCCAATACGGTGTCCGGTAGGCCGAGCGAGACGAAGGCGAGGTAGGACAGCAGCAGTACGAGGGTCGGTTTGCTGATCCTGACGCCGCGAGTCATGCCGCCCGCACTTTGAGCACGGCGGCGCCCCCGATGGTCGTGCAATCTTGGCCAGCAACGACGTTTGCTCCGGCAATGGCGCTGCGTCGCGGCGGGGACGTGTTTCACTGCGGTGCTGGCGCGGGGCTCGATGGACAAGCATCCTGGCCCTGAGGTAAAGGAAACTTGTCATGGTGCAGCGCGGGGAGAGCCGGGTTCGAGCGCTGCGCGAGCAACGTGGGTTGTCTCAGGTCGCGCTCGCCGCGGCAGCGCAGCTGAGCCGGCAGAGCATCGGTGCGATCGAGGCCGGGCGGACCGTGCCGGCCGTGGACGTGGCCCTGCGCATCGCGCGTGCGCTCGACGTCAGCGTCGAGGATCTGTTCGGCGCGCCGGCGAGTGAAGCGTCGCTGTGGACGGAGCCGACCGCCGCGGCGCTCACGGGCCGCGTGGCCCTGGCGAACATCGCGGGCCGCTGGCTTTCGTACCGGCTCGATGGCGCGGCGCTGCGCACGTCGGCCGACGCGCTGGCGACCGGCGTGGCCGAGCCGGGTCGCGAGCGCAAGCGGGGACCCGCTGCGGGCCTGCTGCGCGGAGCTCCACCCGCCGGGCGCTTGCGCGTGGAGCCGTTGCGAACGCTGGCGGAGGCGCGCGACAACGTGGTGCTGATGGGTTGTGCGCTCGGGCTCGGGCTGCTCGCCGATCGGCTCAACTCGCGGCCGGGGCCGGGGCGCTTCCTGTGGTTGACCCGCTCCAGTACGGATGCGCTCGGCGCGCTCGCCGCCCAGCAGACGCATCTGGCGGGGGTGCACCTGGTGGACACCAAGACGGGGGAGGCCAACGTGGCCGACGTGCGGCGGCTCGCCGGGGGCCGAGCGCTGGCGCTGATCACGCTCGCGCGCTGGGAAGCCGGCCTCGTCACCGCGCCGCAGAACGGCAAAGCCATTCGCTCGGCTGGAGATCTCGGGCGGCGCGGGCTGCGGCTGGCGGTGCGGGAGCCGGGCTCGGGCGCACGGCGGCTGCTCGAGGCGGAGCTGCGCCGTGCCGGCTTGCCGCGGGAGCTCGCCAGCAGGGCGCCGCTGCAGGCCTCCGGGCACCTGGAGGTGGCGCAGGCGGTGGCCATGGGTGCGGCCGACGTCGGGATCGCCACGCGCGACGCGGCGCTCGCCCTCGGCCTCCACTTCGTGCCGCTCGCAGAAGAGCGCTTCGATCTGGTGCTACCGCTCGAGGCGCTCGCCGATGCGCGGCTCGCCCGCCTGTTCGACGTGCTGTCTTCCCCTGCTTTCCAGCGGGAGCTGGCGTGCCTCGGCTACGACGTCCGTTCCTCGGGTGCTCGTGTCGCGGAGCTGTCTGCTGCCTAGCTGTTCGCTACGAGTCCCCGTACCTCAGGCAAACCGACCATGATCATGACACCACGCCTCTCGACGCGCTTTTCACCGCTGCGACGGCTCTGGTTGTGCGCGGCCCTCGTGCTGCTGGCGAGCTGCCAACAGAAAGAGGCGCCGGCTCCCACGCCTGCGCCCGCCGCGGCGCCAGCGCCCGCGGCGCGGCAAACGCTCACGATCTTCGCGGCGGCCTCGCTGCGCGACGCCTTTGGCTCGCTGCGCGACGAGTTCATCAAGACGCACACGGACGTCGACATCGCGTTCAACTTTGCCGGTTCGCAAGACCTGCGCACGCAGATCGAGCACGCCGCGCCGGCCGATGTCTTCGCGTCCGCAGACAAGAAGAACATGAACGAGCTGCAGCAGGCCTCCAAGGTCGGGGCTCCGGCGGTGTTTGCGCGCAACGAGCCGGTCGTCGTCGTGGCCCAGGAGAGCGCGGCCAGCGTGGCCAGCTTTGCCGACCTGCCGAAGCTGAAGCGCATCGTGATCGGAGGACCGGACGTGCCGATCGGGCGCTACACCGGGCAGATTCTGGACAACGCCTCGAAGAGCCTGGCCGCGGACTTTCGCCAGCGCGTGGAGGCCAACGTGGTGTCCCGTGAGCTCGACGTGCGCCAGGTGCTCAACAAGGTCGTGCTCGGGGAAGCCAACGCCGGCGTCGTGTATCGCACCGACGCCAATAGCGCCAAACACAAGGTCGGCATCGTGACGATCCCACCGGAGCTGAACGTGATCGCCGAGTATCCGATCGCCATCGTGTCCGGGTCCACGCACGCGGAAGCAGCGGCGGAATGGGTGAAGTTCGTGTTGTCCCTCGCGGGCCAGGCGCTCTTGCAGCAGGCCGGCTTCATCGCGCCCGCCGGTCCGCCTCCGACGTGACGTCCACGGGAGAGCAACGGCTCGCGCGTCGCCAGCAGCTCCAGCGCGCGCTGCTCGGCGCCGTCGGAGGTCTGCTCCTGCTCTTCCTGGCGCTGCCGGTGCTGGGCCTGGTCGCCGGTACCTCCTGGGCGGACTTTCGCGCCGGCCTGGCACATCCGCTGGTTTGGCCCGCGTTGCGGCTCAGCCTGCTGACGACGCTCGTGAGCCTGGTCGTGACCGTGGCGCTGGGCACGCCGCTCAGCTGGACGCTGGCGCACACACGAGGCCGCTGGGCGCGGGCGGCCGAGACGCTGGTGCAGCTCCCGATCGTGATTCCGCCCGCGGTCGCCGGCATCGCCATGTTGTTGGCGTTCGGCCGGCGTGGCCTGCTGGCGGGCTGGCTCTACCCCGAGGGTTGGTCGGTGACGTTCACCACCTCCGCGGTGGTGCTGGCGCAGATCTTCGTCTCGGCACCGTTCTTCGTACAGGCGGCGGTCAGCGCCTTTCGCCGCATCGAGCCGAATCTGTTGATCGTGGCCCGCACGTTCGGCGCCTCGCCCTGGCGCGTCTTTCTGCGCGTCGGGCTGCCGCTCGCGGCGCCGGGGCTGGCGGCGGGCGCCATCTTGAGCTGGGCGCGAGCGCTCGGTGAGTTCGGCGCGACGCTGATGTTTGCCGGCAATCTGGAGGGGCGTACGCAGACGTTGCCGCTGGCGATCTATACAGCGCTGGAGGCGGACCTGCGTGCAGCGCAAGCGCTCTCGATCGTGCTGATGGCGGTGGCCGTCGCGCTGCTGCTCGGGGTGCGCGCAGCGCTCGGCACTGCTCCGTCCCGCGCCGTCAGCTCGTCCCGCGCCGTCTCGGTGCCCGCAGGAGGCCCCTGATGGCGGCCGCCGGGCTCCGCGCGCGCGTGACCGGGCGCATCGGTGGGCTCGCGCTCGCCTTCGATCTGGAGGTGTCGGCGGGGCCGCTCGCCGTGGTGGGACCGAACGGTGCCGGCAAGACCAGCCTGCTCTTGATGCTGCTCGGTGTACTCCGGCCCGAGAGCGGCTCGATCGAGCTCGGTGAGCACGTGCTGTTCGACCCGGCCCGGGGCGTGGACCTGCCCGTCGAGGGGCGCGAGCTCGGCTATGTGCCGCAGGACTACGCGTTATTTCCGCACCTGTCGGTGCGCCAGAACATCGAGTTTGCGCTGCAGTGCCGGGCGGGGCTGGCGCCGGACGAGGTCGAGCAGCGCACGGGGCAAGCGCTGGCGGAGCTGAAGCTCACGGCGCTCGGGGAGCGGCGAGTCACGGCGCTGTCCGGCGGCGAGAAGCAGCGCGTGGCACTGGCCCGAGCGCTGTCGGTGCGGCCGCGTGCGCTCTTGCTCGATGAGCCGCTCGCCGCCTTCGACATCGCGGCGCGGCGACAGACGCGCGCCTTTCTCGCCGACTATCTGGGCAAGCTCGAGCTGCCCACGATCGTGGTCACACACGACGCCGCGGACGCGCGCGCTCTCGGGGCGCGCATCGCCGTGCTCGAGGCGGGCCGCATCGTGCAGGCGGGCAGCTGGGCGGAGCTCGAGGCGCGGCCGGCGTCGGCGTTCGTCGCGGAGTTCGTCGCGGAGTTCGTCCAGGCGTAGCGGCCTTTGTGACGTGCGGCGCCCGCCACCGGGCGCCCCTGTCGGGAAGTCGCAGTGTGATCCGGTTCCCCTCGGAGCGTGGGGGCCGGCGTGAACGCTGGAGTCTGCTCGCCTTTTTCTGGAACAGGTGACTTCGCTGCTGCTACCGGTTAGGCAGGTTCGATGTTCCCAGGCATGAGAACCTTCTGGCGCGTGACCTTACTCTCGTCGTGCGCGAGCGCTGCGTGGGCTGCGGAGCCCGGCAGCTTACCCGCCGGCGCGGAGCCGAGCAGGAGTGTGGTGCTGGTGCTCGATGCGTCGTCGAGCATGCTCGGCAAGATCGGCAAGCTCACCAAGATGAACGTGGCGCGCGATGTGACGCATGAGCTGGTCTCCAGCTGGGACACGCAACTGAACGTGGGGCTCACTGCGTACGGGCACCGCCGGAGCAAGGACTGCAACGACATCGAGGCCGTCGTGCCGCTGGGCCCGTTGAATCCCGGGTCCTTCAACGCAGCGGTCGATGGCCTGAAGCCCAAGGGCAAGACGCCACTAGCTGCGGCGATCAAAAACGCGGCGGACCAGCTGGGGTACACAGAGCGCACGGCCACCATCATCGTGATCAGCGACGGCATCGAGAACTGCGGTGGTGATCCGTGCGCGGTGGCCGCAGAGCTGGAGAAGAAGGGCATCGCGTTTACCGCGCACGTGGTCGGCCTCGGCAGCATCTCCGCCGCGGAGTCGAAGCAGCTGGCGTGTATCGCAGACAAGACCGGCGGACAATATCGCGGCGCCAAGGACGCGGCAGCGCTGAAGGACGCGCTCGGCGGACTCGTGCAACAGGTCGAGCAGGAGGGGGGCCTACGGCCGCCGGTCGTCGGCGCTGGCGGCGCCAGCTTGCGGCAGCTGCCCGAGCAGACGAGCGGCAACGTGAAGATCGTCGCCGTGCGCACGCCCGGCGGCGTCCCCCTGCAGACCGTGTGGCGCATCTGGAACGCCGACAAGACCAAGCTTGTCGCCCAGGCCGACGCGAAGCCGGCCCCCACCTTCAGCTTGCCGCCCGGTCAATACCGGCTGATCGCCTACAGCTCGAGCGCGCTGAGCGGAAACGCGGCCGCGGACCTGCCGTTCGAGGTGGGCGCCGGGAAAAACCATGTGCTCGAGCTCGCCTACAACTCGGGCCGGATGACCTTTGCCAGCTTTGAGTTCGAGGGTGGCCCGCCGTTGAAGAGCATCTTCGACATTCACCCCGACGGGGGCAAGCAGCGCTCCGGCACCGCACACGCCTTCTCGAAGCCCGACTTCGAGCTGCTCGCCGGCAAATATGTGCTCCGGGTCCGGGCCGGCGAAAACGCCGCGGTGACCCAGAGCTTCGAAGTGCAGCCCGGCAGTGACAACTCGCAGAACATCTACCTGAACGTGGGGAAAGCCAGATTGCGCGCCGTGCCGAGCCCCGGCGGCAAGCCCATCTCCAAGATCCACTGGAACCTGTATCAACGGAACCCGGACGGCTCCCGGGGATCGCATGTCGCGACGGAAGACTATAGTAGCGCGCCCCAGTTCATCCTGGTGCCGGGCGACTACGTGGCTCGCATCGACATCGACGGCGGCAAGACGACGGAGCACCCGTTTTCGGTCCGGACCGGCGCAGAGTCGAGCGAACAGTTCGTCGTCGGGCAGTGAGGCGGAGCGCGACCGCTGCCCCTGCCGGGAGGGGTAACTTCAGGCTCCCTCGCTGCGGACCCTGAAGCCCGAGCGGGAGCGCGCCGTGAAGCAGGGAGGGATGGGCTTTATCCCGTGGGAGAACCTCCGATGTTTCTGTGTCACCTGACTCCAGCAGAGCGCCCCGCCTTTATTGGTCTCGCCAAGCACCTCGTCATCGCCGATGACAGCGCAAGCCCTGCCGAAGCGGAGGCGCTGCAGCGGATCCAGGACGAGCTGGGGATTGCGGTCTCGAGCCTACCGGCGCTGGCGCCGACCTCGGAGGTGCTGGGCACGTTCGTCAGCACTGCTTCCCGGGCATCCGTCGTGCTCGAGCTCGCTGCGCTGGCGTATGCGGATGGACTACCCCATCCCGCCGAGATGGAGGTGCTCAAGAGCGTCGCCGTCGGCCTGGGGATCTCGGAGCTTCGGCTGCTGGAGATGGAGAACTGGGTCGTGCGGCAAATGGCGCTCAGCGCCGAGGCGAAGCTCCTTCTGACCGACGAAGAGTGATCAATGAGCTCAGGTGATCTGAATCCCGTCGGACCGGGCAGGGGGGAGGCTGGGCAGCGAGCGCCAGACCAGAGGCTCGCCGAGCGAGGCGCAGCAGTTTCGTGGAGTTGCGAGCTTCCTTTCCTGGACGGAACGGTGCCGGCATACTGCCGGGCCCGTCCGCCTTGTCCTCCACCGACACTTCTCCCGCCAGTGCCGAGCCAGTGAGCGGCAGCGCCGAGGCTGCGAGCGCCGGGCAGGCCGTCTCGGGGCCGGCGTCGCGCGGGCGCAGCGTGCGCTATCGGCAGGCGGCAGCACTCCTCTTGACGCTCGCCCTGTTCGGGTGGCTCGATCGCGCGATCGGCCGGCATGAAGACGGCGGACCGTATCGGCAGGAGATCCCGCGTCCCATCCGGGCGGTGCGGCGCGCTCCGGAGGCGCGGCACATCGTGCTCGGCTGTAGCACCTCGAAGTGGTTTGCCCCGGCGCTCGTCGCCGGCTGGGGCCTGCCCGCGGGCCAGGTCGTCGATGCACACATGAGCGATTGCCTGCAAACGTGTACGCTGGCCGAAGCCCGTGCTCTGCAGTCGGTCGGGCGCCATTTTGAGACGGCCACGTTTGGAGTGAATCTCTTCGAGTATTGCGAGGAGTATCGCGAGCGCCGTTCGATGCAGGAGGTCGACCTGCTGCCGTTGTCGTACACGCTGGATCTCGCGCGCGTCTACCTGCACAGCGAGGACCCGCTACGCTACGCGGGCGGGTGGCTTCTGAACCATGCCTCCGTCGTGTACGGCAACACGATGTGGCTGCAGCGACACGCGCGCAAGAGCTGGTTCGGCAGCGAAGGTCTGCATAACGCCTGGTTTGAACGTGTGCCACCCCCACCGCGCAAGCGCCGGGAGGTCTTGGGGTGCGACTATGTTGCCGCCGATCGCGACTTCGGGCTCGCGGCCACGCGCGGCGCGTTGCGTGCGCTGCGGTCGCTCGCCGATCGCGTGCAGCTCGTACTGCTCCCCGACCGCGATTACGCGAGCGATAGCGAGGCGGCGCGCCGGGGGCGAGAGCTGTTCACGGCGGAGCATCGCGCGCTCAGTGCCCAGATGAAACGCGTGCAGGTGATCGATCTGCTCCAGCCCCAGCTCCTCGATCCGAAGCTGTTCCGCGATGGAGCGCACTTCAATCGCGACGGAGTGAGGCGTGCGACCTCGGCGCTGTCCGAGAGCGTGCGTGAGCTGCCGCTGGCGAGCCGCCGATGAGCTTTACTACCAGCGCCTTCTTCGCCTTCTGCATCGTGCTTTTCAGCGGCTATGCGCTGCTGCGCGGGCGCGCGCGCAGTTTGTTCCTGCTGCTCGCGAGCGCCGTCTTTTACGGCAGCTGGGACATCCGCTTTCTGGCGTTGCTCGTGGGCTCTGTTTTTGTCGACTTTTTCGTGGCGCTCGCCGTGGCGCGCGCCGAAGGAGCGCGCCGCAAGCGCCTGCTCTTGATCAGCATCAGCTTCAACCTGGGGGTGCTCGCCTTCTTCAAGTATGCCGGCTTCTTCGTCGAATCGGCCGCCGCGCTGCTCACGAGGCTGGGCGTCACGACGAGCGCGCCGGTGCTCGAGATCGTATTGCCCGTCGGCATCTCGTTCTACACGTTTCAGACGCTCAGCTACACGGTCGACGTGTACCGAAAGCGCCTGCCGCCGAGCCGCGATCTGCTCGATTTTGCGCTGTATGTGATGTTCTTCCCGCAGCTCGTCGCTGGGCCGATCGAACGTGCCGAACGGCTGTTGCCGCAGATGCAGGCGGTGTCGCGCGAGCCCTGGCGGCCCGATCTGACCGGTCTCGGCCTGATCGCGCTGGGGCTGTTCAAGAAGATCGTTCTGGCCGACGGCGTTCGCTCCTACGCCGTCGCGCTGTCGGCGCCCGACCGCGCGTATCCGGCGGCCCTCTGGTTCGCGACCTACGCCTTCGCGTTTCAGATCTACTGGGACTTCTCGGGGTACTCCGACATCGCGGTCGGGCTCGCGAGGCTGCTCGGCGTAGATCTCATGTCGAACTTCCGCGCGCCCTACGCCGCCACGGGGCCGTCGGATTTCTGGCGGCGCTGGCACATCTCACTCTCCGAGTGGTTGCGCGACTATCTGTACATTCCGCTCGGCGGCAACCGTGGCGGGGAGCTGCGCACCCAGCGCAACCTGTTTCTGACGATGCTGCTCGGCGGGCTCTGGCACGGCGCGGCCTGGCACTTCGTGCTCTGGGGTGCCTTCCATGGGCTCTTGCTCGTCGTGGCGCGCGCCCTGGCGAGGCGCTGGCCGCGTACCCTTCAGCTAGCGGAGCGTCGCTGGTTCCGCCCTGTGCAGAGCCTGGCGTTCTTCCACGTCACGTGTCTCGGCTGGGCGCTCTTCCGCGCTCCGACGCTGGATGCCTGCGTCCAGGCCTGGCACAAGCTCTTGCTCTTTGAAGGTCTCCAGCTGCGCGCGTGGCTCGGGCACCTCGCCACGTTGAAGGAGCTCAGGCCCGCCGCGCTCTGGTTCGGCGTGTTCGTGCTCGCCTGGCTCTTTCAGTACCTGCAGCCGCGCTCGTCCAAGGAGCTGGTGGCCCAGCTCTGGCGCTGGCCGCTCTTGCCGCGCGCGCTCGCCGTGGCGAGCCTGGCTTACCTGGCCATGTTGCTGGCGCCGCTCAGCCCCCCGGCGTTCATCTACTTTCAGTTCTGAGGGGCGTGAGGCTCGGCGCCAACGCCAGCCCGCCGAACGCGGCTGCCCTGCGCGCTCGCCGTGCTGTCGAGCTCAGGGCTTCTTTTCGGCGGCCTTGGGCGCGGCGGCGGCCGGAGCGCCGTCGCGATTGTAGAGCGTGATGACTTTGTCCGTGAGATCGAGGTCGGCGCGGAAGTAGGTGGCGGCCTGCTTCTCCAGCACCACATCGTAGCCCTCTTGCGTGGCGAGGCGGCGAATGATGCCCACCGTTTTCTGCACGATCGGGCTGGTGAGCTCGTTCTGCTTCTGTTGCAGCTCTTTGTTGTACTCGACGAACACCGCCTGTACGCGCGACATCTCCTGCTGCCAGGTCTCGGCGCGCTTCTGCAGCACGTCCGCCGCCAGCTTGTCGCGGTTCTTCTCGAGGTCTTCGCGCTCTTTCTGCAGATCCTTCTGCTTCTGATCGAGCTCGCGCTGCCGCTTGTCGAAGAGCTTCTTCAGCGTAGCCTGCGCACGCAGACCATCCTCCGTCTCCATCACGGCGCGCTGGGTGTCGACCACGGCCACGCGGACCTGGGCGAACGCCCCCGGTGCCGCGGTGAAGAGGAGCACCCCTACCGCGAGGGCGGCCAGGCGTGGCAGAGCCAGCCAGCGGCGGGCCAAGGGAAGAGAGGAAAGGAGGGCAGTCATGGGCTGCGGCTTACCCGCCGGGTTGCCGGGGGTCAAGCCGGACAACCAGTGGTCGGGCCGCGACGGCGTCGGGCGGGCCCTGGCGAGGTCGCCCGGGCCCGGCTTCGAAGCGTCCAGAACTGTTCGATAAAGCTGCATATCACCGAGAGTACGCTGGGCCTCGCGCCGAGCTTCCCGGTGTGGCCGTGGCGGCCCGGGAGCGGAACGCGCCCGAGCCGCAGCTTAAGGCGCCCGAGAGCGAAACCTGAAAAGCCCGGGCTCGGCGCGCGTGTGAGGCTGACGCTCACACTGGTCTTCAGCGGTATTCTTGGCTTGAATCATGCAGATCGATAAGGTCAAGCCGAGTTTCCGAGCCTAGACTGTGCAGACACGGCCCGGCCTCTAACATCCAAGGCGGCGGCTAGCAGGAGGAGAAGCTTGGCGAAGAAGCTTTTGGCAGTCGAAGACAGCAAGACCATGCGCAAGGTGCTGGGGATCGCCTTTGCAACGGACGAGTTTGAAGCAGTGCTCGCGGAGAGTCCGCAGCAGGCCATATCCCAGCTGGATCAAATGCGTCCCGACATGGTGCTGCTCGACGTGACGTTGGGTGAGACCAACGGCTACGATCTCTGCCGGCAGGTAAAGAGCCGCGTTCCGGGCACTCCGGTGATGATCTTGTCGAGTCGGCAGCAGCCGTACGATCCCGTGCGCGGCGCGGAAGTGCAGGCAGACGACTTCATCGACAAGCCCTTTGATACGCAGCAGCTGCGCGACAAGGTGAAGAAGCTGTGTGCGCAGAGCAACGGTGCGCGTCCCGCAGCACCGGTCCGGGCCGCTCCCGTGGCGGCCGCCGCCGCGCCGGCACGTCCGGCACCCATTCCGCGCACGCCGCCGCCGGCCATGCCGCCTCCGCCCTCGCCTTCCGTGGGGCGTCCTCCCGCTCCCGGCCTCGGTCGGGTGCAGAGCGCGCCGCCGGTTCCGTCCAGCATGGGCGGCGCCGTCGGTCACGCCGTGGCCACGAATGGCGCGGCACTGCGCGCGCGTCTCGAGGAGATGGACCTGACCGGGGAGCAGATCCAGGCGGTCCTGGCGCTGTCCCGCGAGGTGATCGAGCGCGTGGTCTGGGAAGTGGTTCCGGTGTTGGCGGAAACCCTGATCAAAGAAGAGATTCAGCGCCTCACGCGGGAATGACCCGCGGACCTCGGGGCGCTGCCCTCCCGGGCCCTGCGGGGCCTCGGGGGTGGGCCCCGAGAGCGATTCCCGGGCGTTTTGGCGGCCGTTCGTGGCGCTGCCCGGGAGGGTCGCGCGGCGTTTTGGGCCGCTGCTCTCCGGGGTCCGGCGGGCAAGAGGGGGCGCATCCCCAGCGGTAGCTGGTGCTTCCGAGATCGAGTGATCTAAATACGGTGGCGAACATGAACGACGCCCCTTCCGTGCCTCTCGAGCCCAACCCGCTGGCGTCGGTGTCGGCGTTCCCGTGGAGGCTGCGGGGGATCCAGCTGGCGACGCTGGCGTGCGGCGCCGCCCTCGGGGTGCTCGCGATGTGCGCGAGGCCCGCGTTGCCGGGAGGGCTGTGGCTGGGCGTGTTCGGTGTGGGCGTGGCTGCCGCGGCGGCGCTCGGCTTGAGCGAGCGCGCGGACGGGGGCCCAGCTGCCCGCGTGGTCGCGGGGCGGCAATTGTTGTGGCCGCTCGTGCACGCGCTCGTCGCGCTGGTCGTGTTCTGGGGCGCGCTGCGGCTCGGGGTGCTGGGGGTGATCCACCACCAGGTGCTCGTGCTCGCGCTGCTGGTACCCGCGGCGTTTCTCTGGCTCGTGGCGGCGCTCGCGGTGGGCGTGGGGCGGCTCGGGTTTCTGGCGGACCCAGAGCGGCCCTTGTGGCGACGCCACGGCTTCTGGCTGCTCGCGCTGATCACGCTGTTGTATCTGCCGCGCCTCGGCAGCTTCGGTCTGATCGACTGCTGGGAGCCGCACTACGGCGAGGTCGCGCGCGAGATGTTGTCGCGCGATGATTGGATCTCGCTCTGGTGGGCGCAAGACGGTTGGTTCTGGTCCAAGCCGATCCTCAACTTCTGGGCTCAAGGCCTGAGCTTTGCGGCGCTCGGCGTGCCCGTGGCTCCCGATCAGATGATCCAGTCGGTCGCGCTCGGCCGCACGCCGCAGCCCGAGTGGGCGGCTCGCCTGCCCGTGTTCTTCATGGCGTTGGTCGGGCAATACCTCGGCTATCTCGGCATGCGCGCGCACGCCGGCCGGCTCGCGGCGTTCCTCGGCGCGCTGGTGCTGGCGACGACGCCCTACTGGTACCTGCTCGCGCGCCAGAGCATGGCGGACATGGCCTACGTCGGGCCGCTCACGGCGGCGATGGGTTGCCTCTTGCTCGCGCTGCGGGCCTCGCCCGAGGAACGGGTCGACAGCGTCGAAGTGTGCCTCGGCAAGGGTGGTCCGCGCCCCTCGATCTCGGGCTATCACCTGCTGTTCGCGGGCGTGTTGCTGCTGGTCTTGCCGCAGGTGCTGTATCTGGCGTCGCGCAACCTGACGCTGGCGTGGGGAGACGTGCCGCTGCGGCTCACGTTGCACGCCGACCAGGTGTTCTCCGGCTCGACGGGCAACTGCGAGCTGCCGGGCAACGCGGCCTGTCAGCTCGATGCCGCCGCGAGCAAGATCCCCCTGCCGCCGCTCGGCGCGGCGCTGATCTGGACGGCGCTGTGCGGAGTGCTGCTCTGGTTGCGGCGCGGGGAGCGCCGTACCAAGCGGCTCTGCTACCTCGCGGCGTGGCTGTTCGTGGCGCTCTCCTTCATGGGCAAGGGCGCGCCCGGCGTCGTGCTGGCGCTGTTCACCTTTGGCGGTTTCCTGGTGGCGCGCGGCCGCTTCTCGGAGCTGCGGCACGCCGAGTTGCCCGGTCTCGGGCTGCTCCTGGCGGCGGTGGCGGCGCCCTGGTTCGTGCAGGAGTACCTGCGCCATGGCTCGCAATTTTTCGAGCGCCTGTTCATCCACGACATGTATCTGCGCGCGTTCGACCACGTGCACGACACCAACAAGGGCGACGACACCAGCTTCCGCTACTACGTGTGGCAGCTCGGCTACGGGCTGTTCCCCTGGAGCGGGCTCTGCGCCGCGGGCGTGTTGTATTGCGTGCATCAGACGCTCGGCGAGCACAAGCGGGAGCGGCCCTCGGAGATCGCCGGCACCGAGGCGGCGCGCCTGAGCGATCTCACCTATTTCTGTGTGCTCTGGCAGCTGGCCGCGTTCGGCATGTTCGCGATCACCGGGACCAAGTACCACCACTACGCCTTGCCGCTGGTGCCCCCGGTGGCGATGCTGACCGGTGTCTTCCTGGCCGCCCTGGTGCGGCCCGGCGCCGATGCCCACCGGCGCGCAGTGACGGACGGCGCCTGGGCGCTCGGGGCCTGCGCGGTCGTGATCTTGTGTGGTCGCGATCTCGCGGTGACCAAACAGGGGGACGTGGAGGGCGCCGCCCGCCTGATCCAGCTCGTGTCCTACAACTATGGCCGCTCCTGGCCGGAGACGCTCGACTACTCGGCGCCGCTCTGGGTGCTGACGGGGGCTGCTGCGGCCGCGTGCCTCCTGCTGATCGTGACGCGCTGGCGGCGCTGGGCCGCGTATGGCGTGTGCGCCGTGTCCGTGCTGGCCAGTGTCTGGGCGATCGACGTGTACCTGGTGCAGATCGCGCCGCACTGGGGGCAGCGGGAGACGATCAGCGAGTACTATCGGCGACGGACCGGTCCCGAGGAGCCGCTGGTCGCGTTTCAGCTCAACTGGAAGGGCGAGAACTTTTATACCGGCAACAACGTGCCGGCCTTCGTTTCTTCCGGCAAGAAGTTCACCGACTGGGTCGAATCTCAGAAGCAGAACGGTGTGGCGGTGATGTTCTTCACCACCGAGCACTCTCGCGTGGGGACGCTGCAGCGCGAGCTCGGTAGTCCGCAGAAGTTCGAGCTGCTCACGGACACCAAGCTCAACGACAAGTTCGTGCTGGCGCGCGCGGTCCTGTGAGCGCCGCTGCCACGCCTGGGCGGGGCAGCGCGCGCTCCGCAGCTGGCCTGCGCACGGCCGCCCGAGCAGCGCCCCGATGCGCCTCGCCGCCCCCGCGCGCGGGCTGGGCAACTACGGATTATTACCGCGCTCCTGAACGTGCAGGGCTGCCGCGATCCAAAGTGCCCCACTGGGTGCAAGATGTGACAGCAAGGCGCGCTCACGTGTAGCGGAACGGCGAAAATCGCGGCGTGCGAGGCAGCGCCCTCGTTTCGCGGGCAAGGCACGACAGTTGCTAAACCGGCGACGATGCCTGGCTCTGAAAATAAACCCGGATTCTATGTGGTCGGTATCGGCGCTTCCGCCGGTGGTCTCGATGCGCTGGAGCGCTTTTTCGACGCGCTGCCGGCGGACACCGGCATGGCCTTCGTCGTCATCCAGCACCTGTCCCCCGCGTTCAAGAGCCTGATGGATCAGCTCCTGCAGCGGCATACGGAGCTGCCCATCCACCTGGTGGAGGATGGCATGCGGGTGGAGCCGAACCACGTCTACCTGATCCCGCCCAAGAAGGAGATGATCATCTCGGATGATCGCCTGCTGCTCAGCGAGCGGGAGCAAAACCAGGAGCTGACGCTGCCCATCGATGTCTTTTTTCGCTCACTCGCGCGCGACTGTGGCGAGCGGGCCATTGGCATCGTGCTGTCGGGCGGCGGCAGTGACGGCTCGCGCGGGATTCGCGACATTCACGAGGCAGGTGGCCTGGTGATCGTTCAGGACGGCGCGAGCGCGCAGTTCGACGGGATGCCGCGCACGGCACGCGACGCGGGCGTGGCGCACTGGGTGCTGGCGCCCGCGGAGATGCCGGGGGTGCTCTTGCGCTACGCTGCTGGTCGTACCGGCAGTGAGCCGCCGGCCCTGGACGCCGGACAACCCGAGGGCATCGACGCGGTGTACCGCATGCTGCAGGACGAATACGGCATCGATTTTACCAGCTACAAGCCCAGCACCATCACTCGGCGGATCGATCGGCGCCTTTCGCTCGCACGCTCGCAGAACATCCAGGAGTACGTGCGGCACCTGAGGGAGGACAAGCTCGAGCTCGATGTATTGTATCGCGATCTGCTGATCGGCGTGACGCGGTTTTTTAGAGATGAAGCCGCCTTCCGGGTGCTGCAAGAGACCGTGCTGCCGGAGTTGCTCGAGCGCGTGCCTCGCGACCGCCCGCTGCGGGTCTGGGTGACCGGCTGTGCCACTGGCGAGGAAGTGTATTCGCTCGCCATCGTGCTCTCTGATCTGATGCTCGAGCGTGGGCCGCGCATCGTGAAGATCTTCGCGACGGACGTGCACAAGGGCTCGCTGGAGCGCGCCGCGCGCGGCGTCTACGACGAGGAGGCCGTGCAGAACGTGTCGCCCGAGCGCCTGGCTCGCTACTTCCTGCGCATCGGCAGCACGTATCAGGTCGTGCCGGAGCTGCGACAGATGGTCGTGTATGCGCCGCACAACGTGATCCGTGATGCGCCGTTCACGCGCGTCGATCTGATCACCTGCCGCAACTTGCTCATCTATCTGCAGCCCGCGGCCCAGCAGAAGGTGCTGTCGCTGTGCCACTTTGCGCTCAACCGCGGCGGGGTGCTGTTTCTCGGGCCGAGCGAAAATATCGGGCCGCTCGCGCGCGATCTCGAGACCGTGGACAAACATTGGAAGATCTATCGCAAGCTGAGCGATGCGCGGGCCGCGCAGGTACCGCGCCCCAGCCCCAGCCAGAACCCGCCCGCGAGCGAGGCGCGCCCGATGCTCGACGTGCACCAGGCCCCGGCATCGCGCTACTCGCTGTCGCAGTTGCTCGCGACCTACGACGCGCTGCTCGACGAGGTGATGCCGCCGAGCTTGCTCGTCAGCGACCGCGGGGAAATGATCCACACCTTCAACGGCGCCAGCCGCTTTCTTCGCTTCCGGGACGGGCGGCCCGGGCTCGAGGTGTTTGATTGCGTCGACGCTGAACTGAAGATGGTGCTGATCGGCGGGTTGAAGCGCGCCCTGCAGGAGCGCGCGCCCGTGGTGTTCAAGGGCGTGCGCCTGGAGAGCGACGGCGCGAGCGCCCTGTACAAGGTGACGATCCGCAGCGTGCAGCGCCGCAACATCGGCACCCCGCACCTGTTGATCTCCTTTGAGCCCATGGAGATCGTGGACAGTCCTCAGAACACCGAGACCGAGATCCGCATGGATCAGGTGTCGCGCGAACAGCTGGCGCTCCTGGAGGTGGAGCTGAGCCACGCCAAGCAGAACCTGCAGGCCGCTGTCGAGGAGCTGGAGACGTCGAACGAGGAGCTGCAGGCCTCCAATGAGGAGCTGCAGGCCTCCAACGAAGAACTGCAGAGCACGAACGAAGAGCTGCAGAGCGTGAACGAGGAGTTGTACACGGTCAACACCGAGTACCAGCGCAAGATTGGCGAACTCACCGAGCTCGCCAACGACATGGACAACCTGCTCGGCAGCACCGATGTGGGAGCCATCTTTCTGGACAGCGAGCTGCGCATTCGCAAATTCACGGCCCAGGTGGCCGGCGCTTTCAGCCTGGTGGCGCACGACGTCGGCCGATCCATCGAGACGTTCGCGCACAAGATGGAGCACCCGGAGCTGGTCGGCGAGCTCAAACATGTGCTCGCCACGGGGGAGCGCATCGAGCGCGAGTTGCGCGACGCGGGAGGCAAGGTGCTATTCTTGCGCATCTTGCCCTACCGCGCCAAGGGTCAGATCGACGGTGTCGTGCTGACGCTGATCGATATGAGCGGCCTGCGCGCGGCGGAGGACGCGCTATTTCACGAGCGCTACCTGCTCAATAGCTTGCTGCGCGGCGTGCCCGACGCCATCTATTTCAAGGATGCGCGCGGCCGCTTCATCCGCATGAACGATCGCATGGTCGAGCGGCTCGGTTTCCAGGACGCGGAGCAGGCGGTCGGCAAGATGGTCTTCGAGCTGCCGGACCAGAAGCGGGCGCTGCTGCTGCATCAGGGGGACGAGGCGGTGCTGCAGACGGGCGAGGCCCAGCTGTACAGCGAGGAGATGCGCCTCGACGCGGATGGAACCGAGCAGTGGGATCTGGTGAGCCGCTTGCCGCTCCGGGATGCCAAGGACGGTGTGGTGGGCGTGATCGCGATTTTCCGCAGCATCACCGAGCAGAAGCGCGCCGACGAGAAGATTCAGGAGGCAGTGCGCCGCCGCGATCAGTTTCTGGCCATGTTGTCGCACGAGCTGCGCAACCCGCTCGGTGCGATCGCGACGGCCTCCGCCTTGCTCAGGACGGATGGCGCAGTGGTGGCGCAGCCGAAGCTGCTGGAAGTGGTCGACCGGCAGACGCAGCAGATGGGGCGTCTGCTCGACGACCTGCTCGAGGTGACGAGGGTGACCGAGAACAAGATCGAGCTGCGCAAGCGCGTGGTGGATCTGCGCGGGGTGCTCTCGGAGGCGGCCGACGCCGTCAGCGCCGTGATGTCGGGCCGCGGCCTCAGCTTCAGCATCGAAACTGCTCCGGAGCCGCTGTATGTGGAGGGCGACCCGACGCGCCTGCAGCAGATTCACGTCAATCTGCTCAGCAACGCTGCCAAGTACACGCCGACCGGCGGCCACGTGGTGCTCAGCGCGGAGTGCCAGGAGGACGCCGCGGTGATCCGGGTGCGGGATGACGGCGTCGGCATCGCCAAGGACATGCTGGATTCGGTGTTTGAGCTGTTCGTGCAATCGGCGCGCACGCTGGACCGCGCCGCGGGTGGGCTGGGCGTGGGGCTGACGCTGGCTCGATCGCTGGTGAGCATGCACGGCGGTACGATCAGCGCCGCCAGCGACGGCGAGGGCAGGGGCAGCGAGTTCGTGGTGCGCTTGCCGCTGGCCTCGGGCCCCCCCAGTGAGCGGCCCGCGGCACGCAGCCTGCCCAAGCTGGCCGGCCAGGCCAAGGTATTGATCGTGGAGGACAACGACGACAGTCGCGAGCTCTTGCACCAGTTGCTGGAGCGCGCGGGCTTTGGCTGCAAGACGGCCGGGACGGGGACGGCCGCGCTGGAGGTGTTGCGCGGCTTCGCACCGGACATCGCCATCCTCGACGTCGGGCTGCCGGAGATGGACGGTTTCGAGCTGGCGCGCCGCATTCGCCAGGATCCGGAGCACGCCCACACGATCTTGATCGCCGTGACCGGCTACGGGCGTGCCGCCGATCACGCCGCCTCGCGCGAGGTGGGCTTTGACGGACACCTGGTCAAGCCCGTCAACACAGGGCAGCTGCTCGCCCTGCTCGCATCCATCACTAACGACAACGGTGCGAGCAGCGAGTTCAGCGCGATGTGAAGCCGTTGCTGCGAAGGGCCGCGGTCACGAAGCTGCCCGAAGCGCCGCGTTTAGATGCAATCACGCAGCAAACCCGCGGCGAAGCGCATCCAGTCGCAGTGCCACCTGGTGTTCCCGGTTGCCCTGCAGACGCCATGGGCTATTCGCCGCGAAGGTGCTCGATGGACCTCGAGGGCGAGGCGGATCCCCCCGAGGTTCATGACCTCCTTGGTATTTGGCCAAACAAGCTGTCGGCTATGCAAGGCATCGGGTGGTGCGGGAACGAGATCGACGCGGACGTTGTGAGGAGCATTCCACCGGTGCTCGTGTTTGGGATCTCGTTGCCAACCAGGGAGTGCAGAAACCAGCGTGTCGAGTTCGGAAGCGGATATGGCCAGGATGAGATCGATGTCCGCAGTCCTTCGCCAGGTCATGGCCAGGTGGTAGCCCAAGGCGGTAGCCCCGATCAGGGCAATGCGCGCCTCGGGGCAGGCCGATCGAAGTGCACGAAGGGCTTCGATCTGAGCGCTGGACAAGGTCGTCATGCGCTTTGGTGGAGAAAACGATCGCGGATTTCGTTGGCGGCTTCGTGCATGCGCGGGTCGGCAGAACCGGACATCTCGGTATACACGAGCAGCGGATGTACCAACCGCAAGCCGTCGCCCTCGTAGGCGACCGTTCCCGGCGTTCGAAGGATGGTGAGGGATCCATCGGATGACGGCAGCGCGCGGAGCTGCCGCAGTAGATCCGTAGGGAGGGCTTCGATATGGAGAACGGTGTCGGGCCCCCGGTAGAGCCGCGTCATTCGCCAAGCGGCAGCACCTCCGCCGAAGCTCCAGACTCGCCCCGCTAGTAATCGCTCGATCTCGCGCTCGAGCACATCTGGGTCGTTGATCTGTGTGCGGTATTGCCCACATGACCAGGAAGGGCGCACGATGTCGACGTATGCCGAGAGCCATCGATCGAGGATTTCTCGTCGGCGTAGGATCGCGCTGCCGGATGGTGTTCGCTGGATCAGGCCTCGCTTCTGGAGTCGCTTCAACTGATCCGCGGCGGCAGTCTTTCCGATGCCTGCGGCCGCTGCGAGTTGGCGAACCGGTTGATCGAGGAGGGCCGGCTTGGCCAAGATGGCGAAGAGGAGCTGGTACCCGGGAGCACGGCTGCCACTCTGCTCAGTCTCATCACGACGAGGCTTCTTTCCTTCGACATGGGCGAGCAGTTCACCCGTGTGCAACTGAATGTGGCAGTTGCCCACCGCATCCGCGTAGTTGATACGATTCGTGGCGAGGTGCAGGCCGATCTTTCCTGCGATATACGGCGCAAAGAGCATCCAGCTTCCTCCGAAGGAGCGAGCCTGCTCGATGAAGCCCGCAGCCAAAGCATACGAGAGGTTCGTTCGGGTCGCCCGAACGAGGAAGCTCTCTCGTTGATTGCGACGCAGGGACAACTGCAGCTCCGCATCGGCGGCGAACTCCCCTCGATACGTTTCGAGCCGAATGTCGATGCTCGACGCTAGCGAGCGGAGTGTCGTGAGACAGGCTTCGAAGAGAGCGTCCTCGCGAAACACGGGGGGCGTGGCCATGTCCGGCAGAATACCATGTCCGTTAGTAACGGACAGCTGCCCGCGGGAGCATTCCGAGGCAGGCTGTCCGGTAACATCTCATGTCCGTTAGTAACGGACAAGTCAGAAGGCGCTCGGCTGACAGCGCAGGCCTAATCATTCATAAGCAATATCGAAAGCTTGCCATGGCAGCGTTGGCTCGGGCCTACCGACTTCGTCCGGGCCGATGGAGCGGGTGGGATCGGCAAGAACGACGGTCGCAACCAACCTTTCGCCCGATTGGCGCTCGCGAACCGCGACGTGCTGCTGGTCGATGAGGATCGGCAGGACACCGCCAGCTGGCACAACCGGCGAAGGTGTGAGGCGACGCCCGCCACTCACACCGGGAGTTGCACGGTAAACGGCATCAGCCGCCGGGCACCCTTAGCCCGAGTCCCCGGACGTTCGCGAGCTATCGGTACTCGACCTCACATTGGCCGTTTCGGCAGGTTGCGTGGGGAGCGCCGTTGATGGTGCACGGTTGGGCGATCCCGACGCAGCTCTCCTGGCGAAATGAGGCGCAGTGTGTGCCGTTCACGCGTCGAACTACGGACTCCAGTTCCGCAACCGCGGAGCTGGACGTTGCTGCGGCGGAGCCGCAACCGTCCACGCAATCCGGGTAGTACTGACCCAGAAAACACTCGCTGTCGGTAGAGCAGGAACGCATCGCCGATTCCACAGCATCGCGCACTTCCGAGGCGGCACGGCTAGCCAGATCATTGCAGGAGGGCCTCTCCTCGCCCGCGCATTGCAGCAATGCTGCGAAGAACGCTAACCCGGCAAGACGCAGTCCTGTTGTGGCAATTTCCAGACTCACGTTGAGGTCTCCCACAAGCCCCCAGGGTCACGACTCGAAAGTAGAGCACTAGAGGCGCGAGGAGACCAGGCGCACGCCGGGTCCATGGCCTCATGGACGTCCCTGGGCCGTCTCAGTGGCAACTTGCGCGATGCCGGCGCCATCAATGACGGGAAGTCCCAGAGCGGAATTCCAACAGAGCAGACCGATCATGCAGCAGATGGCGATCCACATCTTTCGGTACGGTGGGCTCGTCGCTCGAGAAATGAATCGTCGTCAGCACAGTTCGGCTGAGCGAGACGAGAAACGCGATGACCATCTCGAGGCCGCACGAGAGGAAGTAGGCCATCGGCTTCAAGGCGATCCAGCGCGTCGGGGCGAGGACCCCGAACGGCATCAGAGTCCCGACCAGGGCAATCGCAAGGCAGAACTCGATCATCACCATGAAGGCGTTGATGGCGAGCGCCGCGTTGGCCAGCATCAGTCGAGCGCCGTGAGCCGTTGCCGGCCACCTGGCCTGCGCGGCGCGGTACGGAAAGGGAGCCGCTCGGTTTTGGGCGAGGCCCCGAGGTGGTGTAATGCTCGGCGCGTGAGCGCAGCACGCCCAGGCACGGTTTCACTGGTGGGGGCAGGCCCGGGAGATCCCGGCCTGATCACGGTCCGGGGTCGCGACCTGCTCGCGCAGGCCGATGTCGTCCTGTACGACGCGCTGTCCCATCCCGCCTTGCTCGAGGTGTGCTCGCCCCACGCGGAGTTGCGCGACGTGGGCAAGCGCGGCGGCAGCAAGAACCCGTCTCAGGACTGGATCACGTCCCAGCTGGTGGAGCTGGCCCGCGCGGGCCGCCGGGTGGTGCGGCTCAAGGGGGGCGATCCGTCCCTGTTTGCGCGCGGGGCCGAGGAGGCGTTGGCTTTGTACCAGGCCGGCATCCTGTTCGAGATCGTGCCCGGGGTGTCTTCGCCCACCGCGGCCGCGGCCTACGCCGGCATCCCGCTGACGCACCGCGACCTCTCCTCCAGCGTCACCTTCATCACCGGCAGTGATCGCGAAGGGCAGACCTGGTCCCCCGAGGCCTGGCAGCGCCTCGCCACGGCCACCGAGACCATCTGCGTGCTGATGGGCATGCAGCGCATCGACGCCATCACGCGCGCCATCATCGAAGGCGGTCGCTCGCCGGACACCCCCGCCGCGGTCGTGCAGTGGGCAGCGCGCCCGGCGCAGCGCGTGGTCACCGCGCCGTTGTCCCGCATCGCAGAGGCCTCTCACGAGGCGGGCCTCTCCAATCCCGCCCTGATCATGATCGGCGACGTGGTCGGCCTGCGCGAAGAGCTGCGCTGGTACGACCGCCTGCCGCTGTTTGGGCGGCGCCTGCTCGTGCCGCGCCCCGAGCAGCAGGCGGCAGGCACCGCCGAGGCCATCCGCCGGCGCGGTGCCGAGCCGGTCGTGATTGCCAGCATCGAGATCGGGCCGCCCCCCGACGCGGACCTGCTGCGCCAGGCCGCGCGCAACCTGGGCGACTACGACTTTTGCGTGTTCACGAGCGCCAACGGCGTCGAGCGCTTCTTCGAGGCGCTGGCGCAGGTGGGCCGGGACGCGCGGGCGTTTGGCAGCTGCCGGGTGGGCGCCATCGGTCCGAAGACGGCGCAGGCGCTCCGCCCACACGGCATCGTCGCAGACCTCATCGCGCAGGAGTTCGTCGGGGAATCTCTGGCGCAGGCGATCCTCGAGCTCGGGGGCGTGCGGCGGGTGCTGATCCCACGTGCGCGCGTGGCGCGCGAGGAGCTGCCGCAGATGCTGCGCGCGGGCGGGATCAGCGTGGACGTGGTGGCGGCGTACGAGACGCGGCCCGCCGGGGAGAAACATCGCGAGCGCCTGCGCTCCATGCTGCGGCAGGGTGAACTCGATGTGATCCTGTTTACCTCCAGCTCGACGGTGGACGCGCTGGTCGAGCTACTGGGTCCGGATGCAGCGGCGCAGCTGTCGCGCGTCACCCTGGCGTGTATCGGCCCCGTCACCGCCGCGACCGCGCAGCGCCACCAACTCGAGGTCGCCGTGACCGCGGAATCTTACACGGTCGAGGGCCTGTTGGATGCGCTGGAGCACCACTACGCCAGCGAATTGAGCTGACTTCGGCCCTGATCGAGACGCAACGCAGCGGCCGGCGGGGCCCCGGCAGCACCCCGCCGATGCTCGAGACAATCCCGAAATCTCGACGACGCACAGCCCCTGATGTTCTCCCTCTTCGCTCTAACGCGAGAGGGCCGAGCATGACGAAATTTGGTAGAAACCCCCAAGGCCGCGCGGCAGGTGCCGCGTGAGCGCAGTGATCTCCGATCCCATCGACGCCGGCGGGAGCCCGACCTCGTCGCTGCGCCCCGGCAAGCGTGCCAGCCTGGACGCGAAGGATTTTGGTGCCACCGTGCTCGAGCACCTGGTGCACACCTGCGCCAAGGACCCCCGCGAGGCCTCCGCGCTCGATCTGTACCATGCCTTTGCGCATACGGTGCGCGACCGGCTCGTGCATCGCTGGCTCGCCACGCAGCGCACGCATTTCGATCAGGACGTCAAGCGCGCCTGCTATCTGTCGTCCGAGTTTCTCACCGGGCGCAGCCTGGGGCTGTGTTTGATGAACATGGGCCTGTACGAGGCCTCGCAACACATCGCCCAAGAGCTTGGCTTTGAACTCGGCGGCATCCTGGAGAAAGAGGGTGACCCGGGCCTCGGCAACGGCGGCCTGGGGCGCCTCGCCGCGTGTTTCATGGATGCCCTGGCCACGCTGGAGCTGCCGGCGATCGGCTACGGCATTCGCTACGACTTTGGCATGTTCGAGCAGCGCATCGATGGCGGCCAGCAGGTGGAGCGCCACGACAACTGGCTGCATCTGGGCAACGCCTGGGAGCTGCCGCGCCACGAAGACCTGCAGACGGTGCGCTTCTACGGCCACGTGGAGTTCCGCCAGGATGAGCAGGGGCGGCTGCGCGCCCACTGGGTGGATACGCGCGCGGTGATCGGCCTGCCCTACGACTCCTTCATCGTTGGGCACCGCACCGATACGGTCAATACGCTGCGGCTCTGGGCGGCGCGCGCCACGCGCGACTTCGATCTGAAGTTCTTCAACGAGGGGGACTTCCGCAAAGCGGTCGAAGAAAAGATGGACACCGAGAACATCTCGAAGGTCCTGTATCCCAACGATCAGAGCGAGGAGGGCAAGGAGCTGCGGCTCAAGCAGCAATACTTCTTCGTGGCGTGCTCGATCGCGGACATCGTGCGGCGCTACAAGCGGCGGCACACGACCTTTGATGCGTTGCCGGACAAGGTGGCGATTCAGCTCAACGACACCCACCCATCGATCGCGGTGGCGGAGCTGATGCGCGTGCTGGTGGACGAAGAGGCGCTCGACTGGGACACGGCCTGGTCGATCACCGAACGTACCGTCGCGTACACCAACCACACCTTGATGCCGGAGGCGCTCGAGCGCTGGCCCGTGGCCATGTTCCAGCGGCTCCTGCCGCGGCACGTGCAGATCATCTTTGAAATCAATCACCGCTTCCTGCGGCGCGTGCAGACGCGCTGGCCCGGGGAGGCCGAGCGCATGGCGCGCATGTCGATCATCGAGGAGGGCCCCAAGAAGCAGATCCGCATGGCCCACCTGGCGACCGTCGGTGCTCACAGCATCAATGGCGTGGCAAAGCTGCACACGGAGCTGATCAAGAGCCAGCTGCTGCATGATTTCTACGAGCTCTTCCCCGAGCGCTTCAACAACAAGACCAACGGCGTTACGCCGCGGCGCTGGATCTTGCATGCCAATCCGCGCCTCACCAAGACCATCACGGCGCGCATCGGCTCGGCGTGGATCGATCGCGATCTGTCCGGGTTAAAGGCGCTGCTCGAGTTTGCCGACTCGGAGTCGCTGCTCCAGGAATTGCTCGACGTCAAGCAGCAGAACAAGAGAGATCTGGCCTTCCTGGTGGCGCAGCGCACCGGGGTGGAGCTGAACCCGAGCGCGATGTTCGTCACGCAGGTGAAGCGCATCCACGAGTACAAGCGCCAGCTGCTCGCGTGCTTGCAGGTCGTGGCGCACTACCTGAGGCTCAAGCGCGGTGAGGGCACGGAAGAGGTGCCGCGCGCCTACATCTTTGCCGGCAAGGCCGCTCCCGGTTACGCCATGGCCAAGCTGCACATCCGGCTCTTGAATGACGTGGCCACGGTCGTCAACGGTGACCCGATGATGTTGGGTCGGCTTTCGGTGGCGTTCGTGCCCAACTACGGCGTGTCGGTGGCGGAGTGCATCATCCCCGGCGCCGATGTCTCGCTGCAGATCTCGACCGCCGGCACCGAGGCCTCGGGCACCAGCAACATGAAGCTGGCGCTGAACGGCGCGCTCACCATCGGCACTCTCGACGGAGCCAACGTCGAGATCCGTGACTCGGTCGGCCACGAGAACTTCTTCCTGTTCGGCCTCAACACCCCGGAGGTGGCAGCGCTGCGCAGCGCCGGCTACGACCCCGGCTATTACATCGCCAAGAGCCCGGCGCTCAGCGAAGCGTTGGATCTGATCGCCTCGGGCTTTTTCAGCCTGGGCGATCGGGACAGATTCAAGCCGATCGTGGACCACCTGCGCTACCGGGACACGTACCTGGTCTGCGCGGATTTCGACGCTTACCAGGCGACCGAGGCCAAGGCGGCACAGCTGTACCAGAACCCGCGCGACTGGGCGCGCCGCTCGCTCTTCAACATCGTGGGCGCGAGCGCCTTCTCCAGCGACAATACCATCCGCCAGTACGCCAGCGAGATCTGGGGCATCACCCCCGTCAAGACAGACCTGTCGTCCGTCTCCGTCAGCGCCATGGAGCGCCCGCGCGACTCGGTGCTGCTGCGCCGCAGCGAGTAGGCGCCGTCTCGTCGATCCGGCGGGGGCCGCCCCCCGCCGATCGTGTTGCTATCAGCTGGGGAGGGCGCCGGAGGCCTTGGCCGTGTGGGTGGCGATGGCGTCCATGAGCCCGGGCGACAGGCAGTCGTAGGGTTCGAGGCCGAGCTCTTTGAGGCGACCGCGTACGGCGGCCATGCCGTCTGGCTTGAAGCCGGACTCGATGATCGAGGAGACGAAGGCGGCGAACTCCGGCGCGGCCCAGCCCGATTGGGGCGAGAGCTCGGTGTGGACGAAGTCGAAACCATAGAACGGGTGGTTCTTGTTTTCGATGCGGCCGAACATGTGCACGCCACAGTCCTTGCAGGCGTGGCGTTGAATCGCCGCGGCGGCGTTCACGATCGAAAGCTTGTCTCCGCCCGAGGCGACCGACAGCTTGTCTCGGCCCACGACGGCCACCTGCGAGAACAGTGCGCCCTTGGGCTTCCAGCACTTGGTGCAGCCGCAGACATGGTTGAACGCCGTCTGCGCGCTGATCTTGATCGTGACGGGCTGCTGCGCACACTTGCAGACCAGCGTGCCGCCGGAGAAGTCCTTCGCGGTGGGTTTGACGCCGCCGTCGACGGCAGGATGGATATTGATCGCCATGGCTCCTCAGCCTCCCTGGATGGTGTTGGAGGGGACGCCCGCGCGATGGCGCAGGGCCCCCGAATTGGACCCGCGAGCATAGGCCAGTAGGGTCAGGGCCGACCAGCGCCCGTTTTCCCCCAGGGGTCGCGCGGGTTGCTCTGGGACGTACGCGGGCGCTGCCGGGCGCATCGCGGGAGCAAGGGGAGTCAAAACAGTGCGAGAGGATGCATTCCGAGGTTACGCCGGTGTGACGGCATTTTTCGAGCTCAGTGCAGGAATGCTCGGGCGCAGGCCGTGCTCCCGAGCAGGCAGCGGCGCTAGCGCGCGGGCGCGGGTGACGATGACAGCTTGCCGAGAGCGATGCCGGACGCCAGCGCCACTAGCGAGCCGCCCAGAATCATCACCACCGCGATGCTGCTGGGGCCGGCGCTCGCGCTGGCGCGGATGAAGCGACCCGTCAGCGCGAGGCTGACGAGCAGCAAGGTGAGCAAGGCACCCTTCGGTTTGCGCGGCAGCAGATAGGCGCCGAACAACAATACGGCGCCGGAGACGCCGCCCGCCACGATCGACGCCACGCTGCCCTTGCTGACGAAGCCGATGATGCCTCCGATCAAGGACACCAGCCCGTACCCGACCGCCAGCCCCGCCACCGTCTTGTCTAGACTCGTCATGGCCCGCTCAATACCTCGATTCTTGGGCTCACCGGGGCTCGAAAGCAAAGAAAGCCCGCGGGGCCGTTCATGGAATCGTGCGCAGGCTCGAGGCGGGCCTGTCCTCCACGTGTTTCTTGATGCCGAGCAGCATTCGGCGGTCCATGGCGAAGCCAACAGGCTCGAGCAAGCTGGGGCCCATCGCGAGCCGGCTTGCGAGGTCGTCCGAGCAGTCGGCACGGTAGCGGCTGATCAAGCGGCAACGCTGGTCGCCGAGTGGCTCGAGGAAGAAGAGCCAGCTCGCTGTGGCCCAGGGGTCGTGGCGCGCCACGGCTGCGGCGTCGACCGGGGCATGTGCGACGAAGTACCGCCCCCGCTCGAGCGCGGTGACGAGCAGTCGTGGTGCTGCGGGATTCGGGTGCAGCACCAGCGCCTGGCCCACCTTCAGCTCCCATTCGGGATGGATGGTCTCGGCATTCTGGACCTGGCAGCCGATCAGGTTCTCGAGCCACTGGTAGCTGTAGAAGCCGGCGCGATTGGCCCCGATCTGTGCCACCCACGGCCAGATCTCGGCCGCAGGCGCACCGATCTCGACCGCGTGTGTCCAGCTCCAGCGCGGCTCGCGGACCAGCTCATCCCCCGGGTAAGAGCGCTGCGCAGCGTTTTCGTCGAGGCCCCAGTGGCTGCGCCCCCGGCGCAAAAACGGCGCGAGCAGGGCGCCCAGCATGACGGCCGCACCCGAGAGGCCCTCGAGCACGTCACGAGCGTCATCGCGAGGCGAACGACCCTCCACGCGCTCGGCGAGGTGGCGCAGCATCGCGCTCTGCATGAAATGATGTACGGGACGGATCCAGCTCGCGTGCAGCCGTTCGCTCTCGGAAAAGGCGGCCCGGGCGCGGACGTGGAGCCGTGTCGTGCGCGAATCCAGCGGCTCGAGGACGAATGCCCAGCTCACGTGCCAGAAATGCTCCGGGCGGGGGGCGGTGAAGGCCAGCTGACGTTTCGCGTCGGGATCGTACAGGCCGCCGAGCAGTAGCGCTCGAGCGGGCTCGACGCGCAGGACTTCGAAGCCCTCCTCGCCGTCCGGCGTGGCGGGAACGATCTGCCCGCTCTCCAGCTCGAGCAACTCGGGATGCAGCTCGCGCGCACTGCGGATCCCCGCATTGTCCAGGAGGTCGACGGAGTAGAACCCGGCGCGCCGACAGCCCATCTGCAAGAGCCAGGGCCAGATCGCTGCGGGGGTCGCCGCGATCGTGATGCCCTCGGTCAGCTGCGCCGAGGCATCCAGGAGCAGCTCGTCGCCGGGCAGCGTGCGAGAGTTTTCCTCGGCTTCGGGAGTGCCGAGTTGGCGGGCGAGAGACGTGAGCAGGGTGCGCCGGATGAAATGTGAGCCCGGCCCGATCAAACGGAAGTAGCGCTTGAACTTTTCCCACGACTCTTCGTCCGTCGCCTCTACGCGGACCTCGATCTCCACCTGGCAGTCCTGCTCGCCGTGGGGCAGCGCCCGCAGCGCCCACGCCACCTTGATGAACCCCGGTGCCCTGAATTCGGCAAACTCGGCTGCATCCGCGACGTGCACGAAGGGGATTTCGAGCTGCCACACCTTGCCGATGGCCCCCACCGTGAACTCGTTCGGTGGGTCTTCTCCGAGCACCTGGAAGCCGGGGTGCTCGACCGAGGAGCGAAGGTCATCGATCCGGATCTCCGAGCTCACGGGCCTGCCCCGCAGCCGCTCTGGCAATGCACGTATCGAAAACAGGGCGCGGATCAGCCGCGAGGGCGCCAGGTTGCCGTGGCGCACCACCTGCCAGACCCGTTCCGGGGGCGCGGCAAGCTCGATGTGATCCACTTCGAGCAAACGAGGGGTGGGGATGAGTTGGTCGAGCATGGTCAACCTCACTGATCGCAAGGGATTGCCCGATCTGATCGCAAGATCCGTGCCCGATCGAACCCGCGCTCCTTCCACGGCCGCGGCAGGGGCGAGCGTCGCCCCTGCCGACCTCCAGCTCACTTGATGATCGTGAACTCGATGCGGCGGTTCTGAGCGCGGCCGGCGCGGGTCTTGTTGCTGGCGATCGGTGAGTCGGGGCCGTCGCCGTGGGTGAGGATCCGGTCAGGATCCACGCCACGTTCGGCCAGGTACACCTTGACCGCAGCGGCGCGCTTTTCACTCAAGGTGTGGTTGAAGGCGCGGCTACCGACGTTGTCGGTGTGACCCACGATCATGACCTTGAGCGTCGGGTACTGGTTCAAGATGCCCGCCGCTTCGTCCAGGAGCGGCCGAGAGACGCTGCGGATGACGCTCTTGCCGTTCTCGAACTCGATGCCCTTGATCACCCCGGTGAAGCGCTTCACTTCCGCGGGGATCTCGTCGGGGCAACCGTCGTCGTCCTCGAAGCCGTTCTTGTTCTCCGGCTCGTTGGGGCACTTGTCCTTCGGGTCGACGAAGCCGTCGCCGTCGCTGTCCGGCGGGCAGCCATCGGGCGCGACCCCGGGCTCGGTGAGGCACTTGTCGTCGCGATCGAGGATGCCGTCCTGGTCGCCATCGGGGCAGCCCGTGGGCGCGAGACCCGGCACGTCGACGCATTGATCCGCCTCATCCGGCACGCCGTCTGCGTCGGCATCCCGCACGGGGCAGCCCGTGGGCGCGACGCCGGCCTCGGCCGGGCACTGGTCCTTCGGATCCGGAATGCCGTCCGCGTCGCTGTCACGGATCGGACAGCCGTCAGGCAATAGGCCCACCTCGAGCGGGCACAGATCCTGGAGATCGACGACGTTGTCGCCGTCGCTGTCCTTGGGGCGCGGGGAGGGGCGACCCAACACGACCGAGAGCCCGAGGACGGCCTCGAAGTTGTGCGCCGTGTCGGCTTCCGGGCGCTGCTTGGTGATGGTGTCGCGCCCGTCGAGGCGCAGGGCGATCTTGCGGTGCAGGTTGAACTTCAAGCCGGCGCCAAAGTGCAGCTCCGGATCGTTATCGTTGCCGGGGGTGTCGCTGATGATCCCCATGCGCCCGCCGCCGATCAGGGCGAACGGGACCACGACGCGCGTCGGCACCTGGAGGATCAGATGCCCGCGCCCGGCCCAGACGGTGGCGCTCTCGTCGTCTTCCTTCAGCTCGCCGGCAGCTGCCATGAACTCGCCTTCCAGGCCGAGGAAAGAGAGCGGAAAGTAGGCGATGCGGACCCCGATCTCCGGCGACGGGATCTTGAAGTTGGCGAAGGGCTTGTCGGCCTCATGCAGTGCGTTGCGCTCCGACATGAACAAGACGCCGCCGAAGATGCCGAGCTCCCACAGGTTGCCCCGGGGCTCGAGCCCGTCGTCCTCCTCCCCAGCGCTGATCGGGACCGGGGCGGGCGGCGGTGCGACAGCGGCCGTTTGCGCCTCGGCTGCGGCCGTAGACAGGATGACCGCGAGCGCGGCAAGGCTGGAAAGGACGGAGAAGTTGAGACGCATGACCTGATCCGCGCAAGAGAAACCGAAAACAGAGAACCCCGAAGACGTCGCCCCCCGACCTTGCATTTCGGGTGACCCGCTCATCGCGTTCGGCGACAATGGTCGTCGGTGACACTCTACGCGGTTAGGGGCCAAGGTTACAAATTGGCCAACGTGGTGACGGCCCGGCAGCGCGGGCGCCGCGACGGTTGCCTCGAGACGGCCGCCGAGGGCGCGTCCCAGCGCGGTGCGCAAACTTCAATAAACGCACAGGCACTGCGATGAGTTCGAACGACTCCTTCATTCGCTTTCGCAGCGTGCGCAAAGCCTTCGGTCAGAAGGTGGTGTACTCGGGGCTGGATCTCACGGTCGAGCGCGGCACGGCGCTCACGATCGTCGGTGGCTCCGGCGTGGGCAAAAGTGTGATGCTCAAGATGCTGATCGGTCTGCTCAAGCCCGACGCAGGCAGCGTGCGCTTCGACGGTGAAGAGGTCACGGGCATGAGCGAGCGCGAGCTCAGCAAGCTGCGCCAGCGCATCGCCATGCTGTTCCAGGCGGGCGCGCTCTTCGATTCGATGAGCGTCGGAGAAAACGTCGCCTACGGCCTGGAGGAGCACTTTCGCGAGACGATGACCCCGGACGAAAGGTGGGATCGGGTCGCCTGGGCACTCGAGCTGGTGGGGCTCTCGGGCATCGAGGACATGGACCCGGCAGATCTGTCGGGAGGTATGCGCAAGCGTGTGGCACTGGCGCGTTCCATCGCCGTGCGGCCCGAGGTGGTGCTCTACGATGAGCCGACGACGGGCCTCGATCCGATCAACACGGCACGGGTCAACCACCTGATCTCGGGGCTGCAGAAGCGGCTGCAGATCACCAGTATCGTGGTCACCCACGACATGAAGAGCGCGTTTACCATCAGCGATCGCATCGCCATGGTGCACGGCGGGCGCATCATCTACGAGGGCTCGACACGGGATTTTCGCGCCAACCCCGACCCGCGCATCTCCGATTTCATCGAGGGCCGGGCTCCGGTCAACGAGGACGTGGAAACATTGCTTCGAACCTGAGGCTGCTTTGCTTCGAACCTGGGCCCTGAACCTGCGGCCCTGAACCTCCGCCGGCAGGCGGCCGGGACGACAAAGCGCGGGACAGAGCCCGGCGGAAGCGCTAGGTTTCCTGGTGGCATGGCCATATCGCGCGAGATGAAGGTGGGGTTGTTTGTCCTGGCGGGCCTGACCGGGGCGGGTTCGATCACCTTTCTGATCGGCGACAACAAGAGCCTGTTCGACAGCAAGGTCCCCTTCCACAGCTCGTTCGACGACGTGCAGGGCGTCAAGCCCGGCTCCACCGTGCGCATGGGCGGTGTCGACATCGGAACGGTGTCCCGGGTACAGTACCCCGCGGACCCGAGCCGGACCACGATCGACGTCGAGATCAGCGTGGTCAAGCGCGAGGCGCACCGCATCCGGGTCGGTAGCGAAGCCAGCATTGCGGCCAAGGGCCTGCTCGGCGACAAGATGGTCTCGATTACCCCGGGCCCCGCCGATGGGCCGTCCATCCCTGCCGGCGGTGAGATCCGCGGCATCCCGGCGCAGGACTTCACGCAGGCGCTCGGCAAGATCGACGCCATCGCGGGCAGCGCACAGAAGGTGCTCGCCAACCTGGAGTCGGCGACCGGCACCTTTGCCGATGAGCAATTCAGCGGCGACGTGAAGCGCGGCGTGGCGGCGCTCAGCAATATCCTCGTTTCGCTCGATTCCGGGCCGGGTTACCTCTCGCGGCTGATGCACGACGAGGCGGAGGCCAACCGCGTTTCGAACTTGCTCGCCAATCTGGAGCGCACGAGCGTCCGGCTCGATCACATCCTGATGGGGGTGGACGAGGCCGTGGCGCAGATCAACCGAGGGCCCGGTCTCGCTCACGAGGTTCTGTACGGGGAATCGGGGACGCGGACGATCGCTCAGATGGGCACTGCCGCCGACGAGCTCGGCAAGGTGCTGGCGGGAGTGCGGCAGGGCAACGGCCTGGCGCACGGGCTCTTGTTTGGTCCCGGGGAGGGCGGCGACAGTGCGCTCGGCGATCAGGTCGCGGGGGATCTATCGGCGATGAGCAGCGACTTGCGGGCGCTGCTGGCGGGCCTGCGCGAGGGCAAGGGCACGCTCGGAGCGCTCTTGGTCGATCCGTCCGTGTATGAGGACTTGAAGATGCTGCTCGGTAACGTCCAGCGCAACCAGGCCCTGCGCGCGCTCGTGCGCTACTCGATCCAGCGGGATGACGGCTCGCCCGGGGTGGAGATCGTGGACCCCGAGCCCAAGACCGTGCGCGCTCCGCTATCGGGCACCAGCCCCGGTTCCGACAAGAAAGAGGCGGCCGCGCCGGGCCCCCGCCGGCCGTCGGAGACCGTCCAGAGGTAACCTTTCGTCGCGGTTTCGCCTCGGCCTGTTGGCCAATGGTGGAGCCGCCGGGTCGGGTCCGAGGACGGCCCCAACGGGCTGGTGGGTGAGCGAAGACTCGGGCACCGTGCCGGCTCGTAGCGCGGGTGAGCGTGCGACGGCTGCCGTGCGTCTGGTTTAGCGCCTATACTGAGCTCGATGCAATTGTACGAGCGTGCCGCCCGCATTGCGGTGGTGGCCGGTTTCGCCATTCTGGCACAATTCTTCGCGGCCCGGTTTGGGAGCGGCGGGTTGTGGCAGGGGCTCGGGGCCGCGCACGCGGTAGCAGCGTCGGCATCGCCCAAGGGCGACTACGATCTGACGCAGCTGGTTGCCGTCAACGAGACGCTCAAGAAGATCCGCAGCAAATATGTCGATCCGTCGCGCGTCGATCCGCGACAGATGTTCCTCTCCGCGCTCAATCAGGTGCAGCGTGAAGTCGCGCCGGTGATCGTGCTGCACGAAGAGAAGTCGCCGCGCGTGAAGGTGCGGGTCGACACCGAGGAGAAAGAGTTCCGCGTCGACACCGTGGTCGGGCCGTGGGACGTGTCCGCGCGCCTGCGCGAAGTGTTCGCCTTCTTGCAGGAGAACCTCAAAGACACCGATGTCGATCTGCGCAGCGTGGAGTACGCGGCCTGCAACGGCATGCTGCACACGCTCGATCCACACAGCGTGTTTCTGAGCCCGGACGCCTACGCGGAGATGAACCTATCGACGTCGGGCCACTTTGGTGGCCTCGGCATCGTGATCAGCGTGCGCGATCAGATGTTGACCATCATCCGCCCCATGCCGGACACCCCCGCCGGCCGCAGCGGTCTGAAGCGGCTCGACCGGATCACCAAGATCAACAACGAGTCCACGCTCAACATGCCGCTCGACGACGCGGTGAAGCGCCTGCGCGGCAAGCCTGGCTCCAAGGTGACGATCTGGGTCCACCGGGAGGGCAAAGACGGCTGGAAGGGCTCGCGTGCGTTTGAGCTGGAGCGCGAGGAGATCAACATCCGTTCGGTAGACTTTCGCCCGCTCAGCCCCGGCATTGGCTACATCCAGATCAAGCAGTTTCAGTCCACCACCAGCGAGGAGCTGGACCAGGCGCTGGCGGAGTTGCGCAAGGATGGCCCCGCCAAGGGTGTGGTGCTCGATCTGCGCGGCAACCCCGGCGGCCTCTTGGAGCAGGCGGCGCAGGTGGCAGACCACTTTCTGCAGCGCGGTGCCATCGTGACCACGGTGGGCGGCAGCGAGGGCCGCGAAGAAAAGCGCGCCAAGCGCCTCGGCACCGAGCCCAACTACCCGGTCGTGATCCTGGTCAACGGCTCCTCGGCGAGCGCCAGCGAGATCGTGGCCGGCGCGCTGAAGAACCACGACCGGGCGGTCCTCGTGGGTCAAACGACCTTCGGCAAGGGCAGCGTGCAGCTCGTGTTTTCGCGCATCGCGGGCGGCGCGGCGCTCAAATTGACGATCGCGCAGTATCTCACGCCGGGCGGCATCTCGATCCAGGGCGTGGGCGTCACGCCGGACGTGGAGCTCGATCCGATGACGGTCGACCCGCTGGAGATGGACCTGTTCCGCGCGGAGTCGCACCTCTCCGAGCGCGACCTGTCCAAGAGCCTCTCGAACGGTGCCGTGCGCCGGGACGAACGGCCGTGGGTGGCCTTGCGTTTCAACCTGCCGGAGAGCGAACGCGAGGAGCTGCGGGATCTCGGCAGCGAGGTGGACGACTTCCGCCTCGATTTCCCGGTGCGCTTCGCGCGCGATCTGGTGGCCCAGTTGCCGCGCGCGCGGCGTCAGGATCAGCTAACCAGCGCCAGCGCCTTCATCGAGAAGGTGCAACAGGCGGAGATCGAGAAGATCACCGCCGACTTGAAGCAGCTGAACGTGGACTGGGCGCCCGCGCCCGACGGCGCGAAGGGGCCGAACCCGGAGGACTACGTCGTCAAGGTCGAGTCGGACCGCCCGGAGCATCGCGTGGAGGCGGGCCAGCCGCTGTCGCTCAAGGTGGAGGTGACCAATCGGGGACGGTCACCCATCTATCGCCTGCGTGCCATCACCAAGAGCGACAACCCGAACTTCGACGAGCGGGAGCTGATCTTCGGCCGCATCGAGCCGGGCCAGACCAAGGTCGCCAAGACGCCCCTCGGCCTGTGCGCGGTCCCGGAGAAAGATGGCGAGGCTCGCGATGCAAACGCGCCGCGCGAGTGCAAGATCCCGCTCGATTCGGTGACCCGGCAGGACGTGCTCAAGGTCCGCTTCAGCGCCGAAGGGGGGGAGCCGCCGCCGGACGCCGAGATTCGCCCGACGGTGACGCAGCTCGAGCCGCCGGTCTTCGCCTACAGCTACCAGGTGCTCGACAATCGGCCGGGCAACGGTGACGGGCAGATCAGCCGCGGCGAGGGCGTGTCGATCTACCTCGACATCAAGAACACCGGCAAAGGCGCCGCTCGCGAGACGCAGGCCCTCTTGCGCAACCTGACCGGCGACGGCCTCTTGCTGCGCAACGGTCGCTTTGACGTCTCCAACCTGAAGCCGGGCGAGCACCGCGAAGTGGTGTTCACCTTCGACGTGCTGGATGTGCTCAAGGACAACCTGGCCAAGGTCGAGGTCTCGGTCGTCGACCAGGATCTGCGCGTCGTCTCCAGCGAGAAGCTCAACATTCCGCTCGCCAGCGCCGACCTCATCATCGAAGACCGGGCCGATCGCGTCACGGTCGAGAAGGACGCCGAAGTGCGCGGACAGCCGCTCTCGACGGCGCCCGTCGTCGGCACGCTGCGCGCCGGCTCGCGGGTGAAGCGCACCGGGGTCTTCAAGTCCTTCAGTCGCGTCGCGTTGCCCGAAGGGCGCCTGGGCTACGTGGACAGCGACGACGTGTCGAGCACCAAGGAAGCCGAGAGCGTCGACTTCGACGCGGCGCTGACCCGCTCGCCGCCGTTGCTCGAGGTGGCGCCGGCCACGCTGGCGACCCGCTCCGATCGCGTGAAGGTGGCGGGCCTGGCCAGCGACGCCGACCAGGTGCGGGACGCCTACGTGTTCGTGGGTTCGCGCAAGGTGTTCTACATGTCGAACCGCAAGGCCAGCGAGCCCAAGCGCCTGCAGTTTTCGTTTGATGCGGAGCTGCAGCCGGGCGTCAACATCATTACCGTGGTGGCTCGCGAGAGCGAGGACACGGCGACAGCGCAGACGCTGGTGGTGCGTCGAGACGGTCCGAATGGCGAGGCGCTCACCACGCCCAAGCGCGATGCCTTTGCCGCGGACTGGGAGTTCGAGGAAGAACCTTGATACCCATCCTGAGCTCGGCCCAGGCGCGTGCCTTCGATCGCTTTCTGAGTGAACGCTGCGCGGTCCCGGGCCTGCTCTTGATGGAAAACGCCGGCCGCGGAGCGGCCCTGGTGGTGCACGAACGGCTGGGCACGCTCGTCGGCAGTGGGCCGCGTCGGCTCGTCTGCGCGTGCGGCGTGGGCAACAACGGTGGTGACGGGTTGGTCGTGGCCCGGCAGTTGCTCGGCTTCGGGCATGCCGTGCGGGTGGTGCTCCTGGGTCGTGCGGAGCAGGTGTCGGGTGACGCGCGCGTCAATCTCGACGCCTGGCGCGGCCTGGGTGGGGCGCTGCTCGAGCTGGATGCGGACGCGGGCGCGCGCGCCGCGCTGGACGCGCTCTGGCCGGGCACGGACGCGATCGTCGACGGCATCTTCGGGACGGGGCTGAGCCGCGAGCTCAGCGGTCGTTTTCGCGCGGCCGTGGAGAGCATCAACGCCGCGGGGCGGCCGGTGTTTGCGCTGGATGTGCCCTCGGGCATCGATGCCGATACCGGCGTGACGCTGGGCGCTTCGGTGCGCGCGCAGGCCACCATCACCTTCGGTCACCCCAAGCCGGGGCTGCTCACCAGCCTCGGTGCCGACGCCGCGGGGGAGCTCGTGCTGGTCGATCTCGGGGTACCGCGCGCTCGCGGCCCGGCGTGTGAGCCGCGCGCTCACTGGCTCGAGCCGAGCGATGCCGCGGGCTGGGCCAGCCGGCGCCGGCCTTCGGCGCACAAGGGCAGCTCGGGCCGCGTGCTGATCGTCGCCGGCTCCGCCGGCAAGACGGGCGCGGCGCTCCTGTCGAGCAACGGGGCGCTGCGTGCGGGCGCAGGCCTGGTCACCATCTGCACCTTCGCCGACGCTGCGCGCAGCCTGGATCAGCGCGTCGTGGAAGTGATGACCGAAGCGCTCGACCCGGAGCGCCCGCTGGCCACCCTGGAGCGCGCGCTCGAGGGCGCTGCGGCGGTCGTGGTGGGACCGGGTCTCGGCCTCTCCGCCGAGGCGCGCGCGCTCGTCGATCACGTGGTCTTGAAATGGCCGGGCCCCAAGGTCGTCGATGCCGACGCGATCAGCCTGCTTGCGGGGCGAGCCAGGGAGCTCGCGACGGCCGCCGGGCAATGTCTGCTCACGCCGCACCCGGGGGAGCTCGGGCGGCTGCTGGGCATCACGGCGGCGCAGGTCGAGAGCGACCGTTTCGATGCGCTCGAACGCGCCGTGGCGTTGACCGGGCAAGCGCTCTTGCTCAAGGGGCCGCACACCTTGCTCGCCGAGCCGGGCAGCACGCCGTGGGTCGTCTCCGAAGGGCACCCGGCGCTCGCGACCGGTGGCTCCGGCGACGTGCTCTCGGGTATCTGCGGAGCGCTGCTGGTGCACTTGCCGCGGCTGCGCGCCGGCGCGCTCGCTGCGCTGTTGCACGGCCATGCCGCGCGGCTCTGGGTGCAGGCACACGGCGGGGCCGACCGAGGGCTCTTGGCGCGCGAGCTGGCAGACCATGTGCCGCAGGCGTGGGCGGCGTTGACGGCGCTGACAGCTCCCGCGACGCAGACGGCCAGCACGAATTGACGCTCGAGCACGTCGACCTCTTCCGACTCCTCGAACTGCCCGATCATCACCGACGAGCCTCCCTTGCACCAGCGAGAGCTCGAAGATGGCAAGCCGAGACGAAGTATCGTTGCCACCAGCACCGGGCTCCGGCTCCGTGAGCACACTGAACGCCCGCTGCTCACGATCCGATGCCCCGCAGGCGCCTGCGCTGGACGCGACCGCTCCATGCAACTAAAATCCATGGCATGAGTGCCCCGAGGCTGACGTCACGCGAGATTGCCTCCGCCGTTGAACATGCCTTGGGTCAGACACGGGACAATCAGGCGAGGGGCGCTTCCCCGGCTGAGACGCAGGGCATTGTCAGTGTGTACCTCTTCGGTAGTTTTGCCTCTGGCAGTGAGGATCCGGAGAGTGATGTCGATTTGGGTTTGCTGTACTCCGAGGCCCCGGGCGGAAGACTCGAGGATCAGCCTTTTCTGCTGGAGGCCGATCTGAGCGAGAGCCTCGGACGCCCCGTCCAGTGCGTAGTGATGAACCTTGCGCCGACGGATCTGGTACACCGAATTCTGAGAGCTCAGAAGCTACTTCTCGATCGCGACCCGTCGCTGCGGATCCAATTTGAAGTGGCTGCCCGCAACCGCTATTTTGACCTGAAGCCTCTTCTCGACAGGTATCGCCGAGCGGAGCGTGTGGCATGACCGATCTCGACCTGGTCGAAAAGAAGCTCGCCTTCATCGAGAGCTGCGTGTCGGAGCTGCGGCGGTTGGCCGTTGCCGAGAACATCGATACCGACGTCAAGGAACGGCGCTTCGTGGAGCACACTTTGCAGCTCGCCATCCAGGCTTGTTTGGACGCTGCATCCCATGTGGTTTCGGACGATCGCCTCGGGGAGCCGAACACCAATCAGGAACTCTTTCGACTGCTTGCTCAGGCCGGGCGATTGTCGCAGGATCTCGCACGCAGCCTGAGCGCGGCCGCCGGCTTTCGCAACGTTCTGGTGCACGGATACGCCGAGGTCGACAGCCGGGTGACTCGCGACGTACTGGACCATCATCTGGACGAACTGCTCGAGTTCGCCCGAGTGATGCGCCTGCCACGGCCCTGAACGCTCCAAGGAAGAGCAATGGTGCTGCGGCGCGCGAGGACGCCTCAGGCAACGAAATGCGCGTTCAGCGCACGCGGATCCAGTCGTTGATGAAGCCGGCGCTTTCGAAGCGTTTGGTGGCGTTGCCGTCGGTATCGAGTTCGAAGACGGAGCTCTGGCTCCAATCTTCGTTCGGCACGAACAGGAATGTCCTGCCCTCGAAGTTTGCCCAGAAGAAGCCGGAGCCGATGCCCTCGATGCCTTCGATGGGCCGCGCGGTCTCTGCCTCCAGATCGAAGAGCCAGAGGCGCCAGTGGTTGTCGAGTTCCGCTGCCTCGTCTTCATCGTAGCCGGCGCTGAAATCGATATTGACCTCGTCGGTGTGCAACACCGTACCCACCGCCTTGCCGTCCCGCATGTAGCGAAAGACATTGACCGGTCTGCCTCCGGTCCAGCTGGTGAGATCCGGCGCCCACGACTCGTCGAGGGTGCTGTCGGGGGTGATGCGGCGCACGCACAAGTTCGGGCCCAGACCGTAGAGGCCGAGCGTGGGCCCGTAGGTCCACGTGCTGAAGTAGGTGTTGCCGGCTTCGTCCTGGCTGGGGACCTCGAGCGACGGGCAGGGCACGTCAATGATGGACTCTTCGGCGTGCGTGACGGGGTCGTACACGGCGATCGATGTCGTCTGCCCGAACAGGTACCAATCCTCGTCCCGATAGTAGAAAGGCTTGAGGATGGGACCCTTCAGCAGGCGTGGCTGCCGGTTGAAGGTGGCGTCCAGCTGCAGGCCATCGCGTACGGGCGCGAGTGCGGTGTCCTCCATCACGCCATCGATCACCATTTCCGAAGGCGACCAGATGATGCGCTTGGTGACGTCCAGCGTGATGTACGCGGTGTCCGCGTCCAGGAACCAATGGCGCTCGAACCCTGCACCGCCGCCGGTGACGCCCAGATTGCCAAAGTTGACGCGCGCAGACTCTTGCCAGCTCAGATCCGCGCCGATCTCGTAGCTGGTGATGGTCGGGGCTTCGCCGTCGGAGACCAGCAGTTTGCCGCCGCTGCTCGAGATGAACGAGTAGCCGGGAAATTCGCGCGCCTCCTCCCGAGGCAGTTCGCTCAGATCGAGCGTATCCGTCAGGGTGACGTAGCTGAGGACCGAATCATCGGTGCCGTAGAGCGAGGTGGCCAGGGCGTACAGCGGAGGCAATGAGGGCTCGCCGGACGCCTCTGTCGAGGGTTCGACCTCGATCGAGGGCACGTCCTCGGGAGGCCCAGGCAGCGAGCTCAGCCGCGCCTCGTCCGAGCAGGCCACGGCGGTGAGAGCGAGGGCCGCGAGCACGGCGGGCGAGGTGAAGCATCGAAGGGACATTCGACGATTATATGATATTGAGAATTGTTGTCAACATGGAGCCGGCTCGGCCGGTGTGGAGTGCTGCACGGCCAGCGCACGCCAGGCCACGACGTCGACGCCCACGGTGGCGCGGCGTATGCTCGGCGCCGTGATTCGCATCTACCGAGCGGGGACGGCAGCCGAGGCGCATCTGCTCGTCGATGAGCTGCATCAGCACCGCATCGAGACCTACGTCAACAATGAGGCCAGCCAGGGCATGCTCGCGGACATCGCGTCGAGCCAGCCCGACGTGTGCCTCCTGGACGAGCAGGACTGGGAGCGGGCGATGGTCGTGGTGCGACAGTTCGCCGCGGCCCAGCAGCGAGACGACCAGGGCGTCCTGATCTGCCCCGCGTGCAAGGAAGAGAGCCCGTCCAACTTCGAACTCTGCTGGCGCTGCCGCAGTCCGCTCACCGACGCGGACTGAGCGCCGCACGGTGAGCTCGCCGCGACCCAACGTGGGTTTGCGACAGGAAAGCCTGGATAGGAGGAAGTCATGTAGATGAAATGATTGAAACCTTGTTGGAGCCCTGCAGCTGGCAAAGGTTGGCCACCACCCAGAAGCGAGTCTTGCGTA